>Ga0182024_10002411_pt1 | contig 46349 bp, 33 predicted proteins | sample P32metaG_FD_120480 | JGI IMG/M metagenome (GOLD analysis project Ga0182024, IMG submission 120480) | Permafrost microbial communities from Stordalen Mire, Sweden - P3-2 metaG (Illumina Assembly) | ecosystem: Environmental > Terrestrial > Soil > Wetlands > Permafrost | place: Sweden: Stordalen... | reverse complement strand
GATAACGTCAGCTGCGAAGTCACACTCATCACCCCAGTAGCTCTCGAAAAGGGTTTGCGCTTCGCCATTCGCGAAGGCGGCCACACCGTGGGCGCAGGCGCGGTCACGGAGATCATCGAATAACTGTTTTGGGTTATCGCTGCATAGCGGCGGGGAAGAGATAATTTATGCGCGACATTATTACTTTACAGTGCGGCGATTGCAAAAATCGCAATTACACCACCACCAAAAACAAGAAGAAGCATACGGAACGGATGGAAACCAAGAAGTTTTGCAACACTTGCCGTAAACAGACGGCGCATAAAGAAGTTAAGTAACGGCAGTTCGGGACTGGTTTTGGTTTTAGGGGAGTCGTCCAACGGCTAGGACTCCGGTCTCCAAAACCGGGTATGGGGGTTCGAGTCCCTCCTCCCCTGCCAGAGTTTTAGCGCGACGAGGTTTTGTCTTCGTCAACGAACGTTAGGGGTCGAATGGCAACTCACGCGGTCAAAGTGAAAAACGAAGAATCACACGGCGGCAAAGGTGCTGAGCTGGGCCACAGAGTTACTGGCACCATCGATGACGCCAAGGAATTTCTGCATGACGTGCGCATCGAGATGCGTCAGGTGACTTGGCCAAGCCGTGAAGACGTCATTTCCACTACCGGCGTGGTGATCGCCACGGTGTTTTTCTTTGGCGTCTTTCTGTGGCTCGTCGATCTGGCGGTGCAGCGCGGCGTTGCGTACGTTTTCAAAGCTTTTGGCGTGTAAGGGGATTTCGAATTCATGAGCATGCAGTGGTACATCATTCATACTTACTCGGGCTTTGAGAAGAAAGTAAAAGAGAGCCTCGAGAGCCGCGTGGAAGCCTTCACGCTGCAGGACAAGATCGGCCGCGTGCTGATCCCCATGGAAGATGTGGTGGAAGTGCGCAGCGGGAAAAAAGTGGTTTCCTCGCGCATGTCATACCCTGGGTATGTGCTGGTGGAAATGGATCTGGACGAAAATACCTGGCATATCGTGCGTTCCACGCCGCGGGTCACCGGTTTTGTGGGTTCCGCGACTTCGCCTTCGCCGCTAACCGAAGCGGAAGTAGACGGCATTATTAATCGCGTGCATACCCCGCAAGACCGGCCCAAGCCGAAGGTGGTATTCGAGCGCAACGAGCAAGTGCGCATTGTGGACGGTCCGTTTGCGAATTTTAACGGCTCGGTGGAAGAAATCGATAACGACCACAGCCGCTTGAAAGTTTCGGTAACGATTTTCGGCCGTTCGACGCCGGTGGAATTGGATTTTGCCAGCGTGGAAAAACTGAATTAATCGCTGACGTTTGCTCGGCGATAAAAGCTGAAAGAGATAGGTTGAAATAGAGAAATGGCAAAGAAGATTCAAACAACCATTAAACTGCAATTGCCGGCCGGCAAAGCGACGCCTGCGCCGCCGGTAGGAACGGCGCTCGGCCCTCATGGCTTGAACATTATGGATTTCTGCAAGCAGTTCAATGCCAAGACTTCCAAGGAACCGGATGGAATGATTTTTCCAGTGCTCGTGACGGTCTATACCGATCGCACCTTCACTTTTATTCTGAAAACTCCTCCGGCTTCCATTCTGCTTCTGCGCGCCGCGGGCATCGTCAAAGGCTCCGCGGAACCGAATCGCACCAAAGTCGGCAAAGTGACCAAGAAGCAAGTGGAAGAAATCGCCAAAATTAAGCTGGTCGATCTCAACACCACGAATATCGAGTCAGCGGTCCGTACCGTAATGGGCACGGCGCGCAACATGGGGCTCGACGTCGTATAGGCTGGAAGAAATCTGGCAGCACCGAAGCACCGCTGGGAATTGAAGGGGAATAGCAGGCAATGGCAAAAAAAGCAGGAAAGCATGTTGAGAATGCGCGCAAGAAAGTCGAAGCACGCCCGTATAAGCTCCAAGAGGCTGCCGAGCTGCTGAAAACCACGCACCACACCAAGTTTGACGAGACCGTGGAGCTGGCCATCAACCTTGGGGTTGACCCTAAGCATTCCGACCAGGTTGTGCGTGGAACGGTGGTTCTTCCCAATGGACTCGGGAAGTCTGTCCGCGTGTTGGTCATCGCCGGTGGCGACAAGGTTCGCGAAGCGCAAGACGCTGGCGCAGACTTCGTCGGTGGCGACGATATGGTGCAGAAAATCATGGAAGGCTGGACCGATTACGACGCGGTAATCGCCACGCCGGACATGATGCGTTCCGCAGGCAAGCTCGGTAAAGTGCTGGGCCCGCGCGGTTTAATGCCCAATCCGAAGACCGGCACAGTCACTTTCGATGTGGCCAAAGCCATTAAGGACGTGAAGGCCGGCAAGGTGGAGTTTCGTGTCGATAAGGCCGGCATCGTTCATTGCGCCATCGGCAAAATCAAGTTTGACGCCGCGAAGCTGGCTGAGAACGCTCATGCGGTGATCGCTGCCGTAGTGAAAGCGAAACCATCTGCATCTAAAGGTAAATACGTCAAAAAAATAACGCTGACTTCGACCATGGGTCCGGGGATTCCCGTCGACCTGGCCGAGTCCGAAGCATTGGCAGCGGCTGCTTAATAACGAATCATTCTGGAGAGCGGCGGAGAGTTTATGAAAAAGCGCAGTGAGAAACAGCAGGATCTCGACAACCTGAAGACCGAATTGGCTCGGGTTTCGACCGTAATCCTCACCACCTTTCAGGGGATCACCGTCGAGAACGACACCAAGTTGCGGCGCGCCGTGCAAGCTGCGGGCGGCAAATACCAGGTCGTGAAGAACACTCTTGCCGAGCGCGCTGGCGCCGGAGGGCCCACGGAAAAGCTGTTCAAGGATTTGAAGGGCACCAATTCCATTGCGTATAGCGCGAACGATCCGGTCGCACTTGCCAAGGCTCTGACCAAAATTGCCAAAGATGTTCCAGCGTTCCAATTCAAGGCTGGCTTGGTGGAAGGCCGGGTCATTTCCATCGCGGAAATTCAGCAACTGGCGAATCTGCCGTCGAAGGAAGAGTTGCTCAGCAAGGTGATGTTCCTGCTGAACGCTCCTGCGCAACGAATCGCCATGGCGCTGAACGCGCTGCCGCGTAACCTGGCGATTACCGTCAGCGAAGCCATCAAGGCAAACAAGTTTGCGTCCAGCGGTGCAAGCGCAGGTGACGCGGGATCTGGCGAGAAAAAATCTGAACCGTCGCCCGAAGCAGTGCCCGCAGGCAGTACCGAAGCAAGCACCGAAAAGGGCCAATAAAAATTTAATCTAAGTTTGAGAGGAGAAGAAAGAATCATGGCGAAAGTTGACTCAATCCTGGAAGAAATCAAGGGCCTGACGCTTCTTGAAGCGTCCGACCTGGTGAAGAAAATGGAAGAAGCCTTCGGTGTGTCTGCCGCGGCTGCGGCTCCTGTGGCTGCGGCTGGAGGAGCGGCTGCTGGGGCGGCTCCTGCGGAAGAAAAGACAGAATTCACCGTGACGCTCACCGACGTGGGCGGTAACAAGATCAACGTCATCAAGGCGGTTCGTGAAGTTACGAGCCTGGGTCTAAAGGAAGCCAAGGACCTGGTTGATGGCGCTCCCAAGCCGATCAAAGAAGGCGTCAGCAAAGACGAAGCCGCGACCATCAAGAAGAAGTTTGAAGATGCCGGCGCTAAGGTCGAAGTTAAATAATTGCGCCAACGCTTCGCGTTTGCGAAGCAGTCTTTTCAATGAGTTGGTCGCGCCTGCCTGACGTCGCTCGGCGGTCAGGCAGGATTTAGCAACGATATTGGTATTCAGTGCGGCTCTTCGAGCGGTGAGCCGCGCTAAAGGAATTCAACTACGCAAGTCGAGGCCGGTAACTCTAGCAGTGTCTACGGTCCTTTTGAGGCCGTCGGCGGTTGTGTGCGCGCTCGCTTTGGGCAGGCGGCGCCGCATCCTACTGTTAGCCGACGTGTTAAGAGGGCCGAATCCTTCTCCTCGTTTAATGATTCGAAAGAGCGGTCGCGCGCCAGCCGCCTTTCTGTTTATTTCCAGGCTGCCCAAAAAGGGATGAGGTAATACGCATGCCGACTAGTAATCAACATATCCGGGAACGTCAGCGACTGGACTTCGCGAAAATTCAGGGATCGATTCAGATTCCGAATTTGATCGAAGTGCAGATGAAGTCCTATCAGCGCTTTTTGCAGATGGACTTGCTGCCGAGCGAGCGCGACGATGGCGGGTTGCAATCCGTCTTCACTTCCGTTTTTCCGATCAAGGATTTCCGCGAAATGTCGCAATTGGAATTCGTGGATTATGCCATCGGGAATTGGGAGTGCAAGTGCGGCAACCTGAAGGGGCTGCACCATCTGCGCGCCACTTGCCGTCATTGCGGCGCTTCGGTGGTCACCAATCCGTACCAGACTGGCGACGTGATCTGCCACAAGTGCGGAACGTTTAACAAGAACACACCCACCTTCTGCAACAAGTGCGGCGATCCGGTGGCTATGCAGTTGAAGTACGACGTGAATGAATGCCAGGAACGTGGAATGACTTATTCCGCGCCGCTCAAAGTTACCATTCGCTTAACTATTTACGACAAGGATCCCGACACGGGCGCGAAGACCATTCGCGACATCAAGGAACAGGAAGTTTTCTACGGCGACATTCCGTTGATGACCGAGAACGGAACCTTCATCATCAATGGCACCGAGCGCGTCATCGTCAGCCAGTTGCACCGTTCTCCGGGCGTCTTTTTTGAAAGCGCAAACAATCGCACCTACTTCCTCGGGAAAATTATTCCTTACCGCGGCTCGTGGGTGGAATTCGAATACGACACCAAAAACATTCTGTACGTGCGCATCGACCGCAAGCGCAAATTCCTGGGCTCGATTTTCCTTCGCGCCCTGGGCATGAAGTCCAACGAAGACATTCTGCGCACCTTTTATCAGGTGGAACGCATTTCCTTGCGCGACAAGGAAATGTACTGGAACGTTTCGCCGGGCATCGTGGACCGCAAGCTCACGCACGAAATTCGCAACCCTAAGTCCGAAGAAGTGATTGTGGGCGCGCACAAGCGCATCACCGACAACCTCTTCAAGGAATTAATCAAGGCTAAAGTGTCGCAGATTCGCGCGGCGCTACCCGATCTCGAAGGCGCGTATAGCGTTGCTGACATCGTGAATCGCCAGACCGGCGAAGTCTTGCTGGAAGCCAACAAGCCGCTGACTGCCGATCTGTGGCAAGCATTTGCCGAAGCCGGCATCACCGAAGTGGACGTTTTCTTCCCGGAACGCGACGACATTGGACTGGTGCTGTCCCGCACTTTGGATAAGGATTCCATCCGCACTTCGAAAGAAGCTTTAATTGAAATTTATCGCAAGCTGCGTCCAGGAGATCCTCCAACGCTCGAAACGGCTACCAATCTTTTCCGTGGAATGTTTTTCGATCCGCGCAAATATGATTTCAGCCGCGTAGGCCGCTTGAAGTTCAACATCAAGATGGGTCTTGATACGCCGCTTAACAATCGCACCTTGGATACCCCGGACTTTGTTTCGGCCATCAAGTATCTCTTCAAGCTGCGCAAGAACATCGGCGTAGTTGACGACATCGATCACCTCGGTAACCGCCGCGTCCGCGCGGTTGGCGAGCTGCTCGAAAATCAATTCCGCATCGGTCTCGTTCGCATGGAACGCGCCATTAAAGAAAAAATGAGCGTGTACCAGGAAATGTCCACCGCGATGCCGCATGATCTTGTGAATGCCAAGCCAGTTATGGCCGCTATTCGCGAGTTCTTCGGCTCTTCGCAGTTGAGCCAATTCATGGACCAGACCAATCCACTCAGCGAGATCACTCACAAGCGCCGTTTGTCGGCTCTTGGACCTGGTGGATTGTCGCGTGAACGCGCCGGTTTCGAAGTGCGCGACGTTCACCCCACGCACTATGGCCGTATCTGCCCGATTGAAACGCCAGAAGGCCCGAACATCGGTTTGATCAGCTCGCTGTCGTGCTTTGCGCGCATCAACGATTACGGCTTCATCGAGTCACCGTATCGCCGCGTGAAGGGTGGACGCATTATCGATTACGTCCACATCGTCAACGCCGGTGACAGCGAATTCAAAGCCGGAGAAATCGTCGAAAAAGATCGCGTCGAAGATCTCAACGAAGAGATCAAGCGCCGCAAGGTCACGTACGAGCCGTATTGCTTCTATCTTTCCGCTTGGGAAGAAGACAAGTACGTTGTCGCGCAGGCCAACGTTTCTCTCGACGATCGGCTGAAGATCACCACCGAACTGGTCAACTGCCGTCAAGCTGGCAACTTCGTGCTGAAGAGCCGCGAGGAAGTCGATTACGTCGACGTTTCGCCGAAGCAGCTCGTTTCGGTAGCCGCCAGCTTGATCCCGTTCCTCGAAAACGATGACGCCAACCGCGCGCTCATGGGTTCCAACATGCAGCGGCAGGCCGTGCCTTTGATTCGCGGTGAAGCGCCGCTGGTGGGCACCGGCATGGAACGCGTTACCGCTCGCGACTCCGGAGCGGTGGTGCTCTGCCGCCGCGAAGGCATCGTCGACCAGGTGGACTCCGAGCGCATTATCGTGCGTGTCGAGTCTGACCACTCCGGCGTACTCAGCCGCGAAGTCGGCGCGGACATCTATCAGCTGATTAAATTCAAGCGTTCGAACCAGAACACTTGCATCAGCCAGAAGCCGCTCGTTCGTGTTGGCGACCGCGTGAAAAAGGCCCAGGTTCTGGCCGACGGTCCTTGCACCGAACGCGGAGAACTGGCTCTGGGACGCAACGTGCTGGTCGCGTTCCTACCCTGGCGCGGCTACAACTTCGAAGACGCCATCCTCGTCAGCGAAAAGCTGGTGAAGGACGATTACTACACTTCCATCCACATCGAAGAGTATGAAATCGAAGCGCGTGATACCAAGCTGGGCCCGGAAGAAGTTACGCGCGACATTCCTAACATCAGCGAATCTTTTCTTCGTAACCTTGACGAAAGCGGCGTCATCCGCATCGGCGCAGTGGTCAAGCCCGGCGACATTCTGGTCGGCAAAGTTACGCCCAAGGGCGAAACCACGCTGACTCCGGAAGAAAAGCTGTTGCGCGCCATCTTTGGCGAAAAAGCCGGAGACGTTCGCGACGCTTCTCTGTACTGTCCGCCCGGCATCGAAGGCACCATCGTCGACGTGAAAATCTTTACTCGCAAGGGTGGAGAAAAAGACGAGCGGCACAAGTCCATCGAAGCCACGCAGATCTTCAAGCTCGAAAAGAACCTGGCTGACGAAATCCGCATCTTGACGGACGAGCGTCTCAAGCGTTTGTCCGATCTACTCGGCAGCAAGGTTCTGCAGGCTGACCTGCACGACGAAAAGACCAACAAGCGCCTGTTGACCAAGGGCGTCGAGCTAACGCGTGAAATCATCGAAAAAATTTCCACGCGTAACTTGAAGCGACTGAAACTCAACGAAAAAGACCCGTTGCTCATCGAGAAAATTGAAGAAATCGAGGAGATGACTTCCCGTCAAATCGATGTGCTTCGCAAGATCACCGAAGAGCGCAAGGAAAAGCTCAAGAAGGGTGACGAGCTGCCTCCGGGCGTCATCAAGCTGGTCAAGGTTTATATCGCCATGAAACGCAAGCTTTCCATCGGCGACAAAATGGCCGGCCGCCACGGTAACAAGGGGGTCATCGCGCGCATCGTTCCGCAGGAAGACATGCCCTACATGCCCGACGGTACTCCGGTGGAGATCGTGCTCAATCCGCTAGGCGTTCCTTCGCGTATGAACGTGGGACAGATCCTTGAAACGCATCTAGGCTGGGCTTCCAAGGAGTTGGGCAACAGCCTCAAGCGTTTGCTCAGCAAGGAAGTGAAAGCCGAAGCGCTACGCCGCTGGTTCCGCGAAGTTTTCACGGAGACCGCGGTGTGGAAGACTTTGTCCAAGCTCAGCGACGATGAGTTGCTCGAGTATGCCGAAGGCTTCCGCGAAGGCATTCCCTTCGCCACGCCGGTATTCGACGGCGCGCGTGAAGCGGAAATTCGCCACTTGCTGGAAGTCGCGGGTCTCCCGCATGCCGGGAAAATCAACCTGTTCGACGGCATGTCTGGCGACCAATTCGACCAGCCGGTTACCGTGGGCTACATCTACATGCTCAAACTAAGCCATCTTGTCGACGACAAGATTCACGCGCGCTCCATCGGACCGTACTCGCTTATTACGCAACAGCCGCTCGGCGGCAAAGCGCAGTTTGGTGGCCAGCGCTTCGGCGAAATGGAAGTCTGGGCGTTGGAGGCTTACGGAGCAGCGCACATCCTGCAAGAGCTGCTTACTGCGAAATCGGACGACGTGTATGGCCGCGCGAAAATTTACGAGGCCATCGTGAAAGGTGAGCCGGGCATCGAACCTGGAGTGCCCGAATCCTTCAACGTGCTGGTCCGCGAATTGCAGTCACTGTGCCTTGACGTCGAATTGATGAAGCGGCAAAAGCCACCAACGGATAAAGCCGCGGATTAAACAGAAGAGGAATTTTTTCTCTTCTGTTCTGCTCAGTCAGTAGCAATTTTGGTAGTTGGGTTCTCAGCCGGTTCGGCGCCAAACGCCGAACCGCAACCCGCTCCGGCCAAACCGGATCGGGAGGGAGGAAACAACCTTGTATCGCAGCAGCCCTTATGATCGCGCCAGTTTAATCGCAGATTTCGACTCCATTCGCATCAGTTTGGCGAGTCCTGAAAAAATCCGCTCGTGGTCTCACGGCGAAGTTACCAAGCCGGAGACCATCAATTACCGCACCTTCAAACCGGAACGGGACGGCTTGTTCTGCGCCAAGATTTTTGGCCCGGTCACCGACTGGGAGTGCTTGTGCGGCAAGTACAAGCGCATGAAGCATCGCGGAGTGATCTGCGACAAGTGCGGCGTGGAAGTCACCTTGAGCAAAGTTCGCCGCGAGCGCCTCGGCCACATCGAGCTTGCATCACCTTGCTCTCACGTCTGGTTCTTCAAAGGATTGCCCAGCCGCATCGGCTACTTGCTGGACATTTCCATGCGCGACCTCGAACGCATCTTGTACTTTGAAGCCTTCGTGGTCGTTGATCCAGGCGAGGTCGCCGTTCTGCGCGAGCGCGAAGTTCTTCTTGAAGATAAATATCGCGAGTTGCAGAAGGAATATCCCGGCCAGTTCAACGCCAAGATGGGCGCCGAAGCCATCAAGGAACTTTTGCGTCGCGTCGAAGTCGAAAAGCTTTCCGACGAATTGCGCGAAAAGATGAAGACCGATGCGTCTCTGCAGAAGCGCATCAAGTTCGCCAAGCGCCTGAAAGTGTTAGAAGCCTTCCGCAAGAGCGGCAACAAGCCGGAGTGGATGATTCTCGACGTGATCCCGGTGCTTCCGCCGGAGTTGCGCCCGCTCGTTCCTTTGGATGGCGGCCGCTTTGCCACCAGCGATCTCAACGACCTGTATCGTCGCGTCATCAACCGCAACAACCGCTTGAAGAAGCTCATGGAGTTGCGCGCGCCCGACGTTATCGTGCGCAACGAAAAGCGTATGCTTCAGGAGGCTGTTGACGCTTTGTTCGACAATGGCCGCCGCGGCCGTGTTCTGCGCGGCACCAACAACCGCCCTTTGAAATCCTTGTCCGACACGCTCAAGGGCAAGCAGGGCCGTTTCCGCCAGAACCTGCTAGGCAAGCGCGTTGATTATTCCGGCCGTTCCGTGATCGTCGTCGGCCCCGAACTGAAGCTTCACCAGTGCGGTCTGCCCAAGAAAATGGCGCTCGAACTTTTCAAGCCTTTCATCTATCACAAGCTCGAAGCCCAAGGTCACTGCACTACCATCAAGCAAGCCAAGGAAATGGTCGAGCAGCAGGATCCAGTCGTCTGGGACATTCTCGAAGACGTCATTCGCGAACATCCCGTGATGCTTAACCGCGCTCCGACGCTTCACCGTTTGGGCATTCAGGCGTTCGAGCCCGTGCTGGTTGAAGGTAAAGCTATCCGCATCCATCCGCTCGTTTGCACCGCGTTCAACGCGGACTTTGACGGCGACCAGATGGCCGTGCACATCCCGCTCTCGCCGGAGTCTCAGGTGGAAGCTTCGGTGCTCATGCTCAGCTCGCGGAATATTCTGTCGCCTGCGCATGGTTTGCCTCTCGCTGTTCCTTCGCAAGACATGGTGTTGGGCATCTATTACCTCACCAAGTCGAAGCCCGGAGCCAAGGGTGAAGGTCGGGTCTTCGGCGCCACCGATGAAGTTATCCTCGCGCTGGAAGCCGGCGAAGTGGAACTGCTCACCCCGGTTCGCTTGCGCTACACCGGTGAAGTGATTGATCTAACCACCGCGTATGACGATCAGGACGTGCCACACACTGTGCCGGTCAAGATGGAGCGTCAGTTCATCCAGACCACTGTCGGCCGCGTCATCTTTAACTCCCACTTGCCGGAGAAATTTCCGTATGTAAACGGCTTGCTCAAGAAAAAGGGCGTGCAGCAACTGGTGTACTACGCTTATCTTCGCTTCGGGCTGGAAGACACCGTCGTTCTGCTCGATCATCTCAAGGAACTGGGTTTCCATTACTCGACCAAGTCCGGAATCTCCATCGGCATCGACGACATGCTCATCCCCAGCAATAAATACAGCCTGGTCGAAAACGCCGAGAAGGAAGTCGTCAAGGTGCAGCAGCAATACCTGGACGGCGCCATCACCAACGGCGAGCGCTACAACAAAGTCATCGCGATTTGGGGAGACGTCACCGAAAAAGTCGCCGACGAATTGTTTAAGGCGCTTGAGAATCAAGACAAGGAAGGCATCATCAACCCCGTCTACGTTATGGCGGACTCTGGCGCGCGCGGTTCGAAACAGCAGATTCGTCAGCTTTCCGGTATGCGCGGCTTGATGGCCAAGCCTTCCGGTGAAGTTATCGAATCGCCGATCACTTCAAACTTCCGCGAAGGCCTGAACGTGTTGCAGTACTTCATTTCCACTCACGGCGCGCGTAAGGGTCTCGCTGACACCGCGCTCAAGACCGCCGACTCGGGGTATCTCACTCGCCGCTTGGTTGACGTTGCGCAAGACGTAATCATCAACGAGCGCGATTGCGGTACCAACGACGGCATCTTCGTCGAGCCCATCATCGAAGCCGGCGTTGAAGTCGAGCCGTTGCGCGACCGCATCGTTGGCCGCGTTTCTCTCGACAAGATCAAAGACTTCGAGGGCAGCGTAATCGTCGAAGTGAATCAGGAAATCACGGAAGAGCTCGCCAACTCCGTGCAAGGCGCGGGTATCGAGCGAGTGCGCATCCGTTCCGTGCTGACTTGCGAATCGCGTCGCGGGGTCTGTGCTCTTTGTTACGGGCGCAACCTGGCCACCGGCCGCATGGTGGAACTCGGAGAGGCTGTCGGCGTCATCGCCGCGCAGTCCATCGGAGAACCGGGCACGCAGCTCACCATGCGTACTTTCCACATCGGCGGAACCGCTACTCGCGTATCCGAACGTTCCACTCTTGAAGCGCGCAACAATGGCAGCGTCAAGTTTGTGGACCTCAAATACGTGGAAGGTCGTGGCGGTACGTCAATCGCCATGAATCGCTCTGGCTTGATCGCTATCGTGGACGAAAAGGGCCGCGAAAAAGAACGCTACCACGTGGTTTACGGCGCGCGTTTGCGGGTTGTCGACGGCGAACAGGTCGTTCACGGGCAGATTCTCGCCGAGTGGGATCCGTTCACCTTCTCGATTCTCACCGAGACGGCCGGCTCCATTAAATTCGACGATCTGCGTCCCGGCTTGACCATCGAAGAGCAAGTCGATGAAGTCACCGGTCTTTCGCAGGACGTGGTGACGCTGCCTCCGGGCGACGAGAAGCACCAGCCTGCGATTCTTGTCCGGGATTCTTCCGGCAAGGTTCGCAAGAAGTACCTCATGCCATCCCGAGCCCACTTGATGGTGAAGGACGGCGACGAGGTGCAAGCTGGTGACGTGCTCGCGAAAATTCCGCGTGAAACCACCAAGACCAAGGACATCACCGGCGGTCTCCCGCGCGTCGTGGAACTTTTCGAAACCCGCAAGCCGAAAGACCCTGCGGTCATCAGCGAAATCGACGGCATCGTCAAGTACGGCGATATCGCCAAGGGCATGCGCAAAGTTCTCGTCGAATCCGAAGACGGCAAGACCACCAAGGAATATTCCATCCCGCGTGGTATTCACATCAACGTTCAGGAAGGCGATCACGTTAAAGCCGGCGAGGCTTTGATTGACGGCCCGCTCAACCTGCATGACTTGCTGGCGGTTCTCGGCGAAAAGTTCACGCAGTCCTATCTCGTGAATGCCATTCAGGAGGTCTATCGCCTCCAGGGTGTGAACATCAACGACAAGCACATCGAAACCATTTCCCGCCAGATGATGCGCTGGGTAAAGGTGGAAGATGTGGGAGACACCACGTTCCTGCTCGAAGAGCAGGTGGACAAGTTCCGCTTCCGCGAAGAGAACGATCGCATCATTGCTGAAGGTGGACGCCCCGCAACCGGTCGTCCGCTGCTCCTGGGTATCACCAAAGCTTCGCTGTCGACGGATTCGTTTATCTCGGCGGCCAGCTTCCAGGAAACCACGCGCGTCCTCACCGAGGCTGCGGTGGCGGGCAAGGTCGATTACCTCCGCGGGCTCAAGGAAAACGTCATTATGGGCCGGCTCATTCCCGCCGGCACCGGTCTGGAGCATTACCGCAGCATTCAGTTGCTGACGGAAATGCCGCCACCGGCGCCCATGGACGAAATTCCGGAAGCAGCCGAACTTACACCGGAAGAAGCCGCGGCGCTCGATTTCCTGCAAAAGGACACCGAAGCCGACGCTGCAACCGAAGGCTAAAATCACTTATATCCAGGCAAAAAGGGCGCTCGCGTACAGGCGGGCGCCCTTTTTTTCTTGTACGCCGCGCATGTTCTCGCTTCAGTGCGTAGAAGCTTTCCAGTAGATCAAGCACTGGATGCGCTATGCGCTTCAACGCCAGGTATCTGCGGTAAGAGCCGTATGCAGCAATCCTGCCCGTACGGATCCGTGCGGGGGGCGCGGGGTTAACTCGCGTCCCTACCGCGACTGTGGGAGGGGCGAGCAGGTGACTGCTCCCCCTATCCCGATTTTGCATGAACTTCGCGGTGCTTATAGGTACGTTCAGGAACCTGGCTACGTTGCATTCATTGAAGAAGCGTGGAGAGGGTGCCTACAATGGAATCAGTGTGCGGACGAACCGCGTGGATGAGGGCTGACCTGCCGACTCATGTCTGACAGCGAAAATAAAAATCAAGCTGAGTCCAGCACCCCGCCGGTGACTGCCAAGGCTAGCGTATCGTCACGCCTGGGGCAGTTCGAAAAACGCCAAAAGGAATTGTGGAGGGTCACTTTTCTTATCCTCGTAGTTCTTGCCACGGTATTTGCAGCCACGTCCTGGAATACCTTGCGCTCCCTCACCCACCGCTACGAAGCCCTTCCCATTGGGCTTGTTATCTTGGTCGTTTTATTCGGCATGCACATCTGGAAACGCTCGCAGGAAATTTCCGAGCTGCGCGGCCTGGTTCAAGGCATCGAGCAGCGCGACGCGGAACCCGCTAGCGACAGACAGGTTGATCAGTTGTTTGACAGGATCACCCGTTCCCAGCAGGGATATCGCGATCTCATCGATTCCTTTGATGACATTTTGATTGCCATGACGTTGGAAGGTGAAATCCGCGCCGTCAATCGCAGATTTGCTGAACTTGTTGGTGCTCCCTATCAGGAAATCGTCGGTAAACCGCTGTCTGAATTTGTTCAGGAAGCCGCTGGTGAGGGCCCTCTCCTAGTCAAGCGTGCCATGCCGAAATTCCTGGAGCGCCGCACCTGGTCCGGCGTAGTGAACCTCCAGATGAAGAATCAGCAGGGCATTTTTAATTTCGATTGCGTCGCTAACGCCATGTTGCGGGGCGATAAAGTTCACGGAATTACTGTGCTCGCGCGCGATGTCAGCGCGCTGCGCAGAAACGAAGCGCGTTTCACGGAACTCTTTGAGACTTTGCAAGAGGGCATCTACATAATCAATCTGCATGGCGATATCCTCGACGCCAACCCTGCGTTAGTGCGCATGCTTGGTTATGACTCCAAGGAAGAACTGCTCGCGCGGCGGGTCCCGGACATCTTTCATGATCGTGTTAGTCGCAAGAGCCTGAAAAATGAAGTCGAACGCCAGCCTATCTTGCAGGGCCGGGAAATCACGTTAACGCGCAAAGACGGCACCGCGCTCATCTGTCTTAACACTGCCGCCGCCGTTCGTGATAGCGCTGGGACAGTGATCCGTTATCAAGGCGCGCTCATGGATGTTACCGCCAGCCGCGTGATGGAGCGGCGTCTCCATCAGCAACAGGAATTTGCGCGCCGCCTGATCGATAGTTTTCCGGACTTGATCTTCGTTCTGGATAATGCCGCCAGTTACACCTTTGTCAGTCCTCGTGTGGTGGAGGTATTGGGCTTTGAGCCGGAAGAAATTCGCGAGACGGAACTGGGGGCGCGCGCCCATCCAGAGGATCGAGGCGCGCTGCGCGCTATGTACGACGAAATTCTCGCCGGGCGCGAAACTTTTGCCTCCGTTGAAGCCCGTGTGCGCAACAAAAAGGGCGACTGGCGCCGCCTGCGTTTTCATTTCAGTCCGCTCTTCGATGAGATGGACAAGATCGATGGCGTGATTATTTCCGGACGCGATGTTACCGACCTCAAGCGTCTCGAAGAACAATTGATCCAGGCCGAAAAACTGGCTGCCATGGGCCAGATGCTCGCGGGCGTGGCCCACGAATTGAACAACCCGCTTACCGCCATTCTGGGCGTTACCGAGCTACTACGGGAACGCGTTGGCATCGATGAGACTATGCTGCGGCAGCTCGAATTGACACATCGGCAAGCTCGGCGCGCCGCGCGCATCGTGCAGAATTTGCTGGAATTTTCCCGGCCTGCTTCGCCTCAAAAGAAACCGTTGGATGTCAATGTGCTCATCGAGCGCACCCTCCAATTGCAGGAACACTCGCTGCGCCGCAATCAGATTGATGTTCATTTTCAGCCGGAGCCTGGTTTGCCTGCGGTCACCGGTGACGGTAACCAGCTGATTCAGGTATTGCTGAATCTCGTTACCAACGCCGAGCAAGCCATCCGTGAAGTTCGCGATGCAGGGCACATTCACATCCGCGTGGCCGCCCGCACCGGGCGTATTGCAATCACCGTCGAAGATGATGGCGTGGGCATTCGCCCCGAAGCCTTGCCACGAATTTTCGACCCCTTTTACACCACCAAGAGGCCCGGCGGCGGCACCGGCCTGGGCTTAAGCATCTGTATGTCGATCATTCGGGAACATGGTGGAACTCTGGATGCCAAGGCGCTGCCTACGGGCGGCTCAATATTTACGCTGGATCTTCCGATTCTTACGGGACCGGGTGCAGCACCGCCGGAGGGCGGCTTACTCGGGGTCGCCGCCAAGACGATTTCCACTGCTACAAAAAATGATCGGAAAGATGTTCAGAGCCGCGCCGTCCTGGTCATTGATGACGAGGAAAGTATCCGCATGCTTCTTGAAGAAGGTTTGTCCGCTTACGGTTTGCGCGTGGATTGTGCAGTCGATGCCCAAGCTGCGGCGACCTTATTGGCTGAGCGATCTTATGATGTGCTGCTTTGCGATTTGAATCTTAGCCGTCCCGGGGGTGGCAAGATCAGTGGACGTGACGTCGTCGATCAAGTGCTGGCCAAAGTTGGGCCGGAGAAGCCGTCCGTCGTTTTCATGACGGGAGACTTGGTCGAAGGATTAGCGTCGGCGGCAGGCTCGAGCGAGACTCGCTTTCTGCAAAAGCCTTTCAGGATTTCCGATGTTCTGACTCTGGTGCAGGAAGTTTGTGCTACGAAAGGGTTCGAGAACGTAAACGTAAAAAACTAGGTTGCGAAACTCCGGATCGGCGGCAAGCCTACAACACACAAAGAACAGAATCGTTTCTCTCTAGCGGCTTGGCGCCGCATCCACTCCGAAATCCCACACGAAAATGTTCATTCCATCCGGCAAAATTTCCGCCAGCGCATATTCGCCCGGCGGCAGCGGTTCGCTGAGAGTGAAACGATAAACGTTCTTCGCGATTTCCCAGCGTTGAATGGAAATCGTATCCATTTGCGACGAGACTTCCTGCCCAAACATACTTTTGATAGCTCGCAGCCTTCTCTTACCGCCTTTCACCGTAGCGCGCACTAATTGCACTTCGGGCCCATCCATTCCTGGCCGGCTGCTTTGCCATATAGCGGTTGGATTATCGGGATCGGGCGCCACTTCACGCAAATAAAATTCCGGAGGCCCCGTAGCGATGGATACGCGAATCTTGGCAGCCGCCCCAGGAATCTCCACATTACGCTTACCGGGAATAATGGGTATGGGAGAAATGACCTGTGCCAGCACGCGCTTTTTGTCTGTCCTGGTTTGCGCCCCGACCTGTTCCAGCGGCGTAACGGTCTTGCCCGCGACCGCGAACATGCCTTCTCCGGTGGGCAGAAAAACGCCTTGGCCCACTGGCAGGCTGGCGTCCACATCCACGACAGAGATAACTTGTCGCGCTTGTTCTTGGGCCTGAATTTTTTTTACCAGCGCCGCATCGGCTTTTTCGTCGGCAATGCGCGCTTTTTCCGTGGCGTCCCAGTCCACCATTGCAGCCGGAATCTCTTCCCAATCGCCACGTTCGACGCTGAAGTACCGGACCCGCTCTCCTTTCCGTTCATAGCTGCGGACCAACTGGAAATTGCCGTCCTTGAGCATCAATTTCTGGCCGTGGGATAAGCGCGCCTCCGCCGGGTCAGTCTTCGACGTACCAGATTTACCTGAGGCGCCCGCTGCGCTTCCCGCTGCCTGGCCATAGCTTTTTGGCACTGCTTGCGTGGCGATCCCGACCATGAAACATAACCAAGCCAGCCGGACTGTTTTCGCAATGGGCATGGAGTTCTGAGGATGCGATGCGCCTGGAGTGATTACGGTTTGTTTGTCCTACCGGCAGGATAACGCGTGAACTTTCTGCTGACAACTTCGAACGAAGCCTAAGGGTGGAAACGAGCCGCATAAAAAAAGCTCCCGGCGGAAGACCGGGAGCCGCACTGCGCAGAGTTTTACCGTTTATCGTTCTCTAGTGCGTGCACTTCGGAAATAAAGTTACCAGCACCATCAAATCGGAGAGCGTAAACAGCCATTGGTCCGCAGTCAAACTAGCGGCTTCCGCGGCCCGCGCGATGAAACCGAGGTGGCGGCTCTTTGCAAAATTATGCAAATGATCCACGCAAATCCCCGTTAGCGAGGCCACTTCTGAATCGGTGAAAATTTTTTGACTCGATTTTACGGTAACCATTGGGTGTCCTCGATCTCTCCGTCGAGTTCCGATTACTAAGATGCTGAAAGCATAGTATCGGCTGCATGAAATCCAGAGCAATAGTCGTTCCGTTCTATGGGCGGAAAACTACCGGCTGGTACTTTCGATAAATTTGCAGTGAATTCGCCCGTTTTTCGCACCGTTTTACAGGCAAATCGGGCATCCGTGAAGTGGAGTTAGGAAAAACCGGCGCGTAAAAAAGTCCCTATTTTGCAGACTCGCTACGGTTTTCCGTAGCGGCAAATTCTTCTGGTGGCGAAATACGCGGCGAGTAGCTACAGTCTTCTACCGATTTTTTAACCTAAGTTTTACGAACGCACAAATTTCTTGATGCGTTGAAGCGAAAATTTCACCTTCGCTAGCCGGTCGCAGTAGTTATTTTGCAAGCTACCGAACTGGATATTCGACGAAGCTGCAGGGCTTTAGAATGATTTCCGAACGAGGCGGCGGATCGGAGACTCCTAGCATAGCAACAACGAAGTACGCCGAGCGATCGGTCCTGGCGATCGCAAAGTGCGAAGCTAAACGCTTGCGCCCCCAGCTTGCTCAAATGTATAGGCAAGCTGCAGGACGCGGGCCTCGTCAAACGGCGCACCAAAGATCTGCAGCCCAACCGGAAGCTTGCCGCAGACCTTTCCACAGGGAACCGAAATCCCTGGCACCCCCGCCAAGGAACCCGTAACCGTATATATATCAGCAAGATACATCTGCAGCGGGTCTTCCGATCGCTCCCCTATTCGAAATGCTGGCACCGGAGAAGTCGGCGTCACGATGGCATCCACTTTGGCAAAAGCATCCCTGAAATCTTTGGCGATCAGCGCTCTGACTTTTTGCCCTTTCAAATAGTAGGCGTCGTAATATCCCGCCGACAGTACATACGTCCCCAGCACAATCCGGCGTTTTACTTCATCGCCGAATCCCGCGCCTCGCGTTTTTCGATACATCGCCAGCAGGGAATCACTCTCCACGCGCAATCCAAATCGCACGCCGTCATATCGCGCCAGGTTGGAGCTTGCTTCAGCAGTAGCGATGATGTAATACGTGGCGATAGCGTAATCGGTATGCGGCATGTGAATGTCCACCAACTCACATCCGAGCTTTCTGTAAATCTCCAGACCGGCGTCAATTTTCTGCCGGACCTGCGCATCCATGCCCGCCCCGAAATATTCTCTGGGAACGCCCAAGCGCAATCCCCTTACGGGTTTCGTTATCTCGTTTTGGTAATCTGGCACAGCCGCCGTCGTCGAAGTTGAGTCGTGAGGATCCCGGCCGGCGATAACGCCTAACACCGCAGCCACGTCTTTGACATTCGTTGCAAAAGGGCCGATGCGATCCAGCGAAGATGCGAACGCTATCAATCCATAGCGCGACACCCGCCCGTAGCTGCCCATCATGGCCGGCACGCCGCAAAAGGAGCCTGGCTGTCGTATCGACCCACCAGTGTCCGTGCCTAGAGCAGCTACCGCCAATCCTGCCGCCACCGCCGCCGCTGAGCCACCGCTCGACCCTCCCGGCACGCGGTCCGTCGAAACCGGATTTTTCACTACCCCGTAAGCGGAGTTTTCATTGGAGCTACCCATCGCGAATTCATCGCAATTGGTTTTGCCCAGGATTATCGCGCCCGCGGCATCCAGCCGTTCGATGGCGGTGGCATCGTACGGTGGCACGTAATTTTGCAATATCCGCGATCCGCAAGTTGTCACGATCCCGCGCGTGCTGATCACATCTTTTACCGCAATAGGCACTCCGGCCAAGGACGGCAGAGGTTTGCCGGAGGCAATCAGCGCATCTATTTTGTCTGCTTGTTTACGGGCACGTTCAGGAGAAAGCGCCAGGAAAGCATTTAATTCCGGATTTCGCGCCTCGATGCGCTTGTAAAATTCGAAGGTAAGTTCGCGCGCGGAAATCTTTTTCTCGGTCAGCGCCGCCCGGACTCCATCGATTGTCCACGCCGTCGTCAAAGTTAAAGTTCTTCCTTCGCGAAATTTTTCTTCAAAGATTCGAATGAATTGCGAGCCCCCCGGTTGGTCTAGCCAAATCCAGTTAACTCGACGGCTCTTGTACTCTAACGTTCAATCACTTTCGGTACGCGGAAATAGGGCGGTTCCGGGTCGGGCGCCTGCCGAAGGACATCTTCCGCCACCGCGCTAGGCACTACCAAGTCTTCACGCATGGTGGCGTCCGCAGCTTGCTCGTCGGCCAACACCTGGGCCATGGGTTCGATGCCTGAGGTATCCAGCTCGTTCAATTTGCCGATGTAATCGAGAATTTCGTCGATTTGGCGCCGGTACTTCTCCAGCTCGTCTTCGCTTAAGTCCAGGTAGGCAAGTTCCGCCACACGCACCACATCTTCGCGGGTAATTTTCACTGGATTCCTCAGCGCCCCGCGGGAGCCGCTTCCACTTTTTTGCGCGGGTATTTTTTCTGAATGTAGTTATCTACCAGGGCCTGAAAAGCTACCGCCAACTCCGTGTAGGTCCCTTCCAGGGTTACATCTTTTTTTCCATCGATGTAAACCGGACACCGCGGTGCTTCACCCGTTCCCGGCAAGCTGATCCCGATGTTCGCGGCTTTCGATTCGCCTGGCCCGTTCACGATGCAGCCCATCACTGCCAGAGTCAGTTCTTCCACGCCGTCATACTGCGTCTTCCAGATGGGGATCATGTTGCGAATGTAACCCTGAACGCTTTCCGCCAATTCCTGGAACGTCGTGCTGGTCGTCCGCCCACATCCCGGGCAAGCGGTAACACTGGGAGAAAACGAACGGAGCCCCAGCGACTGCAACAGTTCGCAAGCTGCGTACACCTCTTCGCGGCGATCGCCGCCTGGGCGCGGCGTGAGCGAAACGCGAATGGTATCGCCAATTCCGTCATACAGCAGCACACCCAGCGAAGCCGCCGACCATACCAGCCCCTTGGTGCCCATGCCCGCTTCCGTCAAGCCCAGATGCAGCGGCTGTTCAGTCTTCGCACTCAAGTCACGATAGACGGTAATGAGATCGCGCGGCCGCGAAGTTTTGCAGGAAATAATAATCTGATCGTTTCGCAACCCGGAGTCGAGCGCCAGCTCCGTGGATTGCAGCGCCGAAAGAACCATGCACTCGTTAATAATTTGTTCGGACTCTTTGCCAAGATTCTGGTCGGTGTTTTCCTGCATTTTCTGCATGACCAGTTCTTGGTTCAGTGACCCGCCATTCACTCCGATACGCACCGGCTTGCCGTGGTCGCGCGCAACTTTGCAGATGGTGGAGAATTGTTCATCTCGCCGTTGTCCCGCGCCCACATTGCCCGGATTGATGCGGTATTTATCCAGCGCCGCCGCACATTCTGGATACTTCGTCAGCAGTACGTGCCCGTTGTAGTGAAAATCTCCGATAATCGGCGCGGTGCATCCCGTGTCCAGCAAACGCTTCTTGATGATGGGCACCGCCGCGGCCGCTTCCGGCACATTGACGGTCCAGCGCACGATCTCTGAACCTGCCTCAGCCAACTCCACAGTTTGACGAAATGTCGACTCAACGTCCGCAGTGTCCGTGTTGGTCATGGACTGCACCACCACCGGGGCGCCGCCGCCCACGCGCACGTGGCCGACCTTCACGGCATAAGTCTTGCGCCGGGGATGCTTGCTTACGTTGGCCTCAAACCCTTCGATCTGCGTGAACATTCTCTTCAATTCTAACGTGATTCACCCCTTGCAGGAAGTCCGCGTCGCAGTGCCTCGGCTGCGAAGACGCTCTGGCGACCTAGCCAATTGGGCGATCTCCTGCCGTTACATCCCTGTTATACCATCCTGTTGTAGGCGCTATTTTCGCAACAGCCGCGTCCAAAATTTTATCGCCAGCCGCCGCAGCGGCGCGTTACTCAGGAGACACCCATGATTCTCATCACAGGAGCATCCGGCAACGCTGGAGGCGCAGTGCTGCGCGAAGTTCTAAAAAGTGGCAGCGGTGGATCGCGGGCCATGTATCGTTCGAAAGAAGAGGCTACGAAAGCGCCCCAAGGCGCCACCGCTGTCGTCGCTGACTTTGCCGACCAGGCATCTCTGCGGCGAGTTCTGGAGGGCGTCGACACCGTTTATCTTGTCTGTTCCCCGGTGCGCGAGCTGGTCGAGCTGGAAAGCAACATGATTGATGCCTGTCGTGAAGCCGGCGTGAAGCACGTGGTGCTGAACTCCGCCCTCGGAGCCGGTGACTTCGCAAAGTCATTCCCGAGCTGGCACCGCAAGGTGGAAGACAAACTAAAAGCATCAGGGATGGGCTACACAATTTTGCGGCCCAATGGTTTTATGCAGAACCTCGTAGCTTTTTTCGCTCCTTCCATTCGTGCTCAGGGTGCGTTTTATCAATCCACAGGAAATGCAAAAATCAGTCACATCGATGTACGCGATATCGCAGTGGCGGCGGCCAACATACTTCGTTCCCCGTCGCAGCACGCGGAGAAAATATATGAACTGAAGGGCCCGGAGGCGCTGTCCTACGCCGAAGTTGCAGAAAAAATCTCCAAGGCTGCTGGTCGCAAGGTGCAATATGTCGACATCCCTCTTGACGCCCAGCGGAAAGCACTCTCGGATATGGGCATGCCAGACTTCGTGATCACCGCGTTGCTCGAATTGCAGGAATATTACGCAGCCGGCAAGGGATCCGGAGTCGATGGCACACTGGAATCGCTCATCCACCGTGCTCCGACAAAATTGGATGAATTCCTCAAAGAATTTGCCGACCAATTTCGTGAACAGGCTGCCAAAGCATGAGCGCAAACAGCAGGGAGGCGGTAGATCCTAAAACCGGACTGACCCTCGAGCAACTGAAAGATTTTATTCGTAACCACTTTGAGCAGTTTGTGAACCAGAAGAATCTAAACATCGCCGACGTGAATATTGCTCCGGAATTTATCGATCATGGCGCGGATGTGCCGCCCGGAACTGCTCCAGGCCCCGCGGGTGCGAAGCAATATGTCGGCGGAGCTTACAAACGCTTTCCCGATATTCACGTGCAGATTGAGGATTTGATCGCGGAAGACGATCGCGTAGTGGTCCGCAATCATTGGACCGGCACGGATGGCACTACGAATCAGCGCATCACATTTCGTGGGATTGTCATTTGGCGGATCGCCGATCGAAAAATCGTGGAGCGCTGGGCCTACCTTGAGAGACCGCATCCCGCGGACGCTTAGTTTTTACGAACTCGACCGTCAATAAAATAGGCGGGGCATTAGGTGCTCCGCGAGACTTACAAACTTCCCCGCAGTCCCAGGGCATCAGCGTTTTCCCGCATGGCTGCAATACAAAACTGTATATGTTCTTCCAGCGGCACTCCCAATTCTTCGGCGCCTTTACGAACGTCGTCGCGGTTGATGCCCTTTGCGAAGGCCTTGTCCTTTAACCTTCTTTTTACTGAATCGACTTCCAAATCCAGAATGCTTTTAGAAGGCCTCACGTACGAGCACGCCGTGAGAAATCCAGCAAGTTCGTCGCAGGCAAATAGTGTGTGCTCCAACTGAGATGTGCGCGGCACGTTGGTGTAGTCCGCGTGTGAAAGAATCGCGCGCACCATTTCTTCTGGATACCCGAGCTCGCGAAGAATTTTCGCGCCTTCTGCGGGATGTTCTTTGTCCGCGGCGTGCTCATTGTTTGGCCATCGCTCGTAATCGAAATCGTGCAACACCGCGGTAATCCCCCAGAGATTTTCGTCCGCGCCGAATTTGCGCGCATAGGCGCGAACACAGGCTTCCACCGCGAGCATGTGTTTGCGCAAGCTTTCAGAGCTCGTATATTCACAAAGCAATTTCCAGGCGTCGTCGCGCGTGGGCATCTGCACCTCTCTCGAAAGCTAAACAGCATACAGAAAAATGTCATCTTTCGCTCACGCCAATTTTTTTTTCGCTGCAAGAATCGCGATCGATTGGCTCTTAATTTCAGCCGAAAAAAATAGTTCGGCTCCAGCTGCGTACATTGCAGCGCGTTGAAAAGTACCAAATTCTTTAGGTACCTGTCCCAAAGGACAGGGCGAAGATGTAGCGTAGCCCTGCAGAAAAAAATTAAAAAAAACTAAAAATACTCTTGACACCAACGGCCACTCAGGTGAAACTCCTTCACGCGCCAGTTACTGTCTTCCCCCCCTTAGAACGTTCCAGCGTTCTCATCCCATCCGCACGCCGGAAAAACAGTCAGCAAGGAGTGCCGGTGTCTTCACAAATAGATAAAGAAACTATGAATTCGTTGGATTCATTCGAGATGGACAGAGAAGTCATTCGCTGCAAGACATGTGGCCTGGTGCAGTATCGGACGCGCACCGGAAACTGCCGCCGTTGCGTACGGGCCCTGCCGCAGCGTCTGGAGTTCATGATTCCTCAAGCTGCACCCGTGGAGGAAGCAGCAGTCGAAGTGGCCTCCGACCGATTCATTAACCAGGAAACGGTGGAGAACATCGGCCAGCGCATTCGCCAGTTGCGCGAATCGCGGGCGATGACCCAGAGCCAGCTACAATCGCGCTCCAAGGTCTCGCGCTCCTACCTCTCGCGTATTGAGAGCGGTCAAATGACTCCCAGCCTCGGCACTTTGGAAAAAATTTCCGAAGCGCTCAATGTCGGCTTGAATCGGTTCTTTATTCCCGAATCCGATGGCGAAGCTCTTCTCGAAGATCCGTTCATCCAGGGACTACGGCCGTTTCTGCGCCAGCTGGATTGGGAGCAATGGCAATCTATTCTAAAGAGGCTCCAGGCCATCAGCGATCACGTTGCTGCGATTCCGGCCACGTTGCGTCCTATCGGTAATCCGGCGCGACTGCCTCAGCAGCAGGCGTCGGCGAATGGCAATGGGAACGGTAACGGTAACGGTAACGGTCACATCGGGACCGGCCATTCGAATGGACACGCACTCACTCATGCGCACGGCAATCCCCAGGGTTATCCAATGCGTCGTCCTGGTGCGCCGGTCTATCAGCGCTCGCTCGCCAAGATGTAAACGCAATTTGCCACGGCACAATTCTTCTCAACGCAAAACGGGATAAACAAAATTGTTTATCCCGTTTTGCGTTGGCCTTTGATTTTGGGTGGCCCACTCTTGCGGTTTGTGCAAGGGTGGGGCTTTCTCCGAGCCTTTGCATTGTGCCGTGGAGGTCGGCTTTTGAGCCACGAAGCTCGGCGCAACTACAGCCGAATTATTGCCGGACTACCGAGACCTTGGCGCTGGGAACTTCCAGGCGCATCAGCCGGTGATTCGAATCAAGCAGTAGCAGCACTTCCAGATCAGCTGTTGTCACTCGCAAGCCTTCATAAGATTTTCCGTCCAATGTTGTCGAGCCGGTAGCTTCCACCGTAATAGTTCCGGGGGTTAGATCTTGTGGGATGAGCACCGGAAAAGTTTGGGTGCCGCGTTTCGACCAGTCATACAATTTCGCCAGCAGTGCGTACTGGTGATACAGATTGTTGTCCAGCACCGCAATCATAGAAGCATTGAACGAAAGGTCTTGTTCGAACGGGCGCGCGCCTTGCATCTGCAAAGTAATTTTCGCCACACCGTTGGAAAAAACCACGTGCGCTCCATTGGTTTTGTCGGCGCGTGAAGTCCATTCGTAGCTGATAGGCGTTCCGTCCGGCTGCAACATTAATGTTCCGCTAACGCTGGTGGCGGCCGTAGTCCCCGGCACCTTTAGTTCAGTCGTGCCTTTCGCAACCCAGTTGTTCCCCGTTTGGGTAAGCTCGAACTGTTCGCTGCCGATCGTTTCGCCGTTGAGCTGAATTACCAGTTTCCCTTTGTCCGGACTAAAAACTGCCGGACCGCCAGCCGCTGCACCGCTATTCGCCAGCAGCAGCGCGGAAACGGCGCAGATCAACACCACCACAATCGCCGGCAGCAAACGCATTCTTGCCGATGCTCTTTTCATCTGCGCCTCATGCAATTCAAGCTCATGATTATGGTTTCTCCACTACCAGATGCTCTTCGCCCGCGCCGCCGCCAACGATCCCGCGCCGCAATATCTCCGCCACTACGGTGGCAGGCTCCCCGGAACTATCAACTCTATAATCCGCCTGCTGATACGACGGCAGCCGTTGCGCGTGGAGCATTCGAAAGCTGGATTCGTCGCGAAACAACGGCCGCCCCGGCATGATCATGCAGCGCGCCAGCAGTGTCTCTATCGGCGTGTCCAGCCACAGCACAGTTACGCCAGCGGCGCGCAGAAATTCCGGACAACCCGCTTGCGCATAGGTGCCTCCGCCCAGCGCGAGTACCGTTCCTTCTCCATGTTCCGACGCGCGGCCAAGCGCGGCGCGAAGCTGATCCGCCTCCATTTGCCGAAACGCAGTTTCGCCCAATCGTTCGAATATCTCAGGGATGGACAGGCCAGCGGCCTCTTCGATACGCGCGTCGAGGTCGACGAATCGCCACGCAAGTTGACGGGCCAGCAATGTGCCGACGGTGGTCTTGCCGGAGCCCATAAAGCCTGCCAGGCATAAAATCTGTGCACGGGCGCGCGGCCCGCGCAAAGGCGGAGGTTGTGTCACGTTTGTTTGCCGAGAGAAACTAATCGCGTTTCAGAATGCGGATTGTACCACTGTAGGAGGAAAGTTCGACCTTGGCGAAACCCATGCCCACCGTGCCGAAAAGGCTCTTGGAAAATTTAGAAGCCATATGTTTTACACCATGAGAATCGGGTTTCAGATACTCCTGGGCTTGATTATCCACCGTGCCGGTCGCCGTTTGCGCGGTCAAATCGAAGGAATCGTTGCCAGAGAAACGCACTTCCACTAAACCTTTTCCACTGCGCATGCTGTACAGCCCGGTATGCACGAAATCGCCGTCAAACAAAATATTGCCAGTCATGGTGCGCAGCTTCACGTTATTCAAGGTGGGTTGCAAAACTTGAGCGCTGCCGCTGATGGAGCTGAATTCCAATTTCCCGGCGCACTGCGTGCACACCAGTGAACCACCTGTGGTAGTCACAATAATGTAGCCGGAAACTTCCTTGAGATGTACGTCGCCAGCCACACTGTCGAGGGTCATGTCGCCAGTAACCTGCTCGACGTAAATTAAACCGGTCTGGGTTTTAAGTTGGAGTTCCGTTTCTTCCGGAACCATCAACTGAAAGTTAGCTTCCATCTCCTTGGCGTTGGCGGTGAAATCGACGACGCTGGAGGTTACGTCGATGCGGTCGCCGGCTTGTTCTGTATCCACGGCAATCTTGTCAGAGGCCTTCGTACCGGTCACCACTACTTCAGAATTTTTCCAGGACTTCACTTCAATGCGCCCGTTGCCAACGTTGTGAATCACCACCACGGGCCGGCCCTTCACCGTAAAATGCTTTTCCAATCGCTGCGCTGCCGCGTCCGCCGAGGCGCAAGACCACAGCAACACGCCCGCTCCAATTACCGGCAGAATTGTTCCCGAGAACACCGTCGATAGCTTCATTTCAGTTCAGGCTCCCTCCGCGATCCATCATCGCGGACAGTAATTGGGCTTTCTGTTGATACGCGTTCGTTAAATATTCTCGCGCCAATTCATCGGAAGGCACTTCCCTGACGCGGCGCTCACAATCGGCAATAAACTCGTTAACTTGTTGCAAATTTTGTTGCAGCGAAGTATCCACCGCGGAGGTTGCCCCGGTGCTGGCCAGTTGCATGTTCGCGAGATCGTGCTCTTGCTGGCTCAAAGTCGTGACTGTGGAAGCGTAAGGATCTTCCTGCACCTGCAAAACCTGTTCGCGGGGCTTACTGGTCAGCAAAAAGGCCACCAGGATCACCACCATAGCTACCGCTGCGGTAGCCCAGCCGCGATTCCGGAATAGTTCCGTGAACGATTGCCACCACGATGTTGTTTCCCGGTCGCTCGAAATTCCGCGAACAACTCCTTCACGTATTAATTCTGTCCGAATGGAAACCCAAATGTTAGCTGGAGGTTCAATCTCGGCGGGAAGTTGGTGCGCCACCGCTACGATGGCGGTCACGTCGTCAAAAAAATGCTTACAAGCGTGGCATTCAGACAGGTGTTGGCGAGCAGCCGCAGAAAGTGGCACCAAACCGTTTTGTTCAAAGAATACGTCTAATTCCCTGCACTGCATTGCACATCACCCCGCGGAAAGGACACTGGATAACTTTCCGCCCACTGCTTTAGCGCAATCGACTACCGTAATTGCGCCCTATTCTAGCTCAATCCGCATGTCCCGTCTGCGTTTTCGCAATTTGGCGCTCATTTCTGGCTTGCTCTCGAACTTCCTCCTGCAGCAAGTCACGCAACCGGGTCCGAGCCTTATGCAACTGTGACTTGGAATTGCCTACCGAGCAACCCATGATGTCCGCGATCTCATTGTGCTCGTAGCCCTGCACGTCATGCAGCACGAACACGGTACGGTATCCCGGGGGCAGTTTTTCAATCGAACGTTCCAGATTGACCCGGTCTACCGCGCCCGTCAGCAACAAGTCCGGCGCGCCTATATCTTTTCTGGGCCCCCCGGTCTCTTCGTCTGGCTCCGTCGTTTCTTCCAGAGAAGCTACCGGTAGCGTTTTCTTGCGCAAGCGCATCAGCACGACATTGACGGTCATGCGGTGCAACCAGGTAGAAAACGCCGATTCGCCTCGAAAAGTCCCGATCTTGCGGAAAAGCTGCAGAAACGCTTCCTGCATCAGGTCTTCCGCGTCGCTCGGATTACCCACCATCCGCAGGCACAGTGCATATACGCGGCGGCCATGGAGCCGGTATAAAAACTCAAAAGCCGCAGCATCTCCGGCCTGAGCCAGACGAATAGCGTCCGCCTCACTCATCGTCTTGGGCGACTGCGAACCTGTCGCTTGTTTTGGCGATTGTGAAACAGCTGAAGCGCTCGGATCGCTTGGTCTATTCCGGGCCAACGGTCCTTTTACAGCGCATCCACACGTTCGGATGCACGGTATCCCTCCTTGAGTTGTCCTTGCAGTAGCCGGCATTGTCCAAAAGAACAAACACGCGGTAACGGCTTTTGTTCTCCGCAGCGGTGCGACAGGATGCTGCCGGCAAGCAGGCTTGCCTGGGCAAGCAGGCTTGGCTATTTTCCCGCGCTGTTGGCTATACGTCCATGCTTTAAATCTTGACTCGCTAGGCTGTCGCTTTCCTGCGCTGCGACTCTCCATGCTCCCACTACAGATTTCTGGAAACTTGCCAATTGATCGTCTGGCAGGGCGAGCAGGAACGACTTCAAAAGCACTATCGTTTCCCTTAGACAAGTATTCAAGTCATAATGGGTCCCATCGATTGTTTCCCACCGCTCGGGATCAACGTCCAGGCCCGTACCCAACCCCGCGGCCCCAACGCAATACTCTTTCCCCAGACTTTCTACCATTTCCAGGAGAGTGCCCAATTTATGCAGGAACTGCGTGCGCTGGGATAGCAATACTTTACTCAGCAGAGCGTTCATGCGCGCCGACCGCTGCGCTTTTACCGTTTGAAAGTTTTGGGCGTCGAGAGGAGCCGCATTAGGAACTGTACCGTAATGTTTAGCGTGTTCGCTCAACACGCGAATCAAAGAGGCCAGCTGCTCGCTCAACCGCGCGCAAAAACCCGGCGTCACGCTCACTGCCTGGCAACACAGTGCGAACCGTCCCTCGTGTCGCAATGCCAGGGCTTCGTCAAGAGCAACGCTAAGCATCCCGTACGAGAACTCCAACCTGCGCACGTATGCAGTAAAAACTTTTGATTTTTCTTCCGGTAGGCGGGCACGCCAGTCAGCTTGCACAGATGTGCCACGACCTGAGAGCGGGCTCACGGGGTCTCTCAAGTTAGTCTCCTGGGGACAGATTCGAGAGTATAACAAAGTCCGCGAGCCCGGGCGCGGTTTATTAATTTCCATAGCCTTGTGGTCTGGAGGCCGGCAAATTGCGAAAAAATGCGCACATTTTGTCTCCTTTACATTCACGACGGCTTAGTCGACATGTGTTAGCAGCGCAATTTCGCTTCGCCGCTCCATGCTTCCTTGCTCAACTCCCGCATTGGCCGCTATACTCGCCCTCCAATACTTGAAAGGATATTTCCCATTTGCAATTTGAGCCCCGCGACCAGTTTGAGCAGCGCCAGAAAAAGCTCGAGCAGATTCAGCAGCTTGGCTTTGATCCATTTCCTCGCGAATTTCGCTGGACCCACACCCCGGCCCAGCTAGTCCACGCGCATTCCCAGTCATCCGCAAGCGAACTGGAGTCCAATCGTCGCGACGTTCGTGTCGCCGGTCGCCTGGTCTCCATTCGTCTGATGGGCAAGGCCGGTTTCGCTCATATTCAAGGCGGCGGAGAGCGTATCCAAATCTATGTGAAGAAGGATGCAGTAGGAGAAAAGGGCTTTGACCTTTTTCACCTCCTGGACCTCGGCGATTCCATAGGCGTACGTGGTCATTTGTTTCGCACCCGTACTAACGAGTTATCCATCCACGTGGAAGAACTTTTCCTGCTTTCCAAGGCACTCTTGCCCTTGCCCGAAAAATGGCATGGCTTGAGCGATGTAGAGTTGCGTTATCGCCAGCGCTATCTCGATCTGATCGTCAATGAAGTTTCGCGCAACGTCTTCACCACTCGCGCCCGCATTATTCAGGAGTTGCGCAAATTCTTCGACGGCAGAGGATATATAGAAGTAGAAACTCCCATGATGCATCCAATCCCCGGGGGTGCTGCCGCTCGTCCCTTCGTAACCCATCACAACACGCTGGACATGGACCTGTACTTGCGTATCGCCCCGGAACTTTACCTGAAGAGGTTAACCGTTGGTGGTTTTGACCGCGTTTATGAGATCAATCGCAATTTTCGCAATGAAGGGATTTCTACTCAGCACAATCCCGAATTCACCATGCTCGAATTTTACGAGGCGTACAGCAATTACCGCGATTTGATGGACCTCAATGAAAATCTCTTTGCTCTGCTGGCCACCAACATCACCGGTTCCACAACCGTAAATTACGGGAAACACCAACTCGACTTTGCCAAATTCGAGCGCCTTTCCATGCGCGAAGCCATGATCAAGCATTGGCCCGCGGCGCTGCAGCCCGCTCTAACGCTAGAAGAATTTTCGTCCCTCGACGGTCCGGCCGCGATCGGAAAGCGCTACAACGCGTGGGCCAAAAGCGCCGGCGCCCCGTATGCTGCGGCAAAAGGAAATTTGACTGCTGGTGAGTGGACCGGCCTGCTTTTCGAAACCATTGCCGAAGACAAATTAATCCAGCCGACCATTCTTTACGATTTCCCTATCGACATTTCGCCGCTATCCAAACAGAAGCCCGACGACCCCGCGCTGGTCGAGCGCTTTGAGATTTACATTGCCGGAATGGAAATCGCCAACGGCTTTTCGGAGTTAAACGATCCCGCGGAGCAGGAGCGCCGCTTCCTGGCTCAGATTGCCGAGGGCGGCGAGGAATCCCCTAAGCGCCTGGATGTGGATTACATTCAGGCCCTCTGTTACGGTATGCCGCCTACCGCAGGCGAAGGCATCGGGATAGACCGCCTGACCATGCTGCTGACCGATTCCAAGTCCATTCGCGACGTCATCTTGTTTCCGTTGCTGCGTCCTGAGCAATTGTCGCGCCCGGAACTTCCCGAATCACAATCACCACACCCAGCCGCGAATCCCAGCGAGAAAGTGTAACCAGCAGGGCCTTCCATGCGCTTTGAATGGTTTGTAGCCCGGCGTTATCTACGGTCACCCCACCGCCCCGCGGTGCTTCGCCTGGTCACTTTGTTTTCGATCATCGGTGTGGCCGCGGGCGTAGCTACTTTGGTAGTAGCCCTGGCGATGAACACCGGCTTCCGCGAAACGCTGCAGGATCGTTTGCTGGGCGTCACCGCTCACATTTCGCTAACGCGTCCAGGTTCCGGCGGCATTCGCGACTATGAATCGCTGGCCACCAAATTTTCCTCCCTACCTGGCGTGCGCTCCGTCACTCCCGCGGTATATCAAACGGTGCTGATGTCTTTCGCCGGTCAATCGCGTGGTGTAGTCACTAAAGGCATTGATCCCGAACGCGAGCGTCGCGCCGACGAAGCGCTGCAGCGCATCGTTGCCGGTAAACTCGATTTCTCTCCAGACAAAGACGGCATCGGCGCGCTCCTCATCGGAAAGCAACTCTCCGAAGAGTGGAAGCTTTTGCCTGGCGATTACGTCACCCTAATGAGCCCTCAGGGTCGTCTGACTCCTTTTGGATTGCTTCCGCGTTCGCGACGATTTCGCATTGCCGGGGTTTTTGATTCCGGCTTTTACGATTACGATCAGAATTGGTGTTTTCTCACGCTGGCTGACGCGCAAAATCTTTCCGGTGGCGGGGATGCGGTTAATGTTCTGGAATTTCGCCTGAATAACCCTGAGAACGCTCCCGTCATCGCGCAACAGGTTCTGCAAAATGTGGGTCCCGGGTTTGCCACTACAACCTGGATGGAGGAAAACCGCGCCTTATTCCGTGCGTTGCGAATGGAAAAATTGGTTACCGCAATTTTCATCGGGCTCATCACTTTTGTCGCCGGCCTGAACATCCTGGTCGTGCTTTCCATGACCGTGACGGACAAAGCCCGGGACATTGCCGTTCTAATGTCGTTGGGCACTCGTCGCACGCAAATTCGAAAAATTTTTCTGTGGCAGGGAATTACCATTGGCGCGGTGGGAACACTTGTGGGTCTATGTGTGGGCTATCTGTTCGCTTTTATCGCCGGTTTTTACCACTTAATTCCGCTCGATCCCCAGGTTTATGCCGTGCCCTATGTTCCTTTCCATCCAGGATTATTGGACGGCGTTTGGATTACAGCCATCGCCATGGCTATCTCGTTTGGTGCCACTATTTTGCCGGCCCGGGCCGCTGCCAGTCTGTTGCCTGTTGAGATACTGCGTTACGAGTGAGCCCATGTTCGATTGGTGCGCAATTTGCTACTAGAATGGTGCAGAGGCAAGGCGGGCTTTCACCGGGCAACTCTCGAGCTGGTGAGTTCAAAAGTTCCTCCTTAACCAGTTGAAACAAAGGATGTTAATACTGTATCAAAATGGAACCAAAGGACTCGCTTTCGCGAAGTACCTGAGTAGGGCAAAAGAGTAACCGTTTTGTCCAGTTGTGAAGACAATCTTGGCAAGCTTTTCGCAACTCAAGGCTCGCGGCTACAACTGACAAAAAGACGCATCTAAGTAGTTATAGCGTGGGCGAGCTCGGTGAAACGAACCAGTCCACGCAGAGATAAAATGACGACAACCGATTCCAATTCGAATACTAGCGTGGCACAAGTTACCGGCGATTCTCCGCAACTTGCTCCCGTCGTGCTCGAAGGTCGTCATCTGAAGAAAAGTTACGGTCAGGGTCCAAAAATTTTGCCGGTTTTGGTGGACGCCAACATCACTTTGCGCAAGGGAGAGATGATTGCCATTGTGGCCCCATCCGGCGCGGGTAAAAGTACTCTTCTGCATTTGCTGGCCGCGCTAGACATGCCGACAAGCGGTACAGTATACTTCGCGACGAAAGCTATTGAATCGAATCAAGACTCGCTGCTCGCGGAATTTCGCAATCGGGCCGTTGGATTTCTCTGGCAACGGCACCAGTTGCTACTTGATTTTACGGCCGAAGAGAATGTGGCCATGCCGCTGTTGTTGCGCGGCGAAAATTTCGCTTCTGCGCAGGGGATGGCGCGGAAGTGGCTTGCGGAGGTTGGCTTGGAAGCTCGAGCTAGCCACCGTGCAGGAGAACTCTCCGGCGGGGAACAGCAACGCGTGTCGATTGCCCGGGCACTTGTCACTGGGCCGGCCGTGTTGCTGGCAGATGAACCGACGGGGAATTTAGACGAGCAGAATGCTTGGGCTGTGTTCGAGTTGTTGGTTCGGTTGCACCGCACGCTGGGTTTGACGTCGCTTATCGCGACCCACAACTTGGCACTCGCCGCGCGATGTGATCGTGTTCTAACGCTGGAGCATGGCGTTCTTACCACTGGCAAGGCTACGGCCTCTGCCAGTGAGACCCCCGGGGGAGAAGCGAGCTAACGTGTTCGAACGCTATACCGAAAAAGCACGTCGCGTAATTTTCTTTGCACGATATGAGGCCAGTCAGTACGGCAGTCCTTACATCGAGACCGAGCACCTCTTGCTCGGCTTGATGCGCGAGGACAAAGCCCTGGCCAATCGCTTCTTGCGGCAACAGGGATCCATTGAGTCCATCCGCAAAGAGATTGAGGCGCGCATTACCATTCGCGAGCGCATCTCCACCTCCGTCGAGGTTCCCCTCAGCGCCGAATGCAAACGCATCCTCAACATGGCTGGTGAGGAAGCGGAGCGCCTTGGCGTAAAACACGTGGGCACGGAACATTTGCTGCTCGGTATTTTGCGGGAAGAAAAATGTTTTGGCGCTGAGATTTTGATGGAGCGTGGTCTGCGTCTGTCCACCCTGCGTGAAGAGTTGGCGCGCACTTCGGGTGAGAAGACTACCGCTGCGCGTCCCAAGGAAACGTCTCTCTTGGCGGAGTTCAGCCGCGATCTTACTCAGGCGGCTTCCGAGGGTTCGCTAGATCCGCTAGTCGGCCGGGACGGCGAATTAGAGCGGGTGATCCAGATTTTGTGCCGCCGCACAAAAAATAATCCGGTGCTCATCGGCGAGCCTGGCGTTGGCAAAACCGCCATTGTCGAAGGTCTCGCGCAGCGCATCTCTGATGGCGACGTTCCGCCTTTTCTCGCCGACAAGCGCATCCTGTCTCTCGATCTCTCTTTAATCGTTGCCGGCACCAAGTATCGCGGGCAGTTTGAAGAGCGCCTCAAGACCATCATGAAAGAATTGATGGAGAGCCAAAACTCCATCGTCTTTATCGACGAATTGCATACCTTGGTGGGTGCTGGTTCCGCGGAAGGCTCGCTGGATGCCGCCAACATTCTTAAGCCCGCGCTCTCGCGTGGCGAAATTCAGTGTATCGGCGCCACCACCCCCGGCGAGTATCGCAAGTCCGTCGAAAAGGATCGTTCGCTCGAGCGCCGCTTCCAATCTGTCAAAGTTCCCGCTCCCAATGAAGAAGAAGCGGTGCAGGTTATTACCGGCGTGCGTGAACGTTATGAGAAATTCCACGCCGTCAGCTACACTGACGAGGCTTTGAAATATTCCGTCTACCTTTCAAACAGGTATATTCCAGATCGCTTCCTTCCAGACAAGGCCATCGATTTGATCGACGAAGCCGGCGCGCGCGTCAAGTTGCGCCAGGCCTCGGTTCCCGAAGAAGTCGGCGAAGTGCAGAAGCGCGTCAAGTTCATCACTCACCGCATGGAAACGGCTATCGCCAATCATGAATTCGAGAAGGCCCGTTTTTACTCCGAAGAAGAGCGCAAAGAAAAAGAAAATCTGCGTGGCCTCCGGGAGCGCTACAAACTGGACGACGCTTCCACCGGGATCGTTACCCGCGAAGACATCGAGGAAGTTGTTTCACGCTGGACCGGTATCGGCGTTTCCTCTATTAAGGAAGACGAGCAGCAGAAACTTCTGCGCATCGAACCCGAGCTTCATAAACGCGTTATCAGCCAGGACAAGGCCATCACCGCTCTGGCCCGTGCCATTCGCCGCAGCCGCGCTGGTTTGAAATCACCTTTGCGTCCAGTTGGTTGCTTCTTTTTCCTTGGGCCCACGGGCGTTGGCAAAACCGAAGTAGCTCGCCGCCTCGCGGAATTTCTTTTCGGCTCGGAAAAATCTCTGGTGCGTTTCGACATGTCCGAATTCATGGAGAAGCACTCTGTTTCAAAACTGATTGGAGCCCCTCCAGGTTATGTCGGCTATGAAGAAGGCGGGCAGCTAACCGAGCGCGTTCGCCGCACTCCCTACTCCGTTATCCTTCTGGATGAAATCGAAAAGGCCCATCCCGACGTCTTTAATATATTGTTGCAGGTTTTCGAAGACGGCCAGCTTACCGACGGCCTTGGCAACACCGTTGATTTCCGGAATACCATCATCATCATGACTTCCAACCTGGGAGCTCGCCATCTGCAACGGCGTACTTCTATCGGTTTCCAGTCGGGCGCTGACGAAGCCGGTCAAAGGTCCATGGAAGAACTGGTGATGAACGAAGTGAAGCGCGCGTTCAATCCGGAGTTTCTCAACCGCTTGGACGAAGTGATCATCTTCAATCCTCTCGGCGACGAAGATTTGCTGCGCATTATCGACTTGCTGGTGGGCCAGTTGAATGACACTCTGATTCATCGGCAGGTTCAAATCGTCGTCTCACCGGAAGCACGGCAGTGGATTCTCGAGAAAACGTGTGCGGACCGCAGTTACGGGGCGCGGCCGCTACGGCGGGCTTTACAGAAGTACGTGGAAGATCCGCTCTCTGAAGCACTGATTCAGGGTGGAATTCAGAGGCCGGCAACGCTTCAGATTTACGTTGCCGGGGAGGGTCTCTCTTTCCGGCCTGTTGGCGAGGCAACCCCTGTAGTTCACTAACGAATCTGACACCAAACGCGTCGCCGGAAGGGTTTGACCTTCCCGGCGACGTTTTAGTTGTTTCGACGCCGGCCCACACCTGGTCCGGTAGGAGATGAACATCTTGGGTTTGGGGGCGCGGCCTTGAGCACTTCAACGGCCGCTCGAAGAACAGCAGTCTGTTTTCGTTACGGAGTTTTGACGGGCCGGGTCGAATACATCGCGATCCTTATATTGCTGTTCGCGATTGCTTCTCCCGCCGCCACGCGAAACGATTCCGGCGCAGACGCGTCTCCTGTTGCCGCCGCGCCACAGTCCAACGCCTCACAATCCACTAGCGATCAGTCGCTTTCCACTCTGCAGGCGCCAGCCGTGCCGGCAACCCATGGCATCATTCAGCGCATCGAGTTCGTCGGTAATCGCCGCATCCGCAGCGACACCTTAAAAGCTCGCATCTTCAGCCGCGAAGGCGATAACTACAACGAAGAGACCTTGCGTCGCGACTTCCAGGCGCTTTGGAATACCCAATTTTTTGAAGACGTAAAGTTGCGCGTGGAAGATTCGCCGGATCGCCCCGACGGGAAAATTATTATCTTCGATGTAAAAGAACGGCCGGTCATTCGCCGCATTCGCTACGACGGCATCCATTCCATTTCCGAGTCCGACATTCTCGACCGCTTCAAAGAACGCAAAGTCGGTCTCAGCGTGGAAAGCCAGTTTGATCCCACGAAAATCAAAAAAGCCGAAGTCGTGCTACGCGAGCTGCTCGGTGAACACGGCCGTCAATTCGCCAAGGTGACGCCGCAGTACGAACGAATCGCTTCCAGTAATGCGGTCATCCTAGTTTTCAAAATTGACGAAGGTCCCAAGGTTAAAGTCGGCCAAATTAAATTCAAGGGTAATCATGCTTTCAGCGATCGCAAGTTGATTCGCGCCATGCATCACGATCGTCCCTATGCCATTCCGCTTTACGTAACGGAAATTGCGGTAATGTCCAAAACCTACGACCGCGACAAGTTAACCGAAGACCTTGAAGTAGGAATACGCGGCATTTATCAAGACAACGGCTACTTCAAGGTGAACATTCCAGACCCTGTTCTCGAAAATGTTGACACCCCCTCTTATAAACTTGGCGTAAAGCTGCCCTTCACCGCTAGCGGTGTGGGAAAGGCCGTCAACATCACCATCACTATCGAGGAAGGGGAGCGCTATCGCATGGGTTCTTTGAAGATTATCAGCGCTGACCCCGACAAAGCGCTGTCCCTCAAAGTGGAAGCGCTCAAGAGTATTTTCCCGTTGAAACAAGGCGATATTTTCGCCACCGACAAAATTCGCAAAGCCCTTGAGAATTACAAAAATGCCTATGGCGAATATGGCTTCATCGACTTCACTGCTGAGCCGGCCATGGACCTCGATGACGACAAGAAAATTATAAATTTGACCTTGAAGTTCAGCGAAGAAAAGCAGTACTACGTCCGCCGCATCGATTTCAGCGGGAATACCACCACCCGCGACAAAGTCATCCGCCGCCAATTGCTTCTCGATGAAGGCCAGTTGTTCAATAAGCGCGCCTGGGAATTAAGTATCCTGCGTCTCAACCAACTCGGTTATTTCGATCGCATCGAAGCAGACAAAGCCGCGGAATTAAAGCGCAACACCAAAGAAGGCACGGTCGACATCAACCTCAAGGTCAAGGAAAAGGGCAAGCAATCCATCGGCTTGCAAGGTGGAGTCAGCGGTCTATCTGGTACCTTTATCGGTCTGACCTATCAAACCAACAACTTCCTGGGCCTCGGCGAAACGTTATCTTTCTCCGCGCAGTTCGGCAACCTCCAGCGCGTCTTCCAATTTGGTTTTACCGAACCTTATCTATTTGACCGTCCCATCCAGACGGGTTTTACCGTTTTCTCCAGCCGCTACAATTTCGATCAAGCTCAGCAGCAAGCGATCTTGACCGGCCAGTCCGTCAGTATCAACCCGCAATATATTCAGGATTACAACCAGAACAGCACCGGTTTCACTACCTTCGCGAGCTATCCTCTAAAGAAACGCCCGTTCACCCGTGTTTCCGCCACCTATGGCCTCACCCGCACCAGCATCACCGCCTTCAACCAGGCTTCCTCAATTTTGTTCGAGGAACTGCAATTCCGCAGTGTCGCCGGGCCCAGCGCGCTCAACGGCATCGTGTCCAGCACCATCACCCCCAGCATCACCTACAACACCATAAACAATCCGCAAAATCCCACTAACGGTAAGAGTTATTTTTATAGCCTGGGTTTTTCTGGCGGCCCGCTGGGCGGCAACGTTAACAGCATCTCCAACGTTTTTAATACCACGCTGTACCGTCCCCATCACAAAAAGCGCAATGTAATCGGCGTCCATGTTACCGCCGCCTATATCACCGGGTACGGTGGCAAGGAAGTGCCACCCTTCAGCCGTTACTATATGGGCGGCGAAAACGATATTCGCGGATTTGATATTCGTTCCATCTCTCCGGTTACCTTTATTCCCACCGCCACCACGCAGCAATTCACCTACCTGGATCCCACCAACCTCACTGGTAATGGATCACCGACAGTGCGGTTCTTGAATGTGCCAGTGCTCGGCTACACCATCACTTTTCCGGGCGGCGACTTGCAAGGTTGGACCAACTTTGAATATCGCATTCCCATTGCTGGTCCGGTGACTGCCGGACTTTTTCTGGATGTCGGTACCGTGGGCATTGTCCAGCAAAGCGCTTTGAAGCTTGATCCAACCGGCTTTGCGAGCCTGCTTTCGCAGTTCCCCGATGCGCAGTCGCAAGCCGGGTTGCAGCGCCAGCTTAAGATCGCCGCCGGCACAAATTTCCGCCCGCGCGCCTCTACCGGTGCGGAATTGGTAGTGCAGCTGCCCATCATTCAGGCGCCGTTCCGAATCTATTACGCGTTCAACATTAATCGGTTGCACTCGCAGATTGTCGCGCCTCCGGATTACATCGAATCCAGTGAGATTAATCTGATCAAAAATAATCCGGAGCTCAAGGATTTCTATAATTACCAATTTTCTCCGACTATCAATCAATTCATCGCCAATCCGGGCCGCCTGAATTATTTCGAGCCTTTGCGGACTTTCCGGTTTACCGTGAGTCGGACATTTTGAGGTTGGATTTTGTTCGCGAATTTACTATAGCTAGGCGCGGCGTTTTCGTTCCAGGGGCTTGATTTTTGCGCGCAAATAGAGAAATGTTTTTGGGGGAAACAGTGCGGATTAAGTTGGCGAATATTTCTAGAATTGCCTGCCTGGGTTTTGCCGCAGTGTGCGTGTGGCTCGCCGGATGCAGCAGCAGTAATAATGCAAACGTAGTGGTAGTAACCGTGAGTCCGGCGTCGGCAATCCTGGTGGTCAATCAAGCTCTCACGCTCGACGCTCTGGTTACCGGTGCGACGGACGTGTCGGTGACTTGGACGTGTACCTTCACCACCAGTACCACGCCTTCGGGCTCGACCACTCCGGTCGTGTCGGCAGCTGCTCCTTGCACCGCTACGCAAGGCGTTCTGTCCAATATCCAAACCACTACAGTTACCTACACCGCCCCCGCTACGGTTCCTAATCCGCCGCCTACCGTCACCATCACCGCGACTTCCAATGCCAACAAGAACAAAACCTCCACTGCCACGATCACTTTGGATTCTGGAATCCGCGTTACCATAACTCCTCTTACCGCCACCGTCGCTACCGGTGCGAATTTCCAATTTCATGCCACACTTACCAACGACACGACACCCAATGACGTAACCTGGCTGGTCACCCAGGTCACCGCGATTGATCCCACTGACACTACTTGCTCCCCTACTTGCGGGTCCATTGACACTACTGGTTTGTATACCGCGCCATCCACCGTGCCGACCAGCAGCGCTTCGGTTACCATAATCGCGACTTCCAAGCTGGACACCACCCGCTTTGCGAGCGCCACGGTCACTGTAGTGCAGGCTGGCCCGATCAGTTTTACAAACGTTTCCCCTTCCATTGCTCCTCAGGGTGGCTTGTTTCAGGATATTTTCCTGAGTGCTTCGAATCTGACTTCCAGCGGCATTGCCGTCAACGTAAGTGGCGTTACCCCGCCTATCGATCAACTCTCGCAGGTAAAAGTTATTTTTCCGCCGGGCTCCTCTTCTTCTGCCCTCGGTGCTCGTGTGCGCCTCAGTGCGCAACAGCTCGCGGTGGCCGGATCCTTCACGGTGAGTATCACCAGCACCAATCCCGCGAGTCCGGTGACTACCGTCGCGGGTGGAAACTTTACGGTGAACGTTGTTCCCGTCACTCCCTCAGTGGTGGCGTCAAATCCCCAGAGTTTCCCTCAGAGTTCTCAGGTTGTGCCAGGTTTTCAGACTCCTGCCGGTCCCTTTATGAGTATTGACGGCGGCTACTACGGTCCCCCGGGAAATCAAGTAGCTTCTGCCCAATTCAACGGCTCAAATTTGGTGGCTATCTCAGACCCCAACAGTGCAAACGTTTCGACGCCCCGACGCCTGAACGTCACACTTCCAAATCTGGCGAACCTTCCGAACGGTCCAGGCCTTTATCCCGTAACGGTTACCAACAACAACGCGTCGCCATCGAGAGCCTATACCAACATCGCGATTGTTCCCGATTACGCCAACACGAATCCGCCGGGCGCTCCAACGGTTATACCTCTGCCTGCTGGTTCAGCCCCGAGCGCCATCGCTGAAGACAATGTTCTGGGCGTCGGAGTAGTCGCGGAAACTGGTACGAGTTCCATTCAGTTCGTCGATATGCGTACTGCAACACCGGCCTTACTCGGCGGCCCAATCCCAACGGGGAGTATCCCAGCAAGCACCGCGCCTGGGAGTCTGCCAACCGGAGTCGCGGTCGACGAAAATCTTCACATCGCCGCGGTCGTTAATTATGCGGACCGCAGCTTGTGGATTTTCCAGATACCCACTCCTCCGGCAGTTCCATCTGCAACGCCGCTGGGCAAAATTGATCTAAGCACCTTAATCCCTGTTACTGCGCCCACAACTCCTCCTACCGCTGCGCCGTTTCCGTATTCGGTAGGTATCGATTCGCAAAGTCATCGTGCGATCGTCGCTTTTGCTTCCACTAATGTGGGATTTATCGTGAATCTCGATCCAACGCAGCCTGCCTCAGTTTGCTTGCCCGGCCAGCCTCCGGCCTCCACGCCAACCTATTGCCCGATCGCCTCGGTCACCCTGAACACGGGTTCGAATCCGCAGATCGCGCTCGAGCCTCGCGTCGATTTCGCGTACGTGACTCCCGGCGGCGGAGGGAACCTGTCTGTGGTGGATTTACAGAACGTTGCCACGCAGGCCCGCATCGGCATAGCTTCTGCCACCAGAACATCCGATGTCGTTACCGTGACCACTTCGACGCCGCACAATCTGAATCCTGGCAATCCCGGCACAGTTTTAATCAGTGGGCTACCTGCCGGGACAAACGGCACTATTTTTGACGGCACTTTCAGCGTTACCAGCGTGATAGATGCCTCTACGTTTACTTATTCTCAAACAGCCGTGGATGACACCACCACCAGCACTGCGGCCAGCCCTGGCTTTGTTACCTACGGTACGGCGTTCCTCACCTACTCGTTGACCCCAACGGTCCAGGGGATCGCCATCAATCCCGTTACACGCACAGCGGTTCTCGCCGATCCCAACGCCAGTCAATCGCAGATAAGTTTCATTGACTCGCTGGATCAAACGGTTAGCTCCTTCACTCTATACTCAGAAACCACCGGAGTTCCGACCACTGGTCTGCCCCCGGAATCTGGCGTTGCCGACGTGGCATTCCAATCTTTCACCAATACCGCGGTCTCCTTCAATCCCACGCTTAACGAAGTCTCCATGATTGATCCAGTGCTTTTACAGCGCGATGCCATCGTGCACACCGGGCAAAACGGAATTAAAACTGCCTCCTTCACTAGCTCTGGCGTGAGCATTACGCTAAAACTTTATGGCGCGCTGCAAGTGGACTCCACCACCAACACAGCGTTGGTTGCAAATTCCGGCAGCGACAACCTGAGCTACTTCAAACTCAGCACGTCCTTCAAGCCCGTTAACATCTCACAGCTCATTACTCCCCCGATTCCCGGCGCACTGTTACCGCAGGCGGCGATCACCACCAGCGGCAGCACACCTGGCGCGATCAGCGGAGTCCGCATTCTGGGCTCCGGTTTTGATGCCGGTTCTATAGCTCGCCTGGATGGCCAGTCCGTGCCGGCGACCTTCGTCAGTGCTCGTGAAATCGACGCAACCATTCCAGGTTCTTTCCTCACGAGTCCACGCCGCTTTGCTCTTGATGTGGTTAACAGCACCGGCGTTGTGTCCAACAGCACCGATTTCTCAGTGATTGAGGCGGTTCCAATTCCCGCATGTTCTGGCACCGCTTCCGCGCCTGGCGCTGTGGCTATCGACCCGCAGCGTAACATCGCCGTGGTCACCGACTCCGGATGCTCGGATGCGTCCATAATCAGTCTGAAGCCGGACTCCACGTTCGGTACTTTGACCAATCGCGTTGCCACGGGAGCGGGCCCAGCAGCTGTGGCCGTGATTTCCCGACTCGGATATGCGGTGGTCTCCAACAACACGGCTGGCACGGTATCCGTTTTAAATCTCGATACTAACGTGCAAGCCACTGCTGATGTTACTGTCGGCACAAGCCCCAATGGCGTGGCCATCGATCAGGAAGACGGCATCGCACTGGTGGCCAACACCGGTTCGAATACTGTTTCTGCCGTTGACCTCACTCCGTTGCTGGCGTTTCCCGCGGGGACGGTCACTTCCTCTACCGTTGCTGTAAACCAGAATCCTATTGCCGTGGCCATCGATCCCGACCGCGGCACGAATAATCGCGGCGAAGCGGTGGTAACTTCGCTGGTTTTGAATGGCTCTGGCGCGCCATCGGGTGGCTTGGACGTGGTCGACCTCGGCGTGTCACCGCCCAGCAAGAGCACTACGTCGACCTTGGGTGCAATTCAGACCACCCCGTCCGGCATCGTCTTCGATCCAGCCACCACATTGTTTTATGCCACCACTAGTCAAGGTAATACGGTTACCGCGCTCAACCCCGACACCGGGCAAACCCAGGACATACCGGTCGGCATCAATCCGACTTCTCTGGCATACAACGTTCAAAGCGGCACGATTCTCACCGTAAACGCCTTGAGTAACTCGGTGTCCATCGTGGATTCCCAGACCTTTAAAACCATAGCGACACTCGGTATTAGCGGCTCGTCGCAGTTTGCCGCGGCGATACATCCGCTCACGAACTTGGCGGTGATCGCCGATCAGTCCAACAACCGTGTTCTATTGTTTCCTCTGCCATGAGCCGGCCCAGGCACCTGCATTTGTCACGAGCATCTGTTTCGGGCACTGCTCATGGCAAAGAATAGTGATGCGGGGAGGAAAAAAGCGTGGTTGCACTTAGACATGTTTCTTCGTTGCAGGTAAGAAAGCGGCTCGCTATACTTCAGGGTTTGGATAGCTGCTGGACAATTGCCTGCTGCACATAGATTACTGCCAATGCAAATTGGTGCAGCTTAAAGCCCTTGCGGGCCATCATAAGGAGAACAAAGTGAATTGCAGAAAGTTATTTTTCACCATCATTCTAGCTGGAGCCTTCTGCTTCGGTGCCTCGACATCGACCCTTCGGGCGCAGGGAGCCGCGGCGGCTCCCGCCTCGTCCGGCGTTCCGGGTAAGATTGGCGTCATTAACGTCCGCCAGGCGATCGTAACTACTTCGGAAGGCAAACAAGCCTCCGCGGAATTGCAATCGCAATTCGCGGCGCGACAAGCCGAACTGGAAAATCTGAACAAGCAGATCACTGATTTGCGGCAGCGTCTGGCTGCTGGCCAGGCTACCTTGAGCCAGGAGGAACAAGCTCGTCTGACCCGCCAGGGCGAACTGTTGGCTCGCCAGTTACAGCGCAAGCAGGACGAATATCAGGAAGATGTCAATGCTTCGCAAGGCGACGTGATCGACAAAATCGGCCGCAAAATGATTGACGTCCTCGACCGTTACGCTCGCGAAAATGGTTACATTGCGATACTGGACTCTTCCGCGCAGAACACCCCGATTTTGTACGCTTCCAATCAGATCGATGTGACCCAGGACATCATTCGTTTATACGATCAGGCCTACCCGTTGAAGGCCGGCTCAACAACGCCAAAACCGGCAACCCGGCCTGCGGCCCAATCCACTACTCCCAAGCCGGCTCCGGCTGCTTCTCAGCCGCCAGCCTCTAAGCCCTGATCGCTGTCGCTCATCGCCGCAATAGCTCATAAGTCAGCAACAAAAAATCGCTTCCGGCTTTCAGGCCGCGAAGCGATTTTTTTCGTTAAGATTTAATCAGCTTCAGGGAGTCTGCGGTGGAACCTCAGGCTCTTCAGCCCCTTTAGGTTTGCCAATGGTGTTGTTGGTGTCCACCGCGAATAACGCGTAATTCGATAACGAATGCCGGTGATGGTAGCGCCGGTGATGTAGTTCCAGATACATGTCCGCATACCACGGTAACCACAACTCAATCTTCCCGTTCTGGAAAGGAACCGGGCCGTAGTCGATCGACAAATGATCGCGTGTCAGTTCAAGTTCCTTCATCGGCTCACGCAAATCCGTTTCGACGTGCAACACCTGGTAGGTTGTGGCCGCCACCCATACGCGCCCCTTCAGCGGAACTTCCACACTCTTCGTCTGCGTTTGCCACAGCCGTAAATACGACCGTTGGTTTGGCTTTTGTCGAAAATACATAAGCCATGCGGGTTTGCCTCTCCACTGCCCCAAACCCTCGCATGTAAAATCCAGCGCTTTCGCGAACCCCGGATGAAATATTGAGGACCCCATTCCCATTAGCCCGACTGTCGCTAGCGAAGTAGGAAAAGAATTAAGGCCGGTGCCCCCATCGCGGCTCTCCTGTAGAAAAACTTGGCCGCTTTTGTCGTGATCGATAAAAGCAAGGTAGGAAAAATCATGTGATCGAATATGGCCGGGATTTCCGTGGCGATCTATTTCTTCATGATCGATATGTTCCGAGGCCATGAACTTTTCAAAGTTTTCGATCTGCTCCGTCGACGCTTCTCCCGTGTGCTTCACAATATCTTCAGCGGAACAACTTACATCGCTGGCAACTCCCGGCTTGCTGCTGTCCACGTCCGCGGGTCCCCAGGGACCCATCGGATCGGCAGCACCGGCAGCCATAGATTCCTTACTAGCCTCTGCGGCGATCACTTTCACCGCATAATCCTTGTCAGCCGGCGACGCGGGTTTTCCCAGCTCGTCTATTCCACCTTTCGCTACCGCAACAGCCGGATCGTTTGGATAGTTATGCAGCACAAGATCAAATTCGCGTCGCGCCGCAGCTTGATCGCCTTCTGCCGCCAGGATTTCCCCGAGCAGCGCATGCCCCATCGGCAATTTGTCGCCGCTGAGTTCAATGGCTCTTTGCGCATGTGACTTGGCGTCCGCGAATTTTCGCTGTTGCACGTATGCGGCGGCCAGATAAAAGTGCGCGCGATATGACATGGTATTAGCTTGCACGGCTTTTTCGAGTGTCGCGGCTGCGTTTCCCGCATTTTGGCTGTGGAGTTGTAGTTCCCCTAACGCCAGCAGCGCGTGCTCGTGCGCTGGAGACAACGCGATGGCTTGTTCATATCGCGAGCGCGCCGCATCCGTGTTGTTTTGGCTGGATTCCAGCTGGCCCAGCAGGTACTGCACGTCAGGATTTTGCGGGGCGCTTTGTGCTGCTTTCAGGAAATGCTTCCGCGCCTCGTCCGCACGGTTTTTGTGCATCGCCTCCGTGCCCTTATCGATTTCCTTCAGCACGCCGGTCGAAATGGGCGTCCTCGCACTGTTAGCAGTTTCCGAAGTCGAATGCAGATAGACATATAGGTATTGAGGAATGGACGCTGTCGCCTGGGTTATCACCGCGCGTTCTCGAGAGGTTTTGTAGCCCGGAGCGCTCACTTCGACGAAACAATCGCCGGCAGGAATATGGGCAAATTCTGTCTGCGCCGTATCTTTCGTGGGACCGCTTACGTTCACATTGTTTAACGGGCACGACAACTTCACAGTGGCGTTTTCCGTTACAGGAAGACCATTCGGTTCGCGAACGCTCACATATAATTTGAAGCCCGACGACGCCAGCATGGCGGCGTCCATCTCGCTTCCGCGTATGCCTTCAGACTGCGCACCCATCGGATTTTGACCTGCAGCCGAACCAGAAAACTGCAGTGTCAGGACCACAGCGCCCGCAATCAGATAGATCGGCAATCGAATAGTTGGTCTCATTCGCACGGGCGCACGTAACAGTCGCAATGGTCCAGAAATGACAGTTTCAGACGCGCGGTAAGCACATTATATACAGCCGCATCACAGTATCAAAGCAGCAAACGCCAGGAAGTGAGTCCTAAATTCCCTGTAATGCATAGGATAACCCAGTCTTGGTCTCCCGACCGACCCTCCCCCAAGTCTACCTACGTGTCTTGCTTTTAAATTGGCGCGGGAATATACTCTTCTTTCGCTCTGAAGCGGGTCGCACGAATGGGTGGGCGCAAGCCCACTTTTTTGTTGCTCGCGGTTACAGCGCTAGCTGGACCGGCATAGGCCGGGGAGTCTTCGCTTGGATCTGGAAAAAGTCCGCCAGGCTGCCGAGCGGGTGGCGCGT
>Ga0182024_10002410_pt1 | contig 46358 bp, 43 predicted proteins | sample P32metaG_FD_120480 | JGI IMG/M metagenome (GOLD analysis project Ga0182024, IMG submission 120480) | Permafrost microbial communities from Stordalen Mire, Sweden - P3-2 metaG (Illumina Assembly) | ecosystem: Environmental > Terrestrial > Soil > Wetlands > Permafrost | place: Sweden: Stordalen... | reverse complement strand
GATCAGGGCGATGTTCTGGGCCCAGAGCTCGATGAAGTTCAGGCAGCCCGGCTTGAGCTGCCCCTCCTTTTTTACCGGCGTGCGATAGTCTGTCATAAGGTTCTCCGTAGGTTGTAGGTTGAGGTGAAGAGGTCGGATGGCGCGGTAGTCGAGGTATTAACCTGATTTTTAAAATTGCCAAATAGGCAATATAATATGCCAAGCAGACAACATGCCATCGACCTGAACCTGCAGAAATTCCCTGCCACGAAAGGTTGATCTTCGCTTGAAGAGCACAAAGAGAGCCCAAGGGGATGTGCCTTTTCAAACGGGATGTCTCACTTTGCGCAGTTGTATCCTGAGAGGCGTTGAAACCGAGTGGCGATCCGCCTAAAGCTCTCGACTTGTCACGCTTCCTGCTAAAGTGCGGCGGTCATGCATTTGACTCCCCGTGAGCAGGAAAAGTTGATGATCGTGACAGCCGCGGACCTGGCCCGGCGGCGCCAGCAGCGCGGGCTCAAGCTCAACTACCCGGAATCGGTCGCCATCATCACGTACGAGATCATCGAGGGCGCGCGCGATGGCCGAAGCGTGGCCGACTTGATGAGCTACGGAACGACGCTACTCAAGCGCGAGCAGGTGATGGAGGGCGTCCCGGAAATGATCCACGACGTGCAGGTCGAGGCGACTTTCCCCGACGGCACAAAACTCGTCACCGTTCACCATCCCATCCGATGATTCCCGGCGAAATCCGCACTCCCGAGGGCGCCGCGCCGCTGCAAGCCAACGTCGGCCTGGCCGAAATTCGATTGGTCGTGTCGAACACCGGTGATCGCCCCATCCAGGTCGGCAGCCACTTTCATTTTTACGAGGTCAACAGCGCGCTTTCCTTTGACCGCGCGAAGGCACTTGGGTTTCGGCTGAATATCGCCGCGGGCAACGCCGTCCGCTTCGAACCGGGCGATACGAAGGAAGTGGCACTGGTCGCCCTTGCTGGGCGGCGCGAGGTGTACGGACTCAACAATGCGATCGACGGCAAGCTGCCGTGAACGCGCCCTAATTTATGCCACTGGAAATATCCCGCCGCGCCTACGCGGAAATCTTTGGACCGACGGTGGGCGACCAGGTACGTCTCGCGGACACCGATCTTTGGATCGAAGTCGAACGTGACTTGATCGCCGAAAACGGCGGTTACGGCAACGAGGTGAAATTCGGCGGCGGGAAAGTGATCCGCGACGGCATGGGGCAATCGCCGCTCGCCTTGGCCGCGGAATCACTTGATCTCGTCATCACCAACGCGCTTGTCCTCGACGCGGTGACCGGCGTGGTCAAGGCCGATGTTGGCATCAAGAATGGACGCATCGCCGGTATCGGCCATGCGGGAAATCCGCTCATTCAAAATGGCATCACCATGATCATTGGTGCCGCGACCGAGGTGATCGCCGGGGAGGGCTGCATCCTGACGGCGGGCGGGGTGGACAGCCATATCCACTTCATCTGTCCCCAGCAAATCACCGAGGCCATTTCCAGCGGCATCACGACCATGCTCGGCGGTGGCACGGGACCCGCCACGGGCACGAACGCGACGACTTGCACGCCGGGGCCGTGGAACCTGCACCGCATGCTGGAAGCGGCTGAGGAATATCCGATGAATCTCGGGTTCCTCGGCAAAGGCAATGTCTCCAACCCCGAGCCGCTACGCGAGCAGGTGCGCGCCGGCGCCATCGGGCTCAAGCTGCACGAGGATTGGGGCACGACGCCGGCGGCGATCGATACGTGCCTCGGCGTTGCCGACGACCTGGACGTCCAGGTCGCGATTCATACCGACACGCTGAACGAATCGGGTTTCGTGGAAGACACGTTACGCGCCATCAAAGGGCGCACGATTCACACCTACCATTCCGAAGGCGCGGGCGGCGGCCATGCTCCCGACATCATCAAGGTCTGCGGCGAGGCCAACGTGCTCCCGTCCTCCACCAATCCGACGCGCCCCTTTACGAGCAATACCATCGACGAGCATCTCGACATGCTCATGGTTTGCCATCATCTCGACTCGAAAATCCCGGAGGATGTCGCCTTCGCGGAATCGCGCATTCGCCCCGAGACCATCGCGGCGGAGGATCTCCTGCACGATCTCGGCGCCTTCTCGATGATCTCCAGCGACAGCCAGGCCATGGGACGCGTCGGCGAGGTGATCCTGCGCACCTGGCAGACCGCGCACAAAATGAAGAGCCAGTTCGGCGCGCTCGCGCCGGATGCAAACGCCTCGATGCACGCGGCGGCGGATAATTTCCGTGCCCTGCGCTATATCGCCAAATACACGATCAACCCGGCGATCACCCACGGCATCGCGCAGGAAGTTGGCTCTATTGAAGTGGGAAAATTCGCCGATCTCGTCTTGTGGAAGCCGGCCTTTTTTGGCGTGAAGCCGAGCTGATCCTCAAGGGCGGTCTCATCGCTTACGCCAATATGGGCGATCCCAACGCCTCGATCCCCACGCCCCAGCCGACGCTTTATCGCCCGCAGTTCGCCGCACATGGTCGCGCGAAATATTCCACGTCGCTGACGTTCGTCAGCCAAGTTGCGTTGGCATCGGGAGCGTTGGACGGCCTCGGCCTGCGCAAACGTCTCGCCGCCGTCTCGCGCACGCGGAAGATTTCCAAGCGAGACCTCGTCTGGAACAACGCGCTGCCGAAGATCGAGGTCGATCCCGAAACCTACACGGTGAAGGCCGACGGCCGTGAGCTGCGCTGTGAACCGGCCAAGGTCCTGCCGATGGCCCAGCGCTATTTTCTTTTCTGACGAGACCCGTGACTGAGCTGACGATTATTCGCGGTCCCGCCCGCGCGGATGAAATCCGGGAGAAATTCCCGCGCATTCTGCTGACCGTGAATCGGGCCACGCTGGTCAAGCGGCGCTGGCGCGGCGTGGCCGGGGATGGAAAAGAGTTCGGCTTCGACCTCGATCATCCGCTCGCACACGGCGACTGCTTTTACGCCGACGGCGGCGTGCGCTACGTCGTCGAGCAAACTCCCGAAGACGTCCTGGAGGTTCGCATCGCCGGTGCGGAAGCGGCGGCGCGCACCGCATGGACCTTGGGCAACCTGCATCTCGTCGTTCAAATCCTGCCGGATGCGATTCGCGTGGCCGATGATCCGGCCGCGCGAAAAGCCTTAACGGACGGCGGGATTTCCTTTCAACCAGCGAATCGCGTCTTTATACCGCTCGCGGGAGGAGGACATCATCACGGCCATGTCCATGACTGAGGACGTCGCCTGGCTCGCGCCTCTTTTGCAGGTCAGCGATTCGGCGTTTCCCACGGGAAGTTACGCGCACTCCCTCGGCTTTGAGCAGATGGTCCAGCTCGGGCGCGTGCATAACGCCGATTCGATGCGGAGCTATATAGAGGAGCACATCTGGCCGGCGCTGATTCACTTTGAACTGCCGGTGGTGCGTCTGGCCCAGGAGGCTGCGTTGCGCGGCGACTTGGAAGCGCTTGTCGCGCTCGATGAAATCCTGGATGCCGCCAAAAGCGCGCGCGAATTGCGCGAGGCCAGCCGTGTGATCGGTCGGCGTCGCCTGCACGCATTTCTCAACGTCGCCACATCGCCGCTGCTCGTTCGCCTGGCCAGCCTCGTGGACGAGGAGAAAACATCCGGCCATCACGCGGTGATTTTTGGCGCGGGGCTTGCCTCGTTTCCGTTGAACGCGCTTCTCGTTGCCTGGGCATTCCAGAGCATCAACGGAGTCTGTCTGGCCGCGCCGAAGCTTCTGCGGATCGGGCAGGAGGCCGTGCAGCGTGTTCTCTCATCGGCCCTTTCCGGCATGCAGGAGAAAATCGAACGCTCGCAATCGATCGTCCGCGCGGACCTCGGCTGGTTCGATCCTTCGCTTGAAATCGCCTCCATGCACCATGAAATCGCCCATGAACGCCTCTTTATCTCCTGAAACCGCCGGGTCCGTCGCCACGAAACGAACCCTTCGCGTCGGCGTGGGCGGCCCGGTCGGTTCCGGCAAGACCATGCTGGTGCTCCGCCTTTGCGAATGGTTGCGCGGGGAACTCAGCCTCGCTGTCATCACCAACGACATCTACACCCGCGAGGATGCTGAGTTTCTCGTGCGCGAAGGCGCGCTGGCGGCGGACCGCGTTCTCGGCGTTGAGACCGGAGGCTGTCCGCACACGGCGATCCGCGACGACACGAGCATGAACCAAGCGGCCGTGCGCGACTTGCAGCGGCGTCATCCCGATCTCGACCTCATCCTCATCGAAAGCGGCGGCGACAATCTTTCGGCCACGTTTTCGCCCGAGCTGGTAGACGCCTTCATCTACGTCATCGACGTTGCGGAGGGTGATAAAATCCCGCGCAAGGGCGGCCCGGCCATTCGCGGCAGCGATCTGCTCATCATCAACAAAATCAGTTTGGCGCCTTATGTCGGGGCCGATCTCGAGGTGATGCAGCGCGACTCCCTGTTGATGAGGGGAAAGCGACCGTTCCTTTTTGCCGACGTCAAATCGCAGATCGGCCGCGAGGAAATCGTCGGCTGGCTCAAGCGGGAGTATCTTTTTGTCTGAGCGCCCGGGCCTAAGCGGAAGCTTCGACTTGGTGTGCGCCGCGCATCCGCAGCGCGGAACCTTTGTCGCGCGCCAATCGTTTTCTGCGCCGCTGCATCTCAGCAAAACGTATTGGGACGGCGACATTCTACTCGTCAACATTGTCAACCAAACGGCGGGATGGTTCGGCGGCGACCGGGTGAGGGTAAGCGTGTCAGTTGAGCCGGGCGCACGCGTACTCCTGTCGAGCCCATCAGCGGCCCGCTTTCATCCATCGGAAGGCCGCGAGGTGCGGCTTGAGCAAGCGTTTCAGGTCGCGGCCGGGGCTTTCCTCGACGTCTTTCCCGAGCTCTCGATTCCGCAGGGTGGCTCCCGTTCCTCGCAAGCCACGACGATCAACGTCGAAAGAGGAGGGGAGTTGCTCTTCCTTGAGACGCTGGCACCCGGCCGGGTGGCCTCGGGTGAGAGCTTTGCGTTCGCGCGCTACGCGTGGCGGACCGATGTGCGGTGGGCCGGCCGACTTGTGCATCGGGAGCGGGCTGAACTCGAGCCGGTCGGCCCAAGCCTTGCTGGACTGCGCGCGCTCTTTCCCGTCAGCTATTACGCGAGCCTCATCATCATTTCGCCGACCGCTGAAACTTGGGGAACAGATTTCGCGCAGGCAGTTGGGGACTTGGGGGACGAGGAGACGGTGCGGATCGGAGCTTCCCCGCTCTGCGCAGGCGGCTGGTCGATTCGTGTCCTTACCCGCGACGGATTGGCGTTACGGCAGACCATGGCGCGCGTGCGCACCCTCGTTTATCAACGCTTGGGGAAGAGCCTGCCCGATGCCCGCCGTCTTTAGTCACGCGCTCGAAAATCACTTCTTGCGCGCTGAAGCCGAGGCCTTCTTTTTCGTCGGTTGGCTCTGGGTTTTACGCGTGCCCTGTTTGCGCGACTTCGCGGCCCGCTGGCCCGATTCCTTGCGGGCGGCTTTCTTGGCACCGGCAGTGGCCTTCTTTCCGGTGCCGCTCTTCTCGCCGCCACCCGTCTGCTTGTTCACCGTCTGCCACGCGCGCTTTTCGGCGGTCTTCTTGGAAACGCCGCGCTTTTCGTAACTCTCCTCGATGTGCTCGGCCTGACGTTTTTGTTTGCCGGTGTATTTCGCTTTTGAACCTCGTGCCATAGGAAAGCGAGTTCTGCATCGAGCATGCCAATCCCCAGATAGCACTCCGTGAAGCGCCGGCTCGAAGGACACAAGCTTAACGCCCCGCTTCACCTGATTTTACGACCATGCCGAATGCACGACACGTGACCGTTGTCCCAGCGAATTGCAGCGTAAACGGTTGAATTCCCAACGTTTCTCCTCTGAAGACTCTCCAGGTTTACTACGGCACGCGCCTTGCAGGTAGGAGTCACTATGCCAAACGATAACATCACCTCCTCCTTCCCGGAAACCCGGCGGGACGTCAGCAACCTCAAGAATACGGCCGTCGATGCGGCCAAGGACTTGGCCAGCACCGCCTCGACCCACGTCAACAAGGCGCGCGGCCAAGTGCAGGACCTCGCCTCGCACGCTCAAAGCGAAGCCTTCGATCAGGTCGGGCAATTCAAGGGCAAAGCCAGCGACCTCCTCGACACGGCACGCGACTATGTGCTGGCCCGTCCGCTGACCTGCCTCGGCACCGCCTTTGTGGTCGGTATCCTGTTCGGTCTGTCGCGTCGCGGTTCCCGCGATTAATTTCCCAGTTCAGGGAACTTTCCGGCATCCCTTGCTCTCGGGGCAAGGGATGCTAAATTATCTCCATGGACGACCATAAAGAGCCGTCGCGTATCCTCATTATTGAGGATAATCCGGACGACACATTTTTTCTCACGCGGCAGCTCAATCGCGCCAAGCTGGACGATCATGTCACGGTGATCTCCGACGGGCAGGAAGCCCTCGATTTTCTGCTTAAGAATTCGGAAGAGGATGGACTTCAGTTCGTGGCTGTTTTTCTCGATTTGAGACTGCCTTCGCTCGACGGCCTTCCGCTTCTGCGCAAGCTCCGCGAGAATCCCCGGCTGCACGACATTCCGGTCATCGTCATGACTTCGTCGAACGAGGACCGTGACATCGAGGAGTGCCAGCGGCTTGCAGTCAAAGCCTACGTCACGAAGCCCGTTCGACTGACCGAGTTCATCAAGGCCGTTGCCCACGTCTTCCCGCCATTGACGGAAAGCGTTGCGGCGACTTCGTAGATATTTTCCGGGCGGCTGGCGCCAGCGTGTCAGCGGTGCTACCTATAGGCTGTGAGCACCCCTCCGGCTTGGAACGAAGCCGACCGGCTGAAGGCGGTCGAGGCTTACGCTATCCTCGATACGCCGCGGGAGCAGGACTTCGATGACATCGCCAGGATGGCCTCGGAGATTCTTCAGGTTCCCATCGCCGTGGTGAATTTCATTGGAGCGGACCGCCAGTGGTTCAAGGCCGAGATCGGATTGGGCGTACGCGAAACCCCGCGTGACATCGCCATCTGCAATCACGCCATCCTGCAGCCGGGGGTTTTCGTCGTGCCCGATACGACCCGGGACGAGCGTTTCCAGAACAATCCGCTGGTCACGGGCGATCCACATCTGCGGTTCTACGCCGGCGCGCTGCTGGAGACGCCGGAAGGGCTGCCGCTGGGCACGATGTGTGTGCTGGATTATAAGCCGCGCGAGTTGAGCGAGCATGAAAGCTTTGTCCTGCGCATGCTCGCGCGGCAGGTCATGACCCAGCTTGACCTGCGGCGCGCGCTGCGGGAGAAAAATAAAAGCGAGGAGAGGCTGACGCTCGCCCTGGATGCTTCCGGCTTCGTTGGCACTTGGGATTGGGACGTCGTCGCGGACCGTGTGATCGCCGACCCCCGGTTCGTGACGATCTTTGGAGGGGATCCGGCGTCATCCAAGACGGGCGTGCCCGTTGCCGAGTACATCAAGGCGATCCATCCGGAAGACTTGGAACGGGTGAAACGGGCCATCGGCCGTGCCATGCAGTCGGGTGATCCCTTTCAGTCCGAGTACCGGTTGCTGCAGGGCGACGGCACCGTGCGATGGATTGACGCGCGGGGGCGCTGCCGTTTCGACGCTGACGGTAAGCCGGCGCGGTTTCCGGGCGTGGCGGTCGACATCACCGACCTCAAGCGCAGCGAGGCGGCGGCGCGCGAGGCGTCCGATCGCTTCCGCCTGATGGCCGAGTCGATGGTGCAGAAGATTTTTACCGCGACTCCGGAAGGTTCCCTGGATTATTTCAACGGCCAGTGGGCGCGCTTCACCGGCCTGCGGCCCGAGGAACTGACGTGTGTGCACATCGTTCATCCCGATGATCTCGAGCCGACGCTGCGCCGTTGGCGGGAGGCGATGGAGGAGATCTCGGTCTTCGATTTCGAGCACCGGCTGCGGCGGCACGATGGCGTTTATCGCTGGCATCTCACCCGCTGCCATCCCATCCGCGAAGGGGAGGGAAAGGTGACGATGTGGATCGGATCGAGCACTGACACCGACGACCAAGCTCGCTCACGCGAGCAGCTCGAGCGGATGGTCGAGGAGCGCACCGTCGATCTCAAGGCCTCGGTCGCCGAGTTGGAGGCGTTCTCCTACAGCATCTCGCACGACATGCGCGCGCCCCTGCGGGCCATGCTCGGCTTCTCCGAGATTTTGCAGGAGGAATACGGACCGCAGCTCGATGAAAAGGCCAATCGGTTCCTCAGCCGCATTCGCTCGGCCAGCACCCGCATGGATAACCTGATCCAGGACGTCCTCAGCTTTAGCCAGATGACCCATTTGGAACTCCCGCTCCAGCCGATCGATCCGCTGAAGGTCATGCGCGAAATCATCGACAGTTATCCTAACCTGCGGCCCTCGGAAATCGGCATTCTTCTTCCAGCCACGTTGCCGACTGTCCTGGGCAACGAGGCCTACCTGACCCAGTGCGTGTCCAACATCTTCGGTAACGCGGCCAAGTTCGTCGCCCCGGGCGTGAAACCGGTGGTGCGTGTGCGCGCCGAGGAAGCGGATGGGCGCGTCAAGCTCTGGTTCAGGGACAACGGCGTCGGCATCAAGGAGGAGGATTTCCAGCGCATCTTTGAGATCTTCCAGCGGCTCGACCGCGCCCATGAAGGCACGGGCATCGGCCTTTCCATCGTCAAAAAGGCCGCGCAGCGGATGGGTGGGCGCGTGGGTGTCGAGTCCACGCCCGGGCAGGGAACTTCCTTCTGGCTTGATCTTCAGGCGGTCTGATTAAAAATTATGAAAATGATCGGACCCGTTATTTATGTGGAAGACGAGCCTGATGACGCCTTTTTCATGCAGCGGGCCTTCCAGCAATGCGCCCCGCACATCGAGCTTAAGATTCTAACCAACGGCCAAGAGGCCATTCGCTTTTTCGCCGACGATTTCACACCGGAGCGGCGCGAGGATTTCAAACCCGGCCTTGTTCTCCTCGACCTGAACCTGCCGGGCAGATCGGGCCTCGACGTGCTGCGGGAAATTCGGTCCAAGCCGATGCTTCGAGTCGTGCCGGTCATCATGTACACCTCGTCCAATCAAACGGTGGATATTGTGGAGGCCTACAAGCGCGGCTGCAGCGCCTACCTGGTCAAGCCGCGCAGTCCCGATAAGCTAAAGGACCTGGTCGGCGCCCTGACCGAATTCTGGATCAGGGAGAACCAATATCCGCCAGTTTCATAGGGCATTGAATTTCCCCGTCGGGACGCAATGCGAGCCTGCGACCGCTGAAATCCGCGTTTCGCAGGCTCTCTCTTTTTATCGGACGTTTGAAGTCGTTACCGTTAAGCGACTAACGGTATCTGATCTTTGTTGGCACCTCCCCTGCATTAGGGATGGCGATGATCCGTTGAGGTCAAACGCCCCTGCGTTGACTTCGATTGGCCCGAAAAACTAACCGAAATTTATGACCACCCAAGAGACCCTCGTTAAATATCTCACCGACATGTATGCGCTGGAAAACCATCTCGCCCAGCCGCTCAAGAGCCAGGCCAAGGATGAAGACTTCATGGCCTATCCCACCGCGCAAGTGTTGGTTCATCGCATGTTGGCGCGCACGGAAAATTCGATTTCGAGATTGGAAGATTTGGTCAAGCAATTGGGCGGCGACGCCCGCGGTGGTTTCAAGTCGGCCGTAACCGAAGCGGCTGGGGCGGTCGCGGCAGTGATCAACGAGGGGCGTACGCACCACGTGACGAAAAAGCTGCGCGACGACTACACCGCGCTGAGCCTGGTCGCAGTCGGTTATGAGCTTCTCCACGCCACCTCCAATGCGCTGGGCTCAGCTCAAATCGCCACGTTCGCGCAGTCGAGCCTTCAGGAAACGGCAGGCCTTATCATGAGCCTGAGCCAGGAAATCATTCCCGTGGCGGTAGCTGAATTGGCCACTACGAATGAAGGCGTGGACGTCTCGACGGTCGCCACGTCCCAGCAGAATATCAAGGACGCCTGGACTCATCATTAGGTCATCCAGGGGCAGGCTTAGTCGCCGCTCGTGTGGTTGAAATCAAACCAATAGCGCTTGAACGCCGTGGCGAAGTCGACCAGTTGCTGGGCCGCGGCCGGCTTGACCGCGTAGGAGTTCGCGCCGAGGCGGTAGGCTTCCCGCAGATCCGACGGTTGGTTGGAGGAAGTCAGCACGATGACAATGATCTCGGAGAGCTCCCGCCGATTCCTGATCCACGCCAATACTTCATGGCCGCTTTTGAACGGCAGCTTGAGGTCGAGGAATATCACCGAGGGCAGGGGATAATTCTCCCGGTTGGCGTACCGGCCCTGACCGGCGAGATAATCGATCGCCTGCTGGCCATCGGCGGCCACGTGAATCATCTGTTGGATGCCGGCCGCTTTCAGCGACCGCATCATGAGGAAAGCATCGTCCTCGTTGTCCTCGACCAGAAGAAGCGGCAGGTGGGGAAGCATGGCGCGCGCGAACCTAAACCAATCGAGTAGCATGGCCCAGCTAAGTTTCCAGTCCGATTCGGTTGGTTCTTTTCCCTTTAGACCCTTCGCGCCCTGTGGTGAAATCATATGGTGTTGACTGGTCCGCTTACCGTCGCCCAGCGGCTGAACCTTCGCCTGCACCGGCTCTTCCTCTGCCTTCTCTTTGCCGTCGCGATCCTCAACGGATTTGCGCCCATGCTCGACAACGTCGACTTGGGCTGGCACGTCGCGCAGGGCCGTTGGATGGTGGAGCACCTGGCGATTTACCGGGCCGACGCCTTCAATTACCCGAATCTCGGCCGCCCGGTCATCGATGAGTACCCGATTTTCCAGCTCGCGCTTTATCTCAGCACGCTGGTCGGCTGGTGGGGGCCGTGCGTTCTTTGCGCTCTTGGGTACTGCCTGCTGCTGGTCATTTTTGTCCTGACTGCCCGGGCGCTCGGCCTGCGCGCGTCGTCCACCTTCGCGGTCCTGCTGGGCCTGATGCTTCTTTACCTGCAACTGGCGTTTCCGTTACGGCCGCATCTGGTCACCTACCTCGGGATCGCCGCCTTCGGCAGTTTTCTGCTGCGTCATCGCGAAGCAGGAAACTGGATGCGGTTCTGGCCGCTGGCGCTGGTGCAAATCGTTTGGACCAATTGCCACAGCGGCTTCGTCCTCGGGCCGGTCATGGTCGTGCTTTTCGGCGCGGAGGTAATCCTCCGCCGCTGGCATCGGAGCCACATCTTCCCGTGGACCGCGGTTCGGACATGGGGAGGCGCGTTCGCCCTCGTGTTCCTCGGTTGCTTTGTGAATCCCTACGGGGCGTTGCGCTTCGGGCCGCCGTTTTACCAGGAGCATCTGGAGGCGATCCGCGCCTATGTCGGCGAAATGCAGCCGCTCAACGCCGGGGCCGCGACAGCCTATGACCACGTCACGCTGCTTGCCGCGGTCCTTATTGGCCTGGCGATATTCCTGCGGCGCGGCGCGGTTTCGTTCAGCCTGCTTTTCCTCGCCGTGGTCTTTTACTTCGAGGCGCTCGGGGTCAAAAAAGCGTGGCCCATTTTCGGCATTTTCCTGCCCATGGTGCTGCTGAGCAGCGCAGCCTTCGCGCACATCACCATCACGCGGCGCAAGGGCACGGCTTGGTTCGGCGTGGCTGCGCACATTGGCGTCCTCGTCATTCTGGTGATGGCGTTCATCACGCGGTTCGACGGCCGCTCGGATGGAAGCCTGAAGGTGCTTTGGCAGCAGTGGAACGAAGGCCGAAGCGAATTGCCCGTGGCTGCGGCGGCCTGGATGAAGCAGCACGCGATTTCCGGGCGGCTGTTCCACCGCTGTGAGGACGGCGGCTGGCTGCAGGAGGAGAAGCTTGGTCCGACCTACGCCGATACCGGTTTCGGCAAATACAGCGCCGCGTTCATCCGGGAAACAGGCCTCGTGGCCGACCGGCCCGCGTTGCTCAGCACGTTTCTTGGTGCGTACCGCCCCAGCTTTGTCATTTGCGATGACTTCGCCTTCCAGTGGCCCGCGTATTTGCAGGATGCTGGATACCGGCTGGTCTTCTATTCACCCAACAGTTCGGTGTGGGCGGCGCCGGGCGTGCGTCCCGACTTGCCCACAATCAGCGGCAACCAGATCGAGGCCACGTTCTCCGACGAGATAAAACGCGATGGTCTGCCACGCAACCTGCTCTTGTACGGCCGCGACGTGATCGCCCTGAATTCCCTCGTCCGGCCGGACTTTGCCGTGGCGCAACTGACCAGTCTGCCGCCCGACCTGCATCATGCGGGCTGGTACTGGGAAGCGGCGCGCATGATCTGCTTCGACAATCCCCCGGCGCCTGCGGCGCTGCGGAAGAAACTCCGTGCCGAGGCCGACACCCTTGGCGATCTGACAGCGGAATTCCAGGCCTACGACGACAAGGCCGAGGGCCGGCCAGACGACGCGCGACAACTGCTGACGAGTATTCCTGAAGCCAGCCTATCGGATCGTGAAGCCATTCTGCTCTTGCGCATTGAAATGGAGCAGAACCGTCCGGAGGCGCTCGCCTTGGCGCAGCATCACGCCATTTTCGATCTGAGCGATGGCGAATACTGGCACGATCGCGCCATTCTGGAGGAGGCGGCGGGCCGGCTCCCCGTCGCGGCCCACGCCTGGCGCGAGGCGGTGTTCTATGCGCCCGACGAAAATTCCTCGTCTGCCTTGGATTTTTTTAGACGCCAGCCAAGGCTGCAGTAAAGCGGGCCCTCGCCTCGAAGATCGAGACAAGGGCTAGTCACGAAGCTTCAATTACGAACGCGAACCGGCAGCCGCCCGTTGCTGGGCCGCGTGAAAGCCTTCCGCGAACTCCTCGATCATCTTCTCGTTGAACTGAGGAATGTCGTCCGGTTTACGACTTGTGACCAAACCCTGATCGCAGACCACCACTTCGTCGACCCAATCCGCGCCGGCGTTCTTCAGGTCGGTCTTCAGCGAAGGAAATGAGGTCATCTTGCGTCCCTTCACCACGCCGGCTTCGATCAGCAACTGCGGGCCGTGGCAAATCGCCGCGACGGGCTTTCCCTCTTCGAAGAAATGCTTCGCGAATTCCACCGCCGCGGGAATCGTCCGCAGCGTATCTGGATTCATCACCCCGCCGGGCAGCAACAGCGCATCGTAATCGGACGCCTTGGCCTCATTCAACGGCACGTCGACTTCGAATTCATCGCCCATTTCATCGTGCTCCCAGCCCTGGACCTTGTCGCCTGAGGGAGAAACAATATCCGTTTCCGCTCCCGCTTTCTCGAGGGCCTTTTTTGGTTTTGTCAGCTCCACCTGTTCGAAGCCATCCGCAACGAGAATGGCCACCCTTTTTCCTGTCAGATCATTTTTCATGGGAGAGAGAAAGCTCGATCAATGCCAGCGAGGTTTGTCTTCCTAAGCGCTTCATTCTCAAGCAAGGGAAGTGAAGGTCGCCTTGCGAATCGCCGCGTCCGCTTGCATCCTGCGTGATCGATTCCGCAACCCATTGTCCTTAATTGAGCCAAGATAGATTGCCGCAACAGGATTCGCCTTTTCCACGAGTTATGATAGCGTGTCGCGCATGATTCAAAAATCGGCTCCTACTTCATGGATTTCCTACGCCCAACTCGCGTGCCTGGCGGCTGCGACTGCGCTGCTCGCGGGCTGCGCTGGCATGGGCGGCAGCGGCGGCAACTACCACACCACGGCCTACGCGCCGGTGAATCCAAACGACGTCACGGTCAAGGTCTCGCTCCGGACCCAGAACGTCTATGTCGAGGAAGGGGACCATCTCCTCATGGGCACCCCGACCTGCGTGGGCAAGACCGGTTACCCGACGCCGACCGGCCACTTTGCGGTCACCGACAAGATACAGGACAAGCGTTCATCGGAATACGGCTACTGGACCAACGGCAGCGAGACCCATCCCGGCACCGCCGGCCAGTCCCGCGGCCCCGGTTGGCACTATGTCGGTTATCCGATGGCCTATTGGGTCGAGTTCACGCCCGGCTTCGGTTTCCATGAAGGACCGATCTGGCCTTATCCCCGTTCACACGGCTGCCTGCACCTGCATGAAACGGCCGTATTGAAGTTCTGGAAGCTCGTGCATATCGGTACGCCGGTGGAAGTCGCCGAATCGCTGCCGGAGGATTCCAAGTATCACGTCGAGCGCCCGACCGACTACGCCGATCCCGATCCCGCGCCCTCCCTCATGATCTCGAATGGCTGGTTCACCAAGCCGCGCGATAGTGAGCTGATTGCGCAGCCGACTGGCACGACACCCACCGCCTCGACGTCTTCCACGCCCTCCGGCGGGTCGATGTAGGGTCATGGCGGCTTTCAATCACATCGCCTTTAACTGCCGGGACATCCCGACGCAGGAGCGCTTTTACACGAAGCATTTCGGGTTCAAGCGCTCACGCGTCTTCCACGCGGGCAAGCCCACCGAGTTCATCATGCTCAAGCTGGGCTCGATGCGGTTGGAGCTTCACCCGACGGATTCGCTCAAGGTCAGCGATGCCAGCGCGGGCGAACAGGCGATCGGTTTTAAGCACCTGGCCTTCGACGTGCCGAAGCTGGAGCCGGTCATCGCCAAGCTGAAGGAAGACGGCGTAACCTGCGACGCAATCGTCGATTGTGCCGGAACCATACGCCCCGGCGCGCGCGTCGTTTTCTTCCGAGACCTCGAAGGCAACATCGTCGAGCTGATGGAAGGCTACGAGGACGAGGCGTAGCCGTTTGCATGAACCCGTGCCGATACAGGCACGGGTTTTAAATATCCAAGGGCCTCTTTTTAGAAGCCGCCCCTGGCGCCGATCAACCGCGAATGCGATCCAACTTGTCTTCCGCATCGCGCAGGAAGCCGCTAACGAGATGGCTGGGATCACCCCGCTGGGATTCAAAAAGGGCGGAGTTGACGTCGCGGTCGGCCATCGTCCTAGCCTTTCGGTTACCGGCGGGCAGGTTATGCATGATTTCCAAGGCCGATTTGAGATCGTTCTGCTGGTCAGTGCCAGTTTCCGACTCCGCTTTCACCAACAGGTCGTGAGCTTGTCCTGACATTGAGCCGTCGTCCGCGCGGACAATCGCGGTGCTGCCAATGAGAAGGCCGCAAAGAATGAGTGGGGTGATCTTGCTTGTAAAGGTGGGGAAGGACATGGGATCTCCGGGGCGAAGGGTTGTGCTACGCGTAGCCAGCAGAAATCGGCGCGCCCCATTTGTCAATTCAATTGCATCTTGGGCAGCCTTATTGGCATTAACGCCAGCGGGCCATCCCGCGATGAAGCAACGGAAGGGTCGGACCGGCGAGATTTGAACTCGCGACCTCTTCCACCCCAAGGAAGCGCCCTACCAAGCTGAGCTACGGCCCGATGTGATTCCCGGAAAACCGGGGCCAGTCAGCCTGCCACATTCGTTTCGGGCGGCAAGACAGAAAGCGTCCGTTTCATTTTCGAACGTGATGACGACGAGCTGATTCCCGGTTCCACGTGTTGTCGATGTCGCGCTTCTACCTTCCTTTACCTCTGTTTTGGGCTTTAATTTCTCCATGTCCGCACCGGAAACACCTTCGCAGCCTCCGCCGGAATCGGTCATCGGCCAGCTGCTGGGAGGGCGGTACCGGCTGCAGGCGCACATTGGCAGCGGCGGGCTCGGCGATGTCTATCGCGCCTGGGACATCAAGCTCGACCGGGCCGTGGCCCTGAAGCGCGTGCGCGTCCAGGGCGAGGGCGCGCAGAGCGAGCGAGCGCTCTTGGAGCAAACATGGCGTGAGGTGATGACGACCGTCTCACTGCGGCATCCCAACATCGTCACGATCCTTGATTACGGCATCGGTGCCGAGGGCGCCTACGTGGTGATGGAATTGGTCGAGGGCGAGACGCTCGAGGAGGTGCTGGCGCGCGGGCCGCTGCAGTTCTTCGATTTCCACCGCTTCGCGCAGCAATCGCTTCAGGCGATCGTGGCGGCGCACGCGGCTGGGCTGATCCATCGCGATCTCAAGCCGGGCAACTTCATGATTACGCGCCCGGTCACGTCCAATCTGTTCAACGTGAAGATCCTGGATTTCGGCCTGGCCAAATATCTCGACACGCCCAAGCCGCAATCGATGGATCACCTCAACTCGCTCATGGGCTCGGTGCACTACATGGCGCCGGAACAGTTCCAGCGAATGCCGCTCGACCAGCGGACCGATCTCTACTCGCTGGGCTGCATTTTCTACGAGGCGGTGACCGGTCACCCGGCTTTCGACGGCGCAAACGTCTCTGAGCTCATCGAGGCGCATCTCAAGCACGAGCCGTTTTCGATGAAGTACCTGCGTCAGGACTTGTCCTTGGAACTCGAGCGTTGGATCGACCGATTGCTGGAGAAGGACCCGTCGCACCGCACGGCCAGCGCGGCGGCGGCCCTGGCCTCACTGCCCTCGCTGCCGGCCTGCAGCCACGACAAACGCCGCAGCACGCATCGGTTATTCGCGAAGTTCAAGCGATAAGCTTTCCCGCGATTCCGTCCTGACTTTTCGCCGCTTCGTTTTAAGGTGCGCTCATGCATGCCGCTCCTGCCACGCCGGAAGACATTCCCCAACTTTGCGGGTTGCTGGACCACTTGTTTTCACAGGAAGTCGAATTCTCGCCGAATCCCGTTAAGCAAAGCGACGGGTTAAAAGCCATCATGGCGGATCCTCTGATTGGCTTGATCCTCGTTCTGAAGGAAGAAAGCGAAGTCGTGGGCATGGTCAATTTGCTCTTCACGATCAGCACCTTTCTCGGCTCCCGGGTGGCGCTGCTCGAGGACATGATTATTCACCCCGCGCATCGTGGAAAAGGCGCTGGAACTCTTCTTCTGGAAGCGGCCAAACAGAGCGCCTCGGAACGAGGCTGCAAACGGATCACTCTTTTGACGGACGAATCTAATTCTGCCGCGAAAGCCTTCTATCAGGCGAGGGGATTCACCCCGTCGACGATGACGCCGTACCGGTTGATACTTCCGTAATCACTTCAGCAGCTTCTGGACAATCTGGCTGAGGGTCTTTCCGTCGACCTGGCCGGCGGCCTTGGCCTGCGCTGCTTTCATCACCATGCCCATCTGCGCCTTGGTCGTCGCGCCGGTCTCGGCAATGACCTGCTGCACCAGGGCCTCGACCTTGTCGTCGGGCATTTGGGCGGGAAGATAAACGCGCAGGAATTCAAGTTCGGTCTTTTCCTTGTCGGCCAGGTCGTTGCGGTTCGCCTGCAGGAAGCTGGTGATCGAGTCCTCGCGCTTTTTCACTTCCTTGCGCACCACGGCGAGCACATCGGCATCGGTCGGCACGCTGTCGGCGCCACCTTTTTCAATCGAGGCATATTTCACGGCGGACTTCAGCATCCGCAGCACGGAAAGCTTGTCGGCCTCGCGGGCCATCATGGCTTTCTTCAATTCGGTATCAATTTGGGCAACCAGACTCATAGAGGAGCAGGTTAGCCGAGCGGAATGGAAATGGCCAGTCCCACGCCGGATCACGGCGGCCTTCAGGGCTTGAGGGGAGATAAGGGCGAACACGCCGTTTCGAATGAATAGATTCGGTTTCTCGCACGAATGACTAGAGCAGTGGGCATGGTTTCCGCTAACATGGAAAAATCATGAAACGCATCGCTGTACTCACTTCCGGCGGCGACTCACCCGGAATGAACCCGGCGATTCGCTCCATCACGCGCGCGGGCCTGCACAAGGGCTTGGAAATTCTCGGCGTGCGCAACGGCTACCAGGGCCTCATTGACGATGAGATCGTGCCGCTTGATTCGCATACCGTCTCCGGACGCATCCGCGATGCAGGCACGTTTTTGCAGACCAGCCGCTGTCCCGAATTCGTCAAGGAATCAGGCCAGTTGCGCGCCCTTGAGGTGCTCAAGAAACATCGCATCGACGGCCTCGTCGTCATCGGCGGCGACGGCTCGCTCACCGGCGCGCGCACGCTCTCGCGCCGCGGGCTCTCGGTCATCGGGCTGCCCGGCACGATCGACAATGATCTTTACGGCACCGACATGGGCATCGGCGTCGACACGGCGCTCAACACCATCATCAGCCTGGTCGACATGATCCGCGCCACGGCCGCCTCGCACCGGCGCTGCTTCGTCGTGGAGGTCATGGGCCGCAGCAGCGGTTACCTCGCGCTGATGACGACGATTTCCACCGGTTCGCAGGTCGCGGTCATCCCGGAGTACCGGGTGAACTACGAGCGGATCGCGCAGGTGCTCGACCGCCGGTTTTCCAGCCACCACAACAACAGCGTCATCATCGTGGCGGAGGGCGTCTGCCAGGGCGGCGAGTTCATGAGCCGGCTGCACGAACTGGGCAAGGTGCGACAGGAAGTGCGACTGACCGTGCTCGGCCATGTGCAGCGCGGCGCCTCGCCGACCCACTACGACCGGCTCCTCGCCAGCCGCATGGGCGAGATGGCCGTGCTCGCGCTGACCTCCGGCGAAAAGGGCTCCATGGTCGCGACGGTGAACGGAAAAATCCAGCTGCGCGATTTCGACGAGATTCTCGAACGACGCAAGCCGCTGCCCGCCGACGCCATCCGCCTTGCCCGCAACATCGGCATCGAGCTCGGCGACGTGGTGGAGTCGTAGACCGGCTTCGCCTGCGTCATCCTGGGCGAAGTCGAAGGATCAGCTCCCTCGCTCCCAAGTTGCACTTGGGGGCCGCATTCCGTTTCCTCACGAAGTTGTACTTCGCGCTGGTTTTCGTATCGCCGCATACCGATATGGGGAGGGTAGAGAGGCCTTTTCACTTTTTACTGTTCTTTTTTAGTAAACTTAGATATATCACTCGAAATCGGTTTCTGGTAGATAACTTATTTACGTCATGAAATTCATCGCTTACGCCGCATTTCTTGTCCTGCTGAACGTGGTTGCCCGCGCCCAGATGCCTACCACTCCGCCGCCCGAGGCCAAGGACAAGCCCAAGCCTTTCGCGCCGATTATGGCCAGCCAGCATCAGGGGCCGGGCCGCATTGGTGTCCGTCTCGTTTTTGAAAAGGACGGCGCCTGCGTGATCGGTGGATTGGTGCGGGGCGGACCGGCCTACGACGTGGGATTTCGCGTCGGTGATTCCATCATCAAGATCGACAAGAATTTGGTCAGCACCCTGACGCCCGATGAGGCGCGTCTGGCCCTGCACGGCCGGCCCGGCACGGGCGTCGAGCTGACCGTCATGCGCGATGATAATCCCCGTTTCATCGTCCGCGCGGCCGAACGCCGCGTGCTGTCGTATGACGTCGAGGAAATGGCGCAGCCGCCCGTAAGTGAGTCGGCCCCGGTGCCCGGTCCGATGGACCAACCCCCCGCCAAGTAGGGAATCGACGCGGCCCGCTTGGCCGCTAGCGTGGGCCTTTCGTGAGCGCCCCTTCCTCTCCAACCCGTCGCGCCGTCGTCATTGGCTCCGGCTTCGGCGGGTTGGCCGCGGCGATCCGTCTGCGCGTGCGCGGGTACGAAACGACTGTGCTGGAAATGCGCGATAAGCCGGGTGGTCGCGCCTACGTCTTCGAGGATCGCGGCTTCATCTACGACGCGGGGCCGACGATCATTACCGCGCCGTTCCTGATCGATGAACTGTTCGCGCTGGCCGGTCGGCGCACCGAGGATTACGTGCCCATCGTCCCGGTCACGCCTTACTACCGCATCGTCTTTCATGACGGCCGTGTTTTCGATTACACGGGGAATGAGGCGGAGATCGTCGAGCAGATCAAGCGTTTCAATCCGGACGACGTGCCGGGCTATCTCGAGTTCGTGGGAAAATCGCACGCCATCTTCGAGCGGGCGTTCATCGATCTCGCGGACCGGCCATTTTCCTCGTTTACCGACATGGTGCGCGTCGCGCCGGACCTCATCCGGCTGCGCTCGCACGAGTCGGTTTACAAGCTCGTCTCGCGCTACATCAAGGACCCGTTCCTGCGTCAGGTCTTCAGCTTTCATCCGCTGCTGGTGGGCGGCAATCCGTTCCAATCATCGTCCATCTACGCGATGATCCATTATCTGGAGCGCAAATGGGGTGTCCACTTCGCCATGGGCGGAACGGGTGCGCTGGTGCAGGCGCTGGTGCGGCTCTTCACCGAAATGGGCGGAACGCTGCGGCTCAATGCGAAAGTTGAGGAACTGCTCGTGGAAAACGGAACGGCGCGCGGTGTGCGGCTGACCTCGGGCGAGGAATTACCGGCCGACATCGTCGTCTCCAACGCCGACGTGGCGAATTTTTACAAGAAGGCCGTGCCCAAGACCGTGCGTACAAAATGGACCGATGCGCGGCTCGACGGCATGCGCTACTCGATGGGACTTTTCCTGATCTATTTCGGCACTGACAAGACTTGGCCCGAGTTGGCGCACCACACCATCGTGCTGACGGAGCGGTACAAGGAACTCCTCGAGGACATCTTCCAGAAGAAGATTCTCGCCGACGATTTTTCGCTCTATCTCCACGCGCCCACGCGGACGGATCCCTCGCTCGCGCCCCCCGGCTGCGAGTGCTTTTACGTGCTTTCACCCGTGCCGAATCTTGGCGGGAAGATCGATTGGGAGGCGGTGAAGGAACGCTACGCGGATGCCATTCTCGCTTCGCTGGAAAAGCTCTGCCCCGATTTGAGGAAGCACATCGTCAGCAAGCTCATCTGGACGCCGCTCGATTTCGAGCAGCAGCTCGATGCGCACCTTGGCTCCGCCTTCCAGTTCGAGCCGGTACTGACGCAAAGCGCCTGGTTTCGGCCACACAACGTCAGCGAGGACGTGAAGAATTTCTACCTCGTCGGCGCAGGCACGCATCCCGGCGCGGGCCTTCCCGGCGTCCTCAGCAGCGCGAAACTGCTGGAGCGGGTGCTGCCACAGTGACCACGCCTTCGTCAGGCGTTTCTAAATTTCTAAGCCGGACGAACGACGCAGTAATCTCGACCGTACGGAATCGATTCCCCATCGGCACCGCAAGTCGCGACAAGATCACCCGTTTTAATTGGATCGCCCGCCTGCACCTGAAGACCTCCCAAAGCACAGGGAAAATCGACGCATAAAAAATAGCGAATCGAGTCGATCGTTATCTCGGCAATAGCATCCCCTCGTTGAAGCATGATAGTAGGTTTCTTCAGCCATGAATCGAGGCGACCGTCAATCGGCGAATCGTTATAAGAGGGAACGGTGAGTTTGCAGGAAAATGGCATCGTAGATAAAGGGGCTACGCGCCCAGATGTTTTCGTATCGGCTTGAGTAGCCGATCGACGACGGGCTGAAGCATGGCTTCATCACGGGTCTCGACGAGTAAACGAATTTTCGGCTCGGTGCCCGAGTAGCGCAGCAGCACGCGCCCCTGCGTCCCGAGTTCCTTTTCCACTGCGCACACCTCGTCGGAGATCTCGGGAATCTGCTCGAGCGGGATGCGCTCGCGCACCTTCACGTTCACAAGCTGCTGCGGATATTTGCGCAAACCGCAGCGCAGTTCGCTCAGCGGCTTTCCGGTGCGCCGCATGATGCGGAGCAGTTCCAGCGCGGTAACGAGTCCGTCGCCCGTGGTGTTGTGATCGCGCAGGATGACGTGGCCCGATTGTTCGCCGCCGACGTTGAGATCATGCGCCAGCATCTGCTCGAGCACGTAGCGGTCGCCGACGCCCGCGCGCAGGACCGTCCCGCCTGCCGCCGCGAAACATTCGTCGAGACCCAGGTTACTCATCACCGTGGCGACGAGCGTCTTCTTCGATAATTTGCCTTCGCGCAGCAGATCGAGCCCGATCACCGCGAGCATCTCGTCGCCGTCGAGCAGTGAGCCGGTTTCGTCGCTCACGATCAGTCGGTCGGCATCACCATCATGCGCGAGGCCGATCGCGGCGCCGAATTCGCGCGTGGCCTTCGCCATCGCCTCGGGATGCGTGCTGCCGCAACCCGCGTTGATGTTCACTCCGTCTGGTTCGACGTTGAGCGCCAGCACCTCCGCGCCGAGCGCACGCAGTACCGCAGGCGTAGTGAACCAGGCCGCGCCGTTGCCCGCGTCGACGACGACTTCCATCCCGCGCAGGTCGAGGTCCTTGCCGTAAGCCTCGGTGGCGAGTCGCGCGTAGCGCGCGGCGGCATCCGGCCATGTCGTGATCTTTCCGGCTACTTTTCCCGGTGCAGATTGTGGCGGCTCACCGAGAATGAGCGCCTCGAGTTCCGCCTCGAGGGCGTCGTCGCATTTCAGTCCCGCGCCGGTGAAAAGCTTGAGCCCGTTGTCCTCATACGGATTGTGCGAGGCGCTGATGACCACGCCGGCGCAACCGTTCAGCCGCCGCGTGAGAAACGCGATGGCCGGAGTCGGCACGACGCCAAGCAGCGTGACATCCACGCCCATGGCGGAGACGCCGGCCGCGACGGCCTGTTCCAGCATCGGGCCGGATTCGCGCGTGTCGCGGCCAATCACGACTGGCCGGTTTGGCGCGCCGAATTTCAACGCGACCGCGCGGCCAAATCGTTCCGCCCATGCGGCGGTGAGGTAGCCTTCGCCGGAGCAGCCGCGAATGCCGTCGGTGCCGAACAGACCCATGTTACTGGGTGGGAGTGGGGCTGATCGACACGACCTCGATCTCGAAAATCAGCGTCGAGTTGGGCGGGATCGTGTCGTTGCCATCGGCGCCGTAGCCGAGCTGGGGCGGGATGATCAACTTGCGCTTGCCGCCGGCCTTCATGGTCGAGGTGCCCTCGGTCCAGCCCGGGATCAGTCCAGTCACGCCCTGTTGGTACTGGAAGGTTCCCGGAGGATGTTTTTCGGAAGCGTCGAAGACGGTGCCGTCCATGAATTTGCCGACATATTTCACCGTCACATAATCACCCTGCTTGATGGTCGGGCCGGCGCCGGGCGCGCGATCGACATACTGGAGACCGGAAGGCGTGGTGGTGATCGGCTTGCCCGTTTCCTTGTCGATATCCGAGGCGCCCGGATTGGCCATGCCGGACGGCGCGGCGCTCGTCTGCGCGGAGACGTGAAGGACAGGATTCATTGGGTTGAACGTTAGGGCCGGGATGAGCAGGAGGGCCAGCACCCAGCGCCGATGCCGGCGAAGAAAGGAAGGTTTCATGAAGAGGGTATTGAAGCGGAGATGCGGGGGAAAAGCGAGCGTGGCGCTGCGGTCGGATTTAGACAGGAGGAACATGAGAGACATGAAGAGCCGACATGATTTTCATCTTCATGTTCCTCATGTTTCTCCTGTCTGCATGACGGCGGTGGATTTCCGTTCATGCTGCGCGGCGCGCCAAAGCTTGGCGTAGGCGCCGTTGAGCGCGAGCAGTTCCTCGCCCGTGCCGGATTCGACGACCTGGCCGCGCTCCAGCACATGGATGCGATCGACGTGATGGATGGTGGTGAGCCGGTGCGTGACGATCAGCGTGGTGTACCGGCGCATGAGCGCATCAAGCGTGCCCATGATCTCGGCTTCCGTGGTGAGATCGAGCGCGCTGGTCGGCTCGTCGAGCAGCAGGATGGGCGCGTTTTTGAGGAAGGCGCGGGCTAGGCCGATGCGCTGCTTCTGGCCGCCGCTCAGCCTTACGCCGCGCTCGCCGACCTGCGTGTCGTAACCGCGCGGCAATTGCTCGATGAAGGCGTCGGCCTGCGCGGCGGCAGCGGCGGCGCGGATCTCCTCACGCGTCGCATCGGGCCGGCCATAGGCGATGTTCTCCAGCACGGTGCCGCTGAGCAGCAGCGTGTCCTGCAGCACGACCGAGATGTTCGCGCGGAGCGATTTCTTCGTCGCCTCGCGGATGTCCTGCCCGTCGATCAGGACACGGCCGGCGTTGGGATCGTAGAAGCGCGGCACGAGCGAAAGCAGCGTGGTCTTGCCCGCGCCGGTGCCGCCGACGAGCGCAACGGTCTGGCCCGGCTCGATCTGGAGCGAGACGTCGCGCAGGATGGGATGCGCCGCCTCGTAGGCGAAGCCGACGTTCTCGAACGCGATTGTGCCCTGCACGCGGCCAACTTTTTTCGCGCCGGGTGTTTCCGGAACCGCGTCGGGCGAGTCGAGAATTTCAAACACGCGCTGCATGCCCGCCGCCGCGCCCTCCAGTGCCCAGGCCGTGTAACTCAGCTGCTCGAGCGGTTGGTAGAGCATGCCGACGTAGGCGAGGAAGAGCGTGAGTTCGCCGATGGTCAGCCGGTGCTGGAGAATGTGGATGACAGCGATGGTGAGGACGAGCGACAGGCCCAGCGCCATCACGGTTGAGACAGCGAGGCTGGAGATGGCGTTGGTGATCGTGAGACTGAGATTTGCCGCGTAACTCTGGCGCGCCTCGCGCGTGAATTCGCGCACCTCGAATTCCTCCTGACCGAAGGCGTGCACGATGCGGATGCTGGTCAGGCCCTCGCTGGCGCGGGCGAGGACATCGCTTTCCTCTTGCTGCAGCGTCGTGGTCTGCCGGCGCACCCGCGCGGAGAACATATAAATCGTGAACGAAAGCGGCGGCAGGATGCAGAGCGAAACCAGCGCCAGGACCCAGTCCATCGCCACCATGTAGGCGAAGGTCGTGAGCAGCGTAATGACCGAGCCGAAGATGGTATCGAAGCCTCGATTGAAGAAGGTCTGCACCGCCTGCGAGTCATAGGCCACGCGGAAGGTCGAGTCGCCGCTGCGCCGCTGGTCGTGGAAATGGAGCGGGAGATATTGCAGGTAAGAATAAAGCTGAGTGCGCAGTTGCAGCAGCGCCTTCAGCCCGATCTCGATCGAGATATAGTTGCGCCAGAAGCCAAGCAAACCCGCCAGCAGGTAGATCGTGACCATGGCCACGCCGGCGAAGATTGCCGCATGTATCGGCGTGAAGTCGAAGCTCGCCCACTGCACGCGGCCAGTTGGCCCAACCTTGACGACATGATCGATGGCCCACTGGATCGGCCAGTATTTCAGCAGCGAGAAATTCACGCCGACGACCAGCAGGATCAGGCTGAAGCAGATCGTGCCGAGGTAGGGCCGGTAATAGCCCATGACGCGGCGGTAGAGAGTCATGGGGAGAGCGATTGGCCGTTTAGATAGGGCGGATATTGAAGGGCCTCTTCGTAATCAGCTTGGCAAATGAAAGGCCAGACCTTCTTGTCACCAGATTTAAAAATTCGAGATTGCTCCCAGCTTTGGATAATTCGGCCGACAATCGTAAGAATAACAAATCCCAAAAAGCTGTACTCCCATCGTCCAGTCCAACAGGCGATTGGAACCCCGGAAAATAATAAGGAAAGGCCTATCCAGGCAGGAACCAGTCTATGGGATTTTGGCCAAAGATAAGGCTGACCGCTCTTCAGAAATAAAATCCATCGAGAGACAGTCCGACGGCCTTCAGCCGTAAGTGGTCCTTGGAAGGGTTCTTCGCGGTTATCATCGTAGGAGCACCAAACTCCCCAGTTAAAAACCTCGCGTGCAGCTTCATCAGAGGCGAGGAAAGGCAGGGAGGCATCTTCCAAGGTATCATTCGTCATGCGGCCCAAGTAAAAGCGTCGCAAGATTTCCGCAAAGCGGTGCCGCGCGTGCAAAGTGCGTTGAAGGTCTTTTTTCATTTCTGCTGCGCGTTTTTGCCCTGCTCTTTCGCCACCGGCTGCAGGCCCGCGCGAATGCCGGCGACCTCGACCAGCTCGGCGAGGCGGTGGCGCAGGCGTAGGCCGTGCAGAAGCCAGATGAATGTGCAGAAGGAAAGTCCGCCGACAATCGGCAACACCGTGTAGCTGCGGTACAGCATCGTCACCATGGCGAAGGTGATGAGGATGCCGCCGAGCAGTGACGAAAAGGTGCTCACGTTCATGAAATTGCCGACCCGCGTCAGGCGCCGGCCGTGCGGATAAATCTCGGTCATCGAGCGCAGGCGCAGGTTCCACCAGCGGCTGGCGAAGATGTGCATGTCCCAGTTCGTCCAACCGGTGTCGAGTGAGTATTTCCAGCCTTCCTCCTCGAGCAGTTCCTCGGTCTTGGTCAGCAGGTGTCCGCGCTCCACGCCGGTCTCGCTCCAGAATTTGAGATGGCCGGCGGCGGCCCAGCTCACGTTCATGTGCGGGGAATCCTCCCGCGTCGCGATGACTGCGGGCGGCGTGCGCTTGCCGCGCAGCCAGGTGAAGTAGCGCGCCCAGGCGCGGCGCCACGGCTGCATGATGGTGAGGTAAAGCAGCAGCAGGCGCGACGGGATGCTGTCGTACTTCGTCTCGATGCGCGCCTGCGCCATGTACGAAAGTCCGACGATGATCGTGAGCCCGAACATGATCAGCGGAATCAGCCGCAGACCGGGCAGGGGAATGGAGAGGAAGAAAACGAAAAGCGTCACGCCGAGCCATTCCAGGCTGCTGAGCAGTCCCGCCCACGGCGAAGAGCGCTTCGGATAGATGCACTGGAACAGGCCCGTGCCGAAAATGCCGTGGTAGATCACCGGCTTGGTGAAGTACGAATCCATCCGTACCTGCGAATAGACGTTGCCGTGCCAGATGGCCGAGCCGGTCGGGCCGAAATACTGGAGGTGCTTGTAGCGCAGCATGGCTTCGGCCTCGCCGTAGCCGACCTGCTGCGAGAAATAGGTCCGCACCTCAAAGCGCCGGTAATGCCACACGATCGCGGCGGGACTGAACCCTATCTGATAGCCGCTTTGCATGAGTCGCCAGCAGACATCCACGTCGTCGCCCGCCTTGCGGTATTCGGGATCGAAGCCGCCGATCATCTCCAGCGCCCATTTATGGTACGCCATGTTACAGCCCGGAACGTGCTCGGCCACGGTGTCGGTCAGCAGCACGTGGCTGGGCGAGCCGGGCGCCGCGCCGACCGTGGCCTGGATCCAGTCGGTCGCGGGCGGCGAAATGTTCGGGCCGCCGACGGCGGCGAAGTCACTGGAAAGCAGCATGTGGACGAGGAAGTAGAGCCAGTCACGATCGACCATGCAATCCGAGTCGGTGAACGCGATGACCTTGCCCGTCGCCGCGCCGATGCCCACGTTGCGCGCGACGCTCAGGCCGCGGTTCTTCTGCTTGATGTTATTGACCCGCGGAAACTCCGTCATGATCCGCTGCGTCTCGTCCTTGGAACCGTCGTCCACGAGGATGATCTCGTAGTCCGGATAATTCAGGTCCTGCAGCGAGAGCATGCAGTCGCGCAACGTGCGCGCGCCGTTGTAGGAGCAGACCACGATGGAAACCTTGGGTAGCGGCTCGGCCGGCACGAAGCGCTGGTAGAGCGGGCGCTGCGGATTTTGCAACAGCGGCTGGAGCTTGCGGTAGCTCAACTTCGGCGTGCGGTCGGTCTTCACGATGCCGAAGGCCCAGTCGACGACGTCGACGCCGTCGGTGTACCACTCGTCGGTCCACGAGAAGATGAACGTGCCGGCAAGGCCGCTTTCGAAAACGGTCGTGACGTGCTCGGCCAGCAAATCAGCCTGCTCCTCCTCCGGATGCCGGATCGTGTCCATGCCGAATTCGGAGAGGATGAGCGGTTTGTCGCCGGCCAGGTTTTGCAGGCGGCTCAGGTAATTGACGAGGTCGCGCTTGCGATGGAGATAGACGTTGTAGCTGTAGAAATCGACCTCGCTCGGCAGCAGGTATTCGGTCGGTGGAAAATTCGCGTAGGCCGCCAGCGCGCGCGGGTCGTGCTGCTTGACGATGCGGACGAGCCCGTTGAGGAATTCCTCCATGCGGGGCGCGCCGTACCAGCGCACGAGGTCGGACGGGATTTCGTTGTCGATGAAGAATCCGAGCATGGCCGAGTGGCCGGCGTTGGTCGCCGCGGCCTCGGCCACGTTGCGCTGGATCGTCCCCACGGCCTCGCGGTCATCGAGGAAGAGGACCCGTTTGTGCCACGGAATCGTGACCATGACGCGGATGCGCTCGGCTTGGGCCAGATCGAGGAACCAGCTCGGTGGCGTGTGGTAAACGCGGATGACGTTGATGCCCAACTCGCGCATGAGCCGCAGATCGAGTGCGGCTTTTTCCGGCGTCGGCAACTGGGGCCCCTGGGGGGTCGAGGGACGGAATGGGCCGTAGGTGACGCCCTGGAGATAAAACTTCTGGTCGCCCTCGAAAAAAAACTTCGCGCGCGGAACCAGGCGCGGAAGTTCAGTCACGGCAGCCGCCGGGGCGAGATCATGCACGGCAGAGCTTCTCCCATCCGGGCGGTACCCCGCAAGCTAGGAATGGGCCTTGGGCGCCGGTTCAGGTTCCGGCTCGTCCTTCGGCACGGTCGGATGGATGAGGGCCAGCAGCTGCGGGAGGAAGAAGATGGCCGTGACAAGGCCGATGGCGATGCCGAGCGACATCAGTTCGCCCAGTGAGAACATGCCTTGGAATTTCGAGACCAGCAGCGAGCTGAAACCAAAGAGTGACGTGAGCGACGACATGATGATGGCCTTGCCCGTGCTGCCGGAGAAGATGCTCAGTTTCCCGTCCTCGCGATAGCGGTCGATGATGTAAACGCCGAACGCCACGTCGATGCCGATGATCAGCGGCAGCGTGACGATATTGGCCGGGTTGAAATCCAGCCCGAACCAGACCATCGCGCCGGTGCGCCACAGCACGGCCAGGACCAGCGGAGCCAGAGTCAGCAGCAGGTACTTGAAGCTCTGGAAGTGCAGGAAGATCAGCACCACAATAGCCAGGAACGCCCAGATCGCCGCCTTGAGGTAACTGACCCGCAATTCCTCGGTGAACTTGTCGTTCAAGATCGGCGTGCCGGTCGCCTGAGGTGCGATTTTCAGCACCGCCTTGGTGAACGCGTTGTCAGGCTTGCGCTCCCAGAGGTCCTGCTTGCCGTAAACCTGCAGCAGGATCTTGCCATCCTTGGAAACGAACAGCGTCTTCAACTGCGGCGGAAGGTCGGCCAGCGTCAGGCCGCGGTCGGCCTTCTGGCTTTTGAGCATCTCGAGATTCCGTTGCAGGTTGGTGAACTCGCCGTTGGAGCTCGGAGCGAAGCGCTTCTGCAGTTCCGCCACGCTCGCGGAATTGAGCGCCTTGTCGGCCCGCTCAAGCGCCGGGATCATCGAGCTGAAGGCCGTGACGGCCTCCTTCGCGATTGCGGAGACGCTCGCATAGCCTGTGGCCTGCTTCAGGCCTTCCCGCGCCTGGCTGAGCAGGCTGTGGACATCCGTTCGCGCCTTGGGAATATCGACCTTCTTGTTCGGTGGCGAAGTCTTGATGTTGAGTTCACCTGCCGCCGCCACGATCCGCTTGATGATCGGCAACTTCTTGTCCTGATCGGTCGGGATGAGCGCCAGCGGCGAGTCGACGCGCTGGACTTCCGGCAGGGCCGAGAGCCTGGCACTGAGGTCGCGCGCCTGGTCGACGTTGTCGGCGATGACCGACGAGTAGATGGTGGAGACTTCGCTTCCCTGATCGTTCTTGGAGGCGTCCATCACCTCGTAGAGGGCCTTCACTGGCGCGGCGTTCGAGTTTTGCAGATGGAGCAGATTATAGTCGAAGCGGAGACGTGGCAGGCTGATCGCGGAGGCGATGGAGATGACAATCGCCACGCCGATCCAGAAGCGCGGCGCACGCACCATGGAATGGTCCCAGTCATGGATGAAGTTCCACGCCGAGTCGCTCGATTGCGCCGCGAGCTGCGCCGCCGTGCGGCTGCGATCGCGCAAAATGAACATGGCCGGCAGCACGATCAGGTTGGCGATAAGACAGAAAACCATGCTGCAACCGGCGATTACGCCCAGCTCCGCCAAGCCGACAAAATTGTTGAAGCAAAGCGTGAAGAACGCGGCAGCCGTGGTGCTGGCGCCGGTGATGATCGCCACGCCGGTGTGCTCCAGCGCGGTGGTGATCGACTGCTCGACACTTCGATTGTGGCCCAATTCCTCCTCATAACGACCAAGGATCTGGATGCCGAAATCGATGCCGATGCCGAGTACCATCGGGATCACGGCAATGGACAGAATGTTGAAGTGACCCACCGAAATGAGCGCAAAACCGAGCGACCAGAGGACGCCCATGATCAGCGCGGTAAACGTCAGCGTCGGGCGTAAAAACGCGCGATAGCTGAACAGGAAGAGCGCGAGAATAAGACAAAGCGTGATGCAGGCCGCCTTGATTGAATCGGAAGTCGAGGTCGTGATCTGTTCGTCGTCCAGCGCGGGTTCGCCGGTGACCTTCATTTCCACACCGGGAAACTGGCCCTGCAGGTCGATCAGGTGCTGGCGGATGGAGGCCAGCGTATGGCTGTAAGGTGCCGGGGAATCCTTTTCGATCTCGCCCGGGTAGGCGAAGACCAGCAGCGCCTTGCCGCCTTCGAGGCTGAAGTATTCGTGCTGCGCCAGGAGATCGTCCGCATCGCCCGTGTCGAAGTCGGTCTCGCCGCCTTTGTTGGCATCGTCGGCTTTTTTCGCGGCTGGCGAGGGCTTGCCTTCTGCCTGGTCGGAGACCTTGTTCAGGATGGAAACGAACTGCGCCACGAACGGCTTGAAGTCTTTCCAGTTCGATTTTTCCCGCAGGTACGAATCGCTGAACTTGGCGTTGGCCTCGGCGAGGATCGAGTTGAGATCGAGCGACGTTTGCGTCGACTTCGACTGGCCGCCCTGCTGCGCCTTCGCCTCATTATTGACCTGCTCCTCGATCTTCTTGAGCTGGTCGATGCTGGTCGTGAAGAGCAGATGCGGTTTGATCGTGGAATAATCGATTTTGTAGAGAACGGTCGAAACGTGCGGCTTCAGCGCCTCGAGCCACGGCCCGATTGCGTCGGCCGCCTTCCGGTTCTCGGCCACGTCGTCCGATTTGATCAGGATGATGAAGCGCGAGTCGGTACCGAAATCGTTGACCAGTTCGTTGTAGCTTTGCTTGGCGGCCGATTTGTCGCTGAGCAGGTCGCTGCTGTTGTTGACGACAGTGAACCGCGTGGCCAGGACGCCGACGGCCACGGCAGCCAAAACAATGGCCACCGCAAGAATGATCCCGGGCACCGCGCACACCATTCGCGCCACCAGTCCCATGAGGCGCTGCAAAACTCGGTGAATAATCGACATGGGGAAGGGGAGATTAGCGTCCTCCTAGGGGAAACTGGCAAATCATTAATGAGAGAACTCGTTGCGTGGCCTGAACTTCGCCGGTCATCTTGGCAGGACGACCGCCGCACGCTAACTTGCCGCATGCAACGTGTCACCGTACATTACTCCGGCCGGGTCCAGGGCGTCGGTTTCCGCGCCACGGTGCGGAACATCGCGCGCGGCTTTGATGTCACCGGAACCGCACGCAACCTGCCGGACGGTCGCGTCGAGCTGATTGCCGAAGGCGAGAAGGCTGAGGTCGCTGCATTTCTCGAGGGCGTCGCCACCAGCGACCTGAGCGGCTACATCTCCAACCGCCCGGAAACCTGGAGCGCCGCGCAGGGCGGCCTGCGAGGGTTTGTTATTGGCTAGTTGTGCGAGCGCGATAATTCCTCAGTCCAACCAGGACTGCCGGTTTTAATCAGTTCGACCTTTAGCGTCTTGCCGTCAGTGGTGACGTGTGCGGTTCCTTTGAGGGTCACGCCGTTGGGCCAGTTGCCTTTCATTGGCATGAATTCGAGGTTGGCGACGTCGGCGGACTGCTTCCACGCGACATTGCAGCCAAACATGCTGGCGGAGATTCCGGAGCCATCCGTCTTCAACTCGAGGTACTCGTAGTCTCCATTGTTCCAACTGCCAATGAAAGGCGAGCCTGCCGGAATATCGTGCTCGTGCAGCAAGGACGAGTGGCTGTGATCGGTATCGAGTACGCGTGCGACATCGATTTCTTTTTCGTCGATTGCAAGGTCGGTGGCTGATTTTCCCAGTTTGTCACGTTGCGCCGGGTGCGCCCCGGCATCCAACAACTTTTGCAGGACGGGAATAGACACATGGAATTTTACCGCCGCCATGAGGACGGTCTCGCCCGTCTTGTCGTCCGCAGCATTGATGTCGAATCCGGCCTTCCTGAGAACTTGAAGCCTGCGCATGAATTCCGCCAAGGCGGTGCCGGCCTTGGGATTTGTTTTTGGATCGAGAAGTCTAATGGGCTGATACCACTCGCTCAAACCTTCGTAGACGCAATAGAAGGCGTCCTCGCTGTTGTCATGGTTAACGGTTGGATGAGCCGCCATGATCAGGTCGAAAACGTGTGCGTCGGGCATCGAGGCGGCCCACGCAAGCGCGGAATTTTGGGCTGGCACATCACGATTTACGTCCGTCCCGGCTTTAAGCAGGATTTTGCACGAGACGGCGTCGTTTCTCGATGCGGCAAGGGCGAGCAGGTTGGCTTTCTGATCGGAATTCGGGTTTACGCCCTGCGCTAGTAATTTAGCCATCCGGTCATGATCGCGGACGTCGACGGCGTCGCGCAGCCGATCTTGATTTGTCTTCGATAGGCCCGGCTGATCGCCGTGAACCAGCGTCGCGCTCAATAAAACCAAGCTCGCGATCCCAGCAACGAGGCGGTGTATGGAATACTTCACGGCCCCGGCGCGGTGAACTGCAGGTAGAAGTACAGCACGGGCGCGGTGAAGAGGATGCTGTCGATCAGGTCCAGCACGCCACCGATGCCCGGAATGGTATGGCCCGAATCCTTGATCGAGGCGTCGCGCTTCACCACCGATTCGGCCAGGTCGCCCACCACGCTGATCAGCGGCAGCAGAATGCCCAGCACCACGCTCGAGGTGAACGACAGCGATGGCGCGTGGCCTTCCATGAAGTGGGTCAACACCACGCTGATGATCAGCGAGGTCAGGATCGCCCCCGCAAAGCCCTCCCACGTCTTGCCGGGGCTGATGCGCGGAATCATCTTGTGCCGGCCGATCATCGAGCCGACGACATACGCGCCGACATCGGAGAACTTGGTCACCGCCAGCAGGTAGATCAGCAGGAATCGGTTCTCCATCGGGTCGCTCGGCATGAAGGCCAGCAACGCCACGAAGTTGAACAGGAACGGCACATACATCAGCCCCAGGATGGTCAGGGCCGCCGTGGTGATCGGCGCGCGGTGCGCCTCCTGCCAGACCACCAGCCGGATGAAGGCGCCCAGGACGCTAAAGCCCATGATCAGCTCGATGCCGAAATGGACCAACCGCGCGTCGGCCGGATGATGGATGAGGAACCACCACGTCATGAAGAAGAGCAGCGCCCCGCAAAAAAGGCCGCTTTGCTTGAAGACCTTGTGCCCTTTCTCCTCTTGGGCGCGGTAGAATTCCCATTGGCCGGCCAGTGCCAGCACCGCCATGCAGATCAGCGTCGGTGTTTTCCAGCCGGAATAGATCAGGAAGAGCGTCCCGACCCACAGGATGACCCAGGAAAGCAGCCGCTTGAAGAAGGTCCTTGGCGGCATGCGGGGCAGCATGGCGGCAGTTCGTGCGCCGGCCATCGCCAGGGGATTAGTCGAGCTGGACGAAGGCACGCGGAAAGACAATGTGGATGCGCGCCGCTTTTGTCGAGGGCGCAGCCGAAAAATGCCAGCGCATTAATATCAAGCGATTACAACTTTTTGCTGGCGCCGGGCAACGCAGCGGCCTACGCTTTCCTGTTTTCCGTTTCTCACGGCAATGTCCTCCCCGGCCACATTGTTCAGCGTGAAAATCGCCTCACCTCGTGATGTGGCGATGGAGGCTGCTATGGCCTGCGACGTCATCCGGGAATGGAACGCGGCCCACTCCCTTCGCGACCGGAAAGTTCTCCTGCCGCTGACCGACCCGGCACCGTGTCACTGCGATATGCTGGTCGCGTTTTTGCATCCCATGCCCGGCGCGCCGATGGCCACGATGGAGAAGGAGATCGAGGCATATCTCGCGGACAAGCGCTCGGTCTTCATTTATTTTTCCGAGGCCCGCGCCGCCTTCGGCGATGCGGTCGAGCATGCCGATGTCGAGCGATGTAAGGCGCGCTATGCGGGGCGCGCGGTAGTTGATTCGTTCAATGACGAAAAAGAATTTCGCGCCCGCTTTGCCCAGCAACTCGAGGCCACCTTGCAACTGTTGTCGGGTCTCGTTCCCACCACGCCGCCGGAACCTTTGCCTGATATCGAGCCGCTCGCGTCCCCCGCCGCAGAATCGGGTGAGATTTCCGATTTGGCGCGGCAACTCCTCTTCGCCGCGTGTGAAGATACCGAGGCCTATCTCGGTCGGCTCAAGGATGGCGCGACGCTGAAGATACAGGCCAACGGCCAGCAACTTGTCCCAGCCAACGATCCCTCCGCCGCCGCGCAGTGGGAAGCCGCCTTCAACGAGATTCTCCAGCGCGGCCTGATCCACGATGCGGGCTGTCACGGACGTCTTTTCCAGATTTCCAACGAAGGCTTCGCGTATCTCAAGACGCTCGGCAAGGTGCCGGTGGGATATATCGCCGAGCTCGGCAGCGTGTGAGTATCCCGGCCAAGCCAAGGCTACTTTTTAAACTCCTTCACGTGCCGCACGAATTCCTCCACGCGGGCGCGCAGCGCGACATCGTCGCCCGCTTCATATAAGCCGCCGCCGATGAGCAGCACGACATCGGTGCCGTAAAAATCGAGCACGTCGCCCACCTGCTGATACTTGATGCCGCCAGCGGGCATCGGCAGCGTGGGCGTGAGCCCCGGAATCGTCGGTACGGTCAGCTCACGGGCAATGCGGCCGCAGGTCCCCTTGCTGTACGCGAAGCGGCCGCCGAAGTTGGCGAAGATGCTCGCGTCGGCGCCGTAAAGCGGGAAGAGCTTGCCGTAAAGCACCTCGGGCGCGGTGCGCGTGGCGCCGCCAAAGCTGGGGTGACCGATGATCGGCACCTTCGCGTGACGCGCCACGATTTCCGCCATCAGCGGCATCCCGAGCAGCATCGGCGCGATCATCACGGCGCCCACGCCCTCGTCCTGCGCGACGCGCAGTTGCTCGAGCACGACGCTCGGCGTGCCGGTGAGGTTAGGTGCATAAATCGCCTGGCGGCCCGACGCGCGATTCGACTCAGCGACGGCCTTCTGGCACGCGCGCACCCGGTCGATGAAAGGATGAAACGAATGATTGGCCAGCCCGTGATCGTCCTTGATCAGGTCCACGCCGCCCTGCGCGAACAGCGCGCACAATTCCGCCAGCCGTGCCGTGGTCAAGCCAATCGGCTTCAGCGCTGTGCTGGTGATCGCGCGGTCGTGGACGTTGAGGAGTTGGCGCAGGCCCGCCGCGCCGAATTTCGGGCCGGGCAGGGCGCTTGCGCGTCCGGGCCAGTCGGTCGGAAGTTCAAAGTCGGCCAGCTCGACATGCGCCTGCAGCGACGAGTTACCGAAGAGGACGTTGAGGAATTGCGCCGGATCGTCCGCCGTCGCAACGATGGGAAAATCGATCGTGACGCGATGAAGCTGCGGCGCGATTTCCTCCGTGCCCGCGAGCCGGCCAAGAATCTGGTCGAGCACGAACGGATCGCGCAGAGCCTTGCGCGGCAGTTCGACGGTCTGCTCGAGCAGGAGGGATTCAACGCGCGCGTCCAGTTCGGCGGCGTTCGGCGCGGTGACATGATAGATCGCGCGCAGTGCGGGCCAGGGGGCAGGGGAAAGCATCCGCGCACGGTAAAAGAGCGCGCGGGGATGACAAGCCAAGCTTGAGAATACGTGGGAAAGATTTACGCGAACTGCCGCAGTCTTATACAGATGCCAATTCCTGCTTGACCCTTCCTTTAGTCGCGATAGTCTTTCTCTTTCGGGTCCGCGCCTGCGGTGGGAGCTCTCACGGGTTTCCCGCCTTTTTTGTCTCCACCGCAGGCGCGGAGGCCGAAAACAAAACGGAAATTGTTATGAGCCAAGAATTTATTGCTGTTCTCGATTACATGGAAAAGGAACGCGGCATCAAGCGCGAACTGCTTCATGAAGCCGTGCATTCCGCACTGGTCGCCGCCGCCAAGAAGAGCTTCGGGCCGGCCAAGGACCTCATCGTCGAGCTCGATCCCAAGACGGGCAAGATTCGCGCCGTGGCGCGCCTCGCCGTGGTGGAAAAGCCGACGATCCCGTATGACGAAATCAGCGTGCAAAAGGCGCGCCTGATCAAGCCCGACGCCGTTCTCGGCGACACGGTCGAGGTCGACGTGAACACGAAGGAGCTGGGCCGCATCGCGGCGCAGGTCTTCAAGCAGTCGATGGCGCAGACGTTGCGCGGCATCGAGCGCACCATGGTCTTCGACGAGTTCAAGGATCGCATGGGCGCGATCGTCACCGGCACGGTGCGCCGCTTCGAGCGCAGCGACGTCATCATCGACCTCGGCAAGTTCGAGGCTGTCATGCCTGCGCGCGAGCGTGTACCGACGGAGGAATACACTCTTGGCGAGCGCATTCGCGCTTACGTCCTCGCGGTGGAGAACACCCCGCGCGGCCCGGAGATCATTCTCTCGCGCAGCCATCCCAATTTCGTCCGCAAGCTTTTCGAGCTGGAAGTCAGCGAGCTCAACGACAAGACGATCGAGATCAAGGCCATGGCCCGCGAGGCCGGTTACCGCACCAAGATCGCGGTCTGGTCGGCGAACGAGAAGGTCGATCCGGTCGGCGCGTGCGTCGGCATGCGCGGTGCGCGCGTGAAGAACATCGTACGCGAACTCAACAACGAGAAGGTCGATCTATTCAAGTGGTCGCCCAACATCCGCGAACTGGTCATGGAGGCGCTCAAGCCCGCCAAGCTCAAGACGCTGGAAGTGGACGAGGCCGCGAAGAAGGTCACCGTGCTGGTCGACGAGGAGAATCTCTCGCTTGCCATCGGTCGCCGCGGCCAGAACGCGCGCTTGACCCAGAAGCTCACCGGCTGGGAAATCGACGTGAAGAAGGAAGAGGAAGTAGCCGCCATTGGCTTTGAGCAGAAGCTCGCCAAGGCGACCGAGGCGCTTGCCCACAGCCTGGAGATCGAGCCCGCCGTGGCCGAGCAGGTCGTGCGCGCCGGCTTCCTTAGCATCGAGGGCATCTCGGAAGTCGAGATCGACGACCTCATTGGCGCCGTGCCGGAGCTCGATCCGGCCATCGCGAAACAGATCCATGAAAAAGCGCGCGCCCATGTCGTTGCGCCGCCGACTGCCGGTTAATACGTTTTGAAAAATAATATGCCCAAGGACGAAAAAGCCGCCGCCACGACCGCTCCCCGCCGCAAGGCCAAGAGCGCCGACAGCGCAGGCGACGTCAAGGCCAAGGCACCCGCCAAGGCCCGGGCGAAAGCTCCTGCCGCCGAGAAGGCACCCAAGTCCGATGTCGTGCCGGCAGCGACCGAAGCCGTCATCGCACCTGAACCTGCCCCTGAAATCGTGGCTGCGCCCGAGGTCGTCACGCCAGTTCCCCAGGCGGAAGTTCCGAAGGCCAAGCCGGCGCGTTCCCTCCTGACCGCCTCTGAGCAGCGGATGGAAGATAAACGTATCGCGGAGGAATCCGCGGCGAAGAACCCGGCCCCTGCGTCGCTCGCCGAGCCTGCGGCCGTCGAGGCCGTTGCACACGCCCACGCGCACGCCCCGTCCGCGATCGACGAACAGGCCCTCGCGGCCCAGCAGCTTCAGGACAAGATCGTCGTCATCAAGCCGCCGATCATCGTCAAGGACCTCGCGGCGAAGCTCGCTCTCAAGCCTTACCAGATCATCCATCACCTGATGGAGATGAACATTTTCACCAGCGCCGGCCAGGCGCTGGAAGAGGACGTCGCGCGGAAGCTTTGCGCCAAGCTCGGCTTCACCTTCGAAATTGAAAAGCGCGAAAAGGGCGCCGGCCAGGTCCACGCACCGATCAAAATCGTCGAGCCGCCCAAGCCCGAGCCGGTTACGGCGTCGGAACTGCAGCCGCGTCCGCCGGTCGTCACCCTCATGGGCCACGTCGACCACGGCAAGACCTCGCTGCTCGATTCCATTCGCAAGGCCCGCGTCGCGGCAGGCGAAGCCGGCGGCATCACCCAGCACATGGGCGCCTATACGGTCAAACGGGGCGAACACACCATCACGTTTCTCGACACGCCGGGCCACGAGGCGTTCACCGCCATGCGTTCGCGCGGCGCGAATGTCACCGACATCGTCATCCTAGTCGTCGCGGCGGATGACGGCATCATGCCGACCACCATCGAGGCGATGAACCATGCCCGCGCCGCCAAGGTGCAGATCATGGTCGCGATCAACAAAATTGACCTGCCCGGCGCGAACCTCATGCGCGTGAAGGGCCAGTTGCAGGAACACGGTCTCGTGCCGGAGGAATACGGCGGTGAGACCATCGTCTGCGAAGTTTCCGCCACCAAGGGCATCGGCATCGAGAAGCTGCTGGAAATGCTCTTGCTCCAGGCCGAAGTGCTCGAGCTCAAGGCCAATCCGCGCGGCATGAGCCGCGGATCGGTTATCGAGTCGCAGGTTGAGCCGGGCCGCGGCGCGACCGCCACGGTGCTCGTGCAGCACGGCACGCTCAAGGTGGGCGATGCGATCCTGGCCGGACCGTTTTATGGTCGCGTCAAGGCGCTGATCAACGATCTCGGTCAAAGCGTGAAGGAAGCCGGTCCGTCGATCCCGGTGAAAATTTTGGGCCTCAGCGGCGCACCGTCGCCGGGTGAGGAATACAACACGCTCAAGCAGGAGCGCGAGGCCCGCGAACTCGCGGAAGACCGCGCGCAGAAGCTGCGCCTGGGCAAGCTCGAGGCGCCGCCGCGCATCACGCTGGAGAATCTTTTTGCCGCCATCGCTGACGAGGGCCGCAAGGTCCTCAAGATCATTCTCAAGGGCGACGCACAGGGTTCGGTCGAGGCGATTGTCTCCTCGCTCAAGAAGATCGAGAGCAAGAAGATCGACCTCGATATCGTTCTGTCCGGCGTGGGCCCGATTTCCGAATCGGACATCCTGCTGGCCAAGGCCTCGCAGGCGGTCGTTATCGGCTTCAACACCAAGACCGACAACTCCGCTGCCAACGCCGCCAAGCGCGAGGGTGTGCAGATCAAGCTTTTCTCGATCATTTACGAACTCATCGACCAGGTGAAGGACGCGATGGTCGGCATGCTCGATCCCGAGCTGCGCGAAACGCCGCTCGGCACCGCGCTGGTCAAGCAGGTCTTCCAGCTGTCAAAGTATCCGGTGGCCGGCTGCTCCGTGCAAACGGGCCGCATCGTGCGCAACGCCCGCGCCCGCGTGGTTCGCAAACGCCAGCCCATTTACGACGGCGCGGTCGCCACGCTCAAGCGCTTCCAGGACGACGCCAGCGAAGTCCGCGCCGGTATGGAATGCGGCATCCGTCTCGGCGATTTCGACGAGTACCTGCCCGACGACATCATCGAGTGCTACCAGCTCGACAAGTTCACGCAGACGCTTTGATTCACGGCTCCCGGCCAAACCGGGAGCCCTCCGCATTCAGACACGGGGCTCTTTCAAGCACCCTTGGCCAGCGACCAGGAACCGTCGCCGACTGATCCCGTCAAGTTGCCGGTCATCGAATGGTGATCGGGCGCGACCTTTCCGGTGAAGTTGGCGTCCTTGTCATCCACGTGCGTTGAAAACGCGATGTTCCCGCTGGAGTCGACCTGGATGTGATCGCAGGACAGATCGCCCACACGCGAGGAGCTGATGATGCCGGAAAGCGTCTTGCCGTTGGTCTTGACCACGAGCGAAAAATCCACGTTGTAACCGCTGACATCGACATGGCCTTTCCAGCGGCCTGAAACGGTGTTGGTCATGGCCTGCTCGGGTGAAACAAAAAATTGGTCGAGGTGCGGCAGGCGCTCGATGCCCAGAAGCAATAATGCGCCGACGATCAGGCCGAGGCCGAAGAACAGGAAAGATCTCATCACGAAAGAGTGCTCCGGTCGTCGGGCCAAAGACACGTCCTTTCTCATTTCGGGAATGGCGGGAGACGGCGTTCGAATTGCGTATCGTTCAAAAACGTTGCCGAATTGACTTTGTGATGGCAGGCCGACGAAAAAAACACGTTTGCGCGCAAAATAACCGCGCTCGTTGCTTGCATATGTAGCGGTGCGATAATAGCGTATACTACTTTCCCACCTTTTGCAGGAACGCTGTGGCAGCCAACGACGACTATATTCTAGAACTACTGATCAAGCATGGCTTGATCGAACCCTCGGACATGGAGGACGCACGACGTGCGGCCAGCCAAAACGGCCATGGTCCCGTCGATGAACTGGTGCGCACAGGTCGTGTCACATCGCTCGACATCCTGCGTACCACAGCGGCTGAGGCCGGCCTGGATGTCATTGAGCATATCGAGGGCATATCGGAGGAAGCGGTCGCCGCCGTGCCGCGTCCGCTCGTTCACCGCCTGGGAGTCATGCCTCTTTCGATCGAAGGCCAGCACCTGCGCATCGCGCTGGCCGACCCCTTCAACTTCGATGCCGTCGATACGCTGAGCAAGGAACTGCGCTTCGAGATCGACCCCGTCGTCGCACCCGCCGAGGAAATCAACGCCGCCATCAAACGCCACTACGGCAGCGCCGCCGATATGGTCAGCGGCCTCATCGGTGATGGCGCAGACGATCTGGTACTGAAGGAAAAGAACGATGAGGAAGGTGGCGGAGCGGCAGACGACGCCCACATCATCCGGCTGGTCAATCTCATGATCCTGGAAGCGCACCGGATGCGGGCCAGCGATATTCACCTCGAGCCGCTGGAAAAGCGGTTGCGCCTGCGGTACCGCATCGACGGCGTGCTGCAGATGATGCCCGACCCGCCCAAGAAGCTGCAGGCCGCGCTGATGAGCCGCCTCAAGATCATGGCCAACATGAGCATCGCGGAAAAGCGGTTGCCGCAGGATGGCCGCATCCAGATCCGGCTGGCCGATTCGCGCACTGCCATCGACTTGCGCGTCTCGTCGATCCCGACCAACCATGGTGAGTCGATCGTCATGCGTATTCTCGACAAGACCAGCCTCCAGCTCGGCCTTCCCGAGCTCGGCTTTCTTTCCGACGACCAGGCGACGATCGAGCGCATCCTCGGTCTGCCCGACGGCATCTTTCTCGTCACCGGCCCGACCGGCTCAGGCAAGAGTACGACGCTCTACGCCTGTCTTCACCAGATCAACAAGCCGGACCGCAAGATCATCACGGTGGAGGACCCCGTTGAATACCAGCTCAATGGCGTGAACCAGGTTCCCGTGAACGAGAGTGTCGGCATGACCTTTGCCGCCGCGCTACGCGCGATGTTGCGTCAGGCGCCCAACATCATCATGGTCGGCGAAATTCGCGACGTGGAAACGGCCAACATCGCCATCAATGCCTCGCTGACCGGCCACTTGGTTTTCAGCACGCTGCACACCAACGACGCTCCCAGCGCCGTCACCCGCCTCGTCGATATCGGCGTGAAGCAATTCCTCGTTGCCTCGTCGGTGCGGGCCATTCTCGCCCAGCGACTCGTGCGGCGCATCTGCGCCAACTGTACCGAGCCCTATGAGCCGACGGAGGTCGAAATGCGTGCGCTTAACCTGAGGCCCGAGGCCATGGAAGGCGCGAACTTCCGCAAGGGGCACGGCTGCGACAAATGTCGCGGGACCGGGTACAAGGGCCGCATGGGTATCTTCGAAATTTGCGTCCTCGACGATGAGATCCGGCGGATGATCAACGAGAAGATGAGTGTCGCGAGCATCCGCCAACGCGCGCGCGACCTGGGCATGCGCACCATGCGCGAGGACGGTTTGCGCAAGGTCCTCGGTGGCATGACGACCCCGGACGAGGTCATCACCGCGACGGCCGGAGACAAGGCGTAACATGAAACCTGAATCGCTTCTCACTTTCCTGCACGACAACCAGCAGATCGACCAGGAGCAGATGATGGAGATGCTCGACGAGCAGGTCCGCACCGGCAAACCGATCGAGGATGTCGTGACCAACAGCGGCGCGGCGAAAATGAGCGACGTTTATGAGCTCATCGCCCATGCGCTCGGCACCGAGGTGGTTGACGTCACCAAGATGGAATTTCCGCCTGAGCTTCTCAGCATGGTGCCACCTCACACCGCCCGGACAAGGGGTGTGCTCCCGATTGATTTTGACGGTCAGGTCCTGCGCATTGCGGTGACCGATCCTCTCGACCCGAACGTGGCGGACTCGCTTCGCTTTGCCACGCAGCGGGATGTCGCCATCTACGTCGCGCCTGCCGGGGCGATTCAGGCGCTGATTGAACGTTACTACGGCGTTGAGATCTCGGACATGGACCTCGTCCTCGATGAAATCAAGGGCGAGGCGAAAGAGAAGGAGGCTCTGGGCGACACTGTCGATATCGAGGCCGCCTCGTCCGCGCCCATCATCAAGTACGTCAACACCGTCCTGGCCCAGGCGATCCAGGCGCGAGCCAGCGATATCCACTTCGAGCCGTTCGAGAGCGAGTTCAAGATCCGGTACCGCGTCGACGGCGCGCTCTACGAAATGTCGCCGCCGCCCCGCTCGCTGGCCACGGCGATCACCTCGCGCATCAAGGTCATGTCCAGCCTCAACATCGCCGAGCGCCGGATTCCGCAGGACGGCCGCATCCAAACGACGATGGCGGGGCGCCCGGTCGATTTGCGCGTCTCCACGCTGCCGACCCAGTTCGGCGAAAGCGTCGTGCTGCGCGTGCTCGACCGCTCCACGGTCAAGCTCGAGCTCGAGGCGCTTGGCATGCCCAAGCTCATCTACACTTACATTTGCGAGGTCATCGAAAAGCCGAACGGTATCTTTATTGTCACCGGCCCGACCGGCTCCGGCAAGACGACCACGCTTTACGCCTGCCTCAATCGCATCAACACCACCGAGTCCAAGCTGCTCACGGCCGAGGAGCCGGTGGAATACGAAATCGAAGGAATTCAACAGGTGCCGATTCACGAAGCCATCGGGCTGACCTTCGCCCGCACGCTGCGCGCCTTCCTGCGGCAGGATCCCGACCGCATCATGGTCGGTGAAACGCGCGACTTGGAGACGGCGCAGATCGCCATCCAAGCCTCGCTCACCGGCCACTTGGTCTTTACGACGCTCCACACCAACGATGCGCCCAGCGCCGTCGCGCGTCTCATCGACATGGGGGTCGAGCCGTTCCTTATCGCCTCGTCCCTCGAGGGCATCCTGGCCCAGCGACTCGTCCGCAAGATATGCTCGAATTGCCGGACGCCGTATGAGCCGAGTGAGTCGGTGCTGCGACAGATCGGCCTCGCGGTCCACGAGGTCGGCGACAAAAATTTCTACTACGGAACCGGCTGCGAGCAGTGCAACAACACCGGCTACAGGGGCCGCAAGGGCATCTACGAATTGCTCGATATTACCGAGCCGATCCGCGAGCTCATTACCTCGCGGGCGCCGTCCGTGGTCATTCGGCAAAAGGCGATTGAGCTGGGAATGTCGACCTTGCGCGCCGACGGATTGCGGAGCATTTTCGATGGGGAAACCACGATTGAGGAAGTTCTCAAATACACGTAAGCAGGGGTAAAAAAAATATGGCGAAATTTTCCTACACGGCCGTCGATGCCCAGGGCAAGCAGGCCAATGGTGTGATCGAAGCGGCCGACCAGACCGAGGCGATCGCGCAAATCCGGCAGCTCGGCTTCTATCCGCAGCGACTTGACGAAAAGCGCGATGACGAGAAGGGCGCCAAGGCTGAGAAGGCGCCCAAAATCAAGAAGGGCGGCAAGGTCAAACTCAAGATTTTGACCGTCTTCACCCGCCAGCTTGCCACGCTGATCGACGCCGGTCTGCCGCTGCTGCGCAGTCTCAACACCCTTTCGCGGCAGGAGCGCAACCCGGTCATGCGCAGCACTATGACGCATCTGGCCACCGCCGTTGAGAGCGGCAGCACGTTCTCCGAGGCGCTGGCGCAGCATCCGGACATCTTCAACAAACTCTACGTGAACATGGTCAAGGCGGGTGAACTGGGCGGCGTGCTCGAGATCGTTCTCCAGCGCTTGGCCGAGTTCCAGGAAAAGGCGCAGAAGATCAAGGGCAAGGTCAAGTCGGCCATGGTCTATCCGGTCGTCGTCCTTTGCATCGCGATGCTGATTTTGGCCTTCCTCCTCGTCTTCATCGTGCCGAAGTTCCAGAAGATCTTTCATGACGCGCTGCCCGGCCAGTCGCTGCCCGGCATCACGCTCTTCGTCATCGGCGCGAGTAATATCCTCATTGGCCAATGGTATCTCGTCATCGGCTTCATCGCTGTTGTGGTCATCGGCTATAAGATCTTCGCGAGCACTCCGTTCGGGGCGGTCGTCATCGACAAGTTGGCGTTGCGGTTGCCGGTCTTCGGCGACCTTCTCAGCAAGACGGCCATCTCGCGGTTCAGCCGGACCTTGGGAACGCTGATCAGCAGCGGTGTGCCCATCCTGCAGGCGCTCAACATCACGCGCGAAACGGCCGGGAATCACGTCGTCGCCAGTGCCATCGGCAAGATTCACGACAGCGTCAAAGAGGGTGAATCGGTAGTTGGACCGATGGAATCCTCCGGCGTCTTTCCGCCCATGGTCACCAGCATGGTGCAGGTGGGCGAGGAAACCGGTCAGCTGCCCGACATGCTCGTCAAGGTGGCCGATGTCTACGAGGGCGAAGTTGACAACGTCGTCACGGGCCTCACCAGCGTGCTCGAACCGATCATGATCGTCATGCTGGCGGTGATCGTCGGCGTGATCGTTATCGCCCTCTTCATGCCCATGGTAAAGCTGATCACCGGCATGAGCGGCGCGGGCAACGGTTAAGCTCTCTCTCTTCGTTATCGCGGTTCGGGCCTGCCCCCGGATCGCGCGGCTGGCCGGGATGGATTTTTCTGAACGGGTGGAATAATCCACGCCGATTGCGGCTACACCCCCAAGTGCATCTGCGTCGGGCCCGGCGATTGCACCAGTTCCACGATCCGATCCACCTGCACATGCTCGTGGATCAGGCTCTGGATCACGCCGATCTTGTCCTTGTCGCCCACCTCGGTCTTCACCGTCATGCGGGCGATGGCCGTCGCGGCGGCGGAAACATCGGCGTTCGTTGAAATGAACGGAATCTCGCGCTGCCGGATTAAATCCATCACCGTGTCGTGCGGCAGGATGCCATCGGTCAGCACCACGCCGGCCAGGTGGCCACGGCCTTGGACCTCCTCGTTGAGGATCATCAGGATCAGGTCCTCGCGATCTCCCGGCGTGATGATCAGCGTGCCCGGCTGAAGGAGCCGATCCGCATGGCGCGACGACATGGCGCCGATGCCCGTGCGCGCGATGCGGCGGCGCTTATGCTGGGCGCCGGCGATGAACTCGCCGCGCAATTGCACGCACGCCTGGTTGACCGTCGGTTTGTAGAGCTCGGTGTGCAGCGGGATCATGCCCAGCAGCGGCAGGCCCAGTCGGGCCAGGCCGACCGTCGCGTATTCCCGCAGCATCTCCATTTTGTCCGGCACGACCTTGTTGATGATCGCTCCGATGACCTCGACGCCCTGCTTCTCAAAGAGCGCCAGGTTCAGGCTGATCTCGTCGATGGGCCGGCCGATGCCGCCCCGGCTGACGATGATGACCTTGCTTTGCACGAGGTTCGCCACCGTCGCGTTGGAAAGGTCGAACACGCTTCCCACCCCGGCGTGGCCGGTGCCCTCGATGATGATGAAATCCTTCTCCCAGGCCACTTCGTCAAAGGCGGTGCGGACCCGGTCATGCAGCTGCTGGCGGAAGTTGCCGGAAAGATAGCGCCGCGTGAAATCAGGCTCGACGGCGATGGGGCTCATCGAACGGATCGGCGTGTTGACGCGATAGGTGTCATTAATCAGTACCGTGTCCTCGTCGATCTTCGCGCCCTCGACGTCGACGAAACGCTGGCCCACCGGCTTGATGTATCCGATGCGCGGGAAGCGCTGTTGCAGCGCCGCGAACAGGCCGACCGATGTCGTCGTCTTCCCGTCGTCCTGACGCGTGGCCGCCACGAAAATACGCGGCGTGATCGTATTGCGCAGGTCGAGCTCGGGCCGGCTCGGCGGCCCTTCGGAGAAAACAGAATTGGCCATGTAGCCGGAACCTAGCGGAAATCGTGCCGCGGGTCGATGGGTGCCATCGTCACGCGAAGTGCGTCAGGTAGTTTCCGCGGCGACGGTCGCCACTGGCAGCCCGCCTGCCTCGTACCGCAACGCACCCTGGTCGGGATAGAGTCGCCGGTATTCGATGGCCTGCAGACCGACAATCGCCGCGACGCCCACGATTTCATGCACGCTCGCGCCGCGGGAAAGGTCGGCCGCCGGCTTGTCGAGTCCGAGCAGGATCTGGCCGTAGGCTTCGCCGCCGGTCAGCCGATGCACCAGCTTCACGGCGATGTTGCCCGAGTTCAGGTCGGGGAAAACAAGCACGTTGGCCTGGCCTGCCACCGGGCTGCCCGGCGCCTTGATCTCGGCAATTTCCTTGATCAGCGCCGTGTCGACCTGCAGTTCGCCGTCGACCTCGCCCACCTGCAGCTTGTCGAAAAGCATCTGCTTCGCCAGCGCGGTCGCGGCCACGATCTTCTCGGTGTCCTGCGTTTGCGCGGAGCCCTTGGTCGAATAGGAAAGCATCGCCACACGCGGTATTCCGCCGGTCAATTGCCGGAAGAGGCGCGCCG
>Ga0182024_10002409_pt1 | contig 46363 bp, 38 predicted proteins | sample P32metaG_FD_120480 | JGI IMG/M metagenome (GOLD analysis project Ga0182024, IMG submission 120480) | Permafrost microbial communities from Stordalen Mire, Sweden - P3-2 metaG (Illumina Assembly) | ecosystem: Environmental > Terrestrial > Soil > Wetlands > Permafrost | place: Sweden: Stordalen... | reverse complement strand
GGATAGACGTTCTCGCCGCCGCGGATCACCATGTCCTTGATGCGGCCGACGATGTTGCAATAACCCTCGGCGTCGATGGTGGCGAGGTCGCCGGTGTGCATCCAGCGCGCCGCATCGATCGACTCGCGCGTGCGCTCGGCGTCGCCCCAGTAGCCGAGCATCACCGAATAGCCGCGCGTAAGAAGTTCGCCCGGCGTGCCGCGCGGCACGATGCGGCCCTTGAGATCGACGATCTTGACCTCGAGATGCGGCTGGATGCGCCCGACGGTCGAGACGCGCCGTTCCAGCGGATCCTCGGTCGAGCTCTGGAAGCTGACCGGGCTCGTCTCGGTCATGCCGTAGGCGATGGTGATCTCGGAGAGATGCATCCTGGCGACCGCGCGCTTCATCACCTCGATCGGGCAAGGCGAGCCGGCCATAATGCCGGTGCGCAGCGAGGAGAGGTCGAAGCGGTCGAATTCCGGGTGATCGAGCTGCGCGATGAACATGGTCGGTACGCCATGCAGCGCCGTGCAGCGCTCTTCTGCCACGGTCTCCAGCGTCGCGAGCGGATCAAAACCCTCGCCGGGAAACACCATGCAGGCGCCGTGCGTCAGCGCAGCGAGATTGCCCAGCACCATGCCGAAGCAGTGATAGAGCGGCACCGGGATGCACAGCCGATCCTGCGGGGTGAGCCGCATCGCCTCGCCGATGAAGAAGCCGTTGTTGAGGATGTTGTGATGCGACAGTGTCGCGCCCTTGGGAAACCCGGTCGTGCCGGAGGTGAACTGGATGTTGATCGGATCGTCGAACTGAAAATCCGGTGCCATCGCTTCGATGCGCTGCGCCTCGGCGGCGCCGCCGCGCGCCAGGATGTCGGAAAAGCGGAAGGTGCCGGGATGCCAGCCCTCGCCGAGCAGGACGACCGAGCGCAGCGCCGGCAGCCGCGCCGCGTCGAGCTCGCCCGGCGTCGCCTGGCCGAGCTCGGGCGCGAGATCGCGCAGCATGCCGATATAGTCCGAGGTCTTGAAGCGCTCGGCGAGGATCAGCGCCTTGCAGCCGACCTTGTTGAGCGCGTATTCAAGCTCCGTCACGCGATAGGACGGATTGATATTGACCAGGATGAGCCCGGCCTTCGCCGTGGCGAACTGGGTGAGCACCCATTCGCTGTTGTTGGGCGACCAGATGCCGATGCGATCGCCGGGCTCGAGGCCGAGCGTGACGAGCCCGGCGGCGAGGTGGTCGACTTGCTCGCGCAGTTCGCCGTAGCTCAGCCGCACCTTCTGGTGGCGCACCACCAGGGCCGGCCGCGCCGCCCATTTGGCGCAGGCGGCGTCGAAGAACGCGCCGATCGTCTGGCCGAGGAGCGGTTGGTCGCTTGCGCCGTTGACGTAGCTGGGCGTCAGGGCCGCCATCTGTTTGATCCTCCCACTGACATGCGCTTTTTTTTTTGCGACCGCCGGTTATTTCGCCCGGCGTTTTACCCGGCGCGCAAGATAATCGTAGTTGATCTTGAACTGTTCGGGCTGGCCGATGTCGTGCTTGAGCTGTTCGAGATCGCTCCCTGGAAATTCCGGCGCGAGCTCGCCGGCCGCTTCCGCGATCATCTGAATCATCGCCGCGTTCTCCAGCATGATCGTGCCGACGACGGCTTCCTCGATGGAGCATCCGGTCACGACGGCGCCGTGGTTCTTGAGCAGCACCGCGCGGTGGCGGCCGAGCGCCTTGGCGACGCCGGCGCCGAGCGCATGGCTGCGGATCAGATTGATGGTGTCGGCATAGACCGGCAAGCCGTCATGAAACAGCGTCGCCGGCTGGCTATAGCACTTCATAGGCCGCCCGCTCGCCGACAGCGCGATCGAATAGGGCGGATGGGTATGGATCACGCAATTCACGTCCGCGCGCACTTTGAAGATTTCGGAATGGATGTAGACCTCGCTGTGACGGCGCGCCGAGCCGGCGACGACCTTGCCTTCGAGATCGATGGTCAAAATGTTCGCCGCCGTGATTTCATCGAGGCCGACGCTGTGCGGCTTCATGAAAAAGTGCCGCGGATCGCCGGGAACGCGCAGCGAAATATGGCCTCGGGTAAAATCGTCTTGGCCCTCCTGCACCAGCACCTTGCCCGCCACGATGAGCTGCTGCCTGGTAGCCGTATGCGTCCTGTCCGCCATTGCCCGCCCGGATTTCATTTGCTGCACTGCAACCAAACATCGCGGCGTCTTCGTCCGATCGGCCGCGCGACCGCCGCATGATGGCTCCCGCCATCTGCTGCCGCAATAGAATCCGGCCTTTGTCTCAAGAAAACCCGCCACGGATGGGCTACTTTGGCGGGAAACGCCCGATTGCGCCCACCGCCCGGATCATTATATAAATGGGCATAGACGGGAGCCTCAGGCTTCCGCGTGCATAACCTGAAACCCGACTGTCTGGCCCGTCGTTCGCGGCGGGCCAATGCCTTTTTGGGCACACACCATGAATCGCTCGAACCGCCCCGACCACATCCGCCTCACCTCCCATCCTGATCCGCAGGCCAAGCCGCGGTTCCCGATCCACTGGGGGGCGCCGACCGCGCGCGAGCGCGGCCCGATCATCGGCACCGTGTCGCGGCCAAGCGACCGCAACGTCATCGGCAGCCATGGCGGCTCCTATGCGCTCTATCGGGCGCTCGCGGTTTCCGCCGGCGCGCTCGATCCGCTCCGTCGGCCGGATCTGACCAATACCTACCCGGCGGCGACCATTGGGCCGTTCGCGCAATGGAGCGAGCCGGGCCGCATCGTCTCGCTCGATCCGTGGGGCCATCTGGCCACCGAGAGTTTCAAGACCGAAATCGCCGAAGGCGTCGACATCAGGCCGACCATCGCCGTCACCAAGGCGCGGCTGGAACTCCACGAAATGCAGGAGGCCGTCGCCGCCGGCCGGCTCAAGGCCGACGGCGCCATGGTGCATGCCAACGGCAGCTTTGCGGTGACCAAAATCGCCATCGATCCGGTCTGGTATCTGCCGGGCGTCGCCCAGCGCTTCGGCCAAACGGAGACGAGCCTGCGCCGCACGCTGTTCGAGCAGACCGCCGGCATGTTCCCGGAGCTGGTGACGCGACCCGACATGAACGTGTTTCTACCGCCGATCGGCGGCACCACCGTCTATCTGTTCGGCGACGTCGAGAAGCTCGCGGACCCCAAGACCAGCATCACCTGCCGCGTGCACGACGAGTGCAACGGCTCCGACGTGTTCGGCTCCGATATCTGCACCTGCCGGCCCTATCTGGTTCACGGCATCGAGGAATGCGCGCGCGCGGCGCAGCAGGGCGGCCTCGGCATCATCGTCTACAACCGCAAGGAAGGCCGTGCGCTAGGCGAGGTCACCAAGTTCCTGGTCTACAACGCGCGCAAGCGCCAGGAGAGCGGCGACGCGGCGTCGGCCTATTTCGAGCGCACCGAATGCGTTGCCGGCGTGCAGGACGCGCGCTTCCAGCAATTGATGCCGGACGTGATCAACTGGCTCGGCCTGCGGCGCATCGACCGCTTCCACTCGATGAGCGACATGAAATATGACGCGCTGGTCGAGCAGGGCGTCGAAATCGTCGAGCGCGTGGCGTTGCCCGACGCGCTCATTCCCGCGGACGCCCACGTAGAAATGGCCGCCAAAAAGGCCGCCGGATATTATTCCGGGGCGCCTGCCGCGCCGCAGGATCTGGCCGATTCGGTCGGTCGGCCGCTCGACAAGTATTGAGCGCCGGCCGCCATTTGATCCATGAAGCACGAGACGGCCAGAGCCTCTTCGCTGTTGAGCTCCGGAGCCGTCCGCACGCGCGCCGAGATTATGCTCGGGCTGGGTCTGCAAGACCAGCTGCCCAATTTTCGCGTCGATCTTGAGAAGCTCGACGCCGCGACCGAGCTGGTGATCGCGACCACGCGAAAGGCCTATCCGAGCCTTGTGGTGCCGTTCCACTCGCGCTGGCGGCATTTTGTCATCGATGGCGAGGACCGCTATGCCGCGCTCGCTGCGGCCGCGCCTCGGCCCGACCGCGCCGCACGCGCCCGCGCGGCCTTCGACCTCGCCATCGTCAGCGTCTTTCTCGATGCCGGCGCCGGCGCGCAGTGGCGCTATCATGACGCCGAGACCGGCCGCGCCTTCGGCCGTTCCGAGGGTCTCGCGCTCGCGAGCCTCGACATGTTCGGCCGCGGAATGTTTTCCTCGAGTAGCGCCGACCCGCTGCGGGCCGACGCGTCCGCACTCACAGCGTTGACCGAGCAAGCATTGGCCGAAGGCTTCCAGGTCACCGAGCAAAATCCCCTGCCCGGCGTCGAAGGCCGGACAAAACTCCTTCGCGCGTTGGGCGAGCGGGTTGCCGCCCATCCGGCGGTCTTCGCCCGCCAAGACGGGCCAAGACCCGGCGGCCTGTTCGATCATCTTGCCGCGCTCGCCGACGACGGCGCCATCGCCGCGCCGATGATCCTCGCCGTGCTGCTCCATCAATTCGGCCCGATCTGGCCGTCCCGACTCACGCTCGACGGCATTGCGCTCGGCGATTGCTGGCGACATCCTTCGCTCCACATCGCGGGCGCGACCGACGGCCTCGTGCCGCTGCACAAGCTTTCGCAGTGGCTCGCCTATTCGCTGATCGAGCCGCTGGAGGACGCCGGCATCACGGTGACCGACATCGACGGCCTCACCGGGCTTGCCGAATATCGCAACGGCGGCCTGTTCGTCGACACTGGCGTGCTCGCTCTGCGCGATGGCGCTGAGGCCGCGCGCGAACACGATGTCGGCTCGACGCTCGTCGTCGAGTGGCGCGCGCTGACGGTCGCGCTGCTCGACCGTCTGGCGCAGGCGGTGCGCGGCAAGCTCGGCATGGACGCGCGCGCGCTGCCGCTAGCGAGCGTGCTTGAAGGCGGCAGCTGGGCGGCCGGCCGCGAAATCGCGCGGCAGCGCCGCCCCGACGGTGCGCCGCCCATCAAGGTCGTCAGCGACGGAACGGTTTTCTGAAAAAGACGGGTACGCGTGGGAGAGCATGATGGAAGGCGTCTTTGTGGTCGATCATCCGCTGGTGCAGCACAAGCTCACGCTCATTCGTGACAAGAACCGCTCGACCAAGTCGTTCCGCGAGCTGCTCAAAGAGATCGGCATGCTGCTCTGCTACGAGGTGACGCGCGATCTGCCTTTGACCATGGTGCGGATCGAGACGCCGATGATGCCGATGATGTCGCCGCGCATCGCCGGCAAGAAGCTTGTCTTCGCGCCGATCCTGCGGCCGGGCATCACCTTCGCCGAGGGCATGCTCGACCTCGTGCCGGCGGCGCGCGTCGCCCACATCGGGCTCTATCGCGAGCCGCAGACCTTTGCCGCGGTCGAGTATTTCTTCAAGGCGCCCGCCGATCTCGGCGAGCGGCTGGTCATCGTGGTGGCGCCGATCCTTGCCACCGCCAACACCGCGGTCGCGGCGGTGGACCGTCTCAAGGAGCGCGGCGCCAAGGAGATCAGGCTCGTGTGCCTGATCTGCGCGCCGCCAGGCATCGAGCGCATGCGCGGCATCCACCCCGATGTCCCGATCTGGACCGCGGCGATCGACGAGACGATGGACGAGCATGCCTATATCGTGCCGGGTCTCGGCGATGCGGGCGACCGCGCCTACGGCACCAAGTGATTGACTTTCGGCGCTTTGCCAGCAATGCGGGGTCCAAAAAACCGAAAGCCATAAACCGGAAGCCATGAGCGAGCGCGTGACCTTCATCGAAAAGCACGGCCTGTGGACCGACGAGCAACGCCGGCAGGCCGCCGAGATCGCGCGCCGCCTCGAGGCCGACAAGCTGCGCTATGTGCGGCTCGCCTGGGGCGACACGCACGGCTATTCGCGGGCGAAGACGCTCACCGTTGCGGCTTTCCTGTCGGCGCTGCAGAGCGGCTACAATATCGGCGTCGCCACCACGACGCTCGATTCCGCGGGCGCGCGCGTGTTCGCCTCGTTCACCCGCGGCGGCGGGATGGGGCTCGACGAGATGACGGGCTCGCCCAACCTCACCGTGGTGGCCGACCCGACGACCTTCCGCGTGCTGCCGTGGGCGCCGGGCGTCGCCTGGATCCTGTGCGACGAGTATTTTCAGGACGGCAGGCCGTTCCATTTCGCGCCGCGCCAGCATCTGCGCAAGGCACTGCAAAAGCTCGCCGAGCGCGGCTGCGCCAGCGTCGTCGGCGCCGAGATCGAGTGGTACCTGCTGCGCGTCGCCGACCCGCATCTGGGCGACGACAATATCGGCGCGCCCGGCACCCGCGGCCGTCCGATCCGGACCGAGCCGGCCGAGCCCGGTTATCACTACCACTCCGAATCCAACATGGATCTGATGCAGCCGGTGTTCGACGCGCTGGGCGACGCCTTCGAGACGCTGGGGCTCGGGCTGCGCTCGATCGAGAACGAATGGGGCCCTGGCCAGGTGGAATGCACCTTCGCGCCGTGCGCGGCGCTGGAGGCGGCCGACAACGTGCTTCTGTTCCGCACCGCGACCCGGCAGATCTGCCGCCGGCTCGGCTATTTCGCGACCTTCATGGCGCGGCCGGCGCTCAAGGGCTTTTATGCGAGCGGCTGGCACCTGCACCAGTCGCTGGTCGATGCGGCGAGCGGAAAGAATGTATTCATGCCGGAAAAACCCGGCGCGGTTCTGTCGCCTGCTGGGCTTTCCTACCTCGCCGGACTGCTGGAATACGCCGTGCCGGGCGCGGCCTTTGCCACGCCGACCGTCAACGGCTACCGGCGCTTCCGGGCAAACTCGCTGGCGCCGGACCGCGCTGCATGGGCGCACGATAATCGCGGCGCCATGATCCGGGTCCTGGGCGGGGCCGGCGATCCGGCGACGCGCCTCGAGAACCGCGCCGGCGAGCCCGCGGCCAACCCTTATCTCTACATCCTGTCGCAGGTCGTCGCCGGCCGCGCCGGCATGGAGGCAGCCATGCAGCCGCCGCCGCCGGACGATGCGCCCTATGCGGCCGAGCGGCCGCTCCTGCCCAAGAGCTTGCCCGCGGCGCTCGATGCCCTCGACAAGGAGCCGTTGTTCCGCCGCGAACTCGGCGATACCTTCATCGACTACTTCATCAGGCTGAAGCGCACTGAAGCCGGACGCTTCGAGCGCTCGCTCCAGGAGACCGGAGAAACGGCCGACGCCGAAGAGCCCAGCACGTGGGAGCAGAACGAGTACTTCGATTTCTTCTGAGGGTTCTGACCACGGGCGCACCCAAGCGAACCCCCTCCCCCGCAGCGGAGAGGGAGAAGAGGAGCACGTCATGACGGTGCTGGAGAAAATCGGTTCGCCGCCGACACGCCTCGGCGGCACGGCGCTCTACGATTGGGATTACCTCGTCCAGGAGGATCGGGCGCACCGCCTGATCTACACCGATCCCGCCATCTTCGAAGCCGAGATGACCCACATCTTCGGCGGCACCTGGACCTACCTCGCGCACGAAAGCGAAATCCCGCACGACAACGACTTCATTACGCGCCGCATGGGATTGCGGCCGCTCATCATCGTGCGCGACGGCGCCGGAAGGATCCGCGCGCTCTACAACCGCTGCACCCATCGCGGCACCACGCTGTGCCGCTGGGACAAGGGCAACAGCAAATCGTTCCAGTGCCCGTACCACGGCTGGAACTTCCTCAATACCGGCAAACTGCGCGGCGTGCCGTGGCCGGAGGGCTATGCCGAGGACATGCGCGATCCGAAATACAACATCGCGCAACTGCCGCGCGTGGAATCCTATCGCGGCTTCATCTTCGGCACGCTCAACATGGCCGCACTGCCGCTCACCGAGCATCTCGGGCCGATTGCGAAAATCATCGACGAGTGGCTCGACCGCAATCCCGGCGGCAAGGTGGTGGTGTGCGAGGCGAACCGCTTCCGCTTCAAGGGCAACTGGAAGCTCGCCTACGACAATTCCTGCGACGGCTACCACGTCGCCTACTCGCACCGCTCGCTGCTGGAGACCGAGAACCGCTTCGCCGGCGAGAACGCCAAGGGCATGGCGTATTATCGCAACTCCCCCGACACCCAGCCGATGTACATGCGCTATACCGGCCACGGCAATCACTTCAAGGACAAGCGGCCCAATCTCGAAAAGCGGCCGGGCGGCCTGTGGGCGCTGGAAAGCGCGCATCCCGGCATGGAGCACTACGAAGCCGACTTCATCAAGCGCTACGGCGAGCGCGCCTTCGCGCTGCTCGACCTCGCCGGCTCCGAGCCGGTCAACATCAACGTGTTCCCGAACTTTTCGCTGCTCGGCAACCACATCCAGGTGTTCGAGCCGGTCGGCGTCGCCGAAACCAACGCGGTGTGGTACGGCACCATGGTGGTCGACGCCGACGGTACGCTCGGCGACGCCGTCACCGACATCAATGCGCTGCGCATGCGCACGCAGGAGGGTTTTCCGAATTTCGGCGAGGTCGACGACATCGCCAATTTCGAGCAGATCCAGCGCGGCCTGATGGCGCCCGAGGACGAATGGGTCTACATGAACCGCGGCCTCGGCGTTCCCGGCCGCGCCAGGAACAACGACGACGGCTCGATCACCGCGCCCGCGACCGACGAGGCGTTCATGCGCGAGCATTTCAAGGAATGGAAGCGGCTGATGAAGACGCATCCCGATCTCGCCATCCAGCGGGAGCCCTGACATGAACGCGCCGACCACGACCGTCGATCCCTCGCGCAGTTCCTACTACGTCAACGATGCGCTCTATCGCGAGCTGATCGCGAACTTTTCCGATTGGCAGGACGACGCGCGCGCGCTCACCGACCCCACCGTGCGCGACGAGTTCCGCCGGCTCATTGAGCGCGAGGCCCGGCTCCTCGACCAGCTGCGCTACGAGGATTGGCTCGCGATGTACGCCGCCGAGTGCGTCTATTGGGTGCCTTCAACGCCGGCGGCCGGCGACCCGCGGCGCGAGATTTCGGTCATGTTCGACGACCGCCGCCGGCTCGAGGATCGCGTCTATCGGCTGCGCACCGGCTTCGCCTGGTCGCAGGCGCCGGCCTCGCGCACGGTGCGCCTCGTCACCAATGTCGAGGTTTTCTCAACCGTCCGCGACGACGTGCGGATGCTGCGCTCGAACTTTCTGATCAGCGAATTCTGGGGCGACGAGATTCGCGTCTTGACCGGCTGGGCCGGCTACCGCGTCGTGCGCGGCGGCGATGCTTGGAAAATCCAGGCCAAGCAGGTCAACCTGATCGACTGCGATCAGTGCATCCGCAATCCGAGCATCATTCTCTAGGCACGTCGTTCCCTAGGCGGATCTTCTCCAGGCAAATCTTCTCCAGGCAAATCCCGCAAGGCATATATGGGCAATCTCAAACTCACGCTGGCGTGCGGCCGCTACGACCGCACCCAAGCGCTGATCGACGGCCGGGTCGTGCCCGAGGGCGTCGACCTCACGTTCATTCCGCTCAATCCGGGCGAGACGTTCTACCGCATGCTCAATCACGGCGAGTTCGACGTCTCGGAAATGTCGCTGTCGTCCTACACGATCCTGCGCTCGGAGGGCGACACGCGCTTCGTCGCGATCCCGGTGTTTCCGTCGCGGATCTTTCGGCACTCGGGCGTGTATCTGCGCGCCGATTCCAAGATCGAAACGCCGCAGGACCTCAAAGGCAAGCGCATCGGCGTCGGCGATTACCAGATGACCGCGGCGGTGTGGCTGCGCGGCTTCCTCATGCACGAATACGGCGTTCGGCCCGAGGACGTCACCTGGGTGACCGGCCATGCGGTGCGCGCCATCAAGCCGCCCGAGGGCGTGCGGATCGAAGCCATGCCGGCCGGCACCACGCTCAAAAAAATGCTCGAACGCGGCGACATCGATGCGCTCTCCACCGTTGTCATTCCCGAAGGCCTCGGCAAGACCATGCGCCGGTTGTTTCGCGATTTTCGCAAGGTCGAAACCGAGTATTTTCAGAAGACCCGCATATTCCCCATCATGCACACCTTCGTGCTGAAGACGCGGCTCTATCAGGAGAACCCCTGGCTGGCGGTGAGCTTCTACCGGGCGTTCTGCAAGGCGCGCGACCTCGCTTATCGCAGCACCTACGACACCAACGCGCTGACCGTCAGCCTGCCCTGGATCATCGACGAAGTGGAATCAACGCATAAGATCTTCGGGCCGCAGATCTGGGATTACTCGATCGAGGGGAGCCGCCCGACGCTGGACGCGCTGGTCGCCTATCTCGACGAGCAGAAGCTCTCGCGTCGCCGCATGAGCGTCGAGGAGCTTTTTGTGCCGAACATCGAGCCCGGCCTCGCCGACTATCTGCGCGCCACCGGCGAGGATTGATCCGGGCGAGGCCTTGCCGTCATTGCGGGGCCGGCCACTTCGAGCCGGACCCGTTGCCTCCCAATGACGCTCTCATATCTGCTATGAACTGAGCGATGTCGCCCGAGGCGAAGCCGAAAGTCGTCGCCATGATCGTCGCCTCGGCGATCATCATGCAGCAGATCGACTCGACCGTGATCACCACGGCGCTGCCGCAGATGGCGGTGTCGCTCGATACCAATCCGGTGCGGCTCAGCGTCGCCGTCACCGCTTATCTCCTGAGCCTTGCCGTATTCGTCCCGGTCAGCGGCTGGGCGTCGGACCGGTTCGGCGGCCGCACCATCTTCCGCGCCGCCATTGCGCTGTTCACGCTCGGCTCGATCCTGTGCGGGCTCTCGGGCAACGTGGTCGAGCTGACCGCGGCGCGCGTACTGCAGGGCCTTGGCGGCGCCATGATGGTGCCGGTCGGACGCCTCGTGCTGTTCCGCAGCGTCGAGAAGGCGGCGCTTATCGGCACCATGGCGTACCTCCAGGTGCCGGCGCAGCTCGGCCCGGTGCTGGGACCGCCGATCGGCGGCTTCATCACCACCTATTTCTCCTGGCGCTGGATTTTTCTAATCAACGTCCCGCTCGGCCTCCTTGGCATCGTGCTGGTGACGCTGTTCTTCGACAATCCGAAGGAGGAAACGCGGCGCCCGCTGGACTGGATCGGCTTCGTCCTCACCGGCGCCTCGCTGTTCTGCGTCATGTACGGCATCGAGGCGTTGGGCCGCGGCCGCAGCGAGCTCGCGCCGGCGATCGCGCTGCTTCTGCTCGGCGTCGCGCTCGGCGCGCTGGCGCTGCGGCACCTGCGGCACACTCCGCACCCCCTGCTCGACCTTTCGGTGTTTCGCATCCAAACCTTCTGGGCCAGCATCGGCGGCGGCTCGTTCTTCCGCGCCGGCGCCGGCAGCCTGGTGTTCCTGCTGCCGCTGCTGCTGCAGGTGGTGTTCGGCCTCTCCGCCTTCGCCTCCGGCACCATCACTTTCGCGACCGCGGTCGGTTCAATGTCGATGAAGGCGACGGCGCGGCCGATCATCAGGCGCTTCGGCTTCCGCACCGTCATTCTGGTCAACAGCGTGATCAGCGCCGCGACGATCGCCATGTGCGCGCTGTTCACCGCGGCCACGCCGGTGCCCGTCATCTTCGCGCTGCTGCTCGTCGCCGGCTTCTTCCAATCGCTGCAGTTCACCGCGACGCAGGCGATGACCTATGCCGACGTGGCGCATCCGCAGATGAGCACGGCGACCAGCATCGCCAGCATGTCGCAGCAATTGAGCCGCGGCTTCGGCATTGCGGTGGTGGCGGTGCTGCTGCATCTGTCGCTCGCCTGGCGCGGCGCCACCGCGCTGGGCACAGCGGACTTCACGGTCGCCTTCACCGGTGCCGCGCTGCTCGCGCTCGTCTGTTTCGGCTTCGGCTTGACCTTGCGGCCCGATGCGGCGGCCGAGGTCAGCGGCCACCGCGGCGAAGCGGCGCGGGCATGAAACGGCGTTTGGCGCACGTTTCGCCGATATCCGCCACAAAAGACCTGCGGCATCGCGGCCGCGGGGAACGATGTTGCACAAGCTCCCGCCGCTTTCTACAAATGCCTCCCAGGATCAACTCCGCCGGGGTGCCGCGCATCGCGCCGGCCGAAGAAACAGAAGGATGCATGCGATGATCAGACCATGGATTGTTGGCACGACGGCGCTCGCACTGGTCGGCGGGCCGGTCCTCGTTGCGCCGGCGGCGGCGCAGCAGAAGACCATCAAGATCGGCTTGATCAGCACGTTCAGCGGCCCGGCCGCGGCGATCGGCAACGACATGCGCAACTCGTTCGAGCTCGGCCTCGATCACCTCGGCCGCAAGCTCGGCGGCCTGCCGGTCGAGGTCATCTACGAGGACGACCAGATCAAGCCCGAGGTCGGCGTGCAGAAGACGCAGAAGCTGATCGAATCCGACAAGGTCGATTTCATCGTCGGCTACATCTGGTCGAACGTGCTGCTCGCCTCGCTCAAGCCGCTCAACGACAGCAAGACCATGACGGTCGTGACCAATGCCGGCGCATCGCAGCTTGCCGGCGACCAGTGCTCGCCCTACGTGTTTTCGACCTCGTGGAACAACGACCAGACGCCGGCCGCGCTCGGCACCTACATGAACCAGAAGGGCATCAAGACGGCCTTCCTGATGGGCCCGAACTACGCCGCCGGCAAGGACATGCTCAACGGCGTCCAGACCACCTTCAAGGGCAAGGTCGTCGGCCAGGAGCTCACCCGCTGGCCCGACCAGCTCGATTTCTCCGCCGAACTGTCCAAGGCCCGCGAGGCCAAGCCCGACGCGATCTTCGCGTTCTATCCGGGCGGCGCCGGCGTCCAGTTCGTCACCCAGTACGCGCAGTCCGGGCTCAAGGGGCAGATCCCGCTCTATACCGCCTTCACCATCGACGATCTGTCGCTGCCGCGTCTCAAGGACCTCGCCATCGGCATTCCGGGCGCTCAGGAATGGGTCACCGACCTGCCGAACGACACCAACAAGAAATTCGTTGCCGACTACAAGGCCAAATTCAAGATATCGCCCTCGTTCTACGGCGCGCAGACCTATGACGCCGTGGCGCTGCTCGACAGCGCCGTCACCGCCGTCAAGGGCGATCTCACCAACAAGGAAGGCATGCGCAAGGAAATGGAAAAGGCCGACTTCAAGTCGGTCCGCGGCAACTTCAAGTTCGGCAACAACCACATCCCGATCCAGAACTTCTACCTTCAGGACGCGGAGAAGGACGCCGACGGCAGCTACTCGCTGCATACCGTTTCGCTCATCGTCGCCGACGACCAGGACAAGTTTCACGACCAGTGCCCGATGAAGTGACGGGCCGCACGACCGTTTGGGGGTGACGAAACTCATGTCGGGGTCGAAGCACAGCGATTGGACCTGCTCATGCGGACTCCCTCTCTCGGGCCGGGAGAGGGAGAACGTGCGCGCCCGCGGGCGTGACGGTTCCTGAGAAAGGCCGCGACCGGGCCATGCTGTATTTCATCGAGCAATGCCTCAACGGCATCCAGCTCGGAATGCTGCTGTTCCTGCTCGCCGCCGGCCTGACGCTGATCTTCGGCATCATGGATCTGGTCAATCTCGCGCACGGCTCGCTCTACATGCTGGGTGCCTATTTCGCCGCGACCTTCGCGGCGCTGACCGGAAGCTTCGTGCTAGGCGCCATAATGGCGCTTGCCGCCTCGCTCGCGACCGGCATGGTGCTCGAAATCATCGCCATACGACCGCTCTACGGACGCAGCCATCTCGATCATGTGCTCGGCACCTTCGGGCTGCTGCTGTTCTTCAACGAACTGGTGCGGCTGATCTGGGGTCCGGCCGGCATGACGCTGTCGCTGCCGAGCGAAATGCTCAGCGCCGTCGAGATCATCCCCGGCGTGTTCTATCCGGTCTATCGCCTCGTCATCATCCTGGTAACGCTGGCGGTCGCGGCGCTGCTTTACCTTCTGGTGATGCGCACCCGGCTCGGCATGCTGATCCGCGCCGGCGCGTCCAACCGCGAGATGGTCGGCGCGCTCGGCGTCAACATCAAGCTCCTTTATACGCTGGTGTTCGGGCTGGGCGCCGCGCTCGCCGGTTTCGCCGGCCTGATGCAGGCGCCGATCCTCACGGTGCAGATCGGCATGGGCGAGAACATCCTGATCCTCGCCTTCGTCGTCATCATCATCGGCGGCATCGGCTCGATCCGCGGCGCATTCGTCGCCGCGATCATCGTCGGCCTCATCGACACGCTGGGCCGCGCCTTCCTGCCCGACATGCTGCGATCGGTGCTGAGCAACAATGTCGCCATCACGCTGGCGCCGGCGCTGTCGTCGATGCTGATCTACATGCTGATGGCGGGGGTACTGGTGTTTCGACCGGAAGGATTGTTCCCGGCGGCGAGCAAATGACGGCCCGCGGCGATCCTTTGCTCAATCCCCTTCGCGTCGCCTGGCTCAACCCGCGCGCGGCGCTCGTCGCCGTCCTGCTCGCGGTCCTCGGGCTGATCCCACTCTACGCGGCGCTGACCGGCGATACTTTCGCCATAACGCTGTTCACGCGCGTTCTCATCATGGCGTTGGCCGCGGTGAGCCTCGACCTGATCATGGGCTATGGCGGCATGGTGAGCTTCGGCCACGCCGCCTATCTCGGCATCGGCGGCTACGCCGTCGGCATCCTGTGGAAGGAGGGTTTTGCCTCGGGCTTCGTGCAGTGGCCCGTCGCCATCGGAGTTGCGGCGCTGTTCGCGCTCGTCGTCGGCGCGCTCAGCCTGCGCACGCGCGGCGTCTACTTCATCATGATCACGCTCGCCTTCGCCCAGATGGCCTATTACGTGGCGATCGGGCTCGAGCGTTACGGCGGTGACGACGGCCTGACGATCCGGACCCGCAGTCAATTCGGCGGCCTCATCGATCTCAACAACAGGACCTTGTTCTATTATCTGTGCTTCGTCATTCTGCTCATGAGCATCTATCTGGTCTCGCGCATCGTCAATTCGCGCTTCGGCCTGGTGATCCAGGGCTCGCGATCCAACGAGCGCCGCATGCGCGCGATCGGATTTCCGACCTTTCGCTACAAGCTTGTCTGCTTCGTCATCGCCGGCGCGCTGTGCGGGCTTGCCGGCGCGCTCCTTGCCAATCACACCAACTTCATCAGTCCGTCCATGATGTACTGGACGCGCTCGGGCGATCTCATGGTCATGGTGGTGCTGGGTGGCATGGGCACGCCGTTCGGACCGCTGATCGGCACGGTGACGTTCCTGTTGCTCGAAGAAGTGCTGTCGCGCGTCACGGAATATCCGGGCCTCGTGCTCGGGCCGGCGTTGCTGCTGGTCGCGATCTACCTGCATGGCGGCATCGCAGGGCTGCTCGAAGGCCGACGCAATGGCTGACGCGCTCCTCCAGATCGGCGGCCTGACCAAGCGCTTCGGCGGCGTCGTCGCCGCCGACGCGATCACGCTCGACATTCCAGGCGGCGAGTTCCACGCCGTCATCGGGCCGAACGGCGCCGGCAAGACCACGCTGGTCGGTCTCCTCGCCGGCGAAATCGCACCGCAGGGCGGCACCATCCGGTTCGACGGCCGCGACATCGCACGGCTTGCGGTGTTCCGCCGCTGCCGGCTCGGCCTGGCGCGCTCGTTCCAGATCACCTCGCTGTTCCGCGAGTTCTCCGCGCTCGACAACGTCGCGCTCGCCGTGCAGGCGCACGCCGGCCACTCGTTCCGCTTCTGGAGCGACGCGCGGCGCGAGGCGGCGTTGCGCGAGCCGGCGCAGGCGGCGCTCGCCCGGGTCGGGCTCGCCGCGCGAGCCGGCGTGCGCGTCGACCGGCTCAGCCACGGCGAGCACCGCGAGCTCGAGATCGCCATGGCGCTCGCCACCGGGCCGCGCCTGCTGCTGCTCGATGAGCCGATGGCCGGCATGGGGCCGGAAGAATCCGCCCGCATGGTCGACATGCTGCGCGCGCTCAAGGGCGGCATCACCATCCTGCTGATCGAGCATGACATGGAGACGGTGTTTGCGCTCGCGGACCGCATCACCGTCCTGGTCTATGGCCGCGTCATCGCCTCGGGCGATCCGGCGGCGATCAGGGCCGACGCCGCGGTGCGCGAGGCCTATCTCGGCGAAAACGAAGGCAGCGCGCAATGACCGACGTGGCGCTCCTTGAAGTGTCCGATGTCGAAACCAGCTACGGCTTGAGCCGCGTGCTGTTCGGCCTGTCGTTTTCGATCGCGCGCGGCGAAATGGTGTCGCTCATGGGCCGGAACGGCATGGGCAAGACCACCACCGTGCGCTCCATCATGGGACTGACGCGGGCGACGGCGGGCTCGATCCGCTTCGCCGGGCAGGAGATCCGCGATCTGCCGGCCTATCGCGTCGCCAAGCTCGGCATCGGGCTGGTGCCGGAGGGACGCCAGGTGTTCCCCAATCTCACCGTCCGCGAAAATCTCATCGCCACCGCCGCGAACCGCACCGGCGCGCCGGAGCCCTGGACGCTCGACAAGGTCTTTGCGCTGTTTCCGCGGCTTGAGACGCGCGCCGGCAGCATGGCGAACCTGCTCTCGGGCGGCGAGCAGCAGATGCTGGCGATCGGGCGCGCGCTGATGACCAATCCTCGGCTCCTCATCCTCGACGAAGCAACCGAAGGTCTGGCGCCGCTCATTCGAGGCGAGATTTGGCGCTGTCTCGCCAGCCTGCGCGCCGCCGGGCAGGCCATCCTGGTCATCGACAAGAACGTAGGTACGCTCACCCGCATCGCCGATCGCCACACCATCATCGAACGCGGCCGCGTGGTGTGGACCGGCAACTCGCAGCAACTGGCGGACGCCGCCGACATTCAGCACCGCTATTTGGGCATCTGACGCCGCAGGCATAGGCCGCGAATTCCCGCCACCCCGCTCGAATCCCGCGATGGTGCCGTACGGCCCGAACGTCATCAGCACCGGAACTTTTCCGCCCTCGTCGGGCCGAAAGACGTTGGCGCGCAGCATCCCGCCATCGCGCATTTCCACTGCGACATCCTTGTCGAGGATCATGCGGTAGCCGCCTTGTGGCAAAACTCGCGCTCCTAAGCCGGAATGACCGGAAGCAGCAGATGCGAGGGATGCTTGCGGTCGTGAAAAACCTTGTGCATCACCGTTTTGCTCGAGCAGATATGATACGGCACGTACTCTGCGTTGGTCGCGCCGGCGACGCCGGTCGGCAGGTCGAGGCTGGTGATGTCGAGGCAGATGCGGTGGCTCTGGCGGAACAGATTGGCCGTCGCCATGACTTCGATCCGATATTCCTCGACCGCGCCGGGCGTCACCGGCTTTGCCGCCTCGCGGGTCAGCGGATGCCACGGCCACCACGGCTTCGACCGCGCCGGATCGACCGCGCGGTGCGAGGCCTTGAGCCAGCCGCGGGTGATCTCGCGCTCGTGCAGGTTCTTCGGCACTTCGCGCTCGCCTTCCCGCACGCTCATCACCGAGACATCGGGGCCGACGTCCTTGAGGGTGACGATCCAGTTGGTGTCGTCCTGGTCGATCGACGCATAGAGCGTGAGCACGATCGGCCCGGCGACCAGCACGTCATGCGGCAGCGGGCCGGTCATGTAGCGCAGGCGCTGGATCGTGGTGGTCTGCGACGGCGGCATCTGCACGAAGGCGTCCGGCGCCTGCGTCTCCGTTGCGCTCGACGGCGCCGGCAGGTCGGGCGTCAGCCGCTCCCAGCTCGACAGGTAAAGCTTGGTCCACTGCGTCTGCGGCACCGGCCAGTCGCTCGCGGTGCGCCAGGCATTCTCGCCCATCACCCAGTATTTGACCGGCGGTTCCCGGGTGACACCGGTGTCGATGCCTTTGAGCCAATGGTCGTGCCAGCGCAGCACTTCGTTGTGGAACGTGTGATACGGCCGCTCGAGATGCGCCGGGCCGGCCAGCAGCAGCTTTTTGGTCGCCTTGATGTTGCTAAACCAGTGCTGGCAGCCGTTGAGATGGGTCTTGTAGGTGTAGCCGTACCAGCCCGAGCCCGTGTAGGTCGGCACCTTGATCCGATCGAACTCGGCCTCGCTTTTTGCGACGGCCGCTTCGCTGTCGAACGGGTCCACCAGCACATTGTAGTAGGGCGGCATGTGCTGGCCCTTCTGCGCGATCAGATTGTAGACGTGGGGATACATCTTGTAGTCGGGATTGTTCATGGCGTCGCGCCACAGCTTGTCGCGCTCGGGCGGCAAGGCGCCGGGCGGTCCCTTGTGCTGGTGCATTGCCGAGAAATGGCCGACAAGATAACGGAACAGGTGGATGGCGCCGCCCGGATACTCGTCGCGAAAGCCCCCGAGTTCGCCATAGGCGCCGCGCGAGTCGAACGGAAAGATCGCCTTCAAGTGCGGCGGCTGCTGCTTGGCGGCGGCGAGCTGCTCGGCGCCAAATCCTGAAATGCCGACCATGCCGACATTGCCGTCGCACCATGGCTGCACCGCGATCCATTCGATCAGGTCATAGGCGTCCCACTCGCGCGAGCCGCCGCCCTCGGACTTGCCGACGCCGCGCGGCGAGCCGATCACATGCGCGTAGCCGCGCGAGACGAAATATCGGGTGTCGCCCGCCTCCATCGGGCCGGTCCACAGCGGCGACCATGCCGGCTGCGGCGGCAGCGCCGCCGCCATGTCGGGCCCCTGGAAATTCTTGTTGTAGATCGCGAAGGCGAGCAGCGCCGGAAACTTGCCGGGCGCGTCGGGCCGATAAACGTCGACGCATATTTTGACGCCGTCGCGCATCGGCACCATGACATCCATGTCGCGGGCGATCGACGCATAGGCCGGCGCGCGATCGTAATTCGATCCGGGATCGTCGGCCGACTGCAACAACGGACGCGGCGCCTCGTCGATCACTGGCTTGCCCCTCCCCGCACGTTTCTTTCACCAATCGGTTGCTTGCTTGCCAAAGCATAGGCCGCCGCCGTTGCCGCTGGCAACGAATTGCGATGGCGGCGATTGCGGGCTAGTTTGCCGCGGGCGGCGCAATGACCTGGAATCAAGCGGGCTTCGGTGCAATGATGACAATGCAGGGAAGCCGTAGGACAACTGGAAAATTGCGATGCTGAAGGCGGCGAAGCTTGCTTTATGCGGCGTCTTGTCGGCATGCGCCATCGCCACCACCATGGTCATGGCGATGGCGGGCGCCGCGCACGCCGATCCGCTAAAACTTCGCCTCGGCTACGGCGTCGCCGCCGAGGAGCAGCTCTGGCTGCTCATCGCCAAGCCCGACATCGGCACGCATTATGGCACCGCCTACACCATCGAGGGGACGCGCTTTACCGGCTCGGACAAGCGCGCCCAGGCTTTTGAAGCCGGCGCCATCGACCTCGCCTCGTCAAGCGCGAACGGCGTGATCTTCGCCGCCGCCGAAGGCGTGACCGGCAAGCTCATCGCCTCGATCTCGCGCGAGAGCAAACGCGGCTACAGCACGACGTTCTATGCGATGGCGACTTCGCCGATCCGGACCGTGCGCGACCTCAAGGGCAAGACCATCGCCGTCAACGGCTTCGAGACCTCGGGCCATCTGTGGCTGAAGACGGCGCTCGAGCAGGCGGGGCTCGCGGAGGGCGACGTCACAATCGTGCCGATCTCGTTCTCGGCCATGGCGGAGTCGCTGCGCTCCGGCAAGATCGACGTCGGCGAGTTCCCGCAGCCGTTCGATGCCCTGCTGCACAAGGAGACGAAGGTCACCAAGATCTTCTCGGCCAAGGATGCCATCCCGACCGATGAGGAATTGATCGTTCTCGTCGGCAAGGATGAGTTTCTCAAAGCGAACGCGGCCGCCGTCAAGGCGTTCCTCACCGACCTGCACGCGGCGACGACATTCTATCTGGAGAAGCCGAAGGAGGCGCGGCAGATCCTGCTCGATACCAAGATGGTGCGCGTGCCGGCCGACGTGTTTCTCGGCATGAACGACTATTACCGGGATGCGGCCATGCGCGCCGAGGTCAAGACGCTCGAAGCGATGCAGGAATCCCAGTTCAATGCCGGCTTCCAGAAGAAGAAAGCCGACATCCGCCAGCTCGTCGACCTGAGCTATCTGCCGAACTGAAGATCGCGGGACTGGCCCGACATGGCGCTTCTGGAGGTGAAGGACCTCGACAAGACCTTCATCGCGGGAGACCAGCCGATCGCGGCGCTCGGGCGGCTCACGCTGTCGATCGAGCAGAACGAGTTCGTGTCGATCGTCGGCCCCTCCGGCTGCGGCAAGAGCACGTTCCTGCACATCGTCGGCGGCTTCGAGCCGGCGAGCGGCGGCACCATGCGGCTTGACGGCCGCCCGATCGGCCCCCCGGCGCCGGACCGCGGCATGATGTTTCAGGAGCTGTCGCTGTTTCCCTGGCTCACCGCGATCGAGAACGTGTGCTGGCCGCTCGAGATGAAGGGATTGCCGAAGCGGCAACGACTCGCCAAGGCGCGCGACTATCTCGATGTCGTTCACCTGTCGCGCTACGCGGATTTCTATCCGGCGGAGCTCAGCGGCGGCATGAAGCAGCGGGTCGCGCTCGCCCGCCTGTTCGCGCTCGATTCGCAGATCCTGCTCATGGACGAGCCGTTCGGCGCGCTCGATTCGCAGACCCGCGAGCTTTTGCAGGAGGAGCTGCAGACGATCTGGCGTCGCGACCGCAAGACCGCGCTGTTCGTCACTCACGACATCGACGAGGCGATCTTTCTCGGCACCCGCGTGATCGTGCTGACGGCGCGGCCCGGCCGCGTCAAGGCCGATATCGCCATGCCGAACGTCGAGCGCGCCGGCGACTACCGCAAATCGGCGGAGTATCTGCACATTCGCGCGCAAATCTGGGATTTGCTGCGCGAAGAAGTGCTCAAGGCCCGCGCCCTGGAGGACGCATGAAAATACCGGCCTCCGTCCAGCACTGGATCGTCCCGGTCGTCATCCTGGTCGCCTGGGAGGCGCTCGGGCGCGCCGCACTGCTGCCGCGCTATCTGCCGCCGCCGACGCAGATCGCGGCCGCGCTCTACGAGGTCGCGGCCGACGGCGAGCTGTTGCGGGCCGTGGCGACAAGCCTCTATCGCGTCGCCGCGGGTTTTTTGCTCGGCGCCGGCGCCGGGATGCTGGCCGGGCTTGGCGCCGGCCTTGCTCCGGGCGTTCGCCACTTCTTCGATCCGTTGGTGTCGTTTCTCTATGTGGTGCCCAAGATCGCCTTCTGGCCCATTTTTCTGCTGCTGTTCGGGCTCGGCCACGAATCGAAGATCGCCATCATCGCATTCTCGTGCTTTTTCCCGGTGTTCATCGCGTCGCGCCATGCCGCGCTTGCGGTCCAGAAACTCCTGGTCTGGACGGCGCACAACATGGGCGCGCCGCGCGCCACCATGTTCTTTCGCGTCTTTGTTCCGGCGGCGGCGCCGCAATTGTTTGCCGGCGCGCGCATTGGCCTCGCGCACTGCTTCGTGATCCTGTTCGCGGCCGAATTGATGGGCTCGCAGGGCGGCCTCGGCCCGCTAATCAGCGAAGGCGAGGACGCCGCCCGGTTCGACCTGATGTTCGCCGGCATCGTCACCTTCGCCGCGCTCGGTTTCCTCGGCGATCGCATCCTGATGGCGGTGCGCCGCGTCGTGCTGCGCGGCCAGATCATCGGCACCGTGGAGCAGTTCGTGCGATGATCGCCCGGGCGCTGCGTCTGGCCGAGCGGTGGTATTCGATCCCGCTGTTGCTGCTCGTCTGGCAGGCCGCGGTCGTAAGCGGCCTTGTCGAATCACGCCTGCTGCCGAGCCTCGGCCGCGTCTGGGTGGCGCTCGTAAGCGATACCGCCGATGGCGTGCTGCCCTATCACGCCGCGATCACACTCGGCCGCGCCGGCATCGGCTTTGCGCTCGCGGCGCTCGCCGGCGTGCCGTTCGCCGCCGCGATGGCGCGCTCGACGCTGGTGCGTAACCTGTTCGAGCCGATCTTCCTGTTCGGCTATCCGGTGCCGAAGATCGCGCTGTTTCCGGTCTTCACCTACATATTCGGCATCGGCTCGCCCTCGAAGATTGCCTTCGCCTTCCTGGAATGCCTCTACCCCGTCGTAGTGACGGCCTATCTCGGCTTCCGCGCCATCCCCGTTTCACTGCTGTGGAGCGCGCAGAACATGGGCACGCCGCGCGCCACCGTGCTGCGCCGCGTGATCTTTCCGGCGGCCATGCCGGCGATTTTCACCGGGCTGCGCATCGCGCTGCCGATCTCGATCGTCGTCATCGTGCTGACCGAGATGATCGGGGATTCGAAGGGGCTCGGCTACTATCTCGCGGTGTCGGGTACGCGCTTCGAGTTCGCCAATGTCTATGCCGCCATTCTAGTTATCGGCATGTGCGGATTCGTGCTAGACCGCGCCTTGCTGTCGCTGCGCCGCCGGATCGTGCATTGGGAGCGCGACGAGGCGAGCGTGAATTTCTGATTGTTTGGAGGCGCCGATGCCCTCTGCCGACATGGATGCGGCACCGCGCGAGCAGCTCACCGAAGCGGCGCGCGCCTGCCGCATCCTCGACATGGAAGGGCACGGTGACATGACGCTCGGACACCTCTCGGTGCGCGAGGGCGCCGGGCGGGGCTTTTGGATGAAACGCAATCAAATCGGCCTCGGCGAGGTGCTGGGTTGCGAGGATTTCGTGCTGGTCGACTGGGAAGGGCGCCAGATCGCCGGCAGCGGCGGACGCCATTCCGAATGGCCCATTCACGCCGAGATTCTTCGCGTGCGAACCGACGTCAACGTGGTGGTCCACTCGCATCCGTTCCATGCCAGCGTGTTTTCGGCGGCGACCGAGTCGCTTGAGCCCTACACGCTCGACGCCGACTATTTTCTCGACGTGCCGCGCCACCAGGACGAGGTCGCGCTCATCACCACCAGGAGCGAGGGCGAAGCGGTGGCGCGCTCGCTCGGCAAAAGTTTCGCCGTGCTGATGGGCAATCACGGCGTGACGTTCTGCGGCACCACCATCGAGCACGCCGTCTGCACCGGCATCTTTCTGGAAAAAGCCTGCAAGGTCCATCTCATCGGCCGCGCCGCGGATCTGAAAACCGCCATGCCGAGCCGCGCAGTCCGCGACCGGCGGCATCGGCAGATCATGACGCCGGCGCACTGGCAACATTCCTGGCGCTATTTCTGCCGCAAGCTCGAGGCCGGCGCGAAGTCGCGCGGCAGCGAAACCGTTTTCGGGTGATCACGGCCGCATGAACATCGCGCCGTCCGGCATCGAGACACGCTACGTCGGCCAGCCCTTGCGCCGGCGCGAGGATGTGCGCTTCCTGCACGGCAAGGGTCAGTTCGTAGACGACGTGGCGCCGCCCGGGACGGCGTGGTGCGCGTTTGTGCGCAGCCCGCATGCTCATGCGCGCATCCGCACGTTGTCGACCGCGGCCGCCGCCGCCATGCCGGGCGTGCTGCTGACGCTGACCGCCGCAGACTGGAAACGCGCCGGCCATGGCGAGCTCACGGTCGTGCATCCGATGCCGTTCTCCGACGGGCGGCCGATGAACAACGCGCCGCGCCCGGCCTTCGCCGGCGACAAGGTCTGCCACGTCGGCGACATTGTCGCGGCGGTGGTGGCCGAGAGCCGCCACGCGGCGGAGGACGCCGCGGAGGCCGTCGCGATCGACTTCGACGCGCTGCCAAGCGTGTCCGAGCTGCGCGCGGCGATCGCGCCGCATGCCCCGCTGGTGCATGAGCGCTTCGGCGGCAATATCGTGTTCGAGATCGAGCGCGGCGACCGCGAGAAGACCGAGGCGGCGATGCGCGGCGCCGCCAAGGTCGTCGAGCTCAACTTGCGCAACAGCCGGCTCGCCGCCAGTCCGCTCGAGCCGCGCGCCTATCTCTGCGACTACGATGCCGCGGCCGACCGCTACACGCTCTACGCCACGACTCAGCAGCCGCACTATCTGCGCCGCTGGCTGTCGGTCTACACGCTGCACATTCCGGAGCACAAGGTCCGCGTCATCTCGCCCGACGTCGGCGGCGGTTTCGGCGTGAAGGGAAATTTCGCCGTCGAGGTCTCGACAGTCGTCTGGGCCGCGCAATTGCTGCGGCGGCCGGTGCGATGGTCGGCGACCCGGACCGATACCTTCCTCTCCGACGCCCAGGCGCGCGATCACGATACCGATGCCCGCATGGGCTTTGACGGCGACGGCCGCATCGTCGCCATGCAGGTCGATACGCTCGCGGCGCTCGGCGGCTATCTCAGCAATTTCGCGCCGAGCATTCCCGGCAATTCCTATCCGCAAACGCTCACCGGCCTCTACCGCACGCCGAACCTGCATTTGCGCGTGCGCGGCGTCTATACCAACACTGTGCCGGTCGACGCCTATCGCGGCTCGGGCCGGCCGGAAGCGACCTGGATCAACGAACGGCTCATCGAGCGCGGCGCCCGCGAACTTGGCATCGACGTGGTTGAAATCCGCCGGCGCAACCTCATCCGCCGCGCCGACTTCCCCTACCCTGCTCCCGGCGGACGCACCTACGATTCCGGCGATCCGCCGGCGCTGCTGGCAAAGCTTCTGGCGCTGGCGGACTACGAGGCGCTGCGCCGCCAGCAGGCCGCGTTGCGGCGCCAGGGCGTGCTCATGGGCATCGGGCTTGCCTGTTTCATCGACAAGGCCGGGACCGGGCCGAGCGCCAACCTCGCCATGCGCGGCGGCCTGCACGGCGGCTGGGAGAGCGCGATCGTGCGCGTCCATAGCGACGGCAAGGTGACTGTGCTCGCCGGCAGCCACGCCCACGGCCAGGGCCACGACATCACCTTCGCGCAGATCGCCGCCGACCGGCTCGGGCTCGACATCGACGACATCGCCCTGGTCGAAGGCGATACCGACCGGATCGCGTTCGGCAACGGCACCTGGGGCGCCCGCTCCGCGTCGGTTGCGGGCACCGCGATCTACCGCGCCGCCGACCGCGTCGCCGCCAAGGCGCGCCGGATTGCCGCCGAGGCGCTGGAATGCGGCGCCGACGATCTGCGCCACGAGCGCGGGCGCTTCCGCGTCCACGGCACCGATCGCGCCATCGGCTTTGCCGAGATCGCCGACCTCGCCTATCATGGCGCGAAGCTTTCCGCCGACGGATCGCTCGAGCCCGGGCTCGAAGCGACGGAGTTTTATGATCCACCGGACACCAACGATCCGCAGGCCATGCACCTCGCCGTCGTCGTCGTCGATCTCGACACCGGCGCCGTCACGCTTCGCGAGTTCTATGGCGCGGACGATTGCGGCATGATCATCAATCCCATGGTCGTCGAGGGCCAAGTGCACGGCGGCATGGCGCAGGGCATCGGCCAGGCGCTGATGGAAGAGGTCGTCTACGATCGCGGCGGCCAGCTTTTGACCGGCAGCTTCATGGATTATGCGATGCCGCGCGCCAGCGACCTGCCGGCGTTCCACACCGCATTCATCGAAACGCGGGCGCCGAGCAATCCGCTCGGCGTCAAGGGCGGCAGCGAAAGCGGCACGATCGGCGCCCCCGCCGCCATCGGCAACGCGGTGATCGACGCGCTGTGGCACCTCGGCGTTCGCGACATCACGCTGCCGATCACCCCCGAGACGGTCTGGCGCGCGCTCAACACGGCGCGGCGGCCCGCCGCAAACAGCAACGTTACGCTACATGAGACGCAACCATCGTGACTGAGAAAACTTCCAGCACCGCTGCACGCATTGCCGATGAGCTCGCCTCCTGTGGCGTGAAGCTCGTCGCCAGCCTGCCCGACAACTGGGTGATGGATGTCATCGACACGATCGAGCGCGACGACCGCTTCGTCCACGTGCCGGTCAATCGCGAGGAGTCCGCGATCGGGCTGTGCTCGGGCGCCTATATGGGCGCAATGGGCTCGGCCGCGCTGATGGGCGCCTCGGGCTTCATGACGGTGGTCTACGCGTTGACCAAGATCAACTACACCTACGAGATCCCGCTGTTCCTGATGGCGACGCTGCGCGGCATGGCCGGCGATCATCACAAGCATCACGTCTCCAACGGGCTTTATCTGCTGCCGCTCCTGGACGCGATCAAGATGCCGTATCAGATCATCGACAAGCCGCAGGACGTTGCTCTCATTTCCCGCTGCTATCGGCACACGCGCACCTATGTGCGGCCGATGGTCGTCCTGTTCACGCGCGACCTGCTTCGCGGGGGCCATTGATGAATTACGTCGAATGCTTCCGCGCCATCGCGCGACAGCGCACCGGCGAGATCGTCATCACCTCGGCGGGAAATTCGAGCCAGGCCTGGTGGCTGGTGACGCGCGACTCCGTCGCGAGTTTCTATCTCGACGCCTCGATGAGCCTCTCCACCATGTTCGCGTCCGGCCTGGCGCTGGCGCAGCCCGAGCTGAAAATATGGGCGTTCATGGGCGACGGCGCCTTTTGCATGAATCCCGGCATGCTGATGGTCGAGCGCCAGATGAACCTGCCGAACCTCACCCATTTCCTGGTTTCCAACCGCGCCTATGGCGGCACGTCCAACGCCGGTTTGCCGAATGTCGGCAACAACGATTATGCCGGCATGGCGCGCGCCATGGGGCTCGAGCGTGTCTTCGAATTCCGCAGCGTCGATGCGGTGCAGCGCGAATTTCCGGCGGTGACCGCCGCCAACGCGCCGGGACACACCTTCATCGTGCTCGAGGTCGAGCCGTTTTCCGAGCAGGAACAGAAGATGGAGCAGCCGCCATTCGACGGCCCCGAGCTGAAATTCCGTTTCGGCCGCCACATCGAAAGCCTCACCGGCTGCAACATTTTCGGCTACCGGATTTGATGGCGGCGATCAGACGGCAGTGCGTCGCGCGCCGAACCTAGAAATAGCTGTCGAGCACGATCTTGTGGAATTCCGCCCGCCGCGGGCCGGCGGCGGCCATCAGTTCGCCGACCAGGCGCTGCAGGTCACTGCCAGACATGTATTCGATCTCGCGGTTGGTCCGTGCGCCGTCCTCGATCACGGCGGGATCGGTGAGGACCTCGGCCAATACGTTGCGCAGATAGTCGACGCGGTCGGTCGGGACGCCCGGCGCGGCCACGAGCGCGCGCTGCGCCTCGCCGATCTGCTGGCGCAATTCGACGATCCAGGTCTTGTCGGCAGGGAGCGCCGCGGCCTCGCTCAAGGTCGGCACCTGCGGCAAATGGCGCCAGCGCCGCGCCCCGAACAGCGCCAGCGGCTTGATCTCATCGATGTGAGGCAGCGCAGAGTCCGCGGAGAGCACGCCGGCATCGACCTCGTTGCGGATCACCGCGAGCGACATGTCGCCGGAGCCGCGATAGCCGACGACGATCTTGGATTTGAGCCCCAGCACGTAGGAGATCACCGCCTCGACGTCGCTGATATCGTCGGCCGGCCCGGTCGCCGACCACGTCAGCGGGTTCGCAGTCGCTACGTCCGCAATGGACCGATAGCGGGCATTGGCGCCGACGTACCAGAGTTTTGGCGCCGACGCCATTTTCGCGAGCCAATTCAGCTTGGTCACGTCCCAGGTCGCGCCCGGCCGGCCGAGCATCTGGCTGATGATCGCGGCTTCCGCGCTGCCGTTCATGATCGTGAGCCCGTCGCTCGGCCGCACCAGCAGCGTGGCGAGCGCGGCGAGCCCGCCATTGCCGTCCTTGTTCTCGACCAACACCGTGGCATCGAGCTTGGCGGCGAGCGCTGGCACCACGAGGCGCGCATAGATGTCGTAGCCGCCACCCGGCGGCGAACCGACCAGGATGCGAACGGTCTTGCCGCGGTAGAAATCCGCGGTTTTGTTGGCCGATGCGGCCACGGCGCGGCGTGGCGCAAGCGCAACGAGCAGCGCCGCCGAACATCCTGAGCCGAACCGGCGTCGGCTGAGCTTCGCGCGCGTCGCGCGACGCGCCTCATCGCTCAAGGTAACCTCTCGGTTTCATCTCATTACAGTCGGGAGCACGCAGCGCAGATCGCGCAGCGACGATAACGAATTGTCGTATCGGTAAGCGACAGCCGGCTCGATTTCAACTGATTACGGAACCTCCTGGGACGGCAGTTTGAATCTCCCAAGCAGGCGTGTGCAGACCGGCCTAATGGCTTCCCCACTCTCGCACGATTGCTTATCTTGCATTTATTCAGGGGATGGGGTCCCCCTTAAAACGCCAAGCTGGCTGATGACTCCTACCGTAGCGGCGGTGGGAGCTTGGCGTTCGTGCACATCCTTCATCCGTTAAAACTGTCGCGCCTCCCATGGCGAAGCCATGATCGGGAGCCTGTTCGCACGCCGATCAGCGAATGGGCGCGATCCTCATGAAGAGCCTCGCGCACCCTTCGTTTTTTCGTGTTTTCGACCTGCTGGTGGGCGCCACCAATCCTGGCCTGAAGCTGTCTTCATGGGCGCGCGACGGTATCGGCTGGGAGCGGGAGCGGCACAGCTTCACGGGGCCCACCCATGGTCAAGCCATTGAGATTTTCACCGTCACGCGATCCGGCAGGCGTGGCTGGAGCCTGATGATCGTCAAGGAATATTGGTGGGTTGGCAACGAAAGCAAAGCAGCCAAAGCGGTACGTTGGGCCAAGCCGATCGACGGGCAGCGCAGTGACATCATGGATTGGTTCCGCGCCCAGGAAGCTTCGCTTGACCGCAAGCTCGCCGCCCGAGTTGCAACGCTGCGCGAGCCGAATGACGCCGAGGTCGAGATTTCCAACGCAGGTGATGATGAATAGTCGAGACAAAGCCCGGCGGGAAACTTCAGGCGTGAATGAACGATGGCTACGGTAACTACATGATAGGAGGAATCGGGCATTCCATGAGTTTCTGCAGCATCCTGTTCGAGGCTTCGGAAGACAGAACCGGCGACGACACGCTTGGGGCGCCTGAATTCTTCGGTGACCTGAACTGCGACCAGATTGTCGCCGCCATCACGGCCGGCAAGGATGAGTACAATCTTAAGCCGTTTTTCCATGAATGCCTGCACCACGTCGACGCCATTAATTTCCGTCACGAAGTGATGCGAGACCTCGAAGGCGCTCATCTGCGTGAGCGCGTAAGCGCCTTCGCCCAGGCGATGCGTGACATTCGCGAGCACCTCGTCCGCGTCCACAAATTGTATTACCGGGAGCAACAGCAGGCGTGGTTCCTGGATGCTGTCGAAATTTATTGCGAAACCGTCAGGTCATTTTCGCACGACCTTGCCGGGCTCGATCTGACGTCGCGCGGTTTTCGCCGTTTCCGCGACTATGTGATGAACTACGTGCTGTCGATCCAATTCAACTCTCTCCTTTCGGAAGCGCGAGACATAAAGGCAACGCTGGCCACGGTGGACTATTGCATCCAGATCAGAGGAAGCAGTTTCACAGTCCGGAAATACCAGGATGAGACCGACTACAGCGTCGATGTTGACGCGACGTACGACAAGTTCAAGCAGGGTGCCGTGAAGGATTACCGGGTCAAGTTCAACGCCAGCGACGAGATGAACCATATCGAAGCAAAGATACTGGAATTCGTCGCCAGGCTGCACCCCGATATTTTTGGCGCTCTGGACGAATTCTGCATTAGATACAGCAATTTCATCGATCGAACCGTCCGTGTCTTCGACCGGGAAGTTCAGTTTTATATTGCCTATTTGGGATACATCGATGTCCTCAGAAGGACGGGCCTGCAATTCTGTTACCCGCGTGTTTCCGATCGGGTGAAGGACGTCCATAACTACGACGGGTTCGATATTGCTCTTGCCAATAAGCTCGTTGGCGAGGAGTCCACCGTCGTATGTAACGATTTCCAGCTGCGAGGAAGCGAGCGAATCCTCGTTGTATCCGGCCCGAACCAGGGTGGCAAAACCACCTTCGCCCGGTCATTTGGGCAATTGCATTATCTGGCGAGCATCGGCTGTCCCGTGCCCGGCAGAGAGGCGCAACTCTTTCTCTTCGATCGGCTATTCACCCATTTTGAAAAGGAGGAAAAGGTCGAGAACCTCCGCGGCAAGCTGGAAGACGACCTGCTGCGGGCTCACGAAATCATCAGACAGGCGACACCGCAATCAATCGTCGTCATGAATGAGATTTTCACCTCGACGACAATCCAAGATGAAACGTTCTTAAGCAAGGAAGTGATGCAAATAATAGTCGATCTCGGCCTGCTTTGTGTATGGGTAACGTTCGTCGACGAACTGGCTTCATTTGGCCCACAGACCGTATCGATGGTCAGCACGGTCGTTCCCGAAAATCCGGCATTGCGAACCTTCAAGGTGGTGAGGCGGCCGGCAGATGGTCTCGCCTATGCGATGGCGATCGCTCAGAAATACGGACTGACCTACGACGCGATCAAGGAGCGGATCAAGCCATGAAGGCGTTCTTGATGACCGGGATCGCGATTTCGATCCGGAGCAGCTTCTGATCCGGCGAGAGCGCGACTTGCGTTACAACAGAGGCTACAGCAGGGGAACCCAGGATCAGGCACTGGACCTGCGACAGGCGCTACCCTGGAATGCGGAAGCGCTGCGGCAAGATCTCGGATTGGACATTCTGTTCGGGGCAATGGCCCAAGGTGACGGCTTCTTGTCGGAAGTAGCCCAGGTGGCGGTGCTGTCCAGTCTGACCGATCTGACCGCCATCCGATATCGTCAACATGTCGTCGCCGACAGCCTGAAGAATACGGCGGTCATCCGCGAGATTTATCAGATTGCGATCGACGCGATCGAGAACGAGAAGAAGAATTACTGGAGTTCGTTCGGTCGCTACCCGACGGGAACGCTGCATCGCGCCGTGGAGGTGCTGCAGATGTTTGTGAGCCAGCTGAAGCGGCTGCGCAGCATTGCCGACCGGCACGCGGATAGCTTTGGGTCGGAGGGCTTTTCCACGCTATTCGCGATGCTGCGGCGGGAACTCAGCGATGAGTATTTCAGCGAAATACAGGAGCACCTGATCCGGCTGAAGTTCCGGCGCGGCACGCTGGTCAGCGCCCAGCTGGGGAAGGGCAATAAGGGAACGAGCCATGTACTCCGCAAGCCCCATGAGGATCAGCGCAACTGGCTGGTCCGACTGCTGGCGGATAAGCCGGAAGAATACACGTTTCAGCTTCATCCTCGCGATGAGAACGGGGCACGGGCGCTGTCGGCATTGAACGACAAGGGAGTCAATCTGGTCGCCAATGCGCTGGCGCAGTCGACCGACCACATTCTCAGCTTTTTCCAGATGCTGCGTACCGAATTGGCATTTTATGTCGCTTGTCTGAATTTGTACGCGCAGCTGCAACGCCTTGGCGAGCCGATGTGCTTCCCTGATCCCGCCGCGCCGCGGCAGCGAAAGCTGTCGTTCTCGGACATGTACGATGTCGCTTTGGCATTGAGCATGGAACGAAAGGTGGTTGGTAATGATCTAAACACCGATCTAAAGGACCTGGTTGTGATCACAGGCGCAAATACCGGTGGCAAGTCTACCTTCCTGCGCAGCATTGGCCTTGCGCACTTGATGATGCAGGCCGGCATGTTCGTGCCAGCGGCAGCCTTTTCCGCCGAGGTTTGTGACGGGCTGATTACCCATTACAAGCGCGAGGAAGACACGGCCATGGAGAGCGGCAAGTGGGACGAAGAACTCAGCAGAATGAGCGAGATCGTCAGCAGGATTACGCCGAATTCGGTGGTACTTTTCAATGAGTCGTTCGCATCGACGAATGAAAGAGAGGGTTCCGAGATTGCGAGCCAGATCGTTGGAGCTTTGCTGGATCGAAACGTGAGGGTCTTTTTCGTGACCCATCTGTACCATTTCGCGCATTCATTTTTTACCCGAAGATTCGACCGCGCTATTTTCCTTCGGGCTGAAAGGCGGCCCGATGGTACGAGACCATTCAAATTGATCGAAGGCGAACCGCTGCAGACGAGCTATGGAGAGGACTTGTACACGGCGATTTTCATCGGCGACGGCCAAAATTCCCGCGCTTCGGCGGTCGCGCCTAGGGACAATGCCGCGGCACTTCCGTGATTACATATCCAGATTTAGCCCCTCTAGAGCAGGGTCAAGGCCATGATGACCACCAGCAGGCCGCCAATCAGCGCAAGATAGAAATTGAGATGCCCGGACTGCAGCGCTCTCAGCCTTTCGGCCAGCCAATAGACGGCTCGTGTGGCAGGGCCGAACAGGTAGGGGCCGAAGATCGGCGCAACATCATGGCTGAACCGCAGGCGATGGACGAAGTATTCCGGTCCGCGCGCTTCTCTCTCAAGCTTTTCCGTCGGACGATAAACGAAGCTGTAGAACGTCCGCATGGCATTGGAAAAGCTCAGCGCCGTCGTCGACGCTCGCTCGGGATCCTGGTCGAAGCCGCCGTACCAGACCGGCACGCGCCGTACCTGGTATCGCCGGGTCGCCAGCACCAAGGCGATGGGAATTATGGCGAGCAGCGGCATGACGATCACAAGCAGCGTCGGCGAGATAAACGCGAACTTCGCAGTCAGCGGCACGAGGATGAGACCGTCGCTCATTTCGCTCGCCGCCAGCGTGCCGAATTGCGATGCTATGGCAACGCGCAAGGCGTTCAGCCAGGCGGGCATGCCGACGGCAAGCGCAAGGACACTCATCCCGAGCAGCCCCACGGCAATTGCCAGGCCCGGTGAGACCGGGGCGACCGAGCGTGCGGAGCGTCCAAGCAATCCCAGGCCGAAGACCTTTACGAAAGTCGCGAACGCAATCGCAACGGTCAGCGCCAAACCTGCACCGGCGAGCGCCATCACCATGCGGCCGCCGAGCGTGCTGAGATGAAAACCCTGGAAAACGGTTTGGAAGACGTACCATTCGCTGACAAACCCGGCCTGGGGAGGCATGGCGGCGAGGCTCATGGCGGCGAACAGCGCGCCGAGGCCGAACACCCAGGAACTGCGTCGCAGAAGATCGGAATGGAAAATGCTGTAGCCTCCGGTCGCGCGATAAACGCCGTCCGCGGTCAGGAACAATCCGCCTTTGGCGAGCGAATGGCCCGCCAAGTGCAAGAGCGCGACCGTCCAAGCGAGGCTTGCGAGTTCCTGTTGCGCGTCGCCGCGAAACATCAGCGAGGCGCCGAGCATTGCGACCGCGATAGATGCGTTGTCGGCGGATGACAAGCTCAGTAGCGAGCGCCAATCTTCTTCCTGAAAGGCGTAGAGCGCGCTCAGAATGGCGGTCAGGACAGCTATGATGAGAAGAAACGTTCCTAACCCCGCCAGGCCGGGCGAATTGGCACCGGGCAGCCAATCCAGAAGTCCTCGGCTTAATCCGAAGAACGCCGCATTGAGCACGACGCCCGACAACAACGCACCCGAAGCGCCGCTGCCGGCTCCGTACGCGCCGGGGAACCATTCGTAAAATGGCAGCAATCCGAGCTTCGCGCCAAATCCGACGATCAGAAGCAGGCCGACGGCGACGGTGAGCGCCACCGGCATTCCTGATGCGACGGTCCGAAAGGCATTGAAATCAAAACTGTCACCGCGATAAGCGAGCAGCAGGACCACAACGATGAGCGCCACCGCTCCGACTTCCAGAAGGCCCAGCATGAAAAGCACAGGGTGGCCGACGTCCTTAGCGAGACTTTCGCTGAGGATCATGATGGCGCCGCCGAAGCTCATGATCGCCCATGCAACCAGGAAGCTCACGCCGTCCTGCAGTCCAAACACGCCCAACGCGCCGAGCAGGCTCATCGCGGCCCCGAACAGCCAGCCGGCCTGGCCGCGCGGCGACGGACTCGCTATCGCGCATGCCAGCGCCGCCGGAGCCAGGCCGAAGCCGAGAAGCCACAGGCCGTCCGGCGTCAGCAGCAGTCTCACCGGCTGACCTGCCAGCGCGGTTGGCAGCGTGATCGCCGGAATACCTTCGGGCAATCCCATGATCGCCGCGACCATGCCTGCGGCACTGCCCAGGAACAGCAGCGCGCGCGCGACGATCAGACCGCGCCCGATCAGGGCAACAAGCGCGGCGAGAAGCCAAGCGCTCAATCCCGCCACGATGAGTTCACCGGCCAAGCTGACCTCCCTTGACCCGCTGCGGCGCCCGCTCGAGGAACATCATCAAGGCGTGGATCATCGCCGCCGGATTGGGTGGACATCCCGGAAGATAGACGTCGACCGGCAGAACCCCTTCCAGCCCGTGGCCGGATGCATAGCCGCCCTCTGCAATACCGCCGGACACGGCGCAGGTGCCGACAGCCATGACCCAGCGCGGTTCGGGCATGGCATCATAAGTAGCCCGCAGCGGATTGAGCATCGCGTAGGTGACCGGACCGGTCACGAGAAGCAAGTCGGCAAAGCGCGGCGACGCCGTGAAGAAGATGCCGAGGCGGTGCAGATTGTAGAACGGGTTGTTCAATGCCTGCAGTTCCGACTCGCAGCCGTTGCAGGAGCCGGCGTCGACATGCCGGATGTGCAAGCTGCGGCGAAAGCCGCTCACGCCGCGATTGGGATCGGACGCCGGCACTGGTTCCGACACAGACGGCGGCGTGCGCCAGACCAGATCCTGGCGCTGCCGCGTTCCGAACGCCCAATCCGAGGAGGCAGTCATTGCCCCGGTCGGGCAGGCCTCCGTGCAGAGCTGACAAACGACGCAGCGGCCGTAATCGACATCCAGTCGCCCGCTTTTGCCATCCGCTTGTCCATTCGCTTCTCCTGCCGCCGGCCGCATCGTGATGGCCCGGGTCGGACAAACGTCGGCGCAGGCTTGGCACTCCTCGGTGCATTGCGCGGGGTTATATCGCGGCATGCCGATGAAGCCCGCTTGGCCGTCCGCGCCTTCCGCCAGCGGCCAAGGCGCCGTCTGCTTGCCCTGCGCCAAACCCAATAAAGTCCAAAGAGGCATCCGCCGCTCCTAGCGATCGCAACCGGCGATCGTGAGCCCAAAGCTCGCTTCATTGATCGCATAGTCCATCATGTTGCTGCCGTGGACCGTGAATGGGAAAACGCGCCAGTTCGAGAACGACGGCGACTTGATCTTGACGCGGGCTAATTTGCCCCGACCGTCGAAATGGACCGCGTAAAACAGCGTGCCTCGCGGCGACTCGGTCCAGCCCAAGCCCTCGGACTTTGCCGGAGCTTGGCACTCAACGGCAATCGGCCCATCCGGCAACAGCAGCAGGACGCGCTGGATCAGGTCGATACTCGCATCGATCTCGGCCATGCGCACTTGGGCACGCGCGTGAGCGTCACCCGAGTCCCGCACTGGAATCGTCACTGGAAGCTCGCCATACGCCGCATAGGGATGATCGCGCCGCAGATCGCGGTCGAAGCCCGATGCCCGCTGGATCGGGCCGGTGGCGCCCTGATCGAAAGCGACACGCTGATCGAGAATGCCGGTCGTGATCAATCGGTCGAGGTGACTGTCCGTGTTCTCGAGATGCCGCGCATAAATCGAAAAATCCTCCCGCAACGCCTCGAGTTCCGCTCCCAGCCATCCTTGGGGCGAGAGGTCGCGACGCAGTCCACCGATCGTCAGGATGCTCCGCAGGAAGCGACTGCCAGTCAGTTTCGTATTGAGCTGCTTGGCCCTTTCCTCGAGAAGCTTGCCTTGCGCTTCGCCCACCTTGAGGGTTGTCGTGTGACAGAGGTGCCCGAGATAGTGGAGATGATTGTAAAGCCGCTCCATCTCTGCGAGCAGCACGCGCAAGAAACAGGCTCGTCTCGGAACAGTGCAATTGGCGGCCGCTTCGACAGCCTGGCAATACGCCAGAGCGTGGGCGACGCTGCCTACGCCGGAGACCCGTTCGGCCAGCACCACACCGCCGGCCGCAGCAAGGCCTTCGAATCGTTTCTCCATTCCGCGATGCTTGAAGAACAGCCGCGGGTGATAATGCAGAATTGCTTCTCCGATATAGAAGAAAAGAAACTCAGCCGATTCGAGAACATCGCCTCGAACGGGACCAAATGGCAGTAGTTGAACATCGGACCGCGCCCCGGCCACTTCTGGAACTGATTGCCGCTTCGGCTCGGCCTGCAGCGGCGTATCCAACGGATAGCCGGGGTCGAACGGCGGCTTGAGCGGGTTGACCCCATCGTGGAGTACCAGGCGGTTCGGTTGCGGATGTTCGCTGAAGTCGAGGCCGAACAAGTCTGTGATCTCGCGCTCGTACCAGCTTATCAGCGGCCACACGCCCGACAGGCTTGGTACGGCGCCGACTGGCGCGCAGCGCCACACGGCAAATTCGCGCTGATCCGGCTGCGTTGCCACGTAGCGCAGCTCGATGCGATCCGGCTCGGGGTACCAAGCATAAACCATCTGCAGGCGGCCGTCGGCCTCGCGCAGCCGAGATGCCGCATCCCGCAGCTGCTCCGGCTGAAGAACTGTCTGTTGCGGGACATTCATGGCGCGGCGCCCGCAAGACTTTGGGCGATTGCCGAGAAGTGCTGCCACATGCCGGATGGCCACCACAGCCCGAACAGCAGAAGCGGCGCCAGTGCGAGCCACATGGGCGCCACGCACCAGGCGCTGATCGCCGCTGCCGGGCTATCCGCCCCGGCGGTCGGCTGAAAGTACATTTCCCGAAAGTGATTGAGGAAACCTATGAAGATAATGACCAGGAGCACGACCATGGCGGCCACGGCCCAGCCGTAATTGCGTTCGATGCCGCCGCGCAGAATGATCAGTTCGCTGAGGAACAAGCCGAACGGCGGCGCACCGGTTATTGCGACGGCGCCGGCAAGCCACAAGCTGCCCTGCACAGGATAGTGCGTCCATACGTCACGAATCCGGTCGATCTCCTTGGTGCCAAAGCTGCGCATAACGTTGCCGGCGCCAAAGAACATCAGCGATTTGTTCAGGGAATGATTGAGCATGTGGTAAAGCGCGCCGGCTACGCCGAATACTCCCCCGAAGCCGAAGCCGAGCGCGACGACGCCCATGTGCTCGACGCTGGAATACGCCATCAGTCTCTTGATGCCGTTCTGGCGGACGATGAACAGCGCACCAACAAGCAGCGAAAGGACGCCAAGCGCGACCAGCACGGTGCGCGCGAATGGCCCAATCCCCGCCGCATCCGCAATGGCGAGATACCTGACTATCCCAAGCATCGCGCCGTTGAGCAGCGCGCCCGACAGCATCGCGGAAACCGGGGCCGGGCTTTCACTATGAGCATCCGGCAACCACGTGTGCATCGGCGCGAGGCCGACTTTTGTGCCGTAACCGATGAGCACGAGCAGATACGCCAGCGAAACCAGCGTCGCGTCCATCTTGGGCGCCGCCTGCTGCAATGTCGCCCATGTCATGTCGTAGACCGGACCGAGGACGAAACTGCCGCTCCAATAGAACAATACGGTACCAAGCAACGCCAGGCTGATGCCCGCCGACACGATGATGATGTACTTCCAAGCCGCCTCGACGCTCTCCGCCGCACGCTCGAACCCAACCAGAAACGTGCTGACAAGCGTCGTCAATTCGATGGCGATCCAATAGAGTCCTGCATTGTTCATGAGCGTGCTGACCAGCACGGTCAATGCGAAGCCGGCAAACAGCGCATAGAAGCTCCAGAGCTTCTCCTCTTCTCCGAGAAGCCGCATGTAGCCAACCGCAAAAATGGATGCCAGAAGATAAACGATGGCCGTGCATAAGGTGACCCAGGCCCCGGGCATATCGAGCACGATGTAGTCGGCCCAGAAATGGTACGGGCCCTTGGCGCTCAGCACCGCGAGGACGACCGCGGCTGCAAAGACGACGACGCTCGCCGCCAGATTTAATTTCTCGGCAATACTTCGCTCGTGAAACACGAGACACCCCAGCACGGCCGCCGCGGGCGCGATCGTCATAGCGAAAAGCAGCGCCCCCACCATCGTCAGCCCACCAGACGCTTGAGCTTGAGGCTGCTTGTGGTGCCGGCGTGGGCAAACAGATATTGGATCAGGACCCCGAAGCAGGCCACGACGATCATCAGATCGAACAGGATTACTATCTCAATGAGCAGAGGCATCCCGGGAACGAGGATCTGAACCCCCAAGAACACGCCGTTTTCCAGAACCAACAGGCCGAGAATCTGACTCAACGCTTCGTACCGCACGGCAAGCATCAAAAAACCGATCAATGTCATGGACAGCATGACGGTGAGCGCCAGCACCGCCGCCGTCCCTGCAAGGCCGAGCGACTGGCTGACACGGTATCCAACCGCAAGCGAGAATATGACGCAAAAGGCGCCCGCAACCAGTGCGGAACTGGGTTGCAGAATCACATGTATCTCACGCGCAACGTTGAGGCGCCGCACAATTCTCCACAGCAGATAAGGAAGGAAGAGGCCGCGGAACAAAGCAGTCAGGACGGCGATTAAGTAGAGCTCGGGATAGCCGCCATAAAAGCCGACAGAGGCCGAGAGAGCGGCGATGATCCACGATTGCGCGGCGAATGCGTAAAGATAGTTGTTCAGCCATCGCGAGCCGAGCATGACAAAAGCAAGCAGCAGGCTCGCGATTGCCATCAGGCTGAAGATCGATGAGGCAAGCGGATCGAGATGGGCGACTAGCATGGTCAGCTCAACTGGTTTCCGACAATGGACAGGATTGCGAACACGAAGGAAGCGGCGAGGAGCTCCTGGTAGCGGTAGAAGCGCAAGCGCGATTGCGCGGTCTCGACAAAAACGACCGCCAGCCCGACGACCAGGAATTTTCCGAGCAGCGCGGCGATTGAGCCGACGACGCCTATTGCCGTACCCTCTCGCGACAGACCCCACGGAATGAGCAATACATTGCTGAAGATCGTGTAGAGGATGAATTGCTTCATCATCGAGGCCCATTTCAGAAGCGCCAACAGTGGTCCGGAATATTCCAGGATGCGCGCCTCGTCGATCATGTAGACTTCGATATGGGTGCTTGAGTGTATCGGCAGCCGATCGGTCTCAACGATGAGCAGCGTGAAGAAAGCCGCAATCAGAAACAGATGGGCGGGACTCCAATAGACCGCAGGGTCGCCGACCAGCAGATGGTTGACGACAAAGGGAAGCATTGCCTTCGCCAGCAACGTGATGCCGACGAAGACGAGAATCAGCGTCGGTTCGGCCAAGATTGCCACCATCACCGCCCGGCTCGACCCGATCCCGCCATAGGCACTGCCGCTGTCGAGACCCGCCAGCACGATCATGAACGAGCCGAGCGTGAGGATGAGGCCGCCGCCGAGAATGTCACCCATGTCCGACAGTGGCAGCGGGAAATCGGTCAGAACCGGAATCAAGATCGGCACCGTCAACATCGCGGTAAAGGCGACAATCGGCGCGATCCAATAAATCCAGGATGCGGTTTCGGGGACGACGATCTGCTTGCGAAAGAGCTTCCAGAGATCGCGATAAGGCTGAAAAATGCCCGGGCCCTGTGCGAGTTGCACTCTCTCCTCGAACTGCAGAATCGCGCCCTGCAGGAGTGGAGCAAGGGCGAGCACAGTGAGAACTTGAGCGATTTGCAGGAGGACGTCGCCAACCATCACGATGGCCTCTGCGGACAGCGGCCAAAACTGCAGCTGCGCACACGCCACGAAGCTGCGTCGGATAAATCCACCACCTGAGCCGCGCAATTCATAAACGACTCCTCTTCTCCACAACGGGAGGAAAAGGAGTCATCAGCCCAAGGCAGTTAAAAGGCGGAACCCCATCGCCTAGCCGGCCAACCAAGGCGGGTGCGTAAGGAATAGGATTGGCTCCACGTCACGTCAAGGCAATAGTGTGGGCGATCACCAGCATCCAACAGGGAAGTTGTCGCCGATGGTGGAGGCCATATCGGCCGGGGATGCCAGTCATACGAGTGCGCGCGCAGGCGGCCCACCCTTCCCGCCTGCGCGGCGCGATTAAATCCCGCGACATGAGCCTGCCATGATGCGTCAATTCTTGTGTCAAGAAGCGAACGCTTGTGCGGCGATGGCCGTCTCGAGTGAGCACGGCGCCGACGCAATCATGGTTACCGGAATCAAAAATTGCTTCGCGCCGGCTTGTGCGCGCAGGCAAATTCGGCCTTCGCGCCGCGCCCCAACAATACCTCACATTCCGACACAATCGGTCACGCTTCCGCCGTGGCAATCGATTGTTATTCCAGGCAGTTTCCGCACGGAGCTGTGATGATGCGTGGCCTGGTCAAAGCCGCCATGCTTTCGATTTTCTGCTTCGCATGCCTGGCGATCGCCGCTACCGCGGCGGCTGCAGGCGACACCGCGATCGAGGTCGCCGGCAACCGGCACGCCGACGCCAATCGCATCCGATCCTATTTCCACCACGCCCCCGACGGCACGTTCGATACCGCCGCGCTCGATGCGGCGCTCAAGACCCTCTACGCCAGCGGACTTTTCCAGGACGTCAAGATTTCCCGCGTCGGCGACCACGTCCTGGTCACGGTCGTGGAAAATCCGACCATCGCTCGCATCGCCTTTGACGGCAATAAAAAGCTCAAGGACGACGAGCTCAAGAAGGATGTCACCTCGAAACAGGGCGGCCCGCTGTCGCGGGAAGCCGTCCACGACGACGTCGAGCACATCCTCGACCACTATCGCCAGCACGGCTATTTCGACGTGCATGTCGATCCGAAGAAGATCAATGCCAAGAACGACCGCGTCGATCTGGTGTTCGAAATCAAGGAGGGCGATAAGCTCGCGGTCAAGCAAATCCGGTTTGTCGGCAACAACGCCTTCGCGCCGAACAAGCTCAACGGCGTGATCAAGACCGGCACGACGAATCTGCTGAGCTTCGTTCTCGACAACGACTTCTACGACGCCGACCGCATCGAGGCCGACCGCGATCTGCTGCGCACCTTCTATCTCGGTCACGGCTACGCCGACGTCAGCGTGCGCGCCGCCGCGAGCTACGAAGCGGACCAGAAGGGGGTCGTGCTCACCTACACGGTCGATGAAGGCCCGCAATACCGCTTCGGCGGCATCGATATCGCCTCTACGCTCAAGACGGTCGATGCCGCGGCGCTGCGCCGCGACGTCCGCACGCAAACCGGCGAGACCTACGACGCCGAGGCCATCAACAAGACCGTCGACGCGCTGGCGATGGACGTCGCCAAGCAGGGTGAGCCGTTCGCGACCGTGCTCGCGCGCACCGAGCGCGTGCCACCGCCGCCCGGGCCTGCGGGGCAGAGCCGCACCGGCGTCATCAAGCTCGTCTATGCCATCGACCAGGGCAAACGCATCTACGTCGATCGCATCGAAATCCACGGCAACCGCAAGACGCAGGACACCGTGATCCGCCGCGAATTCGATTTCGGCGAAGGCGACGCCTACAATCGCGCGCTGGTCGACCGCGCCGAGCGCCGCCTCAAGAAGCTCGGCTATTTCAAGTCGGTCAAGATCGGCACCCAGCCGGGCTCGGCGCCGGACCGCGTCGTCGTCGATGTCGAACTCGTGGAGCAGGACACCGGCAATTTCTCCATTGCGGGCGGCTATTCGACGACCGCCGGTGTGCTGGCCCAGGTCAGCATCAGCGAGCAGAATTTTCTCGGCACCGGCGACATCGTGAAGGCGTCGGTCAAATACGGCCAGTATGCGAGAGGTTTTGAGCTGGGCTTCACCCAGCCGTACTTCCTCGATCAGCGGCTAGCGCTGGGCGTCGATCTGTTCGGCAACCAGTCGTTCGCCAACACCTATCAATCCTATGACAGCACCGTTTATGGCGCGCGGATGTCGCTCGCCGCGCCGGTGAGTGACGAGCTCAGCGTGAAATGGAGCTACTCGCTCTACAATCAGGGCCTGAGCCTCGATCCGGCAAGCGGCGTCGCTTCGCTGCCGATCCAGCAGGCCGCGGCCGCGGGCCCGATCTGGATATCATCGGTCGGAACCGGAACGACCTACAGCACGCTCGATAACGCCAAGAACCCGACCAATGGCGTGCGTGTCACGGTCAACACCGAACTCGCCGGCCTCGGCGGCGCCGCGAAGTTCGCCCGCACCACCGAGGACGCCCGCTATTATCACACGATCGTGGGCGACATGGTCGGCATGGTGCGGGCGCAGGGCGGCTACGCCGCGCCGTGGGGCGGCCAGCAATTGCCGCTGCTCGACGGCTTCTTCGGCGGCCCGCAACTGGTGCGCGGCTTTGCGCCCAACGGCTTCGGTCCGCGCGATATCACGCCCGGCACCACGATGGATAATATCGGCGGTAACGCCTACTGGACGACGTCCGCCGAGTTGCAGTCGCCGATGCCGTTCGTGACCGCGGACGCGCAATTGAAGGTGGCGCTGTTCGCCGATGCCGGCAGCCTGTGGGCCACCAATGCATCGAGCGCCTCGAGCCTGGCGTCGTTGTCGCCGTCGCAGCAGATCGCCAATTCCCGGTCGGTGCGCTCATCGCTCGGCGTCGGTCTTGTCTGGGACTCGATGTTCGGACCGCTCCAGGTCACCTATGCGTACCCGGTCGCCAAGCAGAGCTATGACGTGACCCAGCGCCTGCAATTCAACGCCGGAGCGTTCTGACAACAGCCGCGCCCGCGCGTTGCGCGCCCCGATCGAGATCGGGAACCGCGCCGGGCGACAATTTTCCCATACCGCATCGCCGCCCAACGGAACCGGCTCGCAACGTCACACGTTGCACCGGGTGGGCGGCGCGCAACGACGCACTGCCCGGAACCACACGCACCCCAGCATAGGAATCAATAACCATGGGACTGTTCACCAAAGACATCAAGAATATGAACGATCTGTACGTGCACACGCTGCGCGACATCTACTACGCGGAAAAGCAGATCGTGAAGGCGCTCCCCGACATGATCGAGAAATCGAGTGACCCGCAGCTCAAGCAGGGTTTCCAGACCCATCTCCGCGAGACCGAGAATCATGTGAAGCGGCTGGAACAGGTGTTCCAACTTAGCGGCGTCAAGGCCCAGGGCGTGGACTGCCCCGCGATCGACGGCATCCTCGAGGAAGCGAACGACGTTGCCGGCGAGGTCGAGCAGAAGTCCGTGCTCGACGCCGCGCTCATCGCCGCGGCGCAGGCAGTCGAGCACTACGAGATGACCCGCTACGGCACCCTGATCGCCTGGGCGAAGCAACTCGGCCGCCACGATGCCGCGACACTGCTGCAGCAGACCCTCGACGAGGAAAAGGCAACCGACAAGAAGCTGACCGCAATGGCCGAAGGCCAGGTCAACCGCAAGGCGGCCTGAAGCTAGGCGACCTGAAGGATAAGCCGGCAGGTCCGGGCGCATCGGACGCCCCGCGCCAACAGCGCGGGGCGTTCCCGCCGCACCCGGCCGCAGCGAGGAAAGCAGCCATGGAGTTTCGACTGCTGCACGAAGACAAGGGGCAGCGCACGTATGCCGTCGTTCTCTCAACCGGCGATGAGGTTCTGGGATGCCTGCAATCCTTCGTCGATCGCGAACGAGTCTCGGCGGCTCAGATCTCCGCCATCGGCGCCTTCAGCGACGCGGTTCTCGGCTATCTCGATTGGGAGAAGAAGGAATACATGCGCAATCCGATTTCCGAGCAGCTGGAAGTCGCCTCGCTGCTCGGCGATGTCGCGCTTTCCCCCGAGGGCAAGCCGGCCCTGCATCTTCATGCCGTGCTTGGGCGTCGCGACGGGTCGGCGCTCGCCGGCCACCTGCTGTCGGGGCACGTGCGGCCGACGCTCGAGGTGATCTTGACCGAGTCTCCCGCCCATCTGCAGAAAGTTCACGATCCGCAGAGCGGTCTTGCCCTGATCCGGCCGGAGGTGGGCCGACAGCGGGGCGCCGCTTGATTGAGCGGTGCGTGCCGGCCGTTCTTCACCGCTGCGTTCTTCACCGCTGATTTTCGGTTCAGCTCGCGTCGCGCGTCGCATGCTCGCGGTGGCGCTCGATCGCTTCTGGCTCCTCCTGGTCCAGCTTGCTCAGATCGCTGCGCGCATCATCGTTGACCCGCAGCAACTCGTCGAGCTTGCCATGGATCGCCTGCGTGTCGCGGTGTTCGGCGCGCTGGATGAGCAAGGTCATGCACAGCGTCGCCAGCGTAGCGGCGCCGGGCCAACCAAAACTTTGCCGGTCGAATATGAGCCAGCCAGCGGCGAAGACGGCAACAAGGACGAACGCCACGGGATGCGCCGCCGAAACGCCGAGCCGCGTCAGCAACAGCCGCACGGCCTGAACTGCCTTCAATTCGCACCGCCCGGGTTCAGCTCCCCCAAACTCACGTCTGCCCAACAATCTCTGCGCCAAGGAGCTGCTGCCGGCTTATCCGATACACGGCTTAGGTCCGGTCGCACGCCCCGGGCTCTGCTCGTTAAACGCATGAGCGGGCTCCAAGTTCCTGGACGGGAACCAATGCGAAGCGCTTGGCGCCTAAAGCACCAGGCGACGCATCGTGCCGGCGGGCGGCGAGTTGCGCGACGACTTCACCAACCAGCGCGCGGTTCCGACCGCACCGAGGTGATTGGGCAGCCGACGACCACCTTCGACCTCCTGCGGCGGCGGGCGCGCAAGACAGCGCCCGTCGCAGCTTTCATGTCCGCGCTGACGTTCTTGGACTATATGACGCGGCGTTCGGAGCGGCGTCGGGAATCAATCAATCAATAAGCGGCGGCGAACTTGGCGCTGACAACGAATATCTTCTGCAGCATTTGCCGTTCGATCGGCTTCTGCAGGATAGGGACTTCGCTGAAGCGGCTGTCGATGCTCTCTGAATCATAGCCGGTGACAAAGACGAACGGCACACCGCGCGACCGCAATATATCGGCAACCTGGTAGCCCATCCCGTCGCCCAGGTTGATATCGAGCACGGCGGCGTCGAAGTCGCCGTTCCTCGCCGCCGCCACCGCCTCCGTGGTCGTCGAGACCGGGCCGATCACCATGAAGCCGAACTCTTTCAGGTTTTCCTGGATCATGATGGCGACCAGCGCCTCGTCCTCGACCAGCAGCACGCGCGGCCGGCCGACCTTTTTCAATTCGATGGCCGGGCTGGTTTTGACCCCTGCCGCGTCTGCGCCGTCGGTGGCATGCGAATTCATCAGTTCATGACGCGGGATCGACAGCACGCAGCGCAGCCCATCCGGGTTCCAGTCGAACGTCGCCTCGCCGGCCAGCTGCTGCTCGATACTGGCCCGAATGACCTTCAAGCCGAAGCTGCCAGTCAACGGCAGCGCGATCTTCGGGCCGCCCCACTCGTTCCAGTGCAGCTTCAACGTGTCCGGGTGCAATTGCCAGGTCAGGCTGACCTTGCCCGTCATCGACGACAGGGCGCCGTGCTTCGCCGCATTGGTGGCAAGCTCGTGAAGCGCAAGCGCGAGACCTTGCGCGACCGCAGGCCGCAGCGAAATATCATCGCCGCTGATCTCGACCTTGTCGCCGGCCCGGTACGGCGCCAGCTCCTCGGCGACAAGCTTGCCGAGATCGGCGCCGTGCCAGCGCGAGTCGGAAAGCAGCGTGTGCGCCTGCGCCAACGCCCTGATGCGGCCCTCGACCGTCTGCACGTAGTCCTCGACGGTCCTCGCGCGCGTGAGCCGGATGATCGATTGGATGACTGCCAGCGCGTTACGGGCGCGGTGATCGACCTCGCGCGCCAGCAGCGCCTGGTGCTCCTCGGCCTCCTTGCGCTCGGTGATGTCCACCGTCACGCCGCTGATGCGCACCACGTCGCCGGCGGCATCGACGGTTGCGACCGCCGTGCCGATGCACCAGCGCAGCTCGCCATTGGGACGGCGCACGCGGAACTCGGTCTGCTGGCTGCGGGGGCCCTTGGACATGCCTTGGACGAGCTGTTCAAGACGAGTCCAATCGTCAGGATGAAGGAGGCCGCGGATATTCTTCGCGCTGACCTCAAAACGCTGTGGATCGACGCCGAAGATGCGGTGCTGGCCCTCGTCCCATTTCCATTCGTCCGTGCCGAGATCCAAGTCCCACGAGCCCATAAGGCCGGCTGCTAGAGCGAGGCTGCGGCCCTGCTCGCTCTGGGTGAGGCGCATGTTCGACGATTCCAGCTCAGCCGTGCGTTCCGCCACGCGCCGCTCAAGCATCAAGTTCAATTGCTCGAGCTCGCGCGTCTTGCGATAGAGCTGGATGAATATCCTCACCTTGGCGCGCAGCACTTCCGGAATGACCGGCACGGGCACATAGTCCACCCCGCCCATCTCGTAGCCGCGCTGGTGATCGACATCGGTCAAATGGATCGCGGAAATGAATATGATCGCGGTCTTCTTGAACCGCGGGTGCTCCCGCAGCATCTCGGCAAGCTGGAAGCCGTCAAGCTCCGGCATGCACACGTCGATCAGGATGACGGCGGCATCGTTCTTGAGAAGAAACTGCAGGGCCTCCCGCGCCGATGACGTCTTGACCAGATTCTCCTTGAGCTCGGCGAGGATCACCTCATAGGCGAGCAGCTTCTCCGGCTGATCGTCGACCAAAAGGACGTTGACTTTGTCGGTCATGAACTACGGTTCTAGCGGTGGAGCCACATGCGCAGCGCGGACAAGAGTTGTTCGGTGTTGACCGGCTTGGCGAGGTAGTCGGACGCGCCGGCTTCCAGGCACTTCTCGCGGTCGCCCTTCATCGCCTTGGCGGTCAAGGCGATGATCGGCAAGCGGCGGTACGCCCGGTCCTGGCGGATCCGCTCGATGGTCTGGTAACCGTCCATTTCGGGCATCATGATGTCCATCAGCACGATATCCACGTCCTGGTTTTTTTCCAGCAGACCTACTACTTCCCGTCCGCTTTCGGTGGACAGGACCTGCATTTTCTGATGCTCCAGCAGGCTGGTC
>Ga0182024_10002408_pt1 | contig 46398 bp, 31 predicted proteins | sample P32metaG_FD_120480 | JGI IMG/M metagenome (GOLD analysis project Ga0182024, IMG submission 120480) | Permafrost microbial communities from Stordalen Mire, Sweden - P3-2 metaG (Illumina Assembly) | ecosystem: Environmental > Terrestrial > Soil > Wetlands > Permafrost | place: Sweden: Stordalen... | reverse complement strand
GATTCGCGAGCGGGCCAACGTGATTCTGACGAATCCGGATATGTTGCACGCGGGCATTCTGCCGCATCACACCAAGTGGGCGAAGGCGTTCGAGAATCTGCGCTACGTGGTGATCGACGAGCTACATTATTATCGCGGCGTATTCGGCAGCCATCTCGCGAACATTTTGCGCCGGCTGAAACGCATCTGCGAGTTCTATGGATCGTCGCCGCAGTTCATCTGCTGCTCGGCGACGATCGCGAATCCGAAGGAACTGGCGGAGTCGCTCACGGGGCAGCCGTTTGAACTGGTGGAGCAGAATGGCGCGCCGGCGGGCGAAAAATACGTGGTGTTCTACAATCCGCCGGTGGTGAATCGGGCGCTGGGAATCCGGCGCAGCTATTTGAACGAAACGCGGCGGATCGCGCGCGAGCTGATCGATCGGGGGCAGCAGACGCTGGTGTTCGCCAACAGCAGGCTGGCCACGGAAGTGCTGTTGACGTATTTGAAAAACGATCATGCGGGGGTTGATTCAAGTGTCCGTGGTTATCGCGGAGGGTATTTGCCGAAAGAGCGGCGCGAGGTGGAGCAGAAGCTGCGCGACGGCGAGATTCGAGCGGTGGTGGCGACGAATGCGCTCGAGTTGGGGATCGATATCGGGTCGCTGGACGCGGTGGTGATGGCGGGCTATCCGGGGACGATCGCATCGACGTGGCAGCGCGCGGGGCGAGCGGGACGAAGACAGACGAGCTCGATGGCGGTGATGGTGGCGTCGAGCGCGCCGCTCGATCAATACATTGTCGAGCATCCCGAATATTTCTTTGAACGGTCGCCGGAGCATGCGCAGATCAATCCCGACAATCTGGAGATTTTGATCAGCCATTTGAAATGCGCGGCGTTCGAGCTGCCGATTCGCGACAGCGAGAAGTTCGGCGCGCATGAGACGAAGGATCTGTGCGTGTTCCTGAGTGATTTGAAGTTACTGCATCATTCGGGCGGCCCTTCAAATGGAGCGTGGCACTGGACGTCGGACACGTATCCGGCCGACGCGGTGAGCTTGCGGTCGATTTCAAGCGACAACTTCGTGGTGGTGGATATCACCGGCGATCATCGGGTGATTGCGGAGGTTGCGTTCACGGCGGCGCTGACGACGCTGCATGAGAAGGCGATTTATCTGCACGAAGCGCGGCAATATCAGGTGGAGCGATTCGATTACGAAGGGCGCAAGGCGTATGTGCGCAAGGTGGATTCGGATTATTTCACTGACGCGATCGATTACACGCAGGTGAAGGAGTTGGAGGAGTTCGAGTCTCGCGCGATTGCGGGGACTTTTGCACAAGCGCGGGCGGCGTATGGCGATGTGCGATTGAACCGGCAGATCGTGGGGTTCAAGAAGATCAAGTTCTACACGATGGAGAACGTCGGCGCGGGGAATCTTTCGATGCCGGAGCAGGAAATGCACACGACTTCGTTCTGGCTGCATTTTCCCGAGGCGTTTCTGGCGCGATTCGCCGATCTATCGCCGAGCGATCGGCAGAACGGCCTGATCGGGTTGGGGGCGCTATTGAAAACGGTCGGGTCGCTGCTGGTGATGTGCGATCCGCACGATTTAGGAGTGTCGATTACCGAAGATATCTCGGGAGGGTTGAAGACATTCGAGCCGAATTTGTTTTTGTACGACAACTATCCGGGCGGGATCGGGCAGAGCTCGGCGTTGTTTAAGTTGACGCGACCGTTGCTGGAGGGTGCGGCGAGACTGCTCGGGTCGTGCGGGTGTGAGGCGGGTTGCCCGAGCTGCGTGGGTCCGATCGGGGAAGTGGGCGAGCGGGGGAAAGAGGTTGCAGGGAGAATTCTGGCAGAATTGTTGGTATGAGATGGGTGGTGTTTCTGCTGGCGTCGGTCGCGACGTGTGCGGCGGACTTGGACGCGATCCGGCAGACGCAGGCGAAGCTGTTCGCGATGCGCGGACGAAATCCGGAGGTTCGAGGGGCGAATCCTGAGTTGACGGTGCTGAAGCATCAGATTCGCGATTGGGTCGAATCGCGGATTGCGAATTTTCCAGCGAATGGCGATGTTGAATCGTTTTCGGAGGAGCTCGATTCGCAGCTCGATAGTGTGAAGATCACAAAACCGGACACGAGTGACGACGTAATGGATTTGCGGCTGGGCGAGGTCGACGGGGTGAAGCTGGAGCATCCGAAAGGCGACCAGTCGTTGCTGATGTTCACAAGCGGTGTTGGGGTAGACAGGTGCGGGAATGACAGCTCGGTTTATTTGTATGAATGGACGAATGGCGGATGGACGCGGCAGTTCGAGCTTGAACACGACGACTACGCCGCTGGCAAATACGGACCGATTGAGTCTGTTGGAAGCGTTGAGGTTTCAAAGCCGGATGAGTTTCGGAATCGGCTGGTTCTGGTGCTGGGAAATTCGTGGGGCTGCGCTTCGATGTGGCAGGGAGTTTCTTATTCTCTGTTTCGGATCGGCGGAACGCCGATGACCCTGCTCGATGGCTCGGACACTGTGTATATGGGTAGTGACGACGAGAGCTATCAGGGAAGACTTGAGCCTCATGGCTTGTTGGTGGAGCACCGGGGATGGAGCAAGGACGTGGGCGTCCTGATCCGGCGTCACGTGCTGCATTACCAAGTCGATGGAGACAGCGTGCGGCGCGTAGAGCCGATTGCACTCGATCCGCAGGATTTTGTCGATGAATGGCTCAGCGATTCGTGGTCCGAGATCAAGGAGTGGAGCGAGTCGAAGCTCGAGAAGGTGCATTCTACGCTTGAAAAGGCCGCTGTTGACGGCGGATTTCAGTTGGTTCAGCGTTGCATGGACAACGCGAGTCATTGGCAGATTGGATTCGATTTCGAAAGCGGCGAGTATTACTTTCTAGTCGAGCAGCGCGGCGAGCATAGCTTTCGAATGATCGACGTCACGGATGAGCGGAGTTCTGGTTGCCCCGGGGAGGGCGCGCCTCGGACGATTGAGAATCCGCTGCCCTCCCTGTTTCCGCCCGCGAAGAAACCGGAGTTATTTTGAGCGATAGACGTCGTGCCAGCCACCGGTCGGCCACGCGACGCCGACCACCAAGCCGACCAGCGCGCCCATTGGCGTGAAGATTTCCTTTCCAAGGTTGCGTCCGAAAAGGCAGCGGGCACAGCCATGATCGACACCGGCGCCGATCGCCAATCCTCCGCCCGCGCCCACGCCCAGGCCGATCAGTGCATTGCGCGTGCGATGGCTGGCGCCCTTGATGGCGATCTTCGCGATCTGCGGACGCGCCAGGGTCTGCTGGGCGCTGGCGGCGACCATGATTAGCGATTCGTCAGTGGTGCTCTGAAGCTGGCCGCGGAAGGATTTGCCATCGCTCATCGAAACGCGAATCTCTTCGCCGGCCGCCACTTTTTTCAAGTTAGTCCAATCGCTTTTGGGCGATTGCGCCGCTGCGATGCCTGCGGCAAGCAGAATCCCGATTACGATTTTCATTCGGTCTACTGTCCCACATCCAGCGCGATGATATTCTTGCGATCGCGGATGTAGAGCTTCGTTCCGGCAAGCGATGGGGCCGTCCAGGCGTTGTTGCTCAGCAACGACGCTTTCGACAATATCTTCACGCCCTCGGGCGACAAGAGCGCGAGCGAGACTCCGCCGTCTTCGTCGACGATGATGAATTTGCCATCGGCGTACACGAACGAAGCTTTCGGAAACGTGCGATTCTGCCACTTGATCTCACCGGTTTTGACGTTGATCGCGGTGAGCGGAGCGGGGCCGAAATCGCCACTCGATCCATAGATGTAATCGCCCACGCGCACCATGGTGCTGTGATGAACGCGCAGCCGGTTGTTGCTCCAGAGCTCCTGCACGGTGGTCTTGCCGCCGGTTTGCGTGAGCGTCACCTTCAGTCCGCGAGCGCCGGTTCCGTAGGCGGAGCTGATGACCAGGATATTATCGTCGCCCCACACGGGCATCGCGATGTTCAGATCCCACGAAGTTTTGTGCGGATGCGTCCACAGCAGTTGACCGTTCGATGGATCGATGCCGGCGACGATGCCGTGCGCGAGATCCTTACTATCTTTGCCGGCGTCGTCGAGAAACGCGATCAGTTGGTCTTGGCCTTGGACATTGATCAGCATGGGCGAGCTCGGCGAATTGCCGAAATCATTTTTTGCCCACACGAGCGCTCCGTCAGCGGGGTTCAACGCGACAACCGCATGGCCGTGGCCGCCGAGCGTCAGGATGATGGTGTTCTTGTAGAGAATCGGGCTGGAGGAATAGCCGCGATCCATGCGCGTGCTGCCCGGGAAATCCTTATAGAGGTCCTTGGACCACGCGAGCTTGCCGCTTTTCTTATCGAAGCAATTCAACTGCGCGAGAATTCCCACGCTGCAAACGCGATCACCGACGATGAGCGGCGTGGTGTGCGGGCCCGGTCCATTTTCGAGCGCGAGGTCCGGCGCCGAGGCCTTGTAGGCGTACTCCCAAAGCGTTTTGCCGGTGGCGGCGGCGAGCGCGACGGCGACTTCATCGTCGCCGCGACGGTACATGGTATAAAGGACGCCGTTCTCGATTGCGATCCCTGAATAACCTTCTCCAAGGGGTCGCGCCCACAATTTCTTCGGACCGGAGGACGGCCATGACGAGGCGAGGCCGGTCGCATCGGAGGTGAAGTTGCGGTGCGGGCCGCCGAACTGGGGCCAGTCGAGGCTGCCGGCGGAGGCGATGGCGGAGACGAACGCGCAGAGAATAAGGGTTCTCACGGAAGAATTATAGACGCCGAACACGCCAAATTGTTTCGTCAGGCGTTACACTGGTTCGAAGAATCGGAAAGAAGGCCGCATGAAAATAACGAAGTTGATGCTGTGGGTTTCGGCGGGATTGCTGGTGGGCCTGGCGCTGATGCCGGAGAAGGCGCCCGCGCAGGGACGCGGCGGACGCGGACCTGACCCACAGATGATCGCGTCGCGGGAGGCGGCGGAAAAGGAGCTCGAATCGATCGCGATCATAGAGCGAAAGGTAATGGTCGCGATGCGCGACGGCAAGCGCATGGCGGCGGATATCTACCGGCCGCGGGACACTTCGAAAAAATATCCGATCGTGTTCGTGCGCACTCCGTATAACTTCAACTATTGGGATGTGCGCAACGGCACGTGGGCGAGCATGAGCGCACAGCTCGACGCAGTGAAGCGCGGTTACGCCTACGTCGGAATGAATGAGCGCGGCCATTTCTTCTCGGAAGGCAATTACGATATTCTCGGGCCGCCGCTGACCGACGGCACGGACGCGATCACGTGGATGTCGTCGCAATCGTGGTCGAACGGGAAGGTGGGGACCATCGGCTGCTCATCGACGGCGGAGTGGCAACTGGGCGTCGCGGCGCAGGGCAATCCCGCGTACGCGGCGATGATCCCGCAAGGATTCGGAGCGGGCGTGGGCCGCGTCGGGCCGTATTACGAGCAGGGCAACTGGTATCGCGGCGGCGCGGTACAGATGCTGTTCATCGCATGGCTGTACGGGGAGCAGAACCAGGTGCGCCCGATGTTTCCGCCCAACACTTCGCAGGCGGATCTGATTCGTGTATCGAAAGAGTTCGATCTCTCGCAGCAACTGCCGCCGGTCGATTGGGCGAAGGCGCTGACGCATCTGCCGGAGGACGACATCATGAACGCGGTCGACGGGCCGCACGGGATTTTCGCGGATCGCATGGAGGTTTCAACAGGCGGCGCGATGATCAAGAGAACTCCCAACGATCCGGCATGGTATCGCGGCGGATTGTGGCACGACAACATGCAGGTGAACGTGCCGGGATATTGGTTTATGTCGTGGTACGACGTGTCGATCGGGCCGAATCTGGCGGCGTACAATCAGGTGCGCAAGACGGCGAAGGGCGCGATCGCGAATGAGCAATACGCGGTGATTGCACCCACACTGCATTGTCAATACACGCGCGCGACCGAGGACACAGTGGTGGGTGAGCGCAGCATGGGCGACGCGAGGCTCGATTACAACGCGCTGACGTGGGGCTGGTTCGATCATTTTCTAAAGGGCGAGGACAACAAGGTTTTGGAAACGACGCCGAAGGTTCGCTACTTCACGATGGGGATGAACAAGTGGCAGACGTCGGACACGTGGCCGCCGCAAGGAGCGCGGCCGGTCACTTTCTATCTTTCGAGCGGAGGAAAGGCGAACAGCGGGAGCGGCGATGGCGCGCTGAACACTTCGCCTCCGGGAGGCGACGCGCCGGACAGCTTCGTTTACGATCCCATGAGTCCGGTGCCGTCGTATGGAGGCAACGTATGTTGCACGGGGAACGCAGTGACGGGCGGCGCGTGGGATCAACGGAAGATGGAGGAGCGCCCGGACATCCTGGTGTACTCGACCGAGCCGCTGAAAGAAGGCATGGAAGTGAGCGGGCCGATTGAAGCGACGCTGTACGTATCGTCGGACGCGAAGGACACGGACTTCACGGTGAAGTTGATCGACGTGTATCCGGACGGGAAGGCATACAATCTGGACGAAACGATCCAGCGGGTGCGTTATCGCGAAGGCTACGAGAAGCCGCCGGTGTTTATGCAGGCCGGCAAGGTGTACAAAGTGACGCTTTCGCCGATGACCACCAGTAACTTCTTTGCGGCGGGACATCGCATCCGCATCGAGGTCACGAGCAGCAATTTCCCGCGCTTCGATCGCAATCTGAATACGGGCGGCAACAATTACGATGAGGCGAAGGGGGTGGTGGCGCACAACTCAGTGCATCACTCGCAGCAATATCCTTCGCAGGTGATGGTGACGGCGGTAAGGCGCTAGGGGTTTGCCGGTCGCTTGAAACCGAAAAACCTGAAGCCGGTCCGGAGACCGGCTCGCCGGTCCCACGTCATTACCGGCGCGATTCGAGGAACAGCTTGACGCGCGCCATGGCCTCTTCAAGAATCGGACGGTCCGAGGCGTAGCAGATTCGCACGTTGCCTTCGCCGCCGGCGCCGAACGCGACGCCGGGAGCCAACCCGACCTTGGTCTCCATCAGCAGTTGCTTGCAGAACTCGAAGGAATCCGTGACGCCGTCGACCTTGACGAACAGATAGAACGCGCCGTCGGGCGCGGGAACCGTGACGCCGCTGGTTTTGGCCAGCACGCTCATGCAGAAGTCGCGGTTTTCGCGCAGCCGGCAAACCATCTGGCGCAGCGTATCCTCGCCCCACAGCAGCGCGGTTTCGCTCGCGCGCTGTCCGAATCCGGAAGCGCAGGAAATGATGAACTCGTTGAGTTGCGATGCGCGCGCGACCAGATCCTTGCGTCCGATCAGCCAGCCGACGCGCCAACCGGTCATGCAGTGGGACTTCGACATCGATTGCACGACGACCACGGCGTCATCGCGCGTGCATTTTTCGAGGATCGACGGCGCAGAACCCGTAGGCTTACCTTTTTCGGCGGGTGCGGGATTGGTGAGCGCGGGATAATACAGGCGCTCATAAACCTCGTCGGCCATGAGCCACAGATTATGGCGGCGCGCGAATTCGAGCAAGTGTTCCTGATCCTGTTCCGTTGCGACCCAACCCAGCGGATTCGACGGCGAGGTATAGAGCAGCAAGCGTGTGCGCGGCGTGACGGCGCGCTCGAGCGCGTCGAAATCGATCGAATAGCCGCCGGCTGAAAGAACGTGCGGAATTTCGCGCGGAACCGCGTTCGACATCTGCATGATGGCGGCGCCGTTGGGCCACGACGGCGTGAGCACGATGCCTTCATCGCCGGGATCGAGCATGCAGCGGATGGTGACGTTGAGCGCCTGGACGCCCGAGGCAGTGATGGCGATTTCCGTGGTGGGGTCGAGCTCGACCGAGTGAAGCTCGGAGTAATAGCGCGAGATCGCGCGGCGGAGGGAAGGCAGCCCGGCGTTTTCGGTGTAGTAAGTAAAGCCGTCCGCCATGGCTTTTTGCGCGGCGCGCTTGATGTAATCGGGAGTCGGCGCGTTGGACTCGCCGAAGTAGAGCTTATAAACTCCCTCCATCCCCATCGCGATTTCGGCAAGCTCTCGAATGCGCGAGTGAGGGACGGCGAGCGCGGAGGCGGACAACTTGGCGGGCATGAACTATTTTACTGCGCAGCTCTACGATACGGCGGCGGGGACGGCAAGCTCGCGACGGGCCTTGCGCGCATTGCGGCGTTTCACAATCGCGGCGATGAGCAGGACTCCGACGAAGGCTCCGAGACCGGCGACGAACATGTCTTCCTGCGAATCCCACATGTCGCCCTGCATGCCGACGAACTCCTCGCCCCGCTCCGGCGTGAGGATGTTGGCCATGAAGGCTTCGAGAATCTCGTAGACCGCGCTGAACGCGAGGGTGCATTCAACCGGCAGGTAGTATTGCCAGTTGCCGCGGACGCGCAGCACGCGAATGCAGATTTCGCGCATGGGATAAGACAATAGGAAACCGAAGCTGAAGTGAGCGATCCGATCGTAATGATTGCGCGCGGTGTGCAGGATCGGCTTGAGCCACTCGCCGAGCGGAACATCCGAGTATTTATAATGCGCGCCAAATTCGTGGATGCCGAGATAGATCAGCATGAGCAGGTACGACAGGTCCGAGAAAGCGAATTTGCGGTACGTACCGAAGATGAAGATAAGGACGACGGCGGCGGTGCCGTTTTCGAGCGCCCAATCGAAAACCTTATCGGGGTGATAGGCGGCGATCGCCATGAGGGCGGCGACGCCGATACAGATCCACTGAAAGAAGCGATTGTCGCGGAAGGCAGGCGAGCCGGCGGTGCTAGCGGTAGTCAAAGGGCATTATAGGATGGAATCGCGCGGCGGCGCGCCGATGCGGGAATTAAACCCGCCGGTCCTTGGCCGCCATCAGTTCTTCGATATTGACGAGTTCGGTCGGATACTCGCCGGTGTAGCAGGCGTAGCAGTAATCGCGGCCACGATCGTCAACCGCTTCCCGCAGAGCTTCGAGCGAAAGATAACCCAGAGAATCGGCATCCATGAAGCGGCGGATTTCCTCGATGGAATTGTTCGCCGCGATCAGTTCCGCCACGCAGGGAGTATCCACTCCGTAAAAGCACGGCGAAACCGTGGGCGGGCAGGAAATGCGGACATGCACTTCGCGCGCGCCCGCGCTGCGCACCATGCGCACGATTTTGGCGCTGGTGGTGCCGCGCACGATCGAGTCGTCGACCAGAATGACGCGCTTGCCTTCGAGCAGATGGCGCACGGGATTCAATTTCAGCTTGACGCCGAAATCGCGGATGGCCTGCGAAGGCTCGATGAAAGTGCGGCCCACGTAATGATTGCGAATGAGGGCCTGCCGGAACGGGATGCCCGCTTCGGAGGCGTAGCCGATGGCGGCGGCGACTCCCGAATCAGGCACGGGCACGACCACGTCGGCATCGACCGGGCATTCGCGCGCGAGGAGCCGTCCCAGCATCTCGCGCGACTGCTGCACCGGCCGGCCGAACACGATCGAATCGGGCCGCGAAAAATACACGTGCTCAAAGACGCATTGGGCGTGGGCGCGGACGGGAGCGTAGCGCTCGCGGGTCATGCCTTCGGGTCCGACGATGATCATCTCGCCCGGCTCGACATCGCCAACGTAGGTGGCGTCGATCAGATCGAACGCGCAGGTCTCCGACGCGAATACAAAGCAGGTTCCCTGGCCGTCGGAACGATCCAGGCGACCGAGCGCGAGCGGCCGGAATCCGTGCGGATCGCGCGCGACAATGACGCGGTCCGAAGCGAGAAAGACCAGTGAAAATGCGCCTTCGAGCTGAAGCATCGCCTCGCGGAGCGCGCCCGCGAGCGTACGCTCCCGGGATCGCGCGACCAGGTGCAGAATCACTTCGGTATCGCTCGAGGCCTGGAAGATCGATCCGTCGCGTTCGAGATCGCGGCGCAGTTCGCCGGCGTTGGTGATGTTGCCGTTGTGCGCGACGGCGATTTGGCCCTTATTGCAGGCGACCGAGAACGGCTGGGCGTTGAGCAGCACGGTGTCGCCGGCGGTGGAATAGCGCGTATGGCCGATGGCCAGTTCGCCGGGCAATCCGCCCAGGACTTCCGGCATGAAAATCTCGGCAACGTGGCCCATGCTTTTGTGCGAATAGATGGTGCGGCCGTCGCTCGAACAGATGCCGGCGCTTTCCTGGCCGCGATGCTGCAATTGATAGAGACCGAGGTAAGCGAGGTTAGAGGCCTCGGGATGGCCGCAGATCGCGACGACGCCGCACTCATCGTGAAAATGATCTTCGTGCAACCGGTCGCGGACTGAGTCTTCAGGCATGCTGGTTCGCGATGCGATCCTCAAGTGCGTTTCGGGAGGCTTGGTCCAACTGGCGTACGGAACAGTCGACCCAAGTCGTCGTACTGTTGCCGATTCGCAATCTCTCCTTCATTGTAACGCCAATACTAGTGCATTCTACGTTGAATTTGCGCGCAATTTCTTCGACTGATTGCGGCACGGCTGTGGAAATCAGGATTCGCGAAGGTCCTTCGTGAAAAAGCGCGATTTCGGGGCGCAGATCTGTCGAAATTTCAATGGACGCGCCGATATCCGTGGCGCAGCACTCGGCCAGCGTTACGCCAAGTCCGCCGTCGCTCAGGTCATGCGCGGATTCGACCAGCCCTTCGTTGACAATTTCGCGAATGGCCGCTTGCACGCGTTTTTCGTAGTCGAGATCGAGCGCGGGCGGCAAGCCCCACAGCGCGTCGAGCACGACTTTCGCGTATTGCGTGCCACCGAAGCGAGTTTCGTCGCACGAGCCGAGACCGCCGAGCAGCATCACGGCGCGAGCTTCGTTCTTGAACGGAATCGTAACCGGCGCGGCGGTTTTGAGCAGGCCCACGATGCCGATCACCGGCGTCGGCCAGATGGCCTCGCCCAGGGTTTCGTTGTAAAGGCTCACGTTGCCGCCGGTGATGGGCGTTTCGAAATGGCGGCACGCCTCGGCGAGGCCCTCGATGGTTTCGACCAACTGCGCCATGATCTCCGGGCGCTCCGGGTTGCCGAAGTTGAGATTGTTGGTGGCGGCGACGGGGAGCGCACCGGCTGTCGAAAGATTGCGGCAGCATTCGGCGACGATCAAGCGCGCGCCTTCGCGCGGCGAGAGCGCACAGTAGCGGCTGTTGCCGTCGAGCGACATGGCGATACTTGTGCCGGTTTCCTTGATCCGGACGATGGCGGCATCCGCGCCCGGGCCCGCGAGCGTGTTGGCGCGAACCAGATAGTCATATTGCTGCCAGATCCAGCGTTTCGAACACAGATCGCCGGAAGCGAGGAGCTTCAGCAGATCGGCCGCGAGATCGGCTGACCGGAACGCGGGCGCTTCAATCCGAGCCGGGCGAAAAGGCGCGACGTCGTGAGGCCGGTCATAAAGCGGCGCTTCATCGGCAAGCTCGCGATTAGGAATTTCAGCGGCGATCACGCCGTGATTTTTCACGCGAAGCTTTCCGTCGCCGGTCACGCGGCCGATGGTCACCGCGTCGAGTCCCCATTTGCGGAACACCGCGAAAACTTCCTCTTCGCGGCCGTGTTCGGCGACCAGCAGCATCCGCTCCTGCGATTCGGAGAGCATGATTTCATAGGGCGTCATGCCGGTTTCCCGCTGCGGGACGAGCGCGAGATCGATCTCGATACCGGTGCCCGCGCGGCTGCCCATTTCGCACGTGGAACACGTGAGCCCGGCCGCGCCCATATCCTGAATCCCAACGATCGCGCCGGTTTTCATGGCTTCGAGGCAGGCTTCGAGCAGAAGCTTTTCCATGAACGGATCGCCGACTTGCACATTCGGGCGCTTCTGCTTCGATTCTTCTGTAAATTCGGCGGATGCCATCGACGCGCCGTGGATGCCGTCGCGCCCGGTCCTGGCGCCGACGTAGATCACCGGATTTCCGACGCCCGATGCGCGCCCGAAGAAGATTTCATCGTGACGAAAAACACCGAGTGCGAATACGTTCACCAGCGGATTGCCGTTATAACATGGCTCGAAAACGGTCTCGCCGCCGACGGTCGGGACGCCGAAGCAATTTCCGTAATGCGCTATGCCGCCGACCACGCCTTCAAGGATGCGGTGGTTGCGGGCGCCGTGCGCGGGATCGTCAAGGGGCCCGAATCGCAAGGCGTCCATGACCGCGATGGGGCGCGCGCCCATGGTGAAAATATCCCGCAGGATTCCGCCGACGCCGGTCGCCGCGCCTTGAAACGGCTCGATGAAGCTGGGGTGGTTGTGCGACTCGATCTTGAACGCGATGGCGAAGCGCTCACCGGATTCGGACGCCCCGATGTCGATGATGCCGGCGTTTTCGCCGGGCCCGACCAACACGCGCGGACCTTTGGTAGGCAGCTTCTTGAGATGCAGACGCGAACTCTTGTAGGAACAATGCTCGCTCCACATGACGGTGAAGATGCCGAGCTCGGTTTCGGTGGCTTCGCGCCCAAGAATCGATCGGACTTTGTCCAGTTCAGAGGGCGTCAGGTCGCTCATGCGGCGGCCGCAACCAGAGAATGCACCATGCTCTCAAACAGTACGCGCCCATCCGTCGAACCAAGGAGAGATTCCACGGCGTCCTCCGGATGCGGCATCAGGCCCATCACGTTGCGGCGTTCGTTGCAGATACCGGCGATATCGCGTAACGAACCGTTGGGATTGTCGACGTAGCGGACGACAACGCGATCCTCTTTTTCAAGCGCATCGAGCGTATATTCATCCGCGAAATAGCAGCCTTCGCCGTGCGCGACAGGTACTTTCAACAATTGTCCGCGCGTGGCCGTGCAGGTGAACGGAGTGTTGGTGGTTTCGACGCGCAGCGTGACTTCGCGACAGACGAATTTCAAGCCTCGATTGCGCAGCAGCGCGCCGGGAAGGAGGCCGCTCTCGACCAGAATCTGAAATCCGTTGCAGATGCCAAGCACGAGTCCGCCGTCGGCTGCGAACTTCCTGATCGCGTTCATGACCGGCGAAAATTTGGCGATCGCGCCGCAGCGAAGATAGTCGCCGTAGGCGAATCCGCCGGGCAGGATGAGCGCGTCGACCGCGCCCAGCGAGGTGGAATCATGCCAGATCAGCTCGGCGGATTGTCCGAACACGCAAGAGATCGCATGCCAAGCGTCGTGGTCGCGATTGCTACCCGGGAAAACGACGACGCCGAATCTCATGGGGAGAGCTTTCATTTTAACAGAGCGCGGGACGCGCGGTTCCAGAGCGCGGGACGCGCGGTTCCAGAGCGCGGGACGCGCGGTTCCAGAGCGCGGGACGCGCGGTTCAAGTAAGACGCGGTACGTTGGAGAGTACCGAAAATGACGCGCTGCTCAGCATGCTCGACCGAACTGCCGGTAAACAGCCGGTTCTGCCTGACCTGCGGCGCTAATGTGACGGGGTCGAACGCGGACGAAGTCGCCACCATCGCCATGGATGCCGCGATGTCGGATGCGCCGATCACGCCGATGTCCGGTTCACGCGTGCGGTCGGGTGGCGCGGGCGCCGAGACGCAGCGCTTTCCGCCCGGCACCTTGATCGCGAGCCGCTACCGCGTGATCGCACGGCTGGGCAAAGGCGGAATGGGCGAGGTGTTTCGCGCCGACGATCTGATTTTGGGCCAGCCGGTCGCGCTGAAATTTCTGCCGGAAACGGCCGCGAATAATCCCCATCTGCTGGCGCGATTCTATGACGAAGTGCGGATCGCGAGGCAGGTCACGCATCCCAACGTCTGCCGCGTTCACGATATCGGCGAGGTGCAGGGGCAGCCGTTTCTGTCGATGGCGTATATCGACGGCGAGGATCTGGGCGTGCTGTTGCGCCGCATCGGGCGATTGCCGGCGGACAAAGCCACCGAATTTTCGCGCAAGCTGTGCGCCGGGCTTGCGGCCGCGCACGCGCAGGGCGTGCTGCATCGCGATCTGAAGCCGGGCAACATCATGATCGATTCGCAGGGGCAGGTATTGATCACCGATTTCGGGCTTGCGGGCATCGCGGAGGAGTTGCAAGGCGCCGAGGTTCGCAACGGAACGCCGGCCTACATGGCGCCGGAACAGCTCACCGGGCAGGAGGTGTCGGCGAGAAGCGACATTTACTCACTCGGGCTGGTGATGTATGAAATGTTCACGGGGCGCCCGCCGTTTGAGGCGAACACGGCGGCGGAGATGCTGCGGTTGCGGCAGCACTCGCGTGCGACGAATCCGTCTGCGCTGGTGCAGGACATCGATCCGGCGGTGGAACGCGCGATTCTGCGCTGCCTCGAGCCCGACCCGAAAATGCGGCCGCAAACAGCGCTGGCAGTCGCCGCGGCGCTTCCGGGCGGCGATCCATTGGCGGCGGCGCTGGCCGCGGGCGAGACACCTTCGCCTGAAGCGGTGGCCGCGGCCGGCACAACTGACGGACTGCGTCCCGCGATCGCGATCGGGGCGCTGGCGGGAGTGGTCGCGTTGATGAGCGTGCTGCTGGTATTTGCGCCGCGCATGCGCGGGGTCAATCTGGTTCCGCTGGAGAATCCGCCGGAAGCGCTGGCCGCGAAAGCCCGGGACATCGCGCGCAGACTCGGCTACACGGACAAACCGGCCGATGCGGCGTACGGCTTCAATTTCAGCGGCTATTCCGATTACCTCGAGCACCGAATTCGGGGGATGGCCCAGTGGGAGAAGGTTCTTTCGAAGCCGCCCTCGCTGCTCGAGTTCTGGTATCGCCAGAGTCCTCGCGTCCTTGAATCGCAGAGTATTTCAAGCAACGCAATCGTGTCGAGCGAAGATCCGGCGCCCGGGATCGCCGGCGAGGTGTCGGAAAACCTGGATCCGGACGGGCGCCTGTTGAAATTCACCGCGATTCCGCCGGAGGTCGACAATTCCGGCAATGAGGGGCGCAGCGCGGATTGGTCCGCGTTGTTCGCCGCCGCCGATCTCGACATTACGCATTTTCAGCCGGCCGCTCCGCAGTGGGTTCCGCTGGTCGGCACCGATTCGCGCTCCGCGTGGACGGGAGCGTATCCCGGGCACTCCGATCTGCCGATCCGCGTGGAAGCCGCGGCGTGGCATGGAAAACCGGTGTACTTCGCGATCATCTGGCCGTGGACCAAGCCGACGCGCATGGCTGCGTCTGCAATATCGTCAGCGGGAATCGCGGGTATCATCCGGAACCTGATTCTGATCCTGGTGGGCGTGATTGGTATTGTGATGGCCCGGCAGAATTCGAAGGCAGGCCGCGGCGATCATCGTGGGGCGGTGCGGCTGGGGATATTCGCCGGAGCGGCGAGCTTGCTCGGGTGGTTGTTATCGGCGCATCACGTGGCGTCGGGAGCGGAATCAGCGCTGCTGGGCGAAGCGATCGCGGACGCGGTGCTGCGCGCCGTGCTGCTATGGGGTCTTTATCTCGCGCTCGAGCCGTGGGTGCGGCGTTACTGGCCGCAGACGCTGATCACCTGGACCCGCGTTTTAGGCGGGCGCTTTCGCGATCCGATGGTGGGGCGCGATTTGCTGTTTGCGGTGCTATTCGGACTCGCCTATTGCGCGCTGATCATCGCCTTCGAGGCGTTGGACAAGGAACCATCCGGAGATTTCACGCTGCTGAATCTCCTGGGCGGACGCATGGTCGCGTACGGAACCCTCACCCACGTCTTTCAGGCGCTGATCAGCGGACCCGAGTTCTTCCTCCTGATCTTCCTGCTGCGCGTGGTTCTGCGCCGGCAGTGGCTGGCGGCAGTGGCGTTTGTCGCGCTATGGACCTCGCTGCAATTGACGCAGAGCGGCGGCAACCTCTGGGTTCGCGCGGCTTTCTTCGCACTGATCTATACTCTGCTGGTCGTCATACTGCTGCGCTTCGGATTGTTCGCGCTGGTGGTCACGGTGTTTCTCATAGATTGGATAAACCAGGCGCTGCTCACTACCGATCTCGGCTCCTGGTACGGACTGAGCTCCATGTTTGTGCTGCTGGTGGTCGGCGCGATGACCGCTTTCGGATTCTGGACGTCGCTGGGCAGCCGGAAGATGATCGACGACGCTGCCCTTGCGCGTTAGTCACCGGTTTGTCATCAGGCCAGATCGTACAATAGAGATTCCATGCGAATTGCGCTCGCGCAAATCAATCCGACCGTGGGAGATGTGGGCGGCAATGCGGCCCTGATCGCGAAAGTGGCGCGCGAAGCAGCCGGGCGCGGCGCGGAACTTGCGGTTTTCCCCGAGCTTTCGATCACGGGATATCCGCCGCGCGACCTGGTTGAGAAACCCAGCTTCATCGAACGCAGCGAGCGCGAACTGGAGCGGCTGGCAACCCAGACCGCCGATCTCGACCTCAGCATCGTGTGCGGGTATGTGGCGCGCGCCGAATCCGGCGCCGGCAAGCGCGCGCTCAACTGCGCGGCCGTGATCGAGCGCGGAAGCGTGGTTTTCCGCCAAACCAAGATGCTGCTGCCGAACTACGACGTCTTCGATGAGGCGCGTTACTTCCGGCCGGCGGAAAGCGCGTCGCTGTGCACCATTCGCGGCACGCCGGTCGCGTTGACGATCTGCGAGGACGCGTGGAACGATCGCCGCTTCTGGAAGCGGAGGCTGTATCAGCGCGACCCGGTGGAAGAATTATTCGAGGCCGGCGGCGAAATCATGCTGTGCATCAATGCATCTCCGTACCAGGTGGGGAAGCGGGAGATGCGGCGCGAAATTTATCGCGCGTCCGCGAGACGCTACAAGCGTCCGGTGGTGTATGTGAACCAGGTGGGCGGCAACGATCAGCTGGTGTTCGACGGCTCCAGCTTCGCGATGAACGGCGCGGGCGGGATCATCGCATCGGCGCGATCGTTTGAAGAAGACCTGGCGATTGCCGATATCGAGACCGGCGCTGGCGACCTGCATGAGGATTTCAGGGATGAGTGCGAGGCGACGTATCAGGCTCTGGTGCTCGGCACGCGGGACTACATGCGCAAGTGCGGATTTTCAAGGGTGCTGATCGGGTTGAGCGGCGGAATCGATTCATCGCTCACGGCCGCGATCGCGGTGGACGCGGTGGGAAGAGAGAACGTGACCGGAGTCGGGATGCCGGGGCCGTATTCTTCTGACGGCAGCGTCAACGACGCGCGAGAAATGGCCGCGCGCTTGGGAATCCGGTTCGAGATCGTGCCCATCCGCGGCGTGTACGAGCGGTTCATTGAGGAGCTGGCGCCGGCGTTTGCGGGGCGCGCGCCGGACGTGACCGAAGAAAATCTCCAATCGCGATTGAGGGGCGTCACGCTTATGGCGTTGTCGAACAAGACCGGCGCGCTGGTGCTGACCACCGGAAACAAGAGCGAGATCGCGGTAGGCTACTGCACGCTTTACGGCGACATGTGCGGCGGGCTGGCCGTGATCAGCGATGTTCCCAAGACCATGGTGTACTCGCTATCGCGCATCGCCAACCGGCGGCATCAGGATGAGCGCGGCGGCGCGATCCCGGAGAGCGTTTTCTCGAAACCGCCCTCGGCCGAGCTGAAACCGGACCAGAAGGACACGGATTCGCTTCCCGAATACGACGTTCTCGATCGTATCCTTGAGGCCTACATCGAGCAGTACCGCACGCCGCGCCAGATTGCCGACGACCTGAAGCTTTCGATCGAGCTGGTTGCGGACATCGTCAACAAAGTGGACCGCAACGAGTATAAGCGCCAGCAGGCCGCGCCCGGCCTGAAAGTGACCAGCAAGGCATTCGGCATCGGGCGGCGTTTCCCGATCGCACAGAGGTATTCCGAATGAAACAATATTTGGGCATCGTGTTTGTCGTGATCTGCGCGGGAATTCTGTGTTCGCAGCCTGCCTGGCAGGTGCGCGTGGGCCGTCAACCGGACGGGACCTTTCTTCTGTCCAACGGCTGGCGCCTCAAGCCGGCCGGTGCGCAGGTGCAGCTCGACACTCTCCCGATGTCGTCGGCGCTTTCAAAAGACGGGAAATTCCTGCTGGTGCTGAACGGCGGATACAAGCCGCCGTCGGTGAGCGTGCTGACGGTCGATTCGCCGCACGAGATTTCGCGGGTGCCGGTGGCGGACGCATGGCTCGGGCTCGCGTTTTCGCCCGACGGATCGAAAGTCTACGTGGGCGGCGCATCGCACGCGTCGGTGTTCGAATTCACGTTTTCCCCGTCAGGCGAATTGAAACCGTCGCGGGAGCTGGCGGTCGCGCCGGCCGACCAGCGTACCTATGAGGATTTCATCGGCGATGTCGCGGTCTCCCCCGATGGAGGTCTGATCTACGCGGCGGACATGTATCACGACACGATCGCGGTGATCGACGCGCGATCCGGTCAGGTGAGGGAGCGCTTCAAGACCGGCCGGCGGCCGTACCGGATTCTGGTCCATCCCGACGGAAAGGCGTTTTTCGTTTCGAGCTGGTCCGACGGGTCGGTGTACCTGCACGACGCAAAGACCGGAACCGAGAGCGGCCGGATTGGCCTCGGCCAGCACACCACCGACATGGTGTTGAGCAACCTGAAGGCGGAAGGCGAGGAAAACAACGCGACCTATCGACTGTTCGTCGCCGCGGCGAACACCAACAGCGTGTTCGTGGTCGCGATCGACAACACCAAGCAGATGAAGCAGATCGAATCGATCAACGTCGCGATGACCGCGCGCCATCCGTTGGGCATGACGCCGAGCGCGGTCGCGCTGAGCCCGGATCAGAAGCAGCTTTACGTAGCCTGTTCGGATGCGAACGTCATCGCGGTCGCGGACATTTCCGAAACGCCCACTCGCCTGCGGGGTTTCATTCCCACCGGCTGGTATCCCACCGCGGCGCGCGCGCTCGCCGACGGCCGGTTGCTCGTGCTGAACGGGCGCGGATTGCAGAGCTACCCCAATCCCGATTATCCCGGTCCGCGGCAACGTTCCGATTCGCATGCAGGCGATCCGCGCGCTCAATACGTCGGCGTTTTGCAGACCGGCACGATGTCGGTAATCGACCCGCTGACCGATGAAGCGCTCGACCGGTACACGCACCTTGCGCAAAGTCTGTCGCCTTATCGCGACAGCGACCTGGACATTCAGCGTCTGCCGACGGACAGCGTGATCATTTCGCAGCCCGAAAAGCCGTCGCCGATCGAGCACGTGATTTATATCGTGAAGGAGAACCGGACGTACGATCAGGTGCTCGGCAAGATCGGCAAGGGCAACAGCGATGCGTCCTTGTGCCTGTTCGACGAATCGTCCGCGCCCAATCACTACAAGCTGGCGCGCGAGTTTGTGCTGTTCGACAACTTCTACGTCAACTCCGACGTAAGCGCCGACGGCCACAGTTGGGCGACCGCATCCATAGCGCCGGACTATGTTCAAAAGTTGTGGCCGAACGAGTACGCCGGCCGGCGCAAACGCTACGATTTCGAAGGACAGGAGCCGGCCAATTCACCGCCCGCGGGCTACCTGTGGAACAGTGCGCTCGCCGCCGGGAAGACCGTGCGCAATTACGGCTACTGGGTGACCAACACCAAGGAAGCCGCCGCGCCAGGCCAGGTCCAAATCGAAAGCATCCAGGACCCCGCGCTCAAAACCATCACGAACATGAAGTACCGCAGTTTCGACCTGGGCTATCCGGATGTCGAGCGCGCGCGGACGTTTCTAGAAGACGTCAAGCAATTCGAAGCGAGCGGCACCATGCCGAATCTGATGATCCTGCGGCTGGGCAACGATCATACCAACGGAACCACACCGGGAAAGATCGCGCCGCTATCGGAATTCGCCGACAACGACTATGCGCTGGGTCTGATCGTGGAAGGCGTTTCGAAATCCAGGTTCTGGCCGAAAACGGCGATCTTCGTAATCGAAGACGACGCGCAAAACGGGCCGGACCACGTGGATTCGCACCGTTCGCCGATGCTGGCGATATCGCCCTACACGCGCCGCGGGATCATCGACAGCACGATGTACAACCAGTCCTCCATCCTGCGGACGATGGAGCTGATCCTGGGAATGCGCCCGATGACTCAATTCGACGCAGCCGGTCATCCGCTGACCGCGGCGTTCGCGAAAACCGCCAATACCGCGCCGTATGTCGCAGCGCCGCCGCGAATCTCGCTTACCGAAAAAAATCCGCCGCGATCGAACACGGCGGCCCGGTCCCAGCGCATGGACTTTGAGGAAGCCGACCGGATTGACGATGATGAATTGAATGACATTTTATGGATCGCCATCAAGGGCAGTGAGCCTCCGCCGCCGGTGCGGGGCTACTTCGCCGGCCGCCGCTGAACGCGCCCGGATTTTCGCCCGCGGCTGCTGCGCGCGATGACCACGCTCTGTTTTCTGTGGCACATGCACCAGCCGTTCTACAAGGATCTGTGGAGCGGCCAATACAAGCTGCCCTGGACGCGCATGCACGCGCTCAAAGACTATGCGGGGATGGTGCGGATTTTGGGCGAATTCCCGGACGTCCACCAGACCTTCAATTTGGTCCCGTCGATGATAGCGCAGATCGAGGAATACGCCGCGGGCGAGGCGTCCGATCCGTTTCTTGAATGCGCGATCACGCCGGCGGAAGCTCTGACGGAATCGCAGCGGTCCTTCGCGCGGCGGTATCTGTTCCAGGCCAACCTCGAACACATGATCGGCCGCTTTCCGCGATATCGCGAGCTGTACGATTCGCGCGACCATCTGACGTTAAGCGATCTGCGAGATCTTCAAGTCCTCAGCCAGCTGGTCTGGTTTGACGAGGATCTTCGCGCGAGCGACGCCGATCTCGCTGAGCTCACGCGCAAGGGCCGCGGATACTCGCTCGAAGATCAGGCTTTGATGGCGCGAAAACAGCGCGAATCGCTCGAGAGCGTGTTGCCCGCTTACCGCGAGTTCAGCGCTCGCGGCCAGATCGAGGTTTCGGCCGCGCCGTTCTATCATCCGATCCTGCCCCTGATCTGCGATTCCGATATCGCTGCGGTGTCTCATCCCGGCATCGCGCTGCCGCGGCGCTTTAGCTACCCGGAGGACGCTCGCGATCAGCTCACGCGTGCGCGATCTTTCATTCGCGACAAGATCGGCGTCACGCCGGACGGACTGTGGCCGTCGGAAGGATCCATTTCCGACGAGGCGCTGGGGCTCGCCGCCGATTGCGGGTTCAAGTGGACCGCGAGCGACAACGGTGTTCTTTCGCGAACGCTCGCGGCCGACGCCGGACCCGAGCTCACCTATCACTCCTACTTGTGGCACCAGCACGGCCGCGAGATCCAGCTTCTGTTTCGCGACCACTTCCTCAGCGACCTCATCGGCTTCACCTACCAGCGCATGGGCGCGGCGGAAGCCGCCGAACATTTCCTGACACAGATCAGAAACAACACGCATGGCCGCCACGCCCTGGTCCCGATCATTCTCGACGGCGAAAACGCGTGGGAGTATTACCATTCGAACGGACGTCCGTTTCTGCGCGAACTCTATCGCCGCATTTCAGAAGATCCGGATCTGGAGGCGCTGACGATTTCCGAGGCGCTCGCACGTCTCGAGCCGCGCCGCATCGGCGGAGTAACGCCGGGATCCTGGATCAATGCGAATTTCGATGTCTGGATCGGCGCGGAAGAGGATAACCGCGCCTGGGAGCTTCTGCTCGATGCCCGGCTCGCCTACGATGCGGCTCACGATGTGCCGGAGGATATGCGCCGGCTCGCCTGGGAGGAACTGCTGATCGCGGAAGGCAGCGATTGGTGCTGGTGGTACGGACCCGAGCATCAGTCGGACAATCGGGAGGAGTTCGATCAGCTGTATCGCGATCATCTTGCGAACGTGTATCGCGCTCTGGGCGAGACGCCGCCCGATGCGTTATCCGTGCCGATCCTCAAGGAGCAACCCGGCGAAGTACGCGAGCCGCCGCAGAATCCGATTCGCGCCACGCTTGACGGCAAGGTCACCTCATTTTTCGAGTGGCAGGGCGCGGGGCGCTATCGTCCCGATCCGCGATCCGGCTCGATGCACGGCGAATCACTCGTGCGGGAGATGCTTTACGGCACCTACGACGGCAACTTATATGTCCGGCTGGACGGGTATCGCAAGAACAGCGGAGCGGGCGAGTTCAAGATCGAGTTCGACACCGGCGTGGCCGATACGCGGGCCGCGATCGGTGGAATCGTGGAGCTCAGCGCGCCGCGCACCGGCAGCCGCTTTCGTATATGGATCTCGCGCGATACTTTGCCGCCGGTCACGATTCCGAGGGAGGGATGGATCGAACTTCCGGACTCAACTTCTTGAACTTCCGGATTTAACTTCTTGAGACGCGCGGACTTAACTTATTTCAGGTGCGTTGAAGCGCGCTAGCGCGGTTCGTCGTCGATCGCGATCTTCAACGCGCGAAGGAACTTTTGATCCTGCGAAGTGAGCTTGATCTTGCCCACTTTACGCCGGCCGGACTCAGGCGGCGCGGCCAACTCGATGGTTTCACCCTCTTCGGTCTCTTCAGAATCCTCGCGCTTGTTGAATCCAATGGTGGCTTCGAGAACCAGGAAAACGTCGTAACCCGAGCGCTTAATCTCTCCGATGGCCGCGGCGATGCGATCGGAATCCGAGAGCGACTCATTGATGGCGTTCCCGAGTTCCTGCATGAGTTCCTTCAATCGATCTTCCAAGCGATCCCTCTTTCCGGCGCTTCTGTTCTGACGCCGCGGACCAGCCTTGAAAAGCTGACCCGGCGTGCCGCCCGGCCAAACCGCCCCAGAGCCACCTTCAGCATATCATCTGATGCGCGCACCAGCCATCCGGGTTCGACCCGGGGGCCCTATTCGTTTATCGGCCGGGGAACCCGGTTTCTGTACTCCCGCCCCTGCGTCGGTAGAGCTACGATGAAAGTATCAATGGCGGCCCTAATCAAACGCTTCCTGGCACACGTCATTCCAGGCGTCGCCCGCCCGTTGCGGATCCTGTGGAACGAGATGATCGGCTTTCTTTTCCTGGTACTGGCCGCGCCCGGGATCTGGAGCGCCGTCAAATATTTCCGCCGCGTCGAGCAAGACGCTGGTAATTTCTTTTTGGCCCTGCTCGCCGCGATTTTCGCCGCGGTCATGATGTTTTTCGGCATCTCCTCGTTCTTGCGTGCGCGCCGCATCTCTCGATCATGAAACCCGGGCGATCATGAATCCCGAACTGCCCGGCCAATATCCCTTCACGCGCGGCATCTATCCCGACATGTATCGCGGCCGGCCGTGGACCATGCGCCAGTACGCCGGCTTCGGAACGGCCGAGGAGAGCAATCGCCGCTATCGCTATCTGCTGTCGCAGGGCACCACGGGTCTTTCAGTCGCCTTCGATCTGCCGACGCAGATGGGCATGGATTCGGATCATCCGATGGCCGCCGGCGAGGTGGGCCGCGTAGGAGTGGCGATCTGTTCACTCGCCGATATGGAGCGGCTGCTCGACGGGATCCGTCTCGATCAGATCACCACCTCGATGACGATCAACTCGACGGCGGCCATTCTGCTTGCGCTCTATGTCACTGTCGCGCGGCGCCAGGGCGCCAACGTGCGCAAGCTTTCCGGCACGGTCCAGAACGACATCCTGAAAGAGTACATCGCGCGCGGGACTTACATCTATCCGCCGCGCCCCGCGATGCGGATTATCACGGACATGTTCGCGTGGGCTCGCGTCGAGCTGCCCGAGTGGAACACGATTTCGATCAGCGGATATCACATTCGCGAGGCAGGATCGACGGCGACCCAGGAGGTCGCGTTCACGCTGGCGAACGCGATCGCCTATATTCAAGCGGCGCTCGACGCCGGTCTCGAGATCGATTCGTTCGCCCCGCGTCTCTCTTTTTTCTTCAACGCGCATAACGATTTTCTGGAGGAGATCGCGAAGTATCGCGCGGCACGCAGGCTCTACGCGCACATCATGAAGGAGCGGTTTGGCGCTCGCAATCCAAAATCGATGATGCTGCGGTTCCACACCCAAACCGCCGGCTCGACTTTGACCGCGCAGCAGCCCGACGTCAACGCGGTACGCGTCGCGTTGCAGGCGATGGCCGCGGTCCTCGGCGGAACGCAATCTTTGCATACAAACGCGCGCGACGAGGCGCTTTCATTGCCGACCGAAGAATCGGCGCGGCTGGCGCTGCGGACGCAGCAGATCATCGCCAATGAAACCGGCGTGACCAGCGTAGCCGACCCTTTGGGCGGCAGCTTCTACATCGAAGAGCTGACCGATCGCATCGAGCGCGGGGCTCGTGATTATCTCGAGCGCATCGACGCCATGGGCGGGACGCTCGCGGCCATCGAGAACGATTTCATTCAAGCCGAGATTCAAAATGCCGCCTACGCGTTCCAGCAGTCGGTTGAGCGGGGCGAAACCACCGTGGTCGGCGTGAACCGCTTCAGACAAGACGAGCAGAATCCACTTGCGACATTCCGCATGGACCCGGACCTCGAGCGCGCTCAGATCGAACGGCTTCGCGAGATGCGGGCATCGCGATCGCAATCGATGGTTGAAGATACGCTCCGCGCTCTTGAACAGGCCGCCCGCGGCGGAGAAAATTTAATGCCGCGAATTTTGGAAGCGGTCGAGGTTCGCGCAACCGTCGGGGAAATCTCGGATCGCCTGCGCGGCGTTTTCGGCGAATATCGCGAACCCTAAGCTATTCTGAAGCTGCTCCGCTCGCCAGGGGCAAGGCGGCCGCAGCCGGCAATTCCTCGCGGCGCAGCGCTGGGAACTTTCCGTAGGTCATCCCGCGCCACAGCCACTCCATCGGCCCGAAGCGATATCTCGACAGCCACCAGTTGCTGAACACCACTTGCGCGCCGTAGAGGACGACCGTCGGAATCAAACCCATCGCCGGTCCCACGCGTCCGTACAATCCGGTGGTATAGCTGTAATAGAACAGCGTGCACAGGACGGATTGCGTCAGGTAATCGGTCAGCGCCATCCGGCCCACGGCGGCGAACGGCGTCAGCCAGCGACGCCAATTCGCGCTCTGAATCAGGACCGCAAGTCCGGAGGCGTATCCCGCGCTCAGCAGATGCATCGACGGGAATTGCAGAATACTCGCGAGATACCCGGCAACTGTCGGATGCCCGGTGGCCGGCCGCGAATGTTCGTAGACCACGAAAATGTTCAGCGCAATCCCGAGCGGTATACACACCGCGCAGATTCGCTTCATGAGCGGTTTGTACTCATCCAGGCGCTCGACGATACCGCTGCGGTAAACCCATAGTCCCGACAAGAACAGGCACATGGCGTAGATCGCGAAAAGCTGCGACGACAGATCGCCCTTCCAGACAATCCAATTTTCGCGAAGGATCTGCGCGACGGTGCCGTGCGAGTAGATTGCGATGATCGGCAGGACCTTGGTCATGTCAAATGGCGTGCTCGGGTGGGACGCCGGGCCGTGGCCGAACAACGCGGCGATGTAGATGCCTGAAATGGCCAATATGGGCGCCGTGAAGATACTCCCCGCCCACCACAGGACGATCTTTTGCCCCCGATTTCGGAAGAACAGCAGTATCGCGCCGGCGAGCGCATAGGTCAGCAGAATATCGCCCCACCAGATCAGAATTCCGTGAATCAGGCCGAACAGCGCCAGCGCAGCCAGCCGCCTTGGGTAGAACGACATGAACTTCGCTCCGCGGGCGACCGCGCGCGTCATCTGCACCGCGAATCCCAGGCCGAACAGGAACGAAAACAGGGTGACGAACTTGCCCTGAATGAAAACGTCGATGAACCCTTGCGCGATCAAATCCGCGCGCCCGTGAAACAACGGCCGGATGTCGCCGTAGAGCTCCGACGGAGCGTTAAAGCCGCGCATGTTCGCCGCCAGGATGCCGAACAAAGCCATCCCGCGCAGAATATCGATGTAGAGGATTCGTTCGGCCGAAGTGATGGGACCCGGCCGCTCGGCGTCAGAGGACATAAATGTCACCGCCTTTCCTTCCATAATAGAGGGAAACGCGAATGGCAATGCGGGAGTTCCATATCATTGGCGGGGGACTGGCGGGCTGCGAAGCGGCGTGGCAAATCGCGCGCGCCGGCGGCCGCGCCGTGCTCCATGAAATGCGTCCCGATCGCCAGACGCCGGCGCACAAAACCGCTTTGCTCGCCGAACTGGTGTGCAGCAATTCGCTAAAGAGCGAGCAGGAGAATTCGGCCCCGTGGCTGCTCAAGGAGGAATTGCGGCGCCTGGATTCGCTGCTGCTGCGTGTGGCGGCGCGGACGCGCGTTCCCGCGGGCCACGCGTTGACCGTGGATCGCGATCTGTTCGCGGCCGAAATCACGCGCGCGATTGAAAGCGAGCCGGCGATCGAGCTTCGCCGCGAGGAAGTAACCACCCTCGACGCTCAGAAAATCTGGATCGTCGCGACCGGTCCGTTGACTTCCGACGCTTTGGCCGCGGAAATCGCGCGGATCACCGGGTCCGAGCGGCTTTTTTTCTATGACAGCATCAGTCCCATCGTGGACGCCGAGTCGATCGATTGCTCTATCGCGTTTCGCGCGTCGCGCTACGGAAAATCGCTCGACGGCACCGATGATTATCTGAACTGCCCGCTCGACCAGCCGGAATACGAGGCGTTTGTCGACGCCGTGCTCGCGGCCGGGAGTGTGCCTGCGCACATCGAACAGGATCGCGCGAGATATTTCGAAGCCTGCCTGCCGATTGAGGAGATCGCGCGCCGCGGACGCGAGACCCTGCGATTCGGGCCGATGAAGCCGATGGGGTTGATCGATCCGCGCACCGGCCGGTGCCCGTATGCGGTGGTGCAGCTTCGCCAGGAAAACGCGCGCGCTGGCAGCTATAACCTGGTCGGCTTTCAGAATCACATGCGCTTCGGCGAACAAGCGCGCGTGTTGCGGATGATCCCGGGACTTGGGAAAGCCGAATTCCTGCGCTACGGCCAGGTGCATCGTAACACGTACATCAATGGACCGGCGCTGCTTAACGCGTCGCTGCAACTGCGCAGTTTGCCGAACATTTTTTTCGCCGGGCAGATTTCCGGCGTCGAAGGCTACGTCGAATCGATTGCGACCGGCCTCGCGGCGGCGCGCGGCGCCCTCGCGTTCGCAAACGGCGAGGCGCCTTGTCATTTTCCCCGGGAAACCGCGCTCGGATCGCTGTGCGCCTACGTCTCCGGCGCGGATCCCGCCCATTATCAGCCCGCCAACATCACCTTCGATTTGCTTCCCAAGCTCGAACATCCTCCGCGCGATCGCAAGCAACGGCATGCGGAAGTGTGCCGGCGCGCGCTCGATGCGCTCGACCAGTTCCTGTGCACTCATGTCTGAATCGCGAAGCCAATTGCGGGTCGCGGCCGAGCGCTTTTTGGGCGGGCTCGCGAGAGAGAATGCGTCGCCGCACACGCTCCGGAATTATTCCTCCGATCTCGATCAGTTCATCGATTATTTTTCGCCTCCGGATGCCGCGTCCGCCGCACCCGGCGAAATCGGCGTCCTGCAACTGCGCGAATGGCTGGGGGCTCTGTTCGATCAGCGCTTAAGCGCCGTCACGATCCGGCGCAAACTCGCCGCGGTGCGGTCGCTGTTCAAGTTCATGCTCCGCGGAGGAACGATCACGGCCAATCCCGCGCGACTGGTGCGCACACCCAAAGCGCCGAAGCGCGTGCCGGCTGTTCCGAGCGCGGAGCAGACGAACACGCTGGTGGATGCGGTCGGGGCGGATACGCTCGACCGTCCGCATCCGGCGCGCGATCTGCTCATTTTCGAGCTGCTGTACGGCTGCGGCCTGCGCATCAGCGAGCTCGCAGGACTGAACCTCGAAGATTTCGATCGCTCCGAGCGCTGGATCCGCGTGCGCGGAAAGGGCCGTAAGGAACGGCAGGTGCCGTATGGATCGAAAGCCGCCGGCGCACTCGAAAAATATCTGGCGCTGCGCGCGCCCGCGGAGCTTTCAGATCGCGCGCTGCTGATCAATCATCACGGACGGCGCTTGTCCGATCGCGGCGCGCGCGGAATCGTGAAGTTTTACGCGCGAATGATCTCCGGCGATGCGTCGCTGCACCCGCACAGTCTCCGCCACGCGTACGCGACGCATCTGCTTTCCGACGGCGCCGATCTCCGCGCGATTCAGGAGCTGCTCGGTCACGCGCGGCTCTCGACGACGCAGAAGTACACGCAGGTGTCGCTGACGGATCTCATGGCGGTTTACGATCGCGCGCATCCCAAGGCTCGGAAATGAGAAAGCCCAAAGAAAAGATCGCGGCCTCGGAAAAACTCCGCGAGATCCCCTCCGTCGATGAGGTGGTCGAGTCGCTGGGCGACATCAACGTGCCGCGCGCTTTGCTGGTGAGCGAAACCCGCCGCGTCATCGCCGCCATGCGAGCCCGGCTGATGCAGGATGCCGACGCCGATCCCGCGGATGCGGCCGGTCGAGTGCGCGAGAGCATCGCGGAGCTGGCGAGGCCGTCGCTCAGGCGCGTCATCAATGCGACCGGCGTGATTCTGCACACCAACCTCGGGCGAGCGCCGTCGGTAGTGTTCGCGCCGATCGGAGGATATTCCAATCTCGAATACGATCTGGGCCGCGGGCGCCGCGGCAAACGCGACGCACACGTGTCCGCGTTGCTCGAGCGTCTCGCCGGCCGGCCGGGGATCGCGGTCAACAACAATGCCGCTGCGGTGCTGCTGACCCTGCATGAGCTGGCTGGAGGAGGCGAAGCCATCGTGAGCCGGGGAGAACTGATTGAGATCGGCGACGGCTTTCGCATCCCCGACATCATGGCCGCATCGGGCGCGGAGCTGCGCGAGGTCGGCACCACAAATCGCACCCACCTCGATGATTACCGCGCCGCCATCGGCCCGCGCACGCGCCTTCTGATGCGCGTTCATCCCAGCAATTTTCACATCCAGGGGTTCACCGCGAAACCGGCCCTCAATCAGCTGGCCGAGCTCGCGCGCGAGCGCGGGTTGCCGCTTTACGAGGATCTTGGCAGCGGCTGCGTCGCCGAACTCGGCCCGTTTGGAATCGAAGAGCCGCGCGTTTCGCAGAGCCTGGATGCCGGCGTGAACCTGGTTTCGTTCAGCGGCGACAAGCTGCTCGGCGGCCCGCAAGCCGGGTTGATCGTGGGCGATTCGGAGCTGCTTACCCGCCTCCGCCGGAATCCTTTGTTTCGCGCTCTGCGCATCGACAAGCTGATTACCCAGGCGCTCGAGACCTCGCTGCGGCATCTCGTATTCGAGCGCTGGGACGAGATTCCGGCGCTGCACATGATCCGAATGACGGCAGACGAGATTCGCGCCCGCGCCGAGCGCGTCCGATCTCAGCTTCCAGGTCTTGAAATCATCCCGGGCCAAAGCGTGGCGGGTGGCGGATCGACGCCAGCCCAATCCTTGCCGACCTGGCTGATCGCGATTCCCGGCGACGCCATTGCGATCGAGCACCGGCTCCGTGCGAGCGACCCGCCGATCGTCGCGCGGATCGAGGCGGATAGGGCGGTGATCGATTTGCGAACCGTGTTCGCGTACGAAGAAGAGATTCTGGTAGCCGCGCTAAGAGCGCTTCACGCTTAACGAGCGCTTAGGAGCGCTCTAGATAAGTCGATTCCGACGTCGACACTCGAATCTTTTCACCTTCATTGATGAACGCGGGCACCTGCACCACCAGACCGGTTTCGAGCTTGGCGGGTTTGGTAACGTTGGAAACCGTCGCGCCTTTTAATCCCGGCTCGGTCTCGACCACCGTCATGTCCACCGACGGCGGCAGTTCGACGCTGATGGCCTTACCCTCGTAGAACTCGACGTTCACCTTCAACTGCGGAATCAGAAAATTCACCGCATCGCCGAGCAGGTCCTTCATCAGATGCATCTGCTCGAACGTCTCGGTGTTCATGAAGTAGAAGTACTCGCCGTCGTCGTAGAGATATTCCATCTCCTGCTCGTCGAGCGACGCGCGCTCCACCTTATCCTCGGAGCTGAACCGGTGCTCGATCATGGTGCCGGTCTTGAAATTGCGCATCTTCACCTGCACGAATCCGCGCAGGTTTCCCGGAGTTCGATGCTCCATCTTGAAGATGGAGAACAAATCCTTATTGAAGACGATCACCATGCCGGGACGCAGTTGTGTTGCGGAAATCATAAGAAGAGGAGACTTCTAGTGTAACAAACGGGCGTATATAGCGTAGCGTGTATGATGAAGAATGGTTCCCCATACCATCCCTGAAGGGCTAACTTTTGACGACGTGTTATTGCTTCCGGCGCGCAGCGCGGTCGTTCCCGCCCAGACCGACACCCGCACCTGGCTGACCCGAAAAATCGCGCTGAACATTCCAGTGGTCAGCGCCGCGATGGACACGGTGACGGAATCGCATCTGGCCATCGCGCTCGCTCAGCAAGGCGGCATCGGCCTGGTGCATCGCAGCATGAGTATTGAACGCCAGGCGGAAGAAGTCGACCGCGTGAAGCGCTCGGAAAGCGGGATGATCGTCGATCCCGTTACGGTCGAGCCCGAGCAGAAGATCGCGGACGCGCTCGAGGTCATGCGGCGCTACCGGATATCCGGCGTTCCCGTGACCAAGAACGGAAGGCTCGTCGGCATTCTCACCAATCGCGATTTACGATTCGAAACACGCTTCGATCTTCCGATCGAAAACGTAATGACTAAAGAGAATCTCATCACGGTGGCCGTCGGAACCACGCTCGAGGAAGCTGAGGCGATTCTGCACCGCCATCGCGTGGAAAAACTTCTGGTCGTCGATGATCAGTACAACTTGAAGGGTTTGATCACCGTCAAAGACATTCAGAAGAAACTAAAATATCCGAGCGCGGCGAAGGACGAGCAGGGTCGGCTACGCGTGGGCGCGGCTATCGGATCACAGGGCGATTTCCTCGAGCGCGCGCAGGAACTGGTAAAGAAAAAAGTGGACGTTCTCGCGATCGATTCCGCGCACGGTCATCAGGAGCGCGTGCTCGAGGCAATCGCTGCGGTCAAACACGCGCTGCCGGAGGTGCAACTGATCGCGGGCAACATCGCGACCTACGAAGGCGCGCGGGATCTGATCGCGTTGGGCGTCGACGGCATCAAGGTCGGCATCGGACCCGGCTCCATCTGCACCACGCGCGTGGTCAGCGGCGCGGGCGTGCCGCAAATCACGGCGATCACGGAATGTTCCAAGGCAGCGCGGAGCGCGGGCGTGCCGCTCATCGCCGACGGTGGCATCAAGTTCTCGGGCGATATCACCAAGGCGATCGCCGCCGGCGCAGACAGCGTGATGATCGGCGGGCTGTTCGCCGGAACCGAGGAAAGTCCCGGCGAAACCATTCTCTACCAGGGCCGCACGTTCAAGAGCTATCGCGGCATGGGATCGATGGGCGCGATGACCGCCGGATCGGATCGCTACGCACAGGACACCACCGGCAAGCTGGTGCCCGAAGGTATCGAGGGGCGTGTGCCATACAAAGGCATGCTGGCTGACCTGGTGTACCAGCTTGTCGGCGGCCTTCGCGCCGGCATGGGATATTGCGGATGCCCGACCATCGACGATCTTCGCGACCACTCCCGCTTCGTGCGCGTTACCTCCGCGGGCTTGCGCGAGAGTCACGTCCACGACGTGATCATCACCAAGGAAGCGCCGAACTATCGCTTGGAATAGTCGCGATGCGACCGACTGGAGTAGCCGCCTTGCGAACCGCGCTGCCGCTGTTATTTTGCGTTCCGGTTTTCGCTCAATCTGTTCGCGTTTATTCGGAGTTCGCGCGCATTAATCCCAAGGGCGAGGTCACCGCGCCCGTGCAGCCGCGCGAAATTCTCTCTCCGGCCATCGTGCGCAACGGGTTCACGTCATTTCAGATTGTCGTGCAGGTCGAGGCGGGGACGCCGTATGCGCTTTATATCGGCCAGAATCCCGAAGATGCCGTGCGCGTGAGGGTTTATCGCGAATCTGGCGAGAAACTCGAGCCGGTCGAATTGCCTTTCGAAGCAAAATCGACGCAGGTTTTGTGGATGGATCTGTGGGCCGATCGCAAAGCGCCGGTTCGGAGGGTAAAGGTCGAGCCGCAGTTGAATGTCAAGCAGGATTGGATTGTGTATCCGATGGAAGTTCGCGTAATGGACGCGGTGGTGCCGGAGGAAAAGCTGGCGCTTGGGTTTTGTGGCAGCCCCGTCCCGAAATCAGAGAACGCCTTGGCGGCGGCCAGCCTGCGCAATGCCCGGCAGGATGCTTCGCTCAGCTTACGGTTGACGAAGCCGGAGCTTGAGAAGTTGAAAGCGCAGTGCAGGACGGCGCCGGATGATCCCGAATCGTACCTCAAGATTCGCGACTATCTCTTCCGCGTGCGCTAGACTGTGATTGCACAGACCCGACGGAGAGATGGCCGAGTGGCTGAAGGCGCACGCTTGGAAAGCGTGTTTAGGGGAAACTCTAACCAGGGTTCGAATCCCTGTCTCTCCGCCAATTTATTTTCAATAGCTTGAAGAGGGCGCACCGTCCGATTTGGGGCTGGGCGGGCACTTCAGGCGCAAGAACATGGAATGCATCGCGTGGAGCGATGCAAAGGCCCTCGGGCACATCACCGGTAGGCACATCGATCACTCCGCTTTCGGACTAGGCGGATTCTGCTGACGAGGGATCTGCGGCTGGATCGTGAACTCCGGCAGCGCGAGTTTCTCGGGCTTATCTTTGATACTCTCGAGCCCCTCGCTCAGCTCCATCACGTTCGCCCGCGTCAACTCCAGACGATGCTCGTTGGGCTGATAACTCGTGCCGCGAGGATAGTCGAGATACGGCGTTGCGGTCTGCTCGATGTGAGTGCCCAGGACGTGAGCAATGGCGTGCGTACGTACGAAATCCGCCAGGCGCCGCGCACTGGCCGCAAAAGCGGCGATATCGGATACGTATAGGCGTCCGGGATAAAGACTGTCGCCAGTGAGAAGATTTCCGGTTTTCCGGTCGTACAAAGCGATGCTCGCCTCTTGGTGGCCGGGAATGGCGATCACGTCGAGCACACGCCCGCCCAAGTCGATGGTCCCTGAATCGGCGGGCCACTTTTCGATGCCCGCGACTTTCTGAATCTCCGGGACCACGGGAGCCACGAATTGAACCTCCGGCATCACCTGAAACTGCTTATCGCCCGCGATGTGGTCTCCGTGCCCGTGAGAGTGAATCACCATAAGCCGGACCGGGGGGTGATTCATTTTCCTGGCCCATTTCTCCAGAAGATCGGCGACGAACGGCGCGGTTTGTACCTTCCCCGCGCCGGTATCCTCAAGCAATGCTTTCTTGTCGCCGAAAATCAGATACAGGAACGGCTTTTCGTAATTGATGCAACCCGATTCCCGCAGGATGTAGAAATTTTCGTTGTACTCATGCACCTGCCAGTCCGGAACGCTCACACAGTTCGGACCGCCGGAGAGCCAGGACGCAGGCAATTTCCCAGGCTCCAGACCGGCTCCGTCCGGTTCTGAAGCCCAGGCGATCGTGATCAGTGCTGAGGCGAGCGCGGACGCGAAGGCTGCGGCAATTAGCCCCGCTCGCACCATTTAGAACGCGAACCTCAACGCCATTTGCAATACGCGAGGCGCGCTGGCGCTATTCGTCGAAGTGATCTCGCCGAAGGTCTGGAATCCAAACGTGGAGGGCGCACCGGTCGTTGTCGTGCCGGGCTGCTGAACGATGCTAAAGTTCGTCGATGACGGATTCGCGAAGTTCTCGTGGTTGAACAGGTTATAGGCTTCCGCGCGGAATTGCAGGTGCCAGTTCTCCTTCGGCAGCTTGAAGTACTTGCTCACCGCGATATCGTCATTCCAGAACGGAAGGCCGTAAACAATGCCACGGGTCCCGACTTGGCCCGCATAAGAGGGCACGAAGTCGTTCCCGGCATTGGTACTGCTAAAGATGTTCGGGATTCCGTTCTGATCGAAGGTTAAGCCGTGGGACGGAGGCGCGGAAACGCCCGGCGCGAGGTTGCACCACGACGCATCCAAGTAATTCGTATTGTAGATGCCGTTGGCCGTGCAACTCATGGGTTGCCCGCTACGGCCCACGAACAGCGTGCTCACCTGCCATCCGCCGATGATTTCGTCGGCCCAGTTCGGGATATTCCCCGCGAAAGCTTTACCCTTGCCGACCGGCAGCACGACCACCGCATCCGCCGTGAACTGGTGCCGGGCGTCGTAGTCGGCCGGCCCTAAGCCTTGATTGGGAGCGAGCGCATTCGGCAGATCCGTGATCCCAGTGCCCATGGTACCGCCCTCGGCTCCTGAGGCATTGTCGATGGCGTGCGACCAGGTGTAGTTGAAATCGTAACCCCAGCCGTGGGTCACTTGGCGGCGGAGCGAAACGATCATAGCGTGATAGGCGGACTTGCCGGCGTTCGTGTACGTTGTCACGCCGGAGTTCTGCGTCGGGTAAAACGTGTTGCATCCGAATATCACCACGCACGTGCCATTGGGCTGGCGGATGCGATCCATGTCGTTCAGCGTGTCCGTCCAGCTCCCGGCGTACTTCTGCCAAACGTCGTAGAACAGGTTCGCGGAAGCGCTTCCTGGAATATACAGGTTCGCCGCGCCGGGGAACAGGTTTTGGAAGAACGGCTGGAGCGGAACGATGCTCGGGTTGGCCTGCACCTGAGCCGGGGTGACGCCGGAATAGTAGAGGTTCGCGATTGCCTGGGTCGCCTGCACCCAGCTCTGCCCCGACTTCGGATCCACGAAGTTGGTCAGCGGCTGGCCGTAATCCTGCTGCACCAGGGCGCGATGAGCCAACCGTCCTGCATAGCCCACTTCGAGGGTCATGTGCTTGGGAAGCGGTCGAGCATAGGTGACGTTGAGCACGTATTCGTAGGGCGCCTTCAAGTTGCTTGACACGCCGGTGAATGTGGTGAATCCGCCGGAGATGAGAGGGGGCGTATACGGGAACGCGCCGCCGGTTGCCGGCGTCAGCGGCGTTAGGGTCGCACTGGTTCCGTCGTAGCGCTGGCTGGTGCTGTAGTTCGTATTCACTACCTGCGCGACCGTGGTAGCCAAGCCCGGCGAACCGCCGGATGCCAATGCGCCTGCCATGGCGTTGCCGTAGTTGTCGTAGACGATGCCCGCGCCGGCGCGGAGAGCGCTGCCCTTACCCATGAACTTCTCGATCATGGTTCCGGTCTTTGGTGAGTACGCCATTCCGATGCGCGGAGCCCAGTCGTTCCAGTCCGTCGGATAAAATCCGGGACCCTTGTTCACCGGTCCGGCGGCCGCGTAGGTAATGTAGGCATCCGCCAGCGCGTAGTTCGGGATGCCAAGCAGCGCCCCACCGGCCCGCTGCGCGAAATAATTATCGAGTGGCACCGTGGGCTGCACCTGAACCCCGTTCGTTTCATACGGAACACCATAGATGGAGTAACGAAGACCAGCCGTGACGGTGAAGTTGGGCGTGACCTTCCAAGTATCCTGTATGTATTCCTCGGGCGAATTCGAAATGTAATCGCGCGTGATCGGAGTCCCGAACGGGATCACCTGCCCGTTAATGCCGAAGTTATAGGTAGCTCCGCCATTGTTCAGTACGCCGAAAATAGCGCCGAACGCGTTGGCTACGTTACTGGTCGAAGCAAGCGACGCGCCCGCAACCGACTGCGAGATGTAGGAAAGAGCCGCGACGGTGATGTCGTTGCCCAGCCCGAGCAGCGTGTTCCTGCTGAATTGGTAGCTAGGCTCGTTGTTGTAGGCGGTGGTGACGTTCTGCGCCTGGTGCCAGTTGAAGCCGGCCTGAATGGTGTGCCGGCCATGATTCCACGTCAAGTCGTCGGTGAGATTGGGCGTCGGCGCGATGCGCGAATTCCCGCGCGTGGTAGAGCTGAGAGTGGTGAACCCGAAGCTGGGCACCACGGCGAGCGTACCGGTGGTGGCGTTTCCCAGGCGCGTGTAGCCAAAGTTGAGAGTGTTCACCAGGTTCGGGCTGATCACATAAGTGAACCGCGCCGAAATGCCACGGGAGTTATCCTGCAATTGCGAAACGGGTTGCTGTCCCGGGAACTGCTCCGTGGTGTTGACCTGGGACGCGCCGTTCAGCGTGCCGCGCACCGAGAAGGACATCTTACTGTTGAGGTTGTAATCCAGTCTGCCTACCTGCGCGTGATTATTCAAAGGCTGGGGAGCGTTGAACAGCAGATCATTGAAATTCAGCCCCTTGTCGGACGACGCCAGCGGATCGTTGCCTTGTGGGTACTGCTGCATCAAGTTCACAATGTAAGGATTCTCGCCGATTCCCAGCGGGTCGATCGCCTTTACCTGCGCGGGGGTGAGTTCGACGGTCTGCCCGCTTTTCAGAAGAACTCCGACCAGCCCTTCCCTGAAGGTGGCGCTGGGAACTGTGTCGGTTTTGGCGGTTTGGCTGCGATCCTTCCGCTCTTCCCAGTTGTAAAAGAAGAACAGTTTGTTCTTCACAATCGGTCCGCCGATCGAAACTCCGTACTGATTGCGGATCAGCGCCGGACGCGGTACGCCCGCGCGATTGCTGAACCAGTCATTCGCTTCGAAGTCCGTGTTGCGGTTGTATTCATAGAGCGTTCCATGAAACTGGTTCGAACCGCTCTTGGTGACGATAGCCACCTGACCGCCCGCCGTGTGTCCGAGATCGGCGCCCTGCCCCGCTATGGTCGTGCGGAATTCCTGCACCGAATCGAGCGGAATCGGCAGGACCGCGTTGAAGCCGTTGTTATTCGTGCTGCCGCGATTATCGTTCACGTCGGCGCCGTCGAGTATTACATTGTTCTGATCCGGCCTCGCGCCCAACACCTGTCCCGTCGCACTGACGCCTGGTTCAATGCTTAACAGCGCCACCACGTTCCGAGTCTGCAAGGGAAGCTCCCTGACCTGCGTTTCGGTGAACGGGTTCCCGATTGTCGCGTCCTGCGTATTGATCACCGCCGCCTCCGCCGTGACGCTGACCACGTCGCTCGTTTGACCCACCTGCAACTCGAGATTAAGCGTTTCAGGCACGTCCACTTGAAGCGTCACATTCGTTGCCTTGGTGCTGAACCCTGGCTTTTGGACCTCGATCTTATACGTTCCCGGCGCGATCTGGAGGAACTCGTACCGTCCCCTTTCATTCGAGAGTTCCTTGCGGAACGCGGACGTCTCGGTATTGGTTATGGTCACGATCGCGGCCGGGATCACCGCTCCTTGCGCGTCCGTCACAACCCCTTGCAGCGAACTTGTCTGCGCCGCCACGGGCAGAATCGCAGTCAACGATAAGAAAAAGGACAGGGAAACAGAGCGCCAAGTCATCGATCGATCTCCTAGCTTTTTTGGAAGTTTCGCGAGACGTCAGACAGGGCCGGAAAGTCTCAAACCAGGAGAGACAGACTGGGTCAACCACGTAGAACCCGAGTACGACAAACAATTCTAGTGGGACTAGTCTATGGAATGCGCCGGTTCAAGTCCAATCAAAATCTTTTATGGGGCGAATAATTAGGAGCTTGTTGAAAAATGCCCCCCGCAGGGCATGGCCGGTCGTGGGGCAGGGCCATGCCCTGCCAGCGTGGCAGGTTAATGGTGTTTTTCAACAAGCTCCTAGGCGATCAGATCGTGCAGGACATTTCCGGCGACATCCGTCAGGCGGAAATCCCGGCCGCTGTAACGATACGTGAGCTTAGTGTGATCGATTCCCAACAAGTACAGAACCGTTGCGTGAATGTCGTGTACATGAACGGGCTTCTCGATCGCCTTGAAACCGAAGTCGTCCGTGGCTCCGTAAACGGTTCCGCCTTTCACCGCGCCGCCGGCGAGCCACATCGTGAAACCGAATGGATTGTGATCGCGTCCGCGCTTCACGCCTCCGCCGCCGCCCACTTCGCGAACGGGAGTCCGGCCGAATTCCGATCCGCACACCACCAGCGTGTCCTTCCACAGCCCTCGCGTTTTCAGATCCTTGATCACCGCCGCAAACGCCTGGTCCGAATTCTTGGCATTCACCTTGTGCGCGAAAATGTCGCCGTGCGCGTCCCACGGATCGCCCTTCGAGTAATACAACTGCACCATGCGCACGCCCTTTTCCGCCAGCCGGACCGCCGTCAACGCACCGCGCGCCACTGCGCCCGCGCCATACATATCGAGCGTCGCCTGCGATTCCTTCCGCACGTCGAAGACTTCCGGCGCCTCGGTCTGCATACGATACGCGGTTTCCATCGATTGAATCACCGCGTCCACTTGTGCGTCCTTGCCAGTCTCCTCCTCGCGCAGACCTTCGATCTTCTGGAGCAGATCCATCTCACGCTGTTGCTCCACCAGGCTGAATTTCGGATTGTTCACATAGCTGACCAGCTTCTTCGGATCGAAGCCGCGCTCGATCACAACCTTCTTCGGTTTCTCCTTGCCGTCTTTATCTTTTCCCGTAGTGGCCGTTTCGGGCGTTCGGGCGTCGTCGCTCATGTCGTCCGTGCCGTCGCCGCGGCCGGCTTGCACCCGATTCGAGATAAAGGTTCCCTGGTTGATCGCCGGCAGAAATCCGTTGCTCCATAACGGCTGCCCCACCGTGGTAGGCAGATCCGGACACAGCACCACGTAGCCAGGCAGATTCTGATTTTCTGTTCCCAATCCGTAAGTGATCCAGGAACCCACCGAGGGGCGGCCGGCCTGATTCGCGCCCGTGTTCATCATCAGGCACGATGGCTCGTGATTGGGAATTTCCGTAAACACCGAACGAACCCAGCAGATATCGTCGGCGACTTCACCCAAGTGCGGCCAGAGTTCGCTAATCTCCATCCCGCACTGTCCGTATTTGGTGAACTTGAACGGCGACTTCATCAGCTCGCCCGTGCGCCGCTCGGTCTTGATATCGCCACCGGGAAGTGGATGGCCGTCGTATTTTTCGAGCGCGGGTTTGGGATCGAAGCTGTCGACGCTCGAGCAGCCTCCGTTCATGAACAGGAAAATCACCCGTTTGACGCGCTGCGGATAGTCGAGCTTGCCGGTCATGATACCGCCATCCGGAGTCGAAACGCCGGCGCGCAGGATCGACCGGTTCAACATTCCGGCAAATGCCATCATGCCGAAACCATTCCCGACCCGGCGCAGGGCCTCGCGGCGGCTGAACGGATTTTCAGATTTATGCATTTCGCCTCTTTAATTAATGAACAGAAACTCGGACGAGCTGAGCAGGATCTTGGCGTAGCGGCCCCACGCCGTCGGTTCATATTTGATTTCGACCGGAGCCGCGGGACCGTTTCCTCTACGCCCGCCAGGCCCGCCAAATCCCCCGCCGAAACCAGGCACTCCGCCCATCATTCCCATACCCATTTCCGCGTTCCCGTCGCCGGCTTGCGCGCCGTCCGGCGCTGCGGCCTCTGTGCCCTGCGCCTGCTCGCCTTCCGGCTTGGTCGTGGTGATCATAGGACCTCCATTGCCGCCTCCGCGCCGCCCGCGGCCCGGACCCGCGCCTGGCTCCTTCGGCTTGTTCTTGTTCTCTTCGTATTCCTTCAAGGGTTCCGTGTGCAGATAATCCAATCCGAGCTTGATCTCCGCTTCGCTCGGCTCTCGCGCGAACGTTAATTGATACACCTTGCGAATTCGCGCGCGATTATCCGGCTCGTTCGCGACGCGTTTGGCCAGCTCCTCCGCCTCGATCTGCATGAAGTCGCTGTTCATCAGGAACAGGCGTTGCAAGGGAACAGTGGTCGTAAAGCGCTTCTCCGCGCTGATATTCGGCGACGGGAAATCGAAGCTCTGAAGATAGGTATCCAGCTTATAGCGGCTCACTTTGCCATACACCGTGCGGCGCTTGTTCGCCGGATTCAATTCCTCCGACGGCCCTCCCAGCGCGTCGTCCAGATCGCCCGCGACGCTCATCACCGCGTCGCGAAGCTCTTCGGCGTCCAGGCGCCTTCGATTGAATCGCCAGTATTGCCGGTTTCCGGAATCCTTCGCAAAATTCGCATCGTCGTTCTGCGTAGAGAGCTGATACACCGTGCTCAGCATGATCTCGCGATGCAGCTTCTTGATCGACCTTCCGCCGCTCGCGAAAGAACTCGCCAGATATTCGAGCAACTCGGGATTCGCGGGACGTTCCCCGGTTCGTCCGAAATTGCTCGGCGTATCGACGATACCTGTATCGAAATGCCCCTTCCAGATTCGATTCACGATCACGCGCATCGCCAGCGGCTGCGCGAGAATATCGTCGGCCAGCTCCAGTCGCCCGCTGCCTTGCGCAAACGGCTGGGGATCTCCCTCGGCGAACACGCTCAGAAAATGGCGCGGCACTTTCGCGCCAAGATTTTCCGGGTTGCCGCGAATCGCCAGCTCGATATTGACGGGCGTCTCGGAATCCTTCACGCCGTGGATAAACGGATAGTGCGGGTCGAGCTTCTTTCGGAGCGCTTCCATATCGTCCTGGAGCGACTTGACCCGCGCCTGCGCTTCCGGCCCCACTCTGCTTTGCAAGCCCCAGCCGCGGAACATCAGCACGCCGGGATTGCCCTGGCGCGCGCCGGCCGCCATCATCGCGTTGGGATCTTCCGCGTCTTTCAATTCGCGCTGGAAAATCTCGGTATAGAAATTGTTCTGCTGTTCGGGAAGGTTTAACAGGCGGAGCTGGGAACCCGGATTGAAATCTTTGTTCGAAACGAAATTACTCGGTTTGTCGGTGCGCTTCTTCGGTTTGGTTCCGTCCAGATCCTTATCGGCGATCACCTTGTTCTGCGCGTCAATCTCGCTCTTGTCGAGCATCGCCTCCACCACTTCTTCCTGAAACTTCTCCGCCAGCTTCTTCACCTCGTCCGGCGAGCCGCCCTTTTTCATCAAGGCCTGCCACGCTTCCTTGTTCTTGTACTTGTCGGTGGGCTTGGCGATGTACTTGATCCAGCGTTCCAGCAGCTCGTAGTCGAGCTTTCTCTGCTCGACCACTTGCGCCATGTCGCGCTTCTGCTTGCCGGTGACGTCATACACGCCCTCCAGATAGTTGGCGGTTTGTAGCGCCAGCACGCGGGAAAGCTCATTTGAAAGATTCTGATTCTCTTCCTGAAGAATCTTCTGCTTTTTCTCGAGCTCGTCTTCGAGCTTGATGTAATCCTCGATTACCTTCTTTGGCGCCGTCGGATACTCTTCGTAAATCGTGTTGAAGAATACGCCGGCAAGCGAGTAATAGTCGGTCTGCGGGATCGGATCGTATTTGTGATCGTGGCAGCGCGCGCAGGCGACGGTCAGTCCCAGGAATCCGCGCGTCACCGCATCCACGCGATCGTGACGCTCATCGGCGCGCGTGACTTCGTTCGAGCCGTTGTCGTAATACCATGGCCCCAGGCCCAGGAAGCCCGTCGCCGGCAGCATTTTGTAGCGCTCATTTTCCGGCAGCAGGTCGCCGGCGAGCTGCGCCTTGACGAACATGTCGTAGGGCAGGTCGTCATTGAATGCCTGGATCACCCAATCGCGGTACGCGTATGCGCTCGGGTACGGGCGATAGCCTCTCGGATTCGGATTCAAGCTGCGATAATCGTCCTCGCCGTAACGCGCGACATCCAGCCAGACGCGGCCCCAGTGTTCGCCATAGTGCGGCGATGCGAGCAGCCGGTCCACAACTTTACTAAAGGCTTCCGGCGACGCGTCCTTTTCAAATGCCGCGACCTCTTCGGGAGTCGGCGGCAGCCCCGTCAAATCGAGGGTCGCGCGACGAATCAGATCGCGCTTGCTCGCCATGGGCGCGGGCTTCAAACCCTGCTTCTCGAGATTCGCCAGAATGAACTTGTCGATGCTGGTCTTGGCCCACTTCGGGTCCTTGACGCGCGGCGTCGGAGGCGTCGAAAGCGGAAGCATCGACCAGAACTTCTTGGCCTCCGGTGTGATTACGTATTTGCCGGACGGCGCGGAGGAAACAGCCGTTTTCGGCCATACCGCTCCGGCCTTCACCCACGCGGTCAAATCCGCGATTTCGGAATCCTTCAACTTCCCGCCCACCGGCATCTTCAACTTCGCGTCGGATTGGCGAACGGCGGTGATCAGGAGGCTTGCATCCGGATCGCCGGGCTTCACTGCCGGACCTCGCGATCCGCCTTTGAGCATCGCATCACCGCTATCCAGGCGCAGACCTCCCAGTTGAGAAGTCGTGTGGCAGGAGTAGCAGCTGTTAGCGAGAATCGGGCGGATCTTGCTTTCGAAAAAATCCGGAGACCCGGCATCCGGCGTTTGGGCCTTGAGCAGCACGGCGGCGATTGCCATCCAACACAAACATGCTCGCATCGGGAACCTCTGAACTGACAGTAATAGGTTAGGATCGAAGACCCAAGGACGGGAGGGATGTCCGGGCGCGGCCTTGGAGCCAACCGGGCTACAGGGCCAGAAGCGACTCCCGAAGACAGGGGGAAGGCGTTCGACCACTTATACCCGTTCGGGACAGGTGCTGTCAACTTGACGCTGGCGCTCGATCGGTAGTGGGTCATCCCGAGCGCAGCGAGGGATCTGCTTTTCGGAAGCGGGTTCAATTTTCTCGAAGACCCACAGCGCGAAACAGCCCTAAAGACCCGCAATCACAAACCCGATATAATAGCAGAGGATTTGCGCCATGTTTGCGCGCCGAATTGCAACCCTCGTCTGTTTGTTCAGCGCCGTCTGCTGCTTCGGCGGGCCGGAACACGTTACTCCGGTGACGCGCGAAGTGGTCGTGTACGTAAAGACCGTTGACGGCCAACCCACCCAACCTCTCGACGAAATGAAGCGTGAAGCGGCTGTGCTGATGGAAACTGCCGGCTATCGCATCGCGTGGCGGAATCTTCGGGAATCGGCCGGCATGGAAGTGGAGTCTTCAGTGGTGGTGCTGGAGTTGCGTGGAATTTGCGACGTCCCGCAGTCGCCGGCTGCCCGGCTTCCCGGCGGTTCGGCGAGCTTGGCATCTACGGCGGTAGTCAATGGAGAAGTGCTGCCGTTTGCGTGGCTCGAATGCGAGACGCTTTCAAGGCTGCTCGGCCCGGCGCTCGAGAAATACGATAGCAAGCAGGATTTTCTCTACGGCCGTGCGATGGGGCGGCTTGTGGCGCACGAACTCTATCACATCTTGGCGAAAACTCGCGAGCACGGCGCCGGCGGCATCGCGAAAACGTCGTTCAGCGCCAAAGATGTTCTGTCCGATCGCTTCCACTTCGATTTGACAACGCTCGCGAAACTGCGCGAGCCCGTTTCCGCTTCCGATGACGCGACCGCCGGCGGGCTGGAAGAAACCGGCCGCTGAATCTCATGCACTACCCACTGCGGTATCCCGCGCTGGTACCCAAGGCATTCTGGGGAGTACGCCGGGCCGGTTCAGTTCCCGAGAACGACTGAGTGTGAATCGTTGTCACTTCTTGGGACCCTCGATTAAGTCGAGGCCGGCGATCGTTTCGGGCGGAAGTTGCAGTGTCGCAGCCTCGATATTCTCGCGAAGATGTTCGACCGAAGATGTGCCGAAAATCAGCAGGATGTTGGGCGCACGCTGAAGCAGCCACGCAACCGCGACCTGCATTGGCGTCACCTTTAAGGCTGCCGCCGCCGCATCGAGCGCCGCCGATTGCAACGGGGTAAAGCCCCCCAGCGGGAAGAACGGCACGTATGCTATGCCTTGCCGCGCGAGTTCCTTAATGAAACCGTCATCCTCCCGGTGCGCAATATTGTAGAAGTTCTGCACGCAAACGATCTCTGAAATTTTCTGCGCCTCCGCCAGTTGCCGCGGAGTGACATTACTCAGACCGAGATGACGGATCAGGCCTTGGCGCTTGAGTTCGGCGAGCACGGTAAGCGGTTCCTCGATCGATCCCTCTGAAGGTCCCATCACGCCGCCGACCCGTAAGTTGACGACATCGAGTTTGTCCAGGCCGAGGTTTCGAAGGTTGTCATGCACCGCGTCGATCAGTTCCTGGCGCGAGAGAGCGTGAAGCCACGACTTATCGGCTCCCCGGCGGGCGCCCACCTTGGTGACGATCACTAGACCGCCCGGATATGGATGGAGCGCCTCCTTGATAATCTGATTGGTCACATGAGGACCATAGAAGTCGCTGGTATCGATGTGATTCACTTGAGCTTCAACGGCTTCTCGCAAAACCCTTACGGCCTCGCCGGGATCGCGCGGCGGTCCCCATACCTGGGGACCCGCCAGTTGCATCGCTCCATACCCCATCCGGTTCACGGTCAGGGAGGTATTTGCGAGCGTGAAGCTCCCGCCGAGCGTAATTTGTTTCGTCATTCAGTTCCATCCTTTTCTCTGAGAACTCTTCTCTTTTGATCTTTCAGGCCGGGAAGTAGCGCATGTTCTCAAGATCGGAGATGAGACCAGGTCCGGTGGGGTTCCATCCCAGCTTTTCCCGTGTATGCACGCTGGAGGCTGGGGCATCCCGTCCAGCAAACGCCCCGAGCCAGCCAAAATGTCCGGCTGCGTCTTCCGGCGTAAGGGAGACCACGGGAAGGTTCAGTCCTCGACCGATGACCTGGGCGATGTCCCGGACGGGCACTCCCTCCTCCGCGACTGCGTGAAACGTATCGCCTGCGTCTGCCTTCTCTAGCGCCAGCCGGTAAAGCCGGGCAGTATCGAGGCGGTGGGCCGCGGGCCAGCGGTTGAGCCCATCGCCGACATACGCCGAAACACCCTTTTCGCGGGCGACCTGAATTGCGTAAGTAATCAGGCCTTGCTTCTCCGTGTCATGTACCTGGGGAAGCCGGACGATGGCAGTGCGGACCCCTCGACCCGCAACCGAAGCGGCCGCCTCTTCCGAAGCTGCCCGGGGAACCAGCTTCGAACTGGCTGGCAGATCGTGTTCGGTGGCGAGAATGCCTGATCGATTCGCACTATGATCTGAGTTCGCCATCCCGGTCCCGGACGTAATGATCAGGAGTCTGCCGGAGCCGGCAAGAGCGTCGCCGAACGCCTCAATGACTAGCCGATCGGCTTCACAGTTCGCCACGTACTTCGAGAAGTCGTGATTGAAGGCGGTGTGAATCACCGCATCCGAATTGGCTGCTCCACTCCGCAGGCTCTCCAGGTCTTCGAGGTCGCCTCGATACACCTCAGCGCCCGCGGCCGCAAGAGACTTGGCACCCGCATCCGAGCGGACCAGGCCGATCACGTGATGGCCCGCGTTGATGAGCTCCTGAACGATGGCAGACCCGACAAATCCTGTAGCACCGGTTACGAAAATACGCATATTCTCTTCCTCCTTTGTGCTGGCCCGCTCGAGTTGCGTACTCACGCAACCGGCATCGACGGGCCGCCACGAGTTTGATAAAGTGGAGATAGTCTCCATATAACAGATTATCGGAGACTGTCTCCGGTTGCAAGTTTCTTGCGGATGGCTACGAAACGGTCAAAATCTAACGCTCGAAAGCCGCGCCGAACGCTACGCCCAACAATGCGTATCGACGCGCAGCGGAATCGCCAGCGCATTCTGGAAGTGGCCAAGGAAGCGTTCACGCGGTCGGGTGCAGATACCAGCTTGGACGACATTGCCAAACAGGCGGGTGTTGGACCGGGAACTTTGTATCGCCACTTTCCCACGCGCGAGGAACTCCTGGTGGCGGTCTATCGCACAGAGATGGAAAAACTGGCCGCAGCGGAGCAGAAGTTCGCTGCAACGATGCCTCCGATTGAAGCCTTGCGAGCCTGGCTGTTATTGTTCGTGGATGCCGTCGCGGCGAAGCAAATCATCGCCCCTGCGCTGAACACCCTGGCCGGAGATCCCAAGAAGGTGTTCGAAGCTTCCCACGCCCAGATCTGGGAAGTGATTCGTGCGCTAGTGAAGCGCGCGATCAAGAGCGGCGACATACGCAGAGACCTCGACCCGGTGGATCTACTTCGGGCTCTGATCGGCGTTGCCAATGTGGCGTCCAGCCCTGACTGGCAGCAAAGCGCCAGGAGGCTGGTGGATATTCTCATCACTGGTTCGCGGCCAATCAAATAGAGCCTGGATCTGGTTCCCGAGTTGTCGGCCATGCCCAAACGCCCTCAGCCGCCCTGAGTCGGACCGCTGCGGGACGTTCGGGTCGGTCATCAGCCTGAGGATGATGGTTGCCAGCCGCGCCGGTGGCCTGCTGCATGCGCGCCACAGCTGGCAAGGTTGTGCGGTCAGCAAACGCAGGATCTCTACTGCAGCAGCAGAGGCTGCTGGAGGGCGGTCCGGACGGTGGCGGGTAACTTGTCGGCATTCGCCAGAAGGAGGCTGACCTGCCACATCTGGTCGGTACTCAACGAGCCGGTGAACCCCGGCATCCCGGTCAGGCGGATACCGTTCGCGACTTTCCAGTAAGTGACGCCAGACGGATCGTCAGTAACGCCTTTACCTTTGAAAAATTCCGGCGGCTTGGGGAACTCCCCCTTGGCGATTGCCGTCTGATCCTGCCCCGGCAACCCATGACAAACAGCGCAGTTGGTCCGGTAGATGTGTGCCCCCGCCGCGTAAACCTCATCCGATGGCTGCACGGGCGACGATTTCGGCGCTTCCCTGTTGACGCGCGCGTCCAACGCAAGACCGGTTATCAGTTTTTCGAACGGCAGTGGTGCGGAAGAGGTTGCAACGGGCGCCAGACCCAGGGCCACGAAAGCTAAACCTCCCGTCGCGAGCAAAACAAACGCCGCAATGAACCCGAATATGAATTGCTTCAT
>Ga0182024_10002407_pt1 | contig 46398 bp, 45 predicted proteins | sample P32metaG_FD_120480 | JGI IMG/M metagenome (GOLD analysis project Ga0182024, IMG submission 120480) | Permafrost microbial communities from Stordalen Mire, Sweden - P3-2 metaG (Illumina Assembly) | ecosystem: Environmental > Terrestrial > Soil > Wetlands > Permafrost | place: Sweden: Stordalen... | reverse complement strand
GGAATCGTGACCAACTTTTCCGGCATCTCTTGCCCGGATTCGCTACATTGCACGGCCGTCGGGGTCTCCTCGGGCGGACCGAATGCGGTGATCCTCGCCACGGCGAACGGCGGTGCGACCTGGGTGCCGCAGGCCCCGCCCGCTGCGGCGACCACTCTCACCGGGATCTCGTGCTCCACCGACACGACCTGCCTCGCCACCGGCCCCCACGTCATCGGTACGACAAATGGCGGCTCCGCCTGGGACGACCTGGGAACGCCCCTCGGGTCGACCGCGTTGGAATCCGTCAGCTGCATCAGTTCGTCGACGTGCACCGCGGTCGGCGGCGCCAGCATCCTCACGACGACTGACGGGGGTGTCGGGTGGACGAGCCAGCCCGCCCCCGCCGGTGCCGCCTCGCTGTCAGGGGTGGCGTGCGCCAGCCCCGTGAACTGCGAAGCAGTCGGGACGGGTGCCAACTCTGGCGGCACCATCGCCACCTTGTCAGCACCGCCCAGTGTCACCACCACCAGCCTGACCGTCGGCACCATCGGCGTGCCGTACGGAGCCTCGTTGACGGCCAGTGGTGGATTGGCGCCGTATTCGTGGGCGGTCGCCGGGGGAACGTTGCCGCCCGGAGTCCACTTGTCGGCCAACGGCGTCCTCAGCGGCACACCGACGATCTCGGGCCAGTACACGGTCACCTTCAGCGTGACCGACTCCAACCTCCTGTCGACCCGGGCCAGCCTGGTCATCTCGATCAAACCGATCGAAGCGCCCGGATACTGGGAGGTCGCCAGTGACGGTGGGATATTCAGTTACGGCGGAGCACAGTTCTACGGGTCTACCGGGAGCCTGCACCTCAACGCGCCCATCGTCGGCATGGCCGCGACACCGGACGATGCCGGCTACTGGCTGCTGGCATCCGATGGAGGCATCTTCGCGTTCGGTGACGCCGTCTTCTACGGCTCGACCGGCGGCATGCACCTCAACGCGCCGATCGTCGGCATGTCGCCGACTCCCGACGGCGGCGGATACTGGCTCGTTGCGTCCGATGGCGGGATCTTTTCCTTCGGCGATGCCGGTTTCTATGGGTCGACGGGGAGCCTCTCGCTCCACAAGCCGATCGTGGGCATGACCTCGACCATCGACGGGCAGGGCTACTGGCTCGTGGCCTCCGATGGCGGGATCTTCGCATTCGGCGATGCCGCCTTCTTGGGCTCAACCGGCGGGCTGCCGCTGCAGGAGCCGATCGTCGGCATGACGTCGGCCCCCGACGGCGGCGGCTACTGGCTCGTGGCCTCCGACGGAGGGATCTTCAACTTTGGCGACGTCCACTATTTCGGCTCGGCCGGAGGAATGCCGATCAGCGCGCCAGTGGTCGGCATGGATCGCACGGCCGACGGCCAGGGCTATTGGATGGTCGGCCGCGACGGCGGCATCTTCGACTACGGCGACGCCGGCTTCTACGGTTCGGCCGGTGGGTTGCACTTGAACCGTCCGATCGTGGGGATGGCCGCCATCCAGTCGTTGTCGGCCGGCACCCCGTAGAGCGACAGGTTCAGCAGGAACCCGAGAAGGTCACCACTGGTTCGAGTGCTTCAGCGTCCGTTCCAGAATGCCCAACGTGGCACGCAGGGCCGACTCCGGGATGATCGGGAAGATGTTGGCCTCTTTCCACTGAGGGTCGATAGTCGACCAGTCGTAGTACGAGGTGACCAGCGTCCCGTTCTCCGCCGGCTCGAGCGTGTACCCGTAGATGTGACCGATCTGCGGCTTGATCTGGCCCCGAATCGTCCAGGCGATCTCACGGTCCGGCTCGAAGGTCGTGATGTGGACCGTGACGTCGTAGAGGCCCATGGGGAAGTCGTTGAGCGCCTCTCGATCCATGTGAATGACGAACTCGTCCCCGACCTTGGCGGCAGGCACTCCGGTGGAGTCCATCAACATGCCCGAGCTGTCGATGGCGACGTGACCCTTGGGGTCACTCAGGAGAGCGAAGATGCGCGACGGATCAGCCGGGATCGTCCGCGCCACTTCCATCCGCTCCACCGTCTCGTCCACTGCCGGGGCCTCATCGCTCATGCACGCATTGTGTCACTCGGAGGCGGCCGTCACCCTTACCCAGGGTCTCCTTGGCGGACCAGCGAGGCGTCGAGCCCGAGCAGCTCCACCGTCGTCGAGCCGGACCTGAGGGCCTCGAAGAACCCCGCCTCCTTCACCTCTCGCGCCTGCCCTGCCGCCAGCACGTCGTCAACCGCGTCACCCGGCACAAAGCAGACCCCGTCGACGTCCGCCACGACCCAGTCGCCCAGCGCCACCTCGACGCCCCCGACCCGCACCGGGGCCCCGACGGTCCCGGGCTTGTCCTTGGTCGCACCGGTGAGGGCAATCGTCGCCGAGAACACGGGGAATCCGTGGGCCTGGAGGGCAGCGACGTCGCGCACCCCGCCGTCGAGGACCAATCCGGCCAAGCCCGCCACCTCGGCCGCCGTCGTCAACACCTCGCCCCAGTACCCACGGTCGGCCACCCGGCCCACGTCGACCACAAGCACGCTCCCCCGCGGCGCCGTGGTCACGGCGACGTGCACGGCCAGGTTGTCCCCCTGCGCACACCCGACGGGGTAGGCCGGGGCGGCCACCGCGGCGCCGGACCAGGCCGGTCGGAGCTTGCGGTCGGCTGCCAAGCCACCCGATTCGCCGACGGTGGCCGAACCGAGCCGGGCCAGTGCGGTCCCAATATCCGCGGAACTCCTACTCGTCGTACTCACGTCGTGATCCTCCTCAGTCGGGTGCCCGTGCATTGGATCACCGGGCGGGGGTCGAGCACCAGTGAGACCTACACTCGCCGGCGTGCCTGACGAGATGCTGATCGTGACGCAGGTCGCTCCCTACGTCGATGGGCCGGCGGGCGTGCACGGGGTGCTGGGCCAGGCGGCCACCGGGCTCAGCGAGCTGGCGAGCATGACCGGCCTGTCTCCCACCGTCGTGACCGATGTCGCTGACGTCTCGCCCGACCGCCTCGCCGCGGCCCGCGTGCTCGCGCTGTTCACCATCGGGGAGACGCCGTGGTCCGCGGCGCAGCGGGTGGCCGTGCAGCAGGCCTGGCAAGAAGGGGGTCTCCGACTCCTCGGCGTCCACTCCGCCACTGACGCCAACCATGGTTGGGCCGAGTACGGCTCCATGCTCGGTGCCCGCTTCGACGGCCATCCGTGGACGCAGGACTTCGCCATTCGTGTGGTGGACGCCGATCACCCCGCCACCGCCCACCTCGGCGCCCGGTGGCAGTGGCGAGATGAGGTCTATCTCTTCGCCGGGCTGCGGCCCGACGCCCGCGTCCTGCTCCGCCTGGCCGAGGACCAGGTGGATCTGTCGGCGCCCGGCGGGCGGGTGCCCGAGTGCGGCTTCCCCCTGGCCTGGAGCGTGGAGGAGGACGACGCCCGCACCTTCTACAGCGCGCTCGGCCACTTCCCAGGGGCCTGGGAGACCCCGGCCTACCTGCAGCACCTGGCCGGGGGCCTCGCCTGGCTGGCCGCGACCGCCTAACCTGACGCCCATGTCAGGGTCGTCGCTTCCGGAGGTCATGGCCGCGGCCGTCTACCAGTCACCCGGCGTCATCACGGTGGAGGAGCGGACGGTCCCGCGTCCGGGGCCGGACCAACTGGTCGTGCGCGTCCATTCGTGTGGCATCTGCGGGTCCGACATCCACCAGCTGCGCGACGGCTGGGGCTTCACGCCCGGCGCCGTGGCCGGGCACGAATGGAGCGGGACGATCGCCGCCGTGGGCGACGACGTCACGGAATGGTCCGTCGGCGAGCTCGTGGTCGGAGGCGCGGGGCCGCGTTGCGGCACCTGCCGGCGCTGCCTGGAGGGCAAGCCGTCCCAGTGCGAGAACCGCCACAGCATGACCGGCGCGCAGAGCGACGGGGCCTTCGCCGAGTACGTCCTGTGCCGCGCCTCCGGCGTCCTGCGCCTTCCCGAGGGCCTCGACCCGCGACACGCCGCATTGGCCGAACCTCTCTCGGTGGCACTGCACGGCATCACGCGGTCCGGGGCCGCGCCCGGTGACAGCGTCATGGTCTTCGGCGCAGGTCCGATCGGCGCATTGAGCGTGGCCGCGCTGCAGGTCATGGGGATCACGGACATCGCGGTGGTGGAGCCCCACGAGGGACGCCGCCGGCTGGCAGCCGACCTCGGTGTGACCGCCCTCGTCGACCCGGAGGACCTCGAGGTCTTCCCGTCCTGGGAGCCCGAACGCATGTCGTCACGCGCGGTCGACGTCGTCCTCGAGTGCTCGGGACACCGGTCCGCCATCGAAGCGGGATTCAGTCAGCTGGCGCGCGGGGGCATTCTGGTCATGGTCGGTGCCGGCATCGACCATCCCACCTTCGACATCAACCGCATGATCCTCAACGAGCTGACCGTCACCGGCTCCTTCGTCTACGACCTCGGCGGCTTCGAGCGGGCGCTCGAGCTCCTCGCCTCCGAGGGCTTCCCGTCGGACCTCCTCATCGACCCCGACGACGTCCCGCTGACTGCCATCGCGGACACGCTCGAGGCACTCGCTGCGGGTCGAATCGCAGGCAAGGTCCTGGTCGTTCCGGAGGTGCAGTCCTGATGACACATCCCTTCTACCCTTCGGGGAATCCGCGCTTCAACCACGTGGCCATGTCGCTGCCGGCCGACCTGCTCAATGCCACGAACCGGGCCGATGTCTGCCGCTTCTTCGACGAGGTGCTCGGGTTCACGGAGATGGAGGTCATGACGGAGGACCGTCGCCGCCTCATCATGAGCTGTGTCCACTGGGACCAGTTCATCTTCCTCATCGCCGAGGACGACCCGATGCGCTGTCCTCGCATGGACCACTACGGCTTCGCCGTCGGCACCCTCGACGAGCTGCGCGGCATTCAGGAACGGGCGGAGGCCTTCCGCAAGTCCGACGACCGCATGGAGCTGATCGACCTGCACGTGGATGACCAGAAGATGCTCAAGATCCACTCGGTCTATGTCCGCTACCTCTTGCCGATGACGATCGAGTTTCAGTACTGGGAGTTTCCCGACAACTGATCTGAAGCACCGTCCCGCTACCGTGCGGGGTATGACCGATCACACGTCCAAGGCCGAGCGGTTCCGTGCTTTGCACAACCCCGGCGCCCCCCTCCTCCTCATGCCCAACGCTTGGGACATCGGGTCGGCCGCCCTCTTCGCCACACTCGGGTTCGAGGCCATCGCCACCACCAGCGGGGGATTCGCCGCCACCCGGGGCCGTCTCGACGGCGCCATGACCAAGGACGAGGTCCTGACCCACGCCGGCGAGCTGGCGGCGGCCGTCGACGTCCCGGTCTCCGCCGATCTCGAGAACTGCTTCGCCCACGACCCCGACGGCGTGGCGGCCACGATCACGTCCGCGGTCGGGCTGGGACTGGCCGGCGGATCCGTCGAGGACTTCACGGGCGACCGGGACAGCCCCGTGTACGAACTGCCCCACGCCGCGGAGCGGGTGCGCGCGGCAGCGGAGGCCGCGCACTCGGGACCGACGCCGTTCGTCCTCACGGCGCGGGCCGAGAACTACCTGCACGGCCGGGAGGACCTGGCCGACACCATCGCCCGCCTGCAGGCGTACCAGGAAGCAGGAGCAGACGTCCTCTTCGCCCCGCGGGTGGTGGACCCGGTTGATCTGCGTCAGTTGCTCGCCTCGGTCGACCGCCCCGTCAGTGTCCTCGTCCTTCCGGGCGCACCCAGCGTCGGCGAGCTGGCCGAGTTGGGTGTGAGCCGGATCTCGGTCGGCGGTGCCATCGCCGTTGCCTCCTACGGCGCCGCCATCAACGCCGTCACTGAACTGCGGGACAAGGGCACCTCGAGCTACTGGGACCTGGCCGCCGTGGCCCGTCCGGTGATTGGAGAAGCGTTCAGTCGCTGACGGCGACGGTCACCTCAATCTCGACCGCCCCGTTGCGGGGCAGCGCGGCCACACCGATGGCCGAGCGGGTGTGCCGACCCGCCTCGCCGAAGACGTCCGCCAGGACCTTGCTCGCCCCGTCCACCACCGCTGGCTGCTGATGGAAGTCAGGGGCCGACGACACGTAGCCCGTCACGGTGAGGACCCGCTGCACACGGTCCAGTGAGCCGAGTTCGTCCTCCAAGACGGCCAGTGCGTTCAGCGCGCACACGGCAGCAGCCTCGGTGCCCTCTTCCACCGTCACGGTATCGCCCAGTCGCCCCAGGCACGTCAGTTCCCCGGCAATACGGGGCAGCTGCCCGGATGTGCGCGCCACGCCGTTGTGCACGACCACCGCGTCCAGGGGATCATGCGGCGGATGGGGCCCGTGCAGCGTGAGGCCCAGCTGGGCCAGCCGGGCCCGGATTCTCCCTTCGCTCACGGCGGCTATCGCATGTAGGGCCAGTAGGTGGCGAAGGTGGCGTTGACCTTCTCCGGCAACGGGAAGATCCCGCCCAGCTGCTTGGCTCCCCAGATGATCTTGGCGGACCGCTCGACCAGCGCGGTGTTGTGCATCGCCTTCTCCATCGTCGTGCCGACCGCCACCATCCCGTGGTTGGCGATGAGCGCCGCACTGCGACTCTCCAGAGCCTTGACGACCTGCTCGGCCAATTCGGGGGAGCCGCTCGCTGCGTATTCCGAGCAACGGATGTCCCCACCCAGATAGACGGTGAACTCATCGATGCAGCTCGGGATGTCCTGGTGGGCGACGGCGAACATGGTGGCATGGACCGCGTGTGAGTGGATGCACACCGCGAAGTCCTCGTAGGCCGCCTGGACGGCTATGTGGAGGTACTTCTCCGAGGTGGGGCCGCGCTCGCCCGAGACGACCTCACCGGCGGCGTCCACGATCACGATGTCGTTCACCGTCATGAGCCGATAGTCGAGCGAGGACGGGGTGACGGCGATGTTGCCGTTCTCCATCCGCGCCGAGATGTTGCCTGATGTGCCTTCGACGAGGCCCTTGTCGAGCAGCTCCTTGGCCGCGGCGACGATCTGCTCTGGTGCGTTCTCAATGAAGGCCATGGTCGGGGTCTCCTCAGGGCTGAGCGGGCGAGCGTCCTCGCCCGGCGGTCGCCCTGATCGTACAACGCCCGGGGCAATGCCTGACACTGCTGTCAGGGAAGTACTGTCTGGCCCATGGGACTCCTCAATGGTCGGGCGGCGGTGGTGACGGGTGCGGGACGGGGCATCGGGCGGTCTATCGCCCTCTGCCTGGCCGCCGAGGGAGCCAAGGTCGTGGTCAACGACGTCGGCGTGACGTTGGGGGGTGCGGGGACCGAGGAGGATCCCGCCGCCCAGGTCTGCCGGGAAATCGGGGCGGCCGGCGGCAGCGCCGTCCCCAACTACGACTCGGTGAGCGACTTCGAGGGCGCCGGCCGGATCATCGGTGCTGCGGTCGACAATTTCGGGTCGATCGACATCGTGGTGAACAACGCCGGGATCGTGCGGGACCGCACTCTGGTGAAGATGGACGAAGCGGACTACGACGCCGTGATCGCGGTGCACCAGAAGGGCACGTTCAACACGGTGCGCCACGCGGCGCCGATCATGAAGGACGCCGGCTACGGGCGGATCGTCAACATGACCTCCTCGGCCGGGCTGCGGGGCAACTTCGGGCAGACGAACTACGGCGCCGCCAAGGCCGCCATCATGGGGATGACCTTCGTGTGGGCCCTGGAGCTCGGCAAGTACGGCATCACGGTGAACGCCGTGGCCCCGGCCGGTTTCACCCGGATGACCGAGAATCTGTATGCCGGCGCGGCACCGCCGCCGGACCAGGACCCTGCCCTCAATGCGCCGCTGATCGCCTTCCTCGCCTCCGAAGACGCCTCCTACGTCAACGGGCAGGTGCTCGGGCGCACGGGATTCGCCTACACCCTGTTCCAGACCCCACGACAGATCGCGACGATGTGGAACGAGGGTGGATGGACGCCCCAAGAGGTGGCCGACCACTTCCACGAGGTGCTGGGCCAGCACCTCCAGCCCGTCGGGATGGGCGACCACCCACTCTTGGGCAAGAAGGGCTGACCCGCGGATCCCGGGGGATCCTTTGGGTGGGATCCCGGGGGCGGATCCCGTCGAGCCTGGGTAGGGTAAGGATGCTGATTTCACACCACTGAGGGAGGGCACCCATGCTCGTGCGCGACAAGATCTACATCAACGGGGCCTGGGTCCCCTCGACGGGCAAGGGCTCGCTCGAGGTCATCGACTCGGCCACCGAAGAGGTCTTCGCCACCATCCCCGAAGGCACGCCCGAAGACGTCGACAAGGCCGTCGAGGCCGCGGCAGCTGCCTTCCCCGGCTGGGCGGCCACGTCCCGGGAGGAGCGCTCCAAGCTGCTCGTGCGCATCGGGGAGGCCCTGGGCGCCCGTACCGACGAGATCGCGCAGATCATCTCCCACGAGGTCGGCATGCCCATGACCCTGTCGGGGTCGATTCAGGTCGGCCTGCCGGCCGGTGCGTTCGCCGACGCCGCCCAGGCGGCCGAGAACTTCGAGTGGGAGGAAGAGGTCGGGAACTCCCTCGTCGTGCGTGAGCCGGTCGGCGTCGTGGGTGCCATCACCCCCTGGAACTACCCGCTCTACCAGGTCGTCCTCAAGGTCGCTCCGTCTCTGGCCGCCGGCTGCACCGTCGTGCTGAAGCCGAGCGAGGTGGCGCCGATCAACGCGTTCATCCTGGCCGACGTGATCGACGAGGTCGGTCTCCCGCCTGGTGTCTTCAACCTGGTCAGCGGCGTCGGGCCGGTGGTCGGTGAGGCGATCGCCGCCCACCCCAAGGTCGACATGGTCTCCTTCACCGGCTCCACCCGGGCCGGGCGGCGCGTCATGGAGCTGGCTGCCGAGGGCGTCAAGCGGGTCTCGCTCGAGTTGGGCGGCAAGTCGGCCAACATCCTGCTCGACGACGCCGACTTCGCCACCGCCGTCCCCGCCGGGCTGTTCGGTTGCTACATGAACTCCGGCCAGACCTGCTCGGCCCTCACCCGCATGCTGGTCCCGCGGGACAGGCTGGCCGAGGTGGAGGACCTGGCGGTGGGGGGCACGGCGGGCTTCGCCCCCGGCGACCCCTTCGAGGCGGGCAAGCTGATCGGGCCGCTGGTGTCCGCAGTCCAGCGTGAGCGGGTGCTCGGCTACATCGAGAAGGGGATCGAGGAGGGGGCCAAGCTCATCGTCGGTGGCGCCGAGCGCCCCGAAGGCCTGGAGAAGGGCTTCTTCGTGCAGCCGACCGTCTTCTCCGAAGTCACCCCGGACATGACGATCGCCAAGGAAGAGATCTTCGGGCCGGTGCTCGTCCTCATGCCTTATGACACCGAGGAAGAGGCGATCGAGATCGCCAACGGCACGCCGTACGGGCTGGCCGGCGCCGTGTGGAGCGCCGATTCGGCCCGCGCCGAGCGGGTCGCCCGGCAGTTGCGGACCGGCCAGGTCGACATCAACGGTGGGAACTTCAACCCGAGCGCGCCTTTCGGTGGCTACAAGCAGTCCGGATTCGGGCGCGAGCGCGGCAAGTACGGTCTCGAGGAGTTCGTCGAGACCAAGTCCATGCAGCGCTGACGGGCCATCGAGGCGCCCACCTGGCGGGCAGCATTCTCCGACGCGGAGTTGTTGCACCTCTGACGGTAAATCCGGCGTCGTGACGTCATAGTTGTCAGAGGGGGAGCGGGAGGATGCATGAGTACGGCGCGCAACGGAGCGGTTGAGATCTACTACGAGGAGTTCGGCGATCCGGAGACGCCCACCCTCCTTCTGGTCAACGGGCTCGGATCACAGTGCCTGAACTATGACGTTTCATGGTGTCAGCTCTTTTGTGACGAGGGCTTCCATGTGGTGCGCTTCGACAACCGGGACGTGGGGCTCTCGACGAAGCTCGACGGCACGGACTACGCGCTGGTCGACATGGCTGACGACGCCATTGCCGTCCTCGATGCCATGGCGATCGACATGGCTCACGTCATGGGCTGCTCCATGGGGGGAATGATCGTGCAGCGACTCGCCCTCAATCACACGGACCGCGTGCTCTCCCTGACTTCGGTGATGTCACGGACCGGCGAGCCCGGTTACGGCGAAAGCTCGGAGGAAGCGCTGGCCTTTCTGCTGGCACCGGCGGCGCCGTCGCGGGCGGCCTACATCGACCGGCAGGTGGCCGCCGTTCACGTCTACGGATCGAAGCCCAAATGGCTCGACGATGACGCCATCCGGGCCCGGGCGGCGGCCGCCTACGACCGCTGCTTCTGCCCCGAAGGGGTCGGGCGCCAGATGACGGCGATCATGCAGGACGGCTCCCGGTCGCCCGAGCTCGCCGAACTGGATCTCCCTGCCCTGGTGATCCACGGCGGCCGGGACACCCTCATCAACCCGAGCGGCGGCCGACGTACCGCCGAGGTCATTCCCGGGGCGCGCTATGTCGAGATCGACGGCATGGGTCATGACTACCCGCCACCGGTTTGGAAGGAGTGGGTGGCCGTCTGGTCGGACTTCGCCCACTCCGTCGTTCGAGCCTGATCAAGGAGGCGACAACGGGTCGCCCTTTTCGGCCTCCTCGCCGATCCGGTGTTTCCACAGCGACGCATTGGCCGCGGTAGCGGCCGTGAGCAGTCGGCCCGCGAAGTAGGTCCAGAGCAGGAGCGCGAGGGCGATGCCGATGGCCCCGTAGAGGGCCGATTTCCGCGTGACCACGTGGACGACGTAGGTCATGGTGAGGATCTGCAGGGCGCCCGCTCCCACGCCGACGATGAGCGCCCCGGGCAGGAGGGCCCACAGTGCGCATTCATCTCGGGGCAGGAGCCACGAGGCAAGGAACCACGCCCCGCCCGAGATGACGATCGTCATGAAAAAGGCCACGATCTGCAGCCCGAGTGACCGAGAGCCAATCCACGTGGTCAGGTCGGCGAAGCCGAAGAGGACGGTGAAGAACCCCACGAGGATCAGGGGGGCCCACGGGCTCGGCCTGCGGGGCGGCTGCACCCTCCAGATGAGCCGGTGCACGATGAAGAGGACCCGGACGAGCGAGCGCGCCGTCAGAGCCAGGGCAAACCCGCCGAGGACCAGGGCAACGAGCCGGTTGACCAACGACAGGGTGCTGGTGCTCGAGACCGCGCTGGCGAGGAGTCCCGTAATGCCCGCCGAACGGGCGGCGTCCCCCGGGTCCTGACCGGCTGCGGTCGAAGCCAGGCCGAAGCCGGTGCACAAGACGAAGGCATAGGGCACCAGGAACATGAACAGGCGGAACGCCACCGCGGCGGCCAGCACGCCTCCCCCGCTTTGGGCGTCCCGCTCGACGGCCTCGAACGCCGTGTCGATCGACGCCGAGTCAGCCCGCCGAGCTTCGATCCCTGCCCGGGTGCGCTCCGCCCGTTCACGCAGATGGCCGACGCGCTCTCTGACGGACTCCCGGGCCGGCGGCGGGACCACGGACCCGTCCGTCCCAAGGGCCTCCGGCGTATCGACACGGTCGTCGGCTGTGGCCACGCCGCATTCTTCACCGAACCGGACGCCGATCGGGTCAATTCACTCGCGCTTCGATCTCTTAGGCTCCCGGCGGTGCGGATGACGTGGCGGCGACCGGCGAGATGCCGCCTGGGCACCGTCCTCGCTCTGACGCTCTTCGTGGCCGCAAGCATGGAAGCAACACCCGCATCAGCCGGAACGGACGCTGTCCATCCGCTGGTCGGCGCCTACTACTACCTCTGGAACCCCGAGAACTTCGCCGGTGGAACGCTCCGTGCGCACCTCGAGCCCCCGCAGTTGCCCGCCTCCTCCCTGGTGAATTCCCGGAGCCCGCAGACGGCCGCACGGGACATCTCCAACGCCCGACAGGCCGGCATCAACTTCTTCGCCATCGACTGGTGGCCCTACGATGCCGGCTACTCGGGAGAGGACTACCGGGCGGCGGACGGTGCAATGAAGGACTTCCTCGCCGCGCCCAACATCTCCCAGATGCGCTTCGCCATGTTCTACGAGACATGGAACCTGGGCTTCGATCCCGGGCGCGAGTCCACACCGGTCACGTTCCAGATGGAGCTGCACTTCGACTCGGACATGGTGCACTTCGCCGAGCGCTACTTCCATAACCCTTCCTACCTGCGCATCCACGGACGGCCGGTGGTCTTCTTGTACCTGACGCGGACCCTCACCGGCGATGTCGCGGGCATGATCGACGGGGCGCGCACGGTGCTCAAGGCAAAAGGCTTCAATCCCTTCTTCATCGGGGACGAGGTCTATTGGCGCGTGACACCGGAAAATCCCAATCCGGCTGGCCCGATCCTGACCACGACACCCCAGGTGGCGCGGATCGAGCAGTTCGATGCCATCACCTCTTACATCCTGTATTACGGAGATCCTGATTTCCTGCTGGGCCCGACCGGCGATTTCACGGGGTATCCCGGCACCACCGACATCGTGGCCGACGAGCGGCATCTCCTCAGCGCATACAGCGCGGCGACCAACGGACGCGTGCCGGTCATCCCCGACATCGCGTCGAGTTTCAACGATCGCGGGTTCCGGCTACCGACGAATCACCCCGCCCAACCGCGCCAGTGGCTGCCCGGGGAGGGCCCGGCCTCAACGCTGGACCATCTCTTCCGGTGCGTCGCCCTGCCGGAGGTCGATCCCGCCCTGCCGATCGTCATGGTGACGTCGTGGAACGACTGGAATGAGGACACCGGCATTGAGCCGATCGGTGGCACGCCGACCCACCTCGACGACAGTCCCAGCGGCACCGCCTACACGCAGGGTTACACCTACGGCGGCGAAGGGCGGGCCGCCCTGCGCGTGCTACGGGCGGATACGGCTCTCCTCGACCGCCGTTTCGCCGGACCGACCGGCACGACGGGCCAGAGCCAGGCCTCGAGCGTGACCGGATCATGCTGAAGGTCTGCTCAGGGACCTGGATGGGCCACTAACCCGCCGCTGCCTTTTGGGGACGTAGGCTAACTGGGCGCGCCCGTCAGGTGCCCGGTACTGCGCCCGGCGAGTGCCACAAAGGAGCACCATGACTTCATCTGAGTGTATGCACGTTGCCGCGCAACTCGACGAGCACCACGCACCCGAGACAAATGGCCGGATACCGGTCTGCCGCAGGTGCGGGGCGCGTACCGATAGCCCGATGGGAGAGCACCACGTCATTCAGGAGAGCCGCGTCGGGCGCTCGAGCGAGTGGCTCGTGGCCCAATCACGGTTACGGCACATCGCCCATTCCCAAATGCTGCGCGGGACCTCGCCAAGCTGAACCGGACCGTCTTGGTCGGTCTCAGCCCGCTCTGCGCCCGGCCGTGACCCTGGTCCAGAGCGGGGACGGCCGCGAGGTCATGACCCCGTTTCACGGACCCGACTCGGGCACCAGCGTGATGGCGTCCTCCGGGCAGACGGTGACGCACAGGCCGCATTCGTGGCACTGGTCCGCCCGCACGGTGTAGGCGGTCATCCGGCGGTGCGCCGTCGAGCGGAGCTTGCCCAGCATCCCGAGCGCCGTGAAGTCCTCGGGATCCATGCGCCGCACCTCGAACACGTCGTACGGGCATATCTGCACGCAATCCCGCTTGGCTTCGCAGCGGCCGTGGTCCACCACGGGTCTGGTTGCCATGAGCCTTACGACCCGGCCAGCGGTGCTCTCCAGCCCGGTGACGCGGTGCGCGCACCGGCGGCCACCCGCAGGCCGATGTAGTTGCGCTGCGCCTCCACCGTCCCCGCCCCGAAACAAAGGCCCCGGATGTCGCGGTAGGCCCGTTCCAGGGGGTACTCACGCGAATAGCCGTAGCCGCCGTGGATCTGCATCGCCTCGTCGCAGACGAATTTGGCGGCGAGGTTGGCGGCCGTCTTGGCCATGGCCGTCTCGAGCGCAGGCGGTGTCCCGTGCGGCCCGGCCAGCCGCACGGCCCGGGCCAGCAACAGGCGGGCCCCCTCGAGCTGCATCGCCATGTCGGCCAGCTTCCACTGCAGGCCCTGGAGGTCCGCCAGCGGGCGCCCGCCGATGACGCGCTCGTTCATGTAGCGCACCGCGTGTTCCAAAGCGCCCTGGGCCGCCCCCACGCACATGGCGGCGTTGCCGCACCGCTCGTGGTTCAGGTGTGAGAGCAGGACCTTGAAGGCCGAGGTGTCCGACGGGTTGCCGGCGAGGAGTACGTCGTCGGCGGTGATCTCGACGCCGTCGAACGCCAGCTCGGCCTCGGTCGCGGCGTGGATCCCCATCCCCTTGTGGCGGCCGGTGATCGACACGCCCTCGCGGTCGGTCGGCACGATCACGGCGCCGATGCCCTTGGCCCCCTCGCCCCCCGGCCAGCGACACCAGACGAGCACTCCCTGGGCCACGTCGCCCAGGGTCGAGTAGTTCTTGTAGGCGTTGAGGCGCCAGCGCCCCGGTCCGTCCTCCACCAGCGCGGCGCGCATGTTCTGCACGGCCGAACCGGCATCGGGCTCGGTGATCCCGATGCTGATCAACGCGTCCCCGTCAGCCGCGGCCGGGAGCCAGCGCTCCTTCATGGCCTCCGGGCCCAGGTGCTCGATCCCACGGGGCGGCCCATTGAAGGTGAGCTGACAGCAGATGGCCGACGACACGTCGGCCCGGGCGATCTCCTCCAGGACGATCGACGCTTCCACGTCACCCAGGCCCATACCGCCCCACTGCTCCCCCACCGTGATGCGCAACAGGTCAGCCGCCGCCAGCGCCTTGCGCACCTCGGGGGACACGGCACCGGCCTCGTCGGCTTCGTGCGCCCGCGGCGCCACCTCGCGCTCCGCCACGTCGCGGGCCAGCTGGCGCAGGGCGGCCTGGTCCTCGGTCTCGGCCAGCAGGTCGCTCATCAGCCGAGCTCGGTGCCCACGATGCCCACGAAGCTGACGCCCTCGCCCGGCGCGCCGCCCAGGTTGTGGGTCAGCCCGAGCGTCCGTCCGGCACCCACGGTGTCGATCTGGCGGTCGGGCGGGGCGACCCCCCGCAGTTGGAGCCAGCATTCGAACAGCATGCGCAGTCCGGAGGCGCCGATCGGGTGGCCGAAGGACTTCAGTCCGCCGTCGGGGTTGACCGGCAGCTCACCGTCGCGGTCGAACGTCCCGGCCAAGACCTCTTTCCACGCCGTACCCCGCTCGGCGAAGCCCAGGTCTTCCATCAGGACGAGCTCGGTCGGCGTGAAGCAGTCGTGCACCTCGGCCATGGCCAGCTGCGCCCGGGGGTCGGTGATCCCGGCCTGGGCGTAGGCGTCGGCCGCCGAGCGCACGACCTCCTCGAAGGTCGTGTAGTCGTAGGCGGGGTCGATGGGGCCCGCGGCGGGGCCGGCGACGAAGGCCAACGCCTTCACGTACAAGGGGTTGTCGCAGTACTTGGGGGCGTCCTCGACCCGGCAGATGATGGCGGCGGCCGAGCCGTCGCTGACCCCGCTGCAGTCGAAGACCCCGAGGTCGCCGGCCACGAGCGGGGCCTTGGTGATCGTCTCCATGGAGACTTCCTTCTGGAACTGGGCCCGCGGGTTACGCGCCCCGTTCTGGTGGTTCTTGAAGGCGATCCGGCTCATGACCTCCTTCATCTGGTCCTTGTCCACGCCGTACTTGTGGCTGTAGGACGGCGCCAGGAACGAGAAGGCGGCCGGTGAGGAAAGCCCGGGGTCCGTGCCGTCGCCGACGGCCCGGATGCCGGTCAGCCCCGAGTAGCCCGTGTCCTTGAGCTTCTCGACGCCGATGGCCATGGCGATGTCGTAGGCGCCCGACGCCACGGCGTAGCAGGCGTTGCGGAAGGCCTCGGAGCCGGTGGCGCAGTAGTTCTCGACGCGGGTGACGGGCTTGTAATCGATCTTCAGGGGGCGGGACAACGTGGTGCCACAGACGCCCGAGGTCATGGTGCCGAGCCAGAAGGCATCGATGTCGGCCAGCTCGAGGCCGGGGACCGAGGCAACGGCCTCGGTGGTGGCGTCGGTCAGGAGGTCATCGACGCCCTTGTCCCACAGCTCGCCGAAGCGGGTGCAGCCCATGCCGATGACGGCCACCTGGTCGCGGATGCCCTTGCTGCCCATGGCCTTACGCTCCTTGCTTCTCGTTGTCGCCGGCGGCCCGGGTGACGGCAGGGCGGGCCTTCCAGAAGTAATTGTGCACGCCCTGCGCCGTCCAGACGCGCCGGAAGGTCATGGAGACCCGGTCGCCGATGGACAGCTCCGAGGCGACCACGTCGGTCATCTCGCAGCGGTAGCGGCCGCCCCCGTCGAAGTCGACGATGACGCCGACCACCGGCGGCGACAGGCTGAAGGCCAGGTGGTCGACGGTGAACGTGGCCACGGTCCCCGGGACGTCGGCGAGGCGCTCGGGCTGCATCTGGTCGATCGTGTGGCACGACAGGCAGGCCCGGGTGGGCGGCATGTGGCGGAAGCCGCAGACCTGGCAGCGGCTGGCGGCGAAGGCGTACTTCCACGCCTCGGAGCGGTGCACGGTCGGGGCTCCGGGCCGCTCGGGATCGGGGCGGCGTGGCGGCTCGCGGTGCATCTGGCCCCGCCAAGTCAGGAAGGTGGCGTACGGCAGGTCGTCCCGGCCGGCGGCGACCTGCTCGGCCACCGATGGCAGGCCGGCCTCGGCCCGGGCCGCCTGCGCCGCGCTCAGCGCCTCAGTGGTGCGCAGCACCATGGCGTCGGCCCCGTCGGCCAGCGACAGGACGACGATCACCTGCCCGGGCTCGGCGCGTTCGAGGACGTCGCACAGCGCAACGGCAGCCTGCGCCGCGCCGAGGTTGCCCACCGACCCGGAGAGATCGGGGACCAGCACCCCATCGCGCACGCCGAGCCCCTTCGTGATCGCCTTGACGGCCCGCACGTGCAGGCCCGTCACAATGGCGTGGTCGACGTCGCCCTCGGCCAGGCCGGCGTCCTTGAGTGCCGCCGCAAAGGCCTCACGGGCCAGCGGCACGTACATCTCCTCGCCGAAGCGCTCTTCCCACACGTGCGAGTCCGCCTCGCCGGGCACGCGCCAGCGGTCGAGGAACTCGTCGCTGGCCGCACCACGGCCGACGAGCTCCGCCACCGCACCGTCAGGAGTACACAGAATGGCAGCGGCGCCGTCCCCGCTGTCACGCTCTTCGGCCGAGCCGGCCAGACCGGTACGCAGGTCCGAGATCACCGTCAACGTGGTCCGGCCGCCGGCGGCGGCGGTACCGCTGCCGGCGGCACCGAGCGCCAACAGTAGCGCGCCCACCGCCGAGCGCGACGAGCCGGCGAAGTCATAGGCACCGCAGGCACGCCCGAGCCCCAGCGCCGCGTGCACCGTGGTGGCACTCGTCTTGTCCAAATACGCAGGGTCCGGCGTGGACAGGAACAGGTCCTGTACCGCTCCCGCCCCCGGGCCCACGGCCAGCGCGCGCCGCCCCGCCTCGACGCCCAATGTCGTGGTGTCCTCGTCGTGAGACGCCACGGCGCGGCTGCCCCGGCCGCCGCCACTGCCCAGGACACCGGCGATAGCCGCGCGCTGGAGGCGCCAATAGGGCAGGTACGTCCCCCAGGCGGTAATACCGGCAGTCATGGACCGATCATTCCAGACATTTCGGACACCTCACACATCGGGAAACCACTCTCCAAGAACGCAGGAGCCGGCAACGAGCGTACCGATCGCCCGGCCCGGTCAGGGTCAGTCCACCGACCGTGCGGCGCGCATCTCTGCCCGCTGGGCCTCGGTCGCCTCCGAGTCGATCGAGAGCGTCAGCTCCTCGAGCGACCCCGTGAGCACCACGCCGTAGTCACGGCGGGCACCCTCGACGCTGACGTACTCATCCAACACATCATCGAGCACGGCGGTCGCTGGGCGATCACAGGGGTCGCCCCAGCCGCCACCGCCGCCGTAGTCGAAGTTGATCCTGTCCCCCGCCTCCATTTGCTCCCAGTCCGCCGTGTGCTTGACCACGAACGCGTCCGGAGAGCCATACCGCAGCGTCAGCCTGTTCGGCGCCCCGGGCCCGCCCCCCGCGATCCCGGGCATGGGGTACTTCTGCCCCACCACATACGTATAGACGGCCGAAGGCACCCGCACCTCCTTGACATAGTGCGAGCCACACCCACCGCGCCACTGCCCGGGGCCACCTGAGTCCGTGCGGTAGTCACGGCTCCACTGGATATGTGGGTACAAAGACTCGTTGATCTCCGCCGTCGCCTTCCACAGGTTGCCGAACGATGCCGACACGGCACCCCAGGCGTCCATCCCCTTCGCCGCGTTACACCAGCCGGCGTACACCTCGGCCGATCCGTCAACGAACACTTCGCCGCTCCGAGGGTCGACACCGCGGATGATCGTCGGGATGCCGGTCTTGTAGGTCTGTGGCACGGCTCGCTCGGGCAGCACCCCCGACAAGGCCACGGCTATGACCTCGCCGATGTCGGCGCCGGGGTGGTGCGTTCCCGCCGACACCGGGCGGTCGGGGTGCGGGTTCAGCACGCAGCCCCGGGGCACGATCAGCTCAATGGAGTTGAAGAACCCCTCGTTCTTGGGGATCTCGGGGTCCATCATGGCGGCCACCTGGGCCACCGTGTAGCCGCGGGTGTTGCCGTAGGTCGACCAGGCCTGGAGCTCCTGGCGTTCGTCCGAGCCCGTGTAGTCGATGGTCAGCTGGGGACCTTCGACGCTGATCTTCACGTGCAGGTGGATGTCGGGGTTGCCCAGCGGGTCGTGGTCCACGTAGGCGTCGCCCTCGTACACACCATCGGGCCAGGCCGTGATCTCCTCGGCGAAGCGCGCCGCGGCGTAGTCGATCATGTGGTCGACGGCGGCCTCGATCATGTCGACGCCGTACCGCTCGACCAATCCAGCCAGGCCGTCGGCCGCCTGCTTGGCCGCGCCGATCTGCGCCCTCAGGTCGCCGACATACCCGTCGAGCCGGTTGTTGACCTGCAGCGCATAGAGGACGTCGCGCCGCTCCACGCCCCGGTCGAGCACCTTGACGACGGGCCAGCGCACGCCCTCGCCCCAGATGTCGGTGGCGGTGACGTTGTACCCACCCGGCACCGCGCCGCCCGTGTCGCCATGGTGGCATTGGATCGACGCGATCAGGACGAGATGATCGTCCACCACCACCGGGGCGAAGACGTTGTAGTCGGGCAGGTGGCCGCCGCCGTGATACGGGTCGTTGGCCACGAAGACGTCACCGTGGCGGAACTCGTCGACGCCCAGGAAGTCGAGGGCGAAGCGCACCGGGAGCGTCGAGGTCAGCATGAACTGCGGGATGCCGACGCTCAGGGCGGCCAACCGGCCCTTGCCGTCGAGGATGGTGGCGTTGCGCTCGTTGGACTGGTTGAGGATCGGGGTGGTGGCCGTCCGCGAGACGTACATGGCCATCTCGAAGCAGACGGTCTCCATGGTGCCCCGGATGACCTCGGCGGTCACGGGGTCGACGGCACCGCCCACCATGAGGCGATCCCTCGGTCCGGCCAGTGCCTGCAGATCGACGTCCATGGCCCCTCCTTCGGGGCTCGCTCTCACGTTCACGCCGCCCAATTGCTGACAGCCGCGTCAGCTTTTACTCTATCTGCGGCGGGCCTCCGAAGGGCCCTAGGTCGCTGTCGCCACCACCACCAGCTCCCAGCTGTCCAGCTCGAGCGGGCCCCCGCCACCCGAACGGAACTGCACGTCGTGAAACCCCGCCGCTTGGAGCCAGACCACCCACTCCGGCGGCGTGGGCAACCGGACGAAGTAGGAGGCACGGCGACGCGTCCCTGCGCGGTGCACGGTGCGTTCGATCACCATGCGCCCCTGGATCGGGTCGAAGGTCGAGACCTCCACCATGGTGTCGTCCCCCAGTTGGACAACCACCGCGTCGGGTGCCGGAGTGAAGTGACGAACGCCGCCGTCGTGGTGCATCGTGTCGATCGCCACCTTCCCTCCCGGGCGCAGGACCCGGCGGAATTCCTCCAGGACACGATGGCAGTCCGCATCGTCGTAGTAGCCGAACGAGTTCAACCAGCAGACGACCGCATCGAACGGGCCGTCGACGGGAAGGGAGCGGACGTCCCCCTCCAGGTAGGTCACGGCGCCCGGGCGCAGGTGCGGATCGGCGCGCGCCTGTTCCAGGTAGGCCGGCGTCAGATCGACGCCCGTCACCACCAGGCCGGCCGCGGCCAGCCGGCGGGAGAGACGGCCGTGGCCACAGGGCGCGTCCAAAATGTGGGCGCCGGACGGCAGGTCGAGCAGGCGCAGGATCTCGGCCGTGTCGGCATCCGAGTGCGTGTCGTCGATCGACTCCTTGTAGAAGTAGAGGTAGTCGTCGCCAAAGGTGGCCTCCATATCGAACGTCATGCGCCATCATCGCCGCCGGTAGGGTCGCCCGCATGCCCGAGCCCGAGGATCTGTCCTTCGATGCGGTCACGGCGCTGCACGACACCGACGACCCCCACGTGTTCGGCGCCAGCGTCCACCACCTCTGGACCGTGGGCGACAAGGCCAACGGCGGCTATCTGCTGGCGCTGCTCGGACGGGCCGCCCGTCTCATCGTGCAACGACACGGTGGAGCGGAATGGGAGGTGCTGTCCTCCTCCGTCACCTACCTCCGGGCGCCCGAGCTCGGGCCGGCGAGCGTGCACACGACGCTGCTCCGCAGCGGACGCACGGCCGCCCAGGTGCGAGCCGTCCTGACGCAAGGGGACGACCTGGTCGACGCGGTGTTCGTTCTCGGTGACCTTCCCGGGCACACCGTCGTCCGCTACGACGGCACCGAGCCCTTCCACGCGCCGGATCCCGAGGACTGCGTCCGCCTGACGCCGAAGATCCCGACCGGTGTCTACGTCGGGATCATGGACGTGCTCGACCTCCGGCTCGACCCGGCAACAGTGCCGTTCGCCGTGACGCCCCCGGCGGCCGGAACGCGGGCCGAGCTGCGCGGCTGGACGCGGTTCGCTGACGGGCGCGAACCCGACGCCCTGTCGCTGCTCTTCCTGGCGGACGCCATCCCGCCGGCCACGCTCATGATCGGCTCCACCGGCTGGGTCCCCACGCTGCAGATGTCGGCCTACGTCCGGGCGCGTCCGGCACCGGGCTGGCTCGGCATCCGCATGACGGCGGGACTGGTCGACGACGGGACGGTCGACGAGACGTGCGTCCTGTGGGACAGCCAGGGCCACATGGTCGGGCAGTCCACCCAGCTGGCCCGGCTCCGCTTCCCCGACGAAATCACCTGACGCGCACCTCCCGACGGCGGGCGCGCCATGCCGCCTGATCGCCGTCCTCCTCCTCGTCGTCCTCGTCGTCCTCGTCGTCGGCCTCGTAGCAATCCCACGAGCAGTACCCCGCGAGGCGCGGCGACGCCGGGTGGAACCGGCAGCGCGGGCACAGCGCCGTCGTCATGGTGCCTCTCTCTGTCGAAGTCTCGAATGTCTGCATGGTCATTTCCTGCCGATTGGTGACTGAACGCAAAAGAGCCGCTTCCCCGTGGGAAGCGGCTCCGAAACGTCGGGACTGGTGAGAGTCTCTACGGCGTCGGTGCCACCCCCCCGTTGCTCAGCTTGGGGATCCCACAGATCTGTACTTCGGACATGGCCGAGCGCGACTGACCCAGGGAGTTGCCCTCCTGGTGACACCGCCGCAGCGGGCCGGATGTCGCGTTGTGCCCGGTCATGATCAGTTCAGTATACGAGAGTCGATTGTTGCCCTTGAACACTCCGGCGAAAGATGGAGGAGAGTTCATCGGCGCGTCACATGCGGCAGCGGTGCGCCTTCACCGCGACACGGAGGCTGCGGGCACACCGAGGCTGCGGCGGCGCGGCAAGCCGTCGTGATCAGGCGGACGTGCCAGCCAGGCGGGCGCGCAACTCGGGCTTGACGACCTTGCCGGTCGGGTTCCGGGGCAGCTCGTCAATGAAGACGAACTGGCGCGGCACCTTGTAATCGGCCAGGTGCTCGAGCCCGAAGGCGCGCAACTCCTCGCCGTCGGCCTCGACGCCCGGGTGCAGGACGACAAAGGCCACGACGTCCTCGCCGAGCACGGGGTGAGGGGCGCCAACCACGGCGACCTCCTTGACGGCCTCGTGCTGTACGAGCGCGTGCTCGACATCGGTGGCGTGGACATTGTTGCCGCCGCGGATGATCACGTCCTTGGAGCGGCCGACGATGTAGAGGTAGCCGTCCGCATCGAGCTTGCCGAGGTCGCCCGTGACGAGCCAGCCGTCCCGCCACATCTCCGCCGTCGCCTCGGGGTCCTCGAAGTACTCGCGCTGGCGCCCCGGCATCTGCAGGCGCACCTCGCCCACCTCGTCCGGTGGCAGCGGCTGGTCGTGCTCGTCGACGATCCGCGCCACCGCGGGCGGCGCGATCTGGCCCACCGAGCCGGGGCGCTTGACTGCCTCGCCCTTGGGCATGACGCAGTACGCAGAACCCGCTTCGGTCATGCCGTAGTTGTTCGACACCAGGGCGTCGGGCATCTTCTGCTGGAGGCGCTCGACGACGTAGGGCGCCAGCGGCGCGCTGCCCACCGAGCACATCTGCACCGAGGAGAGGTCGGCGTCGGCGAAGCGGGGGTTGTCGATCAGCAGATGGGCCATGGTGGGGACCAGGAAGACGGCCATGGGACGCTCGTCCTCGACCACGCGCAACCAGCGGCCGGCGTCGAAGCGCGGTTGGTAGATCACCTGCAGTCCCAGCTTCATGGGCGTGTAGACGAGCGCGATGCCGGCGAAGGTGAAGAGCGGGCTGGCGTGCAGCCAGCCGGCGCCGGTCCAGTTGGGGTCGACCTGGCCGATCATGGAGCCGTTGGAGTGGCGCACGGCCACCCCCTTGGGACGGCCCGTGGTGCCCGAGGTGTAGAGGATGTCGGCCAGGTCCTCCGATTGGCGCGGCACCTGGAAGGGAGTGCGGTCCCCAGCGGTGGCCTCGGCCCACCCGAGCACCGGGACCCCGCTGTCCGGCGGCACCGTCCCGCCCTCCGCGCCGGCGTCGATCAGGGTGACGAGGCGGCCTCCCCCGGCCTCGGCGTCGCTGCGCAGCAGGTCACCGTCGGCCACGACGGCCGTCGCGCCCGAGTGCTCGAGCATGTGGGCCACCTCGGCCGGGGCCAGGCGGGGGTTCATGGGGACGGCCACGCCGCCGGCCCGGTGGGCGGCGGAATACGAGACGAGCCAGCACAGCGCCAGCTCGGGCCGTAGGTGGATGCCCACCCGGGCGCCGGGCTGGACCCCCGCTTCGACCAGGCGGCGCGCCATCGCGTTGGCGGCGCCGTCCCACTCGGCGAAGGTCATGGACCCGACGTCGACGACGGCGAAGGCCGTGCGGTCGCCGAATTCCTCAGCCATGCGCGCCAGGTGATCGTCCATCAACACGGTTACAGGGCCCCCAGAAAGTCGGTCGGTGCGGAAAGTTGACGCCGGTGTCAGGTTCGTTGCAGCATGGCCGATGCGCCTCGGGGGGTCAATCCCGGGGGCAGACAGAAGGGAGAGCTGACGTGAGCATGGTCCGTTTCGACCTCCCCACACCCGAGGGTGACACCATCGAGTTCTGGGAGGCGGCCAAGCAGGAGCGCCTCCTCATCAAACACTGCCTCGACTGCGACGCCTACTCCTACTACCCGCGTCCCTTCTGCCCGAAGTGCTGGAGCGAGCAGGTGGAGTGGTATCAGGCCAGCGGCGAGGGCACCCTCTACACCTGGTCGGTGATCTACAACAACGACATGCCCCCCTTCCGCGACCGCGTGCCCTACGTCGCCGCCATCGTGGACCTGGCCGAGGGGCCCCGCATGATGACCAACGTGGTCGACTGCCCCTTCGAGGAGCTGCAGGTGGGCATGCCCCTGAAGGCCACGTTCCAGCCCATCTCCGACGAGTTCACGATCCCCGTCTTCGTGCGGGCCTGAGGAGGACGTTCCATGACCGAAGCCAACGACGCCGTCATTGTCGCCGCTGTCCGCACACCGATCGGGCGCTCCGGCCGCGCCCTGGCCGGGCTCAGCCTGCAGGACATCGGCCTACAGACGGTGGCCGGAGCCATGCACGCCGCTGGTCTGGACCCGGAAGACATCGACGACCTGCTGCTCGGCGAGGTCCTGCAGGGCGGTGGCTGCACCGCCCGCTACGTGGCCAACGCCCTCGGCCTGCCGCCCGACACGCCGGGCGGCACGGTGCAGCGCCAATGCGCCACCGGCATGATGGCGGTCCAGGAGGCCGCGGCCAACATCCGCTCGGGCATGGCCGACGCCGTGATCGCGGGTGGGGTGGAGTCCATGACCCGCTCGCCGCTCCTGTTCGAGAAGTCGCCCTTCCCCTTCGGCGGTGTCCAGCAATTCATTCCACCGAGCCACCCGAACACAGCCGACGCGCCCAACATGAACATGCTCATCACGGTCGGTGAGAACACCGCCCGTGAGTGCGGCATCACCCGTGAGGAGTCTGACGACTGGTCGTACCACTCCAACATCCGGGCGGTGGCCGCCACCGACGACGGGCGCTTCGCGGAGGAGATCGTGCCGGTGACGGTGCCGGCGGGACGGGGCGAGACCGTGACGGTCAGCGTCGACGAGCACCCGCGCCGGGACACCACGCTCGAGAAGCTGGCCGCGCTCCCCTCGCTCACCGGGCCGGACGGGCAGATCACCGCCGGGAACTCCTCTGGCATCGCGGACGGGGGCGCCGCCCTCGTGGTGGTCTCCCGGGCCTACTCCGAGGCGCACGGGATGACCCCGCTGGCGACGGTGCGGTCGTGGAACTCCTGTGGGATTGAGCCGGCCCGCACCGGGTTGGCGCCCACGGTCTGCGTCCCGCGGGCCTTGAACCGGGCCGGGCTCAGCGAGTCCGACGTCGACCTCGTGGAGATCAACGAGGCCTTCGCCACCATGGCGGTGGCCTGCTCCCGCAAGCTGGGGTTCCCGCACGACATCGTCAACGTCAACGGTGGCGCAGTCGGCATCGGGCACCCGGTGGGTGCCTCGGGCGCCCGCATCCTGGTGACGCTGATCCACGAGCTGCGCCGGCGCGGCGGTGGCATCGGGGTCGGGACCCTGTGTGCCGGGGGCGGCATGGGCTCGGCGACGGTGCTCGAGGTGCACGCGCCGGCCTGATCGCCCTCGTCGTAGCGCAGCGTGGGCCAGCGCGGCGCCTATTCCTTCTCGGCCGCCCCGTCCGCCATGTGGTCCTTGATGGCGTTGACAACCGTGGGGTCGAGCAGCGTGGTCACGTCGCCCAGCGGCCGGTCGTCGGCGACATCGCGGAGGAGCCGGCGCATGATCTTGCCGCTGCGGGTCTTGGGCAGCTCGGGCGTCAGCAGGATCTGGCGCGGCTTGGCGATGGGGCCGATCTCGTGCGCCACGTGGTCCCGCAGCTCGGTCACCAGCTTCTCCCCCGCCTCGCCGTCGACGTCACTCGCACCCTTGAGGGTGACGAAGGCCACGATCGCCTGTCCGGTGGTCTCGTCGTCTGCCCCCACCACGGCGGCCTCGGCCACGGCCGGATGGCTCACCAGCGCGTGCTCGACCTCGGTGGTGGAGATGCGGTGCCCCGAGATGTTCATGACGTCGTCGACTCGGCCGAGCAGCCAGAGATCGCCGTCGTCGTCGCGCTTGGCCCCGTCGCCGGCGAAGTACTTTCCCGGGAAGCGCTTCCAATAGGTCTCGATGAAGCGCTCCTTGTCGCCGTAGATGCCCCGCGTCATGCCAGGCCACGGCTCGGTGATGACGAGGTACCCGCCCTCGCCGTTGCCGACCGAGTTGCCCTCGTTGTCGATGACGTCCGCCGAGATGCCGGGGAACGGCGTCATGGCCGCGCCGGGCTTGGTGGCGGTGATGCCCGGTAGCGGCGTGATGAGGATGCCGCCGGTCTCGGTCTGCCACCACGTGTCGACGATGGGGCAACGGTTGCCGCCGATGTGGGTGCGGTACCAGATCCAGGCCTCTGGGTTGATGGGCTCGCCGACCGACCCGAGCAGGCGCAGGCTCGAGAGGTCGTGGGCGGCCGGGAGGTCCTCCCCCCACTTCATGAAGGTCCGAATGGTGGTCGGCGCGGTGTAGAGGATGTTGACCTTGTACTTCTCGATGAGCTTCCACCAACGGTCACGGGTCGGCGTGTCGGGTGTGCCCTCGTACATGACCGAGGTCGTCCCGTTGGCCAGGGGCCCGTAGACGATGTAGCTGTGTCCCGTCACCCAGCCGATGTCGGCCGCCGTCCAGAAGACGTCGGTCTCGGGCTTGATGTCGAAGATGAGGTGGTGGGTGGCCGAGACGTGGGTGAGGTAGCCCCCGCTGGTGTGGAGGATGCCCTTCGGCTTCGCCGTTGTGCCGCTGGTGTACATGATGTAGAGCGGGTGCTCGGCGTCGAAGGCCTCCGCCTCGTGGGTCTCGGGCTGGCGCGGCACCAGGTCGTCCCACCACACGTCGCGAGCATCGTCCCAGCCGACTTCCTGGCCGGTGCGGCGCACGACAAGCACGTGCTCGACGTCGGGGCACCCCTGCACCGCCTCGTCGACCGCCGGCTTCAACGCGGCCGGTGCGCCCCGGCGGTAGCCGCCGTCGGCGGTGATGACGAAGTGGGCGTCGCAGTCGAGGATCCGGCCCCGCAAGGCGTCCGCCGAGAACCCGCCAAAGACCACCGTGTGGGGCGCGCCCAGACGGGCGCAGGCCAGCATGGCCACGACCGTCTCGGGGATCATCGGCATGTAGATGGCGACCTTGTCGCCGGCCCGCACCCCGAGCTCGGTCAGGCCGTTGGCCGCCTGGCTCACCATGGTCAACAGGTCGTCGTAGGTGATGGTCCGGGTGTCCCCCGGTTCGCCCTCCCAATGGAAGGCGACCCGGGGACCCAGGCCGGCGGCGACGTGGCGGTCCACGCAATTGACCGACACGTTGAGTTTGCCGCCGACGAACCACTTGGCGAAGGGCAGGTTCCACTCCAGGACGTCCGTCCACGGGGTGTCCCAGGTGAGCCGCTTCGCCTGGGCGGCCCAGAAGGCGAGGGGGTCGGACTCGGCTTCGGCATAGATGCCGGGCTGCGCGTTGGCTTCCTTGGCCAGGTCCTCCGGAGGGGGGAAGGTCCTCGTCTCGTGCAGCAGGGCCGACAGCCCTTCCTCTCGGGTCTCGCTCACTGCAGCCTCCTCTCGGGCCCGTCCGGCCCGGACGCCCACCCTCTGATCATTACCTACGCCGCGGCATTCAGGCTCAACGGCGTGCCCACAGGGAGGACCTTCCGGGAGGCCATGCCGTTGATGACGCCGGCCGCAGAGGCATACCAGGCGCACGCAGCCGTCACGATGCCGGCGATGCCACCGGCCTTCACCATGTTGGTGCTGTTGGAGAAGTGCCCGATGGCCAGGAGGATGAAGGTGACCTCGAGGGTCAGAAACACGGCGAACACCGCCCGATTGACGAACAGGCTCCACAAGAGCATGTAGGTGTTGAAGATCACGAAGGCCACCGAGATCCAGCCCAGGTCGTTGCTGAGTTGGAGCGCCGTCGGCTTGAACTCTGGGACGACCCAGAAGAAGTAGACGGCCACGCCGATCCAGAAGGCGCCGTACGTCGAGAACGCGGTGGCGCCGAACACGTTGCGGTTGCGGAATTCCCACATGCCGGCCAGGAGCTGCGCGAGCCCGCCGTAGGCCAAGGCAAAGCCCAAGAAGGCGACGGTCCCCTTGGTCCACCCGACGTTGAAGGCCGAAAGGAGAAACGTCGTGAGGGCGAAGGCGGCCAGCCCCAGAGGCGCCGGATCGGCGATGGGTGGCGTCTCCTTGATGGCGACTTCCTGCAGTGCCATCACCCCCTGCTGGCTGGCGTTGTGCACTCCGGGTTGCCCAGGACCGCCCGGGGCGGTGTCATCCTTGATGGCCATGACGTCAGCACTCCTTGCTCAGGCGTGGTGAGCCACGACCCCCACGCGATCAGTGGTGGCACGGCGGGTGCTCGCACCAGCCTCAGTGACGGCCCCCGAATCGTGTATCACCTTCTTCTCGCCCCCCAAACAGATGGGACGAGGTCATTGTGCGAAGACGCCCTCCGGCGCCGCAATGGACGGGCGCTGAAGTGCCGCATTCGTGCGATAAACGGTTGTCTGCGTGCGACGAGCGGCTGGCTCGGCCCCGGCGGCGGCGGCGGCCACGACGCACGGGCCGATTTTCGGAAGGGCCATATGACACACTTCTACCAGCAGTGAACAGCTGGCGTTCGACACTCGCCATCACGCCGGCGAAGGGGGCCGATGAAAGAGGCGCTGTGGATCGCCTTCGTGGGCGTCGTGGTCGTGATCGTCATTGTGATCCGCTTCGCCGTGCGCTCAGAGCGGCGACTCGGCACGCCGACGCAACGGGCGGCACTCGCCACCCTGCAGACGGCGAACCTGGCGGCTCCCGCGCTGCGGACCGGGCTCAACCACGAGTCGGCGCAGCGGGCGATCCCCCACCTGCGCCAGCTGATCGGCACCACCGGTGTCGCCATCGCGGACACGTTCGGGATATTGGCGGCCGAAGGCATTGACGCCGAGCACTGCGCACTGGCCGAAGCGGCCGTGCCGCTGGCCATCGCGAGCGGCCGGCCCAAGGTCCTGTCCCCGCACGACCTGGCTTGTGGGAGCGCGGGGACGTGCTCGCTCCAAGGCGGCATCGTCGTGCCGATCACGACGGACGACGTCGTGGTCGGGGCGATCATCGCCCTCGATGCCTCGGCGCCGGCCGGCCTGCTCCGGCTCAGCGGGGAGGTGGCCGAGTTCGTGTCAACCCAACTGCAACTGGCGGAGCTCGACCGCTCGCGTCGCCGGGCCGTGCAGTTCGAGCTGCGTTTCCTGCGGGCCCAGATCTCGCCGCACTTCATCTACAACGCGCTGACGGCGATCGAATCCTTCGTCCGCTCCGACCCGGACCGGGCCCGCGAGCTCCTGGTGCAGTTCGCGGACTTCATCCGCTACAGCTTCCGCAGCCACGGGCAGTTCGTGACGATGGCCGAGGAGATCCGCCTGGTCGACACCTACCTCGATCTGGAGCGGGCGCGCTTCGGTGACCGGTTGGAGGTCACCCTTCGCGTGGCCCCCGAGGTGCTGAGCGTGATGCTCCCGCCGTTCGTCCTCCAACCGCTGGTGGAGAACGCTGTGCACCACGGGCTAGAGCCGCGCGGGCGACCGGGCCACCTGGAGATCACCATCATGGATGCCGACACCGACGCCGAGGTCACCGTCGAGGACGACGGCGTCGGGGCCGAGCCCGGGCAGATCCGGCGCGCCCTGGCCGGGATGAGCGACGAGGACGGCGTGGGCCTCCACAACGTCGACGAGCGCCTGCGGACGGTCTTCGGCGACGAGTCCCGACTCACCATTGAGACGGCGCCGGGCGCCGGCACGCGGGTGACGGTGCGGATCCCCAAGTACCACGTCGGAGTTGTGTCGTGACGTCCGGGCTCAGCGTGCTGGCGGTCGACGACGAGACTCCCGCCCTCGACGAACTCGTCTACCTGTTGACGCACTCTGCCATGGCGTCTCACGTGCGGGCGGTGAGCTCGGCGACCGATGCCCTCCACCACCTCCACCACGAGCGCTTCGACGTCGTCCTCCTCGACATCGCCATGCCGGGGATGGACGGCCTCGAACTGGCCCGCGTCATGGCGCAGTTCTCGCACCCGCCGGCCGTGGTTTTCGTCACGGCGCACGAGGAGCACGCCCTGGCCGCCTTCGACGTGGGGGCCGCGGGGTACCTCCTCAAGCCGGTCACGCAGGAGCGCCTCGTGACCGCGCTGCGTCGGGTGGCGCCGGCCCGCCAGGAAGACCACGACGAGGACGCCGCGCTCGACACCATTGCGGTGGAGATCGGCACCCTGACGAGGATGGTGTCCCGTGACGACGTGTCATGGGTGGAGTCGTCGGGCGACTACGTCCGCCTCCATCTGCGCGACGGAGCCCAGCACCTGGTCCGGCTGCCCATGGCGGTGCTCGAGGAGCACTGGCGCGACCACGGGTTCGCCCGGATCCACCGGAGCTACCTCGTGTCGCTGCGCGAGATCCGCGAGGTCCGCATGTCGCAGGGGCACACCGTCGTCGGTGTCGGCACGTTCGACCTCCCAGTGAGCCGCCGGCATTCCAAGGAGCTCCGGGACAGGCTGGTGCGCCACGCGCGGCGGTCACCGGCCTCATGACAGCGGAACCGGTCCCCACCCGCGAGGTCGTGCGCAGCCAGGCGCGCCGGCCCGGTGGACGTGCCAGCACGCCGGCGCGCGACGACCTGTACGAGCCCGACGCCTACGGCAGGGAGCTCCTGACCTCGCTCATGCGGGCCCAGGGTGGTGCCTGCGTCACCGTGCTGCTGCCGGCGCTCGCCCTGCTCGCGCTCTACCCGCTCCTGACGGCGCTCTTCCCCTGGTTGGCCACTGCCCGGCTCCTCGGGCTGCCGCTGACCCTGCTGATCCTGGGCGGTGGGATCTACCCCCCGCTCGTCCTCCTCGGGTATTGGTACGTCCGCCGCGCCGAACGGCTGGAGCAGCAGTTCGTCGAGCTGCTCAAGGAACAGTGACAGAGCCGGCCTCGGTCATCGCCATTGTGGCGGTCACCGCCATCACGGCGATCATCGGCGCCCGCGGCGTGCGGGTGGCTCGCACCCCGGCCGACTTCCTGGTGGCCGCCCGGCAGGTGCCCGCCCCGCTCAACGCGTCGGCCATCTCCGGCGAGTACCTCTCGGCGGCATCGTTCCTCGGGGTCGCGGGGCTGGCCATGCTGGAGGGCCTCGGCGCCCTCTGGTACGCCGTCGGTTACGCGGCGGGCTACCTGGTCCTGTTGGCCGCGGTGGCGGCGCCCCTCCGCCGCTTCGGCGCCTACACCATTCCCGATTTCGCCGAAGGCCGACTGGGCTCACCTGCACTGCGGCGGGCCGCCACCGCCACCGTCATTTTGATCTGCGGCTTCTACCTGCTGCCCCAGTTGAAGGGAGCCGGTGTCACGCTGCAGGTCGCCGTGGGCGGGCCGGTCTGGGTCGGCGTGGTCGTGCTCGGGGCCATCGTGACCCTTGGCATCGCCAGCGGAGGCATGAAGGGGATCACCTTCGTGCAGGCCTTCCAGTACTGGCTCAAGATCGTCGCCATCGCCATTCCGGCTCTCGTCCTCCTCGCCGTCGTCCAGCACCCGCCGGTGTCGACGGTCACGGGCCCCGCACCGCCGTCCTTCACGCACCGGACCACGGTCCAGTTCCCGCAGTCCGAGGTCATCAGCGTGACCGCGGCCGTCGACGTGGCGGCAGCAGGGGACGTCGACGGGGTGGCACACCACGGCCCGCTGGTCCTGACCAAGGGCCACCACAGCGTCGGGTCGGGCGCCACGATCACCTTTCCCTCCGGATCGCCCGCTCCGCATGTGGAGGCCAACCCGATCATGACGGGCGCCGCCTGGACCTCGCCGCTCCTGCAGCTGGGGGGACGCCCCGACCATGCGCTGGCGGCGACCTACGGCGTCCTGCTCGCCACGGTGCTCGGCGCCATGGGCCTGCCCCACATTCTCGTCCGCTTCTACACGAACCGTGACGGCCAGGCGGCGCGCCGGACCACGGCGTTCGTGCTCCTGTTGCTCGGCTGCTTCTACATCTTCCCGGCGGTGTTCGCCGTGCTGGGCCGGCTGGAGGCCCCCGGCCTCTACACGTCGGGCCAGACCGATTCCGTCGTGCTCGTCCTGCCGCGCATCATGGCGGGCGGCGAACTGGGGGTCGTCCTCGGGGCACTGGTCGCCGCCGGCGCCTTCGCCGCGTTCCTCTCGACGTCGTCGGGGCTGTTGATCAGCATGTCGGGCGCGCTGTCCCACGACATCATGGGCGGCGGGGTGCGGGCCTTCCGGTTCTCCGCCGTCGCCATCGGCATCGTCATGACGGCGTTGGGCCTGGCCGTCCTCAACATCTCCATCAACGTGCTCGTCGGATGGGCCTTCGCCATCGCGGCGTCGACATTCTGCCCGCTGCTGCTCCTCGGGATCTGGTGGCGCCGCTTCACCTGGATCGGCGCCATCGGCGGGCTGATCCTCGGTGGCCTGGCGTCGTCCCTCGCCGTGCTGCTCACGATTTTGGGTGTGGGCTCCTCGGGATGGCCGGCCGTCCTGCTGAGCGAGCCGGCGATCTGGACGGTGCCCCTCGCCTTCCTCACCATGATTGTGCTCTCGCTGGCCACGGCGCGGGCCATTCCGGGCGATGTGACGCAGCAGCTCTTGGCCCTGCATCTGCCGGAGCGGGTCCGCCTGCCGTCGGCGGCAGACAGGGGACTGATGCCTCAGCCCGGGCCAGCCTCGTCGTGACGGAGCTCGAATCCGTCGAAGGAGAAGGCCGGCGTCACCGTGGCGCCCACGAGCGCGTAGCGCCCGAGCGGGCGGGCCGACTGCCAGACGCCGGCGTCCACCACGACCTGGGGTGCGTGACCCGAGGCCACGTCGGGACCGACCACTTGCACATCGCTCCGCCCGTCGGCCCACTCGCGGCGGAGCTCCAACGGGTCGCCGTCGTAGAAGTGCCACAGTTCGGTGGCGTCCACCCGGTGCGGCGCGGAGACCTCACCCTGGAGGAGGAGGTAGTAGATGGCGCTCCCTGCGGGCCGCACCCCGTCCTCGGCCTCGGCCACCCAGGTGCGGCGGTACCAGCCACCTTCGGGATGCGGTGCGAGGTCGAGCGCGGCAATGAGCGATTCCCCGGGGCGCACCGCGCCAGTCTGCCGCGCCTCAGCCGGACGCGAGCCCCAGGCTGGCCGCGACAGCGAGGGAATGCACGGCGGCACCGCCGAAGAGCGCGCCACCGGTGGCGGCCCGCTTGACGTAGAGATGACCATCGTGCTCCCAGGTGAAGCCGATGCCCCCGAGGGACTGGATCGATTCGCGGCCGACCAGATTCTGGCAATCGTCGCTGGCGGCCTTGGCCATGGAGACCGCGGTGCCACGGGTCGGCGTGTTCTCGTTGATGGCGGCGACGGCGAAATAGCACAGGGAACGGGCCCGCTCGAGAGCGAGGAACATGTTGCTCATTTTGTGCTTCAACGCCTGGAACGTGCCGATGGGGACGCCGAACTGCTTGCGGTCCTTGATGTAGGCCAGCACCAACTGGAAGAGGGCATCACAGGTGCCGACGGTCTCGAGCGCCAACGCGACCGTCGCCTCCTGGAGGGCGCGGGAGATCCCGAGCGTGGACGCCGCGCTGCCGGGCTCACCCAGCGCGCTGTCGTGCGGGACGAAGACATGATGGAGAGTGGCGTCGGCGAGGGGGCGGCTCGCATCGAGCGAGTGCACCGGGGTCAGGCCGGCCTCGGCCGCGGGCACGACGAACGCGCCCATGCCCTCGCCGGCCCGGGCGACGACGACGATCACGGTCGTACCCTCAGCGGCGAGGATGCCGACCTTCTGGCCCGTGAGGGTCCAGCCTCCGTCAGCCGGCTCCGCGCTCATGGTGACGTCGTCCAAGGCCCAGGCCCGCGGATGGTCGGCCAGTGCCACCGTCCCGGCAATGGCGCCGGTGGCCACCTCCGAGAGGAAGCGCTGCTGCTGCTCGGGAGTGCCGACTTCGCGCACCATGGGGGCGAACTGGGTGACAGTGGCCAGGAGGGGGCCGGGAGCGACGGCCCGACCCAGCTCTTCCACCACGACGGCAGTTTCGAGGATGGTCAGGCCGATGCCGCCGTACTCCTCGGGGATGGCCAGGGCGGGCCAATCGAGGGCCACCATGGAACCCCAGAGCTTCTCGGGGGCCTCGCCGGTCTCGACGACGGCACGCACGACGTCGATGGGGCATTCCTTCTCGAGGAAGGAGCGGACCGAGGTACGCAGCTCTTCCTGCTCACCCGTGAACTCGAGCTCCACCGCACTCCCTCCCGGCCCTGCCGGTTGCCTTTCCGAGCCCGTCGAGGTCCTCCGTGGCCGCCGACAGATCGGGGCGAGTGTACCTGACGCCGATGTCAGCCTCGGCGCAAACCCGGGCCGCGACACGGGGCCTCATGGCATTGCGCCGACCCCTCCCGAACTCCGAAGTCCGCTCGCCTACACTTGCCGGTGCGCCTCTAGCTCAACGGCAGAGCAACGGACTCTTAATCCGCAGGTTTCGGGTTCGAATCCCGAGGGGCGCACTCGAAAGTCCAGTTCAGAGTGTTGCAGATCTCGGATTAAGCGTATCGTAGCGGCGTAGGCGCTGTTTCCACCCAGATACGCCTTTCGATACACCGAATCGATACGCTTAATGCATGGGCCGAAAGCCTGAAGACCTAGCAACGCGCTTTGAGCGTCTGGTTGACCGGACGGGCGAGCACCACCTCTGGCTCGGCAGCGTGAACCCCGAGCGCGGGACCGGCCGAATGAAGGTCGACATGGTCTGGCGGGTAAGCGGGGTGGCCTCGCATGGAACCATGCAAATGTGTGTATCGAATTTGCGGACATTCTCCGAGGCTCGAGGGCAACCTCTGGGGCCGTTGGCCTACTGAATTCGTCGGCGCTGGCGTTGTGTCCGTGCGGGCTCAGAGCAACCAAACGCTGACCATGACTCCGCTTCTGCCGGGCGCGCGTCCGCGCGTAATCCGCAACTCACGTATCCGATCGTCTTTGGCCTGCGAGCGGCCCTGGCCCACACGCCAGCCGAACAAGGGTGTCAGATCATCGGCCAGGGACTTCGTCGGCCCCTTCGTAGCTCATCTCTCCGACCTCGACTTCAGGATCGTCGAAGGCCAGCGCCAATCCAAGCGGCTCGTCCTCTCCGATCGGCGCGAACTGTCCTTAGTGGCCCAGGGCAATGTGACTATGTTCCGGCGTACCTGCACACTCAGGGCGGCTCAAGGTCGGGACTCCGCTGAGCGCTAGCGAATAGCTCGACCCTCAGGTGGCAGCGGAGGCGACTGCCACCTGAGAGGCCGCTCAAACCGAGTCATACGAACCGCCGAATGAAGTTCAGGCAGGTCTGCGCAACTTCTTCCCATCCGCTATCAATCGTCAGCGAGTGCCCGCGATTTGGTATCTCGACGATCTCGGTGACGTTGGTGTTCGCCTTCTTCTGCTTCTTGAAGCTGGCGTTGGCGATCGCCCAGGGCACCTGATGGTCCTTTTCGCCGGCGGTGATGAGCAGAGGCCCTCGCTCGGGGTTACCCCTGTCGACTTTCGCCTCAGTGCGCGGGTTGATGTTGGCAAAAGCGGCCTGGAAGATCGGGACTCCCGAACCCGGCACGTGAAAGGTCTCGTACAGATACCGCGCCTCTTCCTCATCCACGGCGTTGGCGAAGCCATAGCGGAACTGCTCATAGGTCAGTGCGGTGGCCCGACCTCTGTTTGCGGGGTTCGACAGCACCGCGGAAGCTGACTTGAGAGCCGCAAAGGGAAGAGGGAGTACGCCTCGCGCTGGAGCGGGATCGACTGCAACGGTCGCCGCTGAGAGACCGCGGCCCGCCAGGATCTGGACAAGCAATCCACCGAAGGAGTGCCCGATGAGTGCCGGCTTACGGACCAGACCCTCGATAATCGACTGCTGATACGAGGCCACGTCGCCCACGCTCTTGTGGGCGAACACGTCCGGGTGCTCCCGAGCCTCATCCACGGTGGCGGGATCGTCCGGCCAACTGGGGGTGACGGCGACGTAGCCCGCCTTCTCGAAGAGCTCGGCCCATCGGTCCCAACTTGTGTCGAGCAACCACAGACCGTGGACAAACACGACGGGTTGCTTTCCCGACTCATTGGCCCGAGTAACTTTCTCGAGGTCGGGGGCGCTGGGTTGGTAGTCGGTGCTCATGTCATCTCCTTTGATTTGTGATCGAGTAGGCGATCCGATTGATCTTTTGGTGAGCATGACACTGGGACAGAAGCATCGAATCTCGGATTGCGCGTAGTCCTTTGAAGACTTCTGCAGCGTGCGGTCGACGGCAGGCTCCTTTTGATGATTCTCGGAGGGTCCCTAGGACACCGGTCCGCAGATGGACTGGCGGGTCCGGACCGCACTACGGCCCGGACCCGCCATCTCAGCAAATGATGCGGTTAGTGGGTGGTGGCTTGAACTGCGCTGAGGATGATCCCAACCGCCGCAGTGGGGTGGGAAATCAGGGACAAGTGTCCTGCGTTCACCTCGGTGATGTGAGCGCCCGCCCTGTGAGCCATGAAGAGCTGCTCGGCCGGCGGAATGACGTGGTCGGCGGTTCCGATCAAGTCCCAGGACGGGATCTGCTTCCAGGCCGGGGGACCTGAGGGCTCGGTTCCGGCGCTGAGGGCGGCCGGCCGCTGACTCGCCGCCAAAAGGGCAGCTTCCTGGCTACTGAGCCCGTTCGCGAAGCATGAGGCGAACCCGGGGTACGTCTTGTTGGGCCCCACCTTCAAGAACGTGTCGGCGTCGCCCGAGGGCGCCCCCGGGAACGGCACCAGATTGAAGGCGTCCGCCCCGACGCACGAACCTGGCTGAGCGGCGGTCAGACCGAAGACCGTGTCGCCTTGGTCAGGAATATAGGCATCGACGTACACGAGTGCCTTGACGTTTGCATTCCCAGTGGCAGCATTTGTGATCACGGCGCCGCCGTAGGAGTGGCCGACCAGAACTATCGGACCAGGGATGGTCTGAAGGAAGTCAGAGATCGTCGCGGAGTCGGTTGACAGTCCCTCGAGTGGGTTAGCCGGCGCGACAACGTTGTACCCGAGGGCTTGAAGGCGCTGAGTTACTGCCGACCAGCTCGACGCGTCAGCCCACGCTCCATGGACCAACACGATCGTCGGCTTGGCGGCTGGAGGTTGTGCGGACGCGTGAAACATCCGGCCCGGCACGATGGCCAACGCTGCGGTCAGCGCCAACGCCAGCATGCCCAGGAGAGTCAGTCTTAGGGGTTGGATTCGTGGGGTTGTCACAGTTGTTCTCCGTTCCTTGGTAGGTGGTAGCCCGGCTTCGGAGAGCGCCGACTTGAGGTCGAGACAACTCCCTCGCCTCGGCACCTGCTTCGAACCAGAACTGAAGGGTGAAGGATCGGTAGGACTCGTCGCATCACGAGGCGCGCGTAGTCGAGCATGAGATGTGCGTGACGAGGAGTCGGAAGTCGTCGAACAGCCGGCCCAACCACCGAAGACTGACGGGACTTCAAAACGGATCTTGAGATCACGACCAGACTGCAAGCGCTGACACCATACGGTCGGATAACCGCCGGGTCGGGTCCAATTCCGATTGGTTGAGCTCCCGACGCCATCGGCCCAATCTCGGACTACGCGTCGCAGGGGATTCGATTTTCGTCCTAGTGGCCCCACAATCAGCGCCACCACTGCGATGTGTGGAAGCTGATTCCGGCCGGGAAGGAGGTTCACATGCCCTACAAGACAATGGCCGACGGCGCCGACATCTTCTACAAGGACTGGGGGGTTGGACCGACGGTCCTCTTCAGCCATGGGTGGCCGTTGCACTCAGATAGCTGGGAATCGCAGATGTTGTTTCTCGCATCCAACGGCTTCCGTTGCATCGGCCACGATCGTCGAGGTCATGGCCGTTCTACTCAGACCTGGAACGGCAACGACATGGACACGTACGCGAGCGATCTGGCCACCCTGATCGAGGCGCTGGACCTGCGAGACGTGACGCTGGTCGGCTTCTCTACTGGCGGTGGCGAGGTCGCCCGGTACCTGGGGCGCTATGGCAGCGATCGGATCGCCAAAGCGGCCTTGGTGTCATCCGTCCCTCCGTTCATGCTCAAGACAGATGACAACCCTGGTGGGGTATCCATCGCAGCGTTCGACGAGCTCCGTGATCGTTCAGTGGCGGACCGTTCCCAGCTCTACCGCGAGCTCGCAGATGGTCCGTTCTTTGGCAACAACCGGCCTGGAGCCAAAGTTTCTCAGGGGATGCGCGACGCCTTTTGGCTGCAGGGGATGCAGGCTGGCCACAAGAGCGCCCTCGACTGCATCGAGGCGTTCTCAGAAACCGATTTTCGAGATGACCTTCGATCCTTCGACCTCCCGACTCTTGTCGTCCACGGCGACGCCGATCAGGTAGTCCCCTACGAGGTCGGCGGGAAGGCGTCCGCGGCGATCATCGACGGCGCCGTCCTCAAGACCTACGCCGGGGCACCTCACGGTGTCACCGACACACACAAGGAGCAGCTCTGTGACGACCTGCTCGACTTCCTAAGGGCGTGACCGCCCTGCCGCTCTCTCGACCCCACAAGCATCAGTCGCATTGCCCCCTACCTGGAGACTCACTACCGAGAAGGAGCAGTAACCGTGACCACGACCAACCCCTCAGCCACCGCCACCCTCGCCGTGACGGAGGTCAGCCCCGCTTATTGGCAGGTAACCCTCAACAATCCCCCCATCAACCTGCACACCGCCGGCATGGTGAGCGAGCTTCAGGAGCTCGTCAGCCGGCTGGAGTCTGACGAGCATGTCTCCGTCGTCGTGTTCGACAGCGCCGACCCGGACTTTTTCATCTCTCATGTGGATGTCCAGGGGATCGGATCCAACGACACTCCTGGACCCAGCGGTCTTCCACCTTGGCCCGATGTCTGTACCCGGTTGGAATACGCGCCTTGCGTGACCGTAGGCCTCATCAGGGGCCGTGCCCGGGGAGTCGGGAGCGAGTTTCTGCTTGCGCTCGACATGAGATTTGCCAGCAAGGAGAGGGCCATCCTGTGCCAGCCCGAGATCGGGTTTGGATTCGTTCCGGGCGGAGGTGGTCTTGAGCGGCTACCGCTCGTCACAGGGCGATCCCGTGCGATGGAGATCGTTGTCGGAGGAGAAGACTTCGATGCCGACACGGCCGAGCGCTACGGGTGGGTCAATAGATCCATCCCTGACGCGGAGCTCGATTCCTTTGTCGAGCGCCTCGCGTCTCGAATTGCCGGTTTCGATCGACAAGCGGTCATTACCGCAAAGAAGATTCTCAATCAGCGTGGCCAAGTTGCTCAGGGCACCGACCAACTCGAGACGTTCAAGACATTTGTAGGTCTGTTACAGAGCCCCAGCGCGCAACACAAGATCTCAGAGCTCCTTGAGCTGGGGCTCCAGCAGCGGAGCGATACCGAAATGAACCTGGCCCAAGTGATCGCCCAGCTGTAGCGAGGAACACTCATGACTACAACGATTCCTATGCCAGGGACTCAGATCCGAGGATCCCGAGCACTCGTCACAGGGGGACACCGAGGGTTCGGGCGCGAGCTCGTCTACGAATTGCTCTCTCGGGGTGCAGACAAGGTCTTCGCCACCTCGAGGAGCCCATTCGAGTCTGATGACCCTCGGATCGTTCCGATCGTCATGGACGTGACTGAAGACGAGTCGGTCCAAAGAGCCGCGTCAATTGCCGAAGATATTTCGATTCTTGTCAACAACGCCGGCGTTGCGCTCAACACGCCCGTCCTAACGGCAAGCCTCTCCGACATGCGCTCGGAGTTGGAGACGAATCTCTTCGGAGTCATCCGAGTGGCCCGCTCTTTTGCTCCCATCCTGGCGGCCAGCCCTCCGAGCTCCCTTCTTAACGTGTTGTCAGTCATGTCGTGGCTCTCGACTGGACGGGGTTACGAAATATCCAAATCCGCCGCATGGTCAGCCACCAACGCCCTGCGTATCGCACTCCAGGACCAAGACATTGCCGTCACCGCTTTGCACGTCTCATACATGGACACCGATATGACGGCGCGCCTGGACGTTCCCAAGAGCGACCCTCGGATCATTGCCCGTCAGGCATGTGACGCCATCGAACGTGGCTCCTCAGAAGTCCTTGCCGACGATCACACCCGGCTGGTCAAGGACCGCTTGTCGGGCGAGATCGCAGACCTATATCCACAGATCAACCGGTCACATGTCGACACTTCGAAGGAGCATGCATGACCACCCCGTCTGCTTTCTCCGCGAGCTTCGAAGTCTCACGTCTTCATTTGCCCATAGCCGAGCCGTTCCTTTCCTTTGTTGCTCGATACGAGGAGGCGGTGCCGCAGCTCGACGCGGCCCACCTGGCCGAGCTCGAATCACGAGAAGCGTCATGGGAGGAAATGCTCGCCTTCATCGAGATCTCAGCTCCTCACGGCTTCCTCATCTATTGGAAGAACGACGTTCACCCCGTGATGTCAATGGCCGGCGATGACCTGCCCTGTGTCCCTTACCTCATGGGCAATCACACCATTGCCGAGAGAATGTTTCGTTTCAATCCTCTGGCCATGATGTACGCCCCTCTTCGTACGGTTATCTGGGAAGATCGATCTGGTCAGGGATGGTTTGCGATCGACCGACCCAGCACACTCTTCGGCAGCTTGGGCGATCCCGCGATCGCCGCGGTTGGAAGGGAACTTGACGTCAAGCTCGTCTCCCTTCTCAGTACTCTCGGCCTCCACGGATTCGTTCTGCCGTCGTCTTGAACGCCTCGAATCAGACGGCCGTCGACAAAGCAGCCATTTCGCATGCCACCATGGTCTCCGACCGTCTGCCCTGTCTTGGGAGTGACGAAGCTGCGCGCGATCGACCGCTCGTATCCGTCCTCGGAGTACCAGAAGACAGCTCCCCGAGGGCGCCCCCGAAGTCGACAGGGCCTTGGGGTGCGATAATCCCGTAGTGGCCGCAATGGGCTATTTGAAAGCCAGGAATGCAAAGCCGCTTACGGTGCGATGACCGATTTTGAGCCCACTCTCGTTGGTCGCGGTCACGAACGACAGAAGATCGAATCGATTCTTGACGCCGCCAGGGACGGTTTGAGTAGCGCGCTGGTTGTTCAGGGTGCCCCAGGGATGGGCAAGACTTCGCTGCTCAAATACGCATCCACAGCGGGGGCCGATTTCGCTCAGTTGGCTGTTGCGGGAGTCAGTTCAGAGTCAAGCTTTGCCTTTGCCGGTCTCCAGCGTCTGCTGCTGCCGATTATCGAGCGACGGTCCACTCTCCCCGAAGTTCAAAGAGAGGGACTCGAAGTGGCGTTAGGGCTTTCGTCGGGCGCAGCCAAGAACCAGTTCCTGTTGGGACTCGGGGTTCTCACGCTCCTTGCGGCAGCCGCAACGGATCGGCCGCTGCTCTGCGTGATCGATGATGCTCAGTGGCTGGACAATGAGACGCTCGAGGTACTTGCCTTCGTGGCAAGACGCCTGCAGGCCGAAGGAGTGGCGATGTTCTTCGCCATTCGAGATGACGATGGGGCACCCAGCCCTCTTGACGACCTGGAGGCCACCCGAGTCGAGGGGCTCGCCACCCAGGAAGCGATGGTCTTGCTGAATAGGTCTGCACCGAGTCCGGTGGATCCCACGATTGCTCACAGGATCATCACTGAGACACAGGGTTGCCCTCTCGCATTGGTGGAGGTACCACGAGAGCTGTCCGCCGATGAGCTCGCCGGACTTGCTGTGCTGCCTGAACCCCTTCCGTTGGGACGCCGACTCGAAGCGCAGTTTCTGCGCCGGATCCGCTCACTCCCGATCGAAGCACAAGCGCTGATGGTGATCATTGCTGCCGACGCCTCTGGGGATGAAGGCGCTATTCGGCGTGCGGCGGCCAGTTTGGACCTACCGTTGATCGCCGCAGAAGTGGCTGTCGACGCCGACCTCATTGAGCGAACGAGTTGGACTACGTTTCGGCACCCGTTGATACGCGCGGCGGCCTATAACGGAGCCTCGTCCGCTTTGAGACGCGACGTACATGGGGCCTTGGCCGAGGCCACGATTCGAAGCGAGGCGCCGGATCGATATGCGTGGCACCGAGCTGCGTCCGCAAGCGGACCCGATGAGCCGATCGCGATCGAACTCGAAGCCGCGGCTGCACGGACACGAAACCGTGGAGGCTACGCCTCAGAAGCGACTTTTCTCACCCGAGCGGCAGAGTTGACACCTGAGCCATCGGAACGGTCTCGCAGAATGCTTGACGCCGCTCAAGCGGCTCTGACCGCTGGGTTGCGGGAGCGGGCCATTCGCTTGATCGATGAAGCTCTGAAACAGGAACCATCGCCATCACCACTCCTGCTGGCACGGGCCCAACGATTGCGTGCGAGCTGTGACTCCTTCACGCTTCCGGGAGCCGCGGCTGCAATTCACCTCGCCGCCGCTCGATCTCTCGAGAGCCTGGATGTTCGACTCGCTCGAGATACGTATATCGAAGCGCTACAGGCCACCGTCATCTCTGCCCAGCTAACGAGCGGAACATCGCCTGAAGAAGTGGCCCGTGCTGCACTGAGCGCTCCCCCGCCCGACAACGATCGATCGGCGATGGCGGACTCCATGTTGGACGGCTTCGCAACTCGACTTGCCTTCGGGTCAAATGAGTCCATCCCGCTCTTTCGAAATGCACTCGACATCATCTCTGAGGACGATGTGTTGCCCACCGGTCGCACCCTGTGGGCAATGCTGGTCCAAACAGCAGCTCTCGAGGTCTGGGACGCGGTCGGATATCGTCGTTCCCTCGACTTGCTAGAGCAATCACAGCGCGCTGGCGGCGAGCTTGATTCACTACGGATTACTTTGCTGGCGCTCTCTCGGAGCGAAATGTGGAACGGTCGGTTCGGTGTCGCTGAGGCTTACCGGGCCGAGGTGAGCGCGCTCGCAGCCGCCATCGAAGGCGAGGGCCCGATCGCTGACATGTTCGTCATGTTGAGCGTGCACGTCTTGGCCTGGCAGGGTCGGGAGGCAGAGGTTCGCGAGGCCGTCTCCATCTTGACGGGAGAGTTCGCAGTGGCCATCGGTGCCGGTTCGGGTGTCAACGTGGCCCGATTGGCTCTGGCGACCCTGGAGAACGGCCTACGACACTACGGAGAAGCACTCGTAGCCGCACGGCCATTGTTTGAGGAGGATATCCCCCCAGATGGGAACCTGATCCTGCCGGAGATCGTTGAGGCCGGAGTTCGCAGTGGCGATATCTCGATAGCGGCTGCCGCTCTAGAGCGACTCGATGAGCGAGCACGTACCAGCGGCACTCCGTGGGCTCTCGGGCTGCTTGCTCGTTCGCGTGCGCTGCTCGCCTCCGATGACGAAGCCGAAGCGCTATACAGGGAGTCAATCGATCAGTTGGATGCTGCACCGGTAGCTGCAGAGAGCGCCCGTGCTCACTTGCTCTACGGGGAATGGCTGCGGCGGCAGAAGCGGCGCACCGATGCCCGACATCAGCTGCGCACCGCCCATCAACTCTTCTCCGGGATGGGGGCTAGAGCTTTCGAAGAGCGGGCTCGCCTAGAGCTGGCAGCGACCGGCGCGCACGCACGCGAGCGGTCGGTAGTCACGGCACTGGACCTCACACCCCAGGAGGAGCAGATCGCTCGGTTGGCCGCTGGAGGAGAGACCAACGCAGAAATAGCTTCCAAGCTCTACATCAGCCCCAACACGGTGGACTACCACTTACGGAAGGTCTATCGAAAACTGGCTCTCAGATCCCGCCGAGATCTGCGTCGTCTCTTTGCCTAGCTCGGCTCGATCCTGATTGTGCCCATCAAGCACGGTCGTTTGGCGGCCCCAACCATCTCGAAGATTTTGGCAATCCGAATTGGCAATCAAATCAGCGCCTCGACGTGGACACCGCCGGACTAGCTGGACTGATTGTCCAGATCAGGACTACCTAAATACGCAGAAAGGACGGCCCGGACGAACCGGACGGGCCTCCGGAAGCCGGTGCACTTGTGTGGCGAATTTCAAGGGGCTCCAGGAGGGAAGACCAGAGCGCCAGAGGAGCCTCAGCCTTCGAGCGCTGGGACGCTCTCCCAGCGGACGAAGGTGGCCGAGACAGCGGTCAGCGACGCGGTCCAACGAGCGTTCCGACGCACCGCCTTCGGAGCGCCGCAAGCATCTCGGCCACGACGACGGGATCGTTCTCGTAGCCCCAGTGGGCCAGCAGTTCGATCAGGACCGACCCGACGAGGCACTCGGGCCGACAGCGCTTGCGCGTCAGGTTCCGCCCCCAGAGCCGGGCCATCGACGGCTCAGGACGCGGGCCGACGAAAGGGACCCGGGCCAGGGTCCGGCCGGGGAACCCGACCGGGCTGGGACCGCCCCGAGGGGTCGGAAAGGCGATGCGTTCCTCGATATCGAACTGCCAGCGGTTGCGGCGGCGCTTGCTCCCTCCCCGTAGGTGCAAGAGCCGGTCATAGGCGCCGCTCGAGATGGCTGTCGCCGTCAGGTAGAGGGGCAAGAGCACATCGACCACGTCGAAGAGGGGGTCGTTGTCATAGAAGGGGTCGTGATCCATGAAGAGGGATTCGGAGCCCGAGAACGGGTCCTCGAAGAGGTGGGCATCCTCGAATGGGGGGCGGTGGATGGTACGGGTCCGAAGGGACAGCCGGCCCTTGGCATCGACACTCAGATAGGGCCCGCACGTACGGGCGCCAGCGGCGTCGCGCACGGGGTCGCCCGTCAGGCTGGTGGAGCCATGCTCCTCCTCGAGCGCAACCAGAGCGTCGAGACGGGTATCGGGCGGTGCCCCGGGGCAACTGTGCGGACGAAATTGCGCACCTGGCGCGGGCTGATGATGGACGCGTCGGGCTCGACGGTTCCGGGCGGGTTGAGCACGACAGCGACGTCGGGCTCGGGGCGGTAGCCCTGGGCAACCGTGGAGAACCCGAAGCGCAGCGAGGTTCTAAAGGGCGCATGGGTCAGGCGTCCCCAGAACGCTCGCGGGCCACGGCGAACGAGGAGCAGGACCCACCCCTCGACCCAGGCCCGGATGGTCCAGTACCGTCGGCGCGCCCGACTGCGAAGCCCGTGCACAAGCCATTTGTAGCGTGTCCTCGTCACCGGGGCCTCACGCCCAGGGCGCCGGACTCGTCGAAGTGCACCGACCCGCGATGGCGACTGGGTCAATGCGCGCCGTCCCGTGCCGGCATGGACCCCACATTGGCCGCCGGGCCGGTTGGCGCTTCCCCACAATCCAAGGGGGCCAAGCAGTTGGACGCGCTCGGCTCCAACGTCGGCGTGGGGTTGCAGTTGACGTTGGACGCCACCTACCACGCCTGTCCCCTGGGGCCACCCGAACGGCCCCCATCCCTCATTCGGAGGGGCATCGGCGGCCATCCTGGGTACATGAGTCAAACAATTGGAACTTGCCCACTCTGCGGCGAGAGTGCCCTTCTTGAGTACACCGGCATCACCGCCGAGGAGATGACTCAGCCCGCGATGCGCCTAACCGACGTCGCCTGCAAGAACGAGGGCTGCAAGAACTACATTTCGACCGACCGCGTCGTGGCGGCGTTGGGGCGTGACTCACGCTGAATACGCCAAAGGGATTCACGGAGGCTTCGACGCGCCTACGCATGGACAGGAAGCGCCATGAAACCGGGCACAGGCGAGGGGACGTGGGGATTAATAGCCTGGGGTGACATCTCGGGCTGAGCTCGCAGAGTCGACCTACCGGTGGCTCCGGATAAGCCGCCAGAGCCCGGCCCGCACCTCTGGGAGCATCGCCTGGCGCCATGGGGCCGCCGGCCGGCCAGGTCCGACGGGAACCAGCGCCCTCACTAGCTGCGGCCGCCGGTCATGGGCGTCGGGATAGGCACCGGTTGACCTGACATCGTTCCGCCCACGTACTGAGCCGGGAATCGTACTACTCCTGCCGAGAGATCCGTCCTCTTCCGGTCGTGTTGGCGGAACTGGCTGTTGCCGGCCTATCACCGGACTGGCTCGGGGACGCTGAGCGATCCCAGCTCGCAGTGACTCACCGTCCTGGTGATATCGCAGCTCCCATGTTGTATCCGGGAACCCATGAGGGCCACGTACTTTAGGTGTGGGCATGATCCGGGCAGTCGACGGAAACTCGAAAGAAATGCACCACCTCGGCGCGGATATAGGACCACCTTCGTCACTAGGGAATTGTGCCGAACCAAGTCGAAACGTTATGGAATAGTTCTCGCCCGGTCGGGGTGGTTGTAGTTGTGGCGGCGCGGGCATGGCCCGATCGTGAACTTGTCTCCGCGACGGGTTCGATGTCATGTCACTACGCTCGGTGCGCGAATGCGACCTTGGATCGGTGACACGCCCTTTGTACCGCCCCGGAAAGGACGCCGGGACGGATGTCTCGGTAACATTCATGTCGATCCAATTGGAAGCCAGATTGTGGGAGAGCGGGGGAAACATATGCTCACAGGAGTACGGGTCGTGGACTGCACCACCGATATCGCAGGCCCATACTGCACCAAGATCTTGGCCGATGCGGGGGCCGACGTCGTTAAAGTGGAGCCGCGCAGTGGGGATCCGCTGCGCTCGTGGGGTTCAGGAGCGTTGTTCGAGTACCTGAACGCCTCCAAGCGGTCGGTGCACGGAAGCGCGGGGCCACTGGTCGCAACGGCGGATATCGTCGTAACCGACAGCGCTCCCGACAGCGAGGCGCTGTGGGCAGCAAACCCCTCTCTTGTTGTCGTCACGATCACGCCATTCGGTTGCCATGGTCCTTGGGCCGACCGCCCCAGTACCGAATTCACCCTTCAGGCCGCGTGTGGCTCGACCGGTGGACGGGGCCTCCCGCTGGAACCACCGCTGTCAGCCGGAGGGCGGATCGGCGAGTGGCTGACTGGCACCTACGCCGCACTCGGCGGAATCGCTGCCTACCGCGCGGCGGTTAGGTCGGGGCTGGGCGAGCACGTGGACGTGGCCATGCTCGACTGTATGGCCGTAACAATGGTCACCTGCCCATC
>Ga0182024_10002406_pt1 | contig 46420 bp, 37 predicted proteins | sample P32metaG_FD_120480 | JGI IMG/M metagenome (GOLD analysis project Ga0182024, IMG submission 120480) | Permafrost microbial communities from Stordalen Mire, Sweden - P3-2 metaG (Illumina Assembly) | ecosystem: Environmental > Terrestrial > Soil > Wetlands > Permafrost | place: Sweden: Stordalen... | reverse complement strand
ACGCTTCGCCGTACGCCTCGCGACGCACCACGCAAGACTCGAGGTCGGAATAGAGTCGCTGCTCCTTTTCCGTAGGGCTCTTTCATCCCCTACAACATGCCGGTTTATCCCGGCGCACTTGCTAACCTGCGAGCCCCTCTGGGTCTCGTCCTATGCGCCGTTCACTTCGCTGCGGGCGCAAGCGCCATGACGGCCCAATTGGTCGCTGCAGCCGAGATGAACTGATCGCGTCCGTGAGGAAAATCGCTGTCAAAGTAAGGCTGGAACGGAAACGCGCGGCTCCGGACGTACCACGACCCGTCCTCAAGCTGCGAGCCGATGAGAAATTGTACGCCGCGTCGGTACGCCGCATCGGTCACCGCCAGGGAGCCGGCCTGCTTGAGCGCAACCAGCGCTTCGCCAGTCGCGTAAGAGTCGCTCGTCAGCGTCGGCAGTTGCGCCCATCCGCCGTCTTTCCGCTGCTCCGCCAGAAGAGCGCGCCCGGCTTTCCGAAGAGTGTCCTGGGCTTCGCCCACCCAACTGAGGCCGAGCAATTGGAACGCCCGGTCTTCCGTGGTCCTCGGCTGGGCCCTGCCCAGCCAGTTGGCCGCACGCTGAATAGCCTTTTGGTATTCGGCCCGTCGCGCCTTGGGAGCGTAAACTTGAAGCGCCCGCACGGAAGCGGCGGTGACCTCGATGTCGCTCGATTCAATGGGCGGCCGAGAACCGCCGGCGACGGCCGTTCTCCACTCTCCATCTGACCGTTGCGAGTTCTTGAGGTACCGCGCCAGAGCGTCGGTACCCGCATCCGGTGGATAGTTCGCAGCCGCCATGCCAGCGAGAATGTAGCTGATAGTGTCCTGGCCTCCCGGAATGGGCACACCCTGCAAAACTCGTTCGCGCCAGCTTTCGATGTAGGCGCCGGTGGTGCGCAGTTGAGACTGCGCAGCCTCTTCGTCAAGAGGAAGCCGGTTTTTCCGAGCCACCGCGAGTGTCATCATCGTGAGACTGTTGTTATGGCAGGAGAGACAGCCGGATTTCTTGAAAAACGCGATGTCGGCCCGTTGCAGCGGAGGAATGCTGCGCTCCGCCGCGGCGCGAACGGATTTGGCGGGTTTCGGCAGGGCTGCCGGCGTCGCTGGCGCATTCGTGTCAGTGGCCCCGGCTTTCTTTAGGAAGTCCGAAATGGGAGTGGCTCCCTGCCGCTTGGCCATGTCCAGTACGGTCTCGCTATTCGCGCTCTTATCGTTGATGTCGGCGCCCCTTTCCAGGAGCATCTGGATCGTCTCCAGGGTAGCGGACTCCGAACCGGCCGCCAGGATCAGCGCGCTGACTCCATCGCCCACCGGGTCCGGTGCGTTGGCCTGGGCGCCGCGGTCGAGCACCATCCTGAGCGTCGGCGCATCCCCCAGCAGCGCGCTGTTAACCATCCCCCGGTTCAGGGCTCGTTGATCGGCCGTATCGATCAACAGGCCGATGCACCCGGCGCACCTGGATTGCGCCGCGTTCGGAAGGGCGCCGGCCCGGCTTTTGGAATCGGCTCCGCGCGCTACCAGAATTCGCAGCACCTCCTCATCTCCCGCCAATGCCGCCGCACTGGCCGCGGACTGGCCCTGGGAAGATATCGCCGATGGATCGGCGCCGTGATCCAGCAGCAACTTCACCACCGCGCTCGACCCGAACCGCCCCGCCGCGACGATCAAAGCGGTGCGCCCTTCGCCCGAGCGCGCGTTGGGGTCCGCACCTGCTTCCAACAGCAAGCGGGTCCTCTCCTCATCGTCCACTGCCCAGATGAGCGCCGTGGCTCCGGCATCGTTTTGGATGTTGGGATTGGCGCCGGTTCCTAACAGGCGCCGGACGGAGCCCGCATCTCCGTACAAGGCGGCATACATCAACGGCGTGGAGCCGCCCGGTCCTCGCCCAGCGGCGGCGGCCTTCGGATCTTCCAGCAGGAGTTTGTCGAATCCCTGTCGATCCCCATTGCGAAGCGCCTCCATGATCCGCGTGGCCTTGGGGTCGGGAGGGGCCCGTGGCGTTTCACTGGCCAGCTCGTCCGGCCATTCGGCGTCCTGTTCAATCCAGGCCTTGACGATGCCGATCTGCTCTTGACTCAAAGGCCCTGTCGGAGGCATTCGCAGCCCGCTCGCGTTCCCCACGAGCTTTTGATAGAGCCGGCTTCGGTTGCTGTCGCCGGGAACGATCCGGGCTCCATTGGCGCCCACTCTGTTCGGCAGGGCATACCTGCGCTGGTCGATTCGGAAGCCGGCCATTTGCTGCGAGGGACCGTGACAACCGACGCAGTATGCTTGAAAAATCGGTTGAACATCCCTGCCAAAATCGATTTTGCCGGGAGTCTGGCCGCCCAGCGCCCCGGCAAATACAAAAATCGCCCCGGCAACAAACAGCTTGAACATGCCGCTAGTCTACCCGTTCGAGAAGTGGATTGGAATGGGTGACGGCCCATCCGTGGAGTTATCGAGTTGGCGCGGCAGATTGGATCTGCCCGCTTCTCCGAGATCCGTCGTCCAATCCCACGCGGCTGGTATTCTGTGAGGGCGTGCCCCAGGCGATGCTGATCGATACCGATACTGCGTCAGACGACGCCGTAGCGTTGATCATGGCCCTGCGATCGGAAAATGCGCGAGTGATTGCGATCACCACGGTGGCGGGCAATGTTCCGGTCCAACAGGCGACTCGGAATGCGCTCTATACGGCGGAACTTTGCGGCGCCAATACACCGGTATTCCAGGGAGCCGAGAAGCCGCTGGCTCGCCCGCTGGCCAATGCGGAGTGGTTCCACGGGCGTGACGGATTAGGGGATCACGGCTATCCGCCGGCGCGGCGCAGCGCGGAGAAGCAGCACGCCGTGGAAACGATCGTCTCCTTAGTCCGAAGCAATCCCGGGCTTTTGCTGGTTACCCTGGGCCCTCTCACAAATATCGCGCTAGCCTTGGCTCAGGCGCCGGATCTGGTTCGCAATGTAGGACGCTGCGTGATCATGGGGGGAGCGCCGTGCTGCGAGGGCAACGTCACGCCCGCCGCCGAATACAACATGTGGGTGGATCCCGAGGCCGCTCGCATGGTACTCCGCAGTGGTTTGCCGATTGATCTGGTGGGCTGGCAACTGTGCCGCGGCCCGGCGGTTCTCGCGCCGTCCGATATACAATTCATCACCCAGATGGGAACGGAACTGGCCGATTTCGCCGTGGAGTGCAACAGCACCGCGCGAAACGCGTACCGCACGCAGACTGGCGAGGACGGCATTTCGCTGCCCGACCCGGTGGCGATGTCGATCGCGCTCGATCCTTCGATCGGTCGGGAATGGAGCCGGCACTATGTGGATGTCGAGACGGCCACCGAACTCACGCGCGGCATGACGGTGGTGGATCGCCTGGGTGTAGCGGCCGACGATCGGAATCGCGCGACGTGGGCCGAACTCGTCGACGCCGATTCAAAAGCGAAAGTCTACTGGGCCATCGACACGCCGCGTTGGAAACAGGCGCTGTACTCGGCGCTAGGCGCTCAGGCAACCAGCTAGCCGGTGGGGTCAGAACGTATGTTTTCCCACCAGGTCCAGTGCGAATGCAGGCTGATTGGATGTGCCGGTAATGGTAAAAGACACGACAGTCGCGGATTTCTTCTTCAGAAACGGCCCCACGGCTTTTAGAAGAAACGCCTTGAAGCCGGAGGTTGTGTCATAGAGCTTGCCGTTGGTGTGCAAAGTCCCGCGCAAGTGGACCCTCTTATCCAGGAGATTGTAAGTGCCGGCGATCTGCGCCAACGTGCCGGGCTCGGTGAACGAAATATTCGACAACGTGGCGATTCCATTTTTCAGCGCCACGTGCCCCTTTAGATTCGAGAGCACTGTTTCTGAGTCGGCCGCTAGTTGTTTCCCGTTTTTTCCTTGAGCGCTCTCAAACAATTTGTTCACCGGCGCCTGGAGCTCCGGATTCGTAAACCGCTCTCCGCCGATGCCAAAATCTCCCTCTAAGCTGATTCTCCTCAAGAACGTTTCCGGCCCCGGCGGAAGCTGTATTTTAGCCCGCAGTTGGATCGCGCCTACGACCGAAGGCCGTTCCTCGCCGGCGAACAGCCGCAACAAATCTTCCACCCGGGCGCGTTGGGCGTTCATCTCCAGAGCCGCCGTTTTTCCGCGCTCGCCCGATTGTCCGGCGATCGCTCCGTTAACGAACAGCGAAGTTCGCTGAAAGTTCGATTGGACTTTTTGCAGCTCCGTATCGCCGTTTGTGCCGTTCACCAGCGCCTCGTATTTCGCGCTCAGATGAAGGTCCTGAGAACTTCCAGAGACGCGGAAATCGGGGATATCCACATCGCCTTCAGCATGGATCTGCCCGATCGCGCCGCCGAATTTTCCACGGGAAGAAAGCGTGCCGTCGATGCCCTCGAAAAAACCCAGTTTTACGTTCCGATAGGTATAGGAACCGGAGACCATGGTGCTGCCTGGATCATCCTCGTTCCAGGGCCCCATTTGACCGTCCGAGCGTATCTCGCCAGGAGGCTCCGTATTCCGAAGCAGGGCGTGAAAGGCAACCGGATCGCTCTCGCCCACGTGGTCCAGCTTGAGCTGGTCGACTTTTAATCTAAAAGGCTCTTTCGCGGGCGCCTCGGGGAGAAACTCGATCAGCGCATCCTTGGTTACGATCTCTCCGATCGTCAGATTCTTGCCCGAAACGCTATTGGTGAGCGGCAATAAGTTGGGCTCTTTGCCATTCCGATCTTTGGGGGGGATCAGGATGTGCAGGCCAACGACATCCACTTGATTCACGCTCTGGGTGAGAAGGCCGTGATAGCTGCCTCGCACTGTAAGCGTGGCCACGGTGATGAGCGGCGGCAGATCCCTCCGCTTCCGGTGCAGGAAGCTGACGCCGGTCGCCACGCATCCCGGCGGGAAGTATGTGAGGCGGAAGCCACGAATCTCAACCTGTCTGGCAAAGCGATCCTGCAATGCTTTGATCACAGCCTGTTCTTTAAAGGGCCAATTCCGAACGAGCAGAAACGACCATACTCCGGCGACGACGAACAGTGTTGCAACAATTGCCAGAACCCATCTTCTAGTCGAGAATCCAGATCGACGTACCTCGCGAGTCGGTGTTTCGCCCAAAGCAGTCCTCAAGATCTAGACGGGTGAACGATGCAATTCCGTTCTAAATCTTCATGCCCTTCGAAAAGGATCTCATCTCGTGTCCCAATGGTTCGTCAGATATTTCGTCGTGGGGCGGACGCCCGCGTCCGCGCCGGACCCCTTGGTCCGGCTCCTGCAACACACTCAAAACCGAGGCCAATGGGGGCGTCGGAAAGTGGGTTTTGGCCTTTCTCAGCACCTGCTAGAGCAATGCGGATGGGCGCCGCGTCCAGGCCTTACCCTTCTCTTTCGAAACCGCTTCGACATCTTTGACGTAAGCGCCGGCCTGCGTGAGGATATGATGCAGATCGTTTCCGACGCTAATGAACGGGAAACCCTTTTCGAGGAATTCTCCGACGCGAGAGGTGCCAAACAGGAACAGGCCGAGGATCACGTTGTTCTTCTTGGCGGCGGCGCGCAGTTTGTCGGTGGCCGCCTGCAGTTCGGGCGACGTGTACATGTCTGGAAATTTGTATTTCTCGAACAAGCCCATCGACATGCACAGGTCATTTTGGCCGAGGAAAAGCATATCGATGCCAGGGACCGCGGCGATCTCGTCGATATTCTTGATGCAATCCGCCGTCTCCACTTGCAGCGCAAGGATGACGTTCTCGTTCGCCTTGCCCGCATAGCCGAGCAATCCGGCTTTGTTCATGCTGCGCTGCGGGAAGTAAACCGACCTCGTCCCGACGGTGGGATAGCGCGCGCAACTCACGGCTTGCCGGGCTTCTTCGGCGGTATTGATGTAAGGCACCAGGACGCCGTCGGCGCCCAGGTCGAGGGACTGCTGGATGCCGCCACGATCGTGGTATCCCGCCACGCGCACCATCGACTTGGCGCCCCCGCTGGAGATGCCCGCCAGCATGGCGGACAGCTCGGGAAAGCCCATCGGGCCGTGCTGCGTGTCCACCAGCAGCCAATCATAGCCGCTATGCGCCAACTGCTCGGCAACGGTCGGACTGTGCGAATTCAGGAACAAGCCGAGCTTGGGCTGTCCTTCGCGCAGTTGCTTCTTAAACTCAGCTCCACTGACTACTTCACTCATTCTTTTCCTGTCTCCTGCTTTCTGTCGCGTGGATTCGCGGCGAGCCATGGGGCGCGCCGGTTCGTGCATGGTCCGGAGCGCGTTCTATCCCGTTGCGATCGGGGCGTCCGGTCTCCATGCAGTATACAACGGAGCGCCAGTCCAGTTCGATTCCCAGGTAGGTTCTCCGCTGACCAATTCCAGAAATTGACGCCCTCCGGGATAGGAATCCGAGATTCGGGCAACCAGCATAGAACGAATGGTTTAGAGGCGGTCCGGCATAAACATATTCCCGCCTTAAACCTAAGAAATCCCGGGCTTGGTACCGATAGATAAGACAGATGCTTTCCGCAATGGCAATTGGTGCGCTATGTCTGGCGCTGGCCGCTTGCGCGGTGGCTTACCTGCAAACCCGCCGCCTCACCGAAAGCCAGCGGGATCAAGAGAAACTGGAACGCTCCTCTCGAGTGATTGAGGAAGAACGGCACGTTCTTGAGCTGATCGCCAAGGGCTGCTCGCTCAAAGAGGTCTTGAACGCCCTGACCGCTGCGATAGAGCGCATGGCCCCGGATTGCTATTGCACCGTGCTCTTGCTGGACGAGGAACGGAAGCAGCTGTGGGAGGGCTCGGGAGGAGGGTTACCGCCCGCGTATATGCAGGGCGTGAACGGGCTTGTCATCGGCCCCGAAGTCGGCGCTTGCGGCTCGGCCGCCTTCCGGAACGAAACCACTATTATCGAAGACATCGCCAACGATCGCCGCTTTGGGGCCGCCAGAGATTTCGTCCTGAGCTTTGGTTTGCGAGCTTGTTGGAGCGTCCCGATTCGGGATTCCAAGCAGAACGTGCTCGGAACGTTCGCCATGTATCACAAGGTGCCCGCCACGCCGCACGACCGCGACCTGCGGGTGGTGGAAGCGGGTGCACACCTGGCCGGGAACGCCATCGAGCGGCTGCGCGCCGAGGAAAAACTGCGCGAGAACGCCGAGCGCATCGCCATATCGGAAAAGGCCGCGGCGTTCGGCATCTGGCAGACTGACATTCCAACGGAGGTGTTGTCGTTCTCGGAAGGCTTCGCCGCATTGGTGGGCCTGGCTGGAAAACCATTGCGCATGCACCTGGAGCAATGGAGACAGATGATCCACCCCGACGATCGGGCTGCGCTGAATGCCGAGGCACAGAAGGCCATGGCGGAAATTGGATCGTTGAACTCCGAATTCCGGGTCATAACTCCGGATGGATCGGTTCGGTGGATGCGCTGCCAGTCGCGAGTAGAACAGGAGGGGGGGCAGCCCAAGACGATCAGCGGAGCGATGATCGACATCACGCAGGAAAAGGAAATGCTTCTGCGATTGGAACAGGCGCTGGCCGCGGCCGACGCCGCTAATCGAGCCAAGTCGGAGTTTCTGGCCAACATGAGCCATGAGATCCGTACGCCCATGAACGGAATCATCGGGATGACGGAGCTGACGCTCGAAACCGAGCTGGATCTTACACAGCGCGAGTACTTGAACGCGGTGAAATACTCCGCGGACTCGCTGCTGAGCGTGATCAACGAAATCCTCGACTTCTCCAAGATCGAAGTGGGAAGGCTGGCCCTGGATCCGATCGAGTTCAACCTGCGGGATCATCTCGGCCATGCCATGAAATCGCTCTCGGTTGGCGCGCATCAGAAGGACCTGGAACTGGCGTGCTTCGTTCTACCCGAACTGCCGGAGTTCGTGATCGGCGATCCCGTCCGTTTGCGTCAAGTGGTTCTGAACCTGGCCGGGAATGCGATCAAGTTCACCGACCAGGGCGAGGTGGTCTTGCGCGTGGAGGCGGAAGAGATCGGCCCGGACAGCCTGAACTTGCACTTTTTCGTAACGGATACCGGCATCGGCATCCCGCAGGAGAAGCAGAAGCTCATCTTCGAGCCGTTCACCCAGGCGGATACGTCTACCACGCGGCGCTTTGGGGGCACCGGACTCGGGCTTTCCATTTCGACGCGCTTGATCGAGATGATGGGCGGCCGAATCTGGCTGGAAAGCGAAGTGGGCAAGGGATCCACCTTTCATTTCACGGCTCGCTTCGGAGTGGCCCAGGACGCCGCGTTGCGTTCCGCGCCGATGGATCCAGCGGTTCTCGACAACGTACGCGTGCTAATCGTCGACGACAACGCGACCAATCGCCAGATTCTGGAAAGAACCCTCGGCTACTGGCGCATGCGGCCCACGGCTGTATCGAACGCCACGGCGGCGCTCAATTTGCTCCACGAGGCAAAGGCCGCCGGAGTGCCCTTCAGCCTGCTGGTGGCGGACTGTCACATGCCCGATGTGGACGGATTCACGCTGGTGGAGCAGATTCAGCGATCACCCGATTTGGCGAGCCTGATTACCATCATGCTGACGTCCGGCGGCCAACGCGGCGACGGGGCGCGCTGCAAAGAACTCGGAATTGCGGCCTACCTGATCAAGCCCGTGCTCCAGACGGACTTGCTGGACGCACTACTGCAGGTGCTGGCTGCCTGCGACGACGTCGTTAAGCCCACTCAGGTGATCACGCGGCATATGCTGCGCGAGGGCCGGTTGCCGTTGCGCATCCTGCTGGCCGAAGACAACCTGGTGAATCAAAAGCTGGCGTCGCGCTTACTCGAAAATCAGGGCCACCAGGTTGTCGTGGCGCCCGACGGCGCTCAAGCTCTGGACATGTTGGCTAAGCAGAGCTTCGACCTGGTTCTGATGGACGCCCAGATGCCCGTGATGGATGGATTCGAAGCCACAGCCGCCATTCGCCGCTTGGAAGAAGCCACCCGCGCCCATATTCCGATCATTGCCATGACGGCGCACGCCATGGTGGGCGATCGCCAGCGCTGTCTGCGAGCTGGAATGGACGGCTACATCGCCAAGCCGGTCCACGCTCACGAGTTGTTCGAGACCATCGAAACGGTGCTCGCGCATGCCGAAAGAAACGCAGCGGAGCAACCCGTGGAACCGATACACAGCTAGTGTCCTGAGTTGCAAGTTGATTGAAGAATTCGCGAAGTGGGGCGGTCCCCCTGGCTGCTAGGCGCAGTGACTGCGGCCGACGCCCCCGTCGGTCTCCGTTTTGACTGTGTTGGAGGAGCCGGACCAGGGGCCGCAGCGAGCGCGGGCCGCAGCGAGCGCGGGTCGCAGCGAGCGCGGGTCCGGCGCGGACGAAGGCGTCCGCCCCACCGTGAGTTGTTTGGTGAACTTCTGACTCAGGGCACTAACCTAAAGTCGCCAGGTAAACTTAAAGTAGGAATGACTCGTGCGCCCGCGGAGTCTCGTGTACGCGTCAACGGCGTCGAGATCGCCTTCTCGGAGTGGCCAGGCCACGGTCGGCCGGTCTTCTTTTGTCATGCCACCGGATTTCACGCCCGCATCTGGGACCAGGTCGTCGCTCACCTTGCTGCGCACGGCTCAGAACTCCGTTGCATCGCTTTCGACGCCCGCGGCCATGGACACAGCGGAAAGCCGGAGCCGCCTTACGATTGGAGAAACTTTGGGGCCGATGTAGCCGCGCTGGCCGAGTCCCTGGGGCTCGCCGGCGCCATCGGAGTGGGTCATTCCATGGGCGGCCATTCGGTCACGCTGGGCGCGGCCCTCCGGCCGGCCGCTTTCTCGGCGCTAGTGCTGTTCGATCCCGTGATCCGCGCGAAGGATCAGTATCGCGGGCCGTGGAAGAAGACTGAGTTCGTCGCAAAACGACGCAACCGATGGGCGTCGGCCCAAGAAATGTTCGAGCGTTTTGCAAACCGCCCGCCCTTCGATTCCTGGGACCGGCAGGTGTTGCGGGATTATTGCGATCACGCGCTGGCGCCAGCCGGTGAGGGCTTCGCGCTGGCCTGTTCACCCGAAATCGAAGCGTCTATTTACGACGGCAGCACGGCCGTGGATTCGAACATTCACCCCGAGATCGCGACCCTTCAGATTCCCGTGCATGTGGTGCGGTCCGGACGCCATCTCGACCCTTCCAACATCATGGGATCGTCGCCTACCATGCCCGGCCTGGCGGCGAATTTCGCGCACGGTACGGATAGTTGTCTCGCCGAGTACTCGCACTTCCTCCCCATGGAATCGCCCGAACTGGCTGCCAAGTTCATCGTTGAGATGCTCACCCTGCTTTAATAAGGAAGGTGTCCACCGACGAACAGTTGACGTACTTAAAGAAGGGCCTCGCCGACCTGATCCGCGAAGACGAACTGCGCGAGCGCTTGCTCCAAGCTGAAAAGACGGGCCGTCCATTGCGGGTAAAAGCGGGTTTCGATCCCACCGCGCCCGACCTGCACCTCGGCCATACGGTGCTGCTGCGCAAGATGAAGCACTTCCAGGACCTGGGGCATCGCGTGATTTTTCTGATCGGCGACATCACCGGACTCATCGGCGATCCCACAGGCCGCAACGCCACTCGCCCGCCCATGACGCGCGAACAGATTGTGCAGAACGCCGAGACGTACAAGACGCAGGTGTTCAAGATCCTGGATCCGGCAAAGACCGAGGTTCGTTTCAACAGCGAATGGCTGGAACCGCTCAAGTTTGTGGACCTCATTCGCTTGTGTTCCAAGTACACGGTGGCGCAGATCATGGAGCGGGACGATTTCAACAAGCGCTTCAAGGAAGGCATACCGATTTCCGTGCACGAGTTGTTGTATCCGTTGGCGCAAGGCTACGATTCGGTGAAGCTGGAATGCGACGTGGAGATGGGAGGCACCGACCAGCTCACCAACCTGCTGGTGGGGCGCGAGCTGCAACGCGACCACGGGCAACTGCCGCAGATTGTCGCCACCGTTCCATTGCTCGAGGGAACCGACGGCATCGAGAAGATGTCGAAGTCCAAGAGCAATTACATCGGCATCACGGAACCGCCCAAAGTAATTTTTCGCAAAGTGATGGGGATCAGCGACACGCTGATGTGGCGCTACTGGGAGCTGCTGACCGACAAGAGCATGGCCGAGATCGCGGCGATGAAGTCCGAAGATCCCATGCAGGTGAAGATGCGCCTCGGGCGGCAAATCGTTGCAGATTTTCACTCGGCCGCTGCGGCAGAACAAGCGCAATCGGATTTCCAGCGCGAAGTGCGCGACGGCCAGCAACCGGCCGACATTGAAACGATTGGGTTCCCAATTGACGCCGGATTGAGTCTGCCGAAACTTTTGCTAGGCGCCAACATGGTTGAATCGCGGACCGACGCCGAGAGAAAAATCAAGGCGGGCGCCGTGGAGATCGACGGGGTCAAATTTACCAGCTTCTCGTTACCCGAGAAAAAGGCCATGACGGTGAAGGTCGGTAAGAAGTGGAAAAGGATCGAGCCTTAGCCCCATGGAAAAACGTCATTTTGTCTGGAAGCTGGCCGGCCGCGAGCTGCTGCTCGGTGAGCGCACGCTGCTGATGGGCGTGTTGAACGTGACCCCCGATTCGTTTTCGGACGGCGGCAAATACATGGATCCCGACCGCGCGTTTGCGCGCGCCGTGGAACTGGAAGAGCAAGGCGCCGACATCATCGACATCGGCGCGGAGTCCACCAAGCCGGGTTCCCAGCGTATCTCGGAGGCCGAAGAATTGCGCCGCCTGGTTCCGGTGCTGAAGCGGCTGCACGGCAAGCTCACGGTCCCGATTTCTGTCGACACTTACAAGTCGGCCGTGGCGGAGAAAGCGCTGGAACACGGCGCCGCGATCATCAACGATCCTTCCGGCCTGACGTTCGATGCGCAGTTGGCGCGCGTCGCCGCTCAGCATGATGCCGGATTGATCGTCACGCACATGCGCGGCACGCCCGAAACTTGGGCCAAGCTCGCGCCCATCAAAGACGTGATGGGAACCATCCGGCGGGATCTGGACGCATCCGCGCACCGTGCCGTTCACGCGGGCGTGGATCGGTCGCGCATTGCCATCGACCCGGGGCTCGGCTTCGGGAAACGCAAAGAACAGAACGCCGAGATTCTGGCGCGGCTCAGCGCTTTCGCGGCGCTCGAATTTCCATTGGTGGTGGGCCCGTCGCGAAAATCGTTCCTGCCGCAACTGGAGAAGCCTTCAGACGGCTTTGTGCAATGCGCGACGGCGGCTGCTGTGACCGCTGCCATCCTGGGCGGCGCTCACGTGGTCCGCATTCACGATGTTCTCGAGATGAAAGCCGCGGCTCTGGTGGCCGATCAAATCTTCAGCTTCGCTGGCACTTTGGACAATAGTGCGTCCCGCGCTGTCCCACCACGATCCGGCGGATCGGCGTTCCGCAAATAGGGCACGGGTCTCCCGCGCGTCCATAGACCTGGTGCTGTTGTTGAAAACTGCCGCGCTGGCCGTCGGCGTCAACGTAGTCGGAAATCGACGAGCCTTTCAGCCGAATCGCGGTGGTGAGAATATCGACCATCGCAGCGTGCAGGCGAATGGCGCGCTCCTTGCTCAAGCTAGCCGCGATGGCGCGCGGATGGATGCGCGCTTCATACAACGCCTCATCGGTGTAAATATTGCCCATGCCGCGCAAGAATCGCTGATTCAGCAGCAGAGGCTTGATGGCGGAGCGTCGCGTCTTCAGCAGCTTCCGAAACTCGTCGAGCGAGATGCTGAGCGCGTCGGGACCGAGCGCCGCGGCCCGTTCGGGCAATTCTTCGCTCCATTCGATGCGGCCGAAATGGCGGATGTCGTCATAAACCAGCAGGCCGCGATCGAGTTTGAAAATGGCGCGCGCGTAAGGGCCGGGTTCGGAATCGAGCAGCAGCTTTCCCGTCATGCCCAAATGGATCACCAGCACGCCCCTATCGAGCGTGAGAACGATAAACTTGCCGTGGCGCTCCACGGATTTTACAAGTTGATCGCGAACTCGCTTGCGCAGCGCCGGGAATTTTTGGCGCACCACGTGGTGCGAGAAGAACTGGGCGTCGACAATGCGCCGCCCTGTCAGCTTAGGCGCGAGTGTTCGAACTACCGTTTCAACTTCAGGCAGCTCAGGCATGAACTGCGGGATCGATCAGAATGTCATCGCCGTCGGCTTTAACAGAGAAGCGATTCAACCTGACTGTGGGATCATAATCGTTTTCGCCGGTGCGGCAATCGTACGACCACTCATGCCACGGACAGATCACCATGTTGTCCTGCACGTTTCCCTGCCCTAGCGGTCCACCGGCGTGCGGACAGATGCCATCCAACGCATGCAACTCGCCGTCGATGTTGCAGAGCGCGTACGAATTTTCTCCAAGAGTCACTTCGGTAACCGAGCCGGGCGGCAGAGAAGAGAGTGAGCCGACTTTTACGAATGCCATACCAGATGTTCTACCACGTCTCTCCGTCGAGACGCGATGAACTCGAGCCAGCCATCCATGCCGCTTCCGGTTTTCGCCGACACCCGCAGGATCTCGATGCCGGGGCGCACAGCCTGCAGGTTCTGGACAGCGGCCGCACAGTCGAATTCCACTGCACCGGAAAGATCGGTCTTGGTGATCACGGCAACGTCGGCGCTGTTGACGATGCTGGGGTACTTGAGCGGCTTGTCTTCGCCCTCGGTGACCGACAACAACACAACGCGCAGATTTTCGCCCAGATCGTAAGACGATGGGCACACCAGATTGCCGACGTTTTCGATGAAGAGAAAATCCAGCTCGCGAAGATTCCAATCTTCGAGGCTGCGCTCGATCATAGCCGCTTCCAGATGACAAACCGTGCCGGTAATGATTTGGCGCACCGGAACCTGGCTGCGCGCCAGACGGTTCGCGTCGTTCTCGGTGGCCAGGTCGCCGACCAGCGCCGCAACGCGAAAGTCAGAGCGCATCTTCGTTAACGTCGATTCGAGGAACGCCGTCTTTCCCGATCCGGGGCTAGAGACCAGGTTCACGACAAAGACTCCGGCCTCCTGGAAGCGATTCCTAAGCGAGCGCGCGATCTCGTCGTTGTGCTTGAGAATGTTTTTTCTCACTTCGAGAATTCGGGGCATGGGGTTCATGAACGCAGCTCCAGGGCCACCACTTGCAATTCGCGGCCTTGCAGGATTTCCGACGAAGGAGTTTCACACTCGCTACAAGACAACTGCTGCACGGAATGAACGCTGCGGGGCGCCTGACAGCGCGCGCAGTAAATCATCACGGGCACTTCCTCAATAACCAGCCGCGCCGTTTCCAGCGTGGTTTCAGTTCGAGCCAAATCGTAGGCGGACAACAATGCTTCTTTCACAATGCCGGAGAGCGCCCCCAGCTTGACGTAGATGGCATCCACTTCGGCGCTCCTGCGTCCGGCTTCCTCTTCAGCCATATCCAGGATGCTCATCGCGATGGAAAGTTCATGCATGACGTGTCTGACCCGCACCCACCACGCATCCCCTGCCCTGCCAGCCGATCTGCAGGACTTTACCGTTTTCAACCAACACCGGAACGGTCCGCTGTCCGCTGGCATCGCACATGCGAACGAACGCATCGGCGTCGGCGTCCACGTCGAATTCGACAAACTCACGGCGCGAGAATTCCAGCCACTCGCGCATCTCCTGCGTGTAAGGGCAGCCCGAAGAGCCGTAGAGTTCAAGCATCGCCAACTCCCTCCTGTGCCGCGCGGAGCGAATGATAGATGGAGGCTTGAACCTCCTGAATGCGTGGAATATAGTCGCAACGAACGATCAGCGGAAAGTCGGCCAGGCCGCGCCGCAGAATTTCGCCACCGTCATAACCGAGCAGAGCGACCGTGAGCAGTCCGCGTTTGCGAGCCTCTTCGAGCGCGGCGATAATGTTGCGCGAGCCGCCGCTGGTGGAGATTCCAACGGCCACGTCCTCCGCGCGAGCATGCGCAATTAACTGCCGAAGAAACACGACGTCGGCGCCGACATCATTTGCGATCGCGCTGATGTTGGCGGGTTCCAGCGACAGAGAAATGGCCGGAATCGGGCGCCAGCCGTTGGGCGGAGCAATACAATCGATGGCCCAATCGTTGGCGTCGGTCGCGGAACCTCCGTTGCCGAAGAGAATGAGCTTACCACCGCGCTTCACGCGTGCGTCGATGGCCAGAGCGGTAGCCGCGATCTGCTCGGATTGCTCTTCGGCAACCTGAGCGCGCAGACGGGCATCCTCGCGAACCTTCATGCAGATGGACTCGGCCACTTCCTTTTCGAGTAACGCGGCGTCGTGTTTGTTGTGTCCCAGAAAAGGATAAAGAAAACCAGCGGGACCCGCATCTTGACCCAGCTCGCGGTGCTCCAAAAACACATGCACCGTTTCCCACAGCGTGTGGTAAAGCACCTCAATCAATTCCTGATTGATAAAAGCGTCGTCGATGACGGCCGGGAACCAGTAGGAACCGCTGGCGCCCGAGAGCGCGAGTGTCATGGCGTTCCGAACGTGCGCGGCGTCCAACGCGGCCTGCACTTCGGCATCGCCTTCGGGAGGAGCAAACCCCATCACGATATCTTCCGGCCGCACCAATGCGTCCAGCCAAAGAGCGAACTCAGCGGAAAGATCGAGCGCCGGAAGCGCGCGTTTCCCAACAATTACCGGATGCACGAATTCCACAGACACATGTTGTGCGTCGGTAGCGCGAGCGCCCCGCCCGAAGGCGAGCAATCGGCCACCGCGCAGAAAACGCTCCGCCATCTCTCGAGACACGGCGGCTAGCCTGGGAGCTTCCTGCGAAAAGAAATCCTCGAATATTCGATTGCGCGCCAGTAGCCGTTCGGCAATTTGTGGCGCGAGCGTGGACTGAGTGGGCGTCATGTTTAGCAGATGCGCGGAAGCGGATCGCCCACCAGCATGTCAATGATTCGCGTTCCGCCATAGGGCGCGATTCCCAACACCGTGGCAGCGGGTGTTTCGCGCACTTCGCCGATAATGGCCGCGTCTTCGCCGCCCGGAGTCCGCTGGAGCGCGTCCAGGGCAAGTTCGGCGAACTCGGGCGCGAGCACCGCGACAAACTGGCCTTCGTTGGCGATGTGGAGCGGGTCAAGCCCGAGCAGTTCGCACGCGCCGCGGACGGCGTCGCGCACCGGAATCCAGTCTTCGTGCAGCACGATTCCTAGGCCGCAATCTCGCGCCAGTTCGTTGAGGGACGTCGCCAGGCCACCCCGTGTTGGATCGCGCATCCACCGCAGACCAGGCGCAGCCACGCCTACCAGCGCTTCCACGAAGGGCAGAACCGGCCGCGTATCGGAACGAAGATCGGATTCGAGATCCAGATCGCCCCGCGCCAAAAGGATCGTGATGCCGTGATCGCCGACAGGCCCACTCAGGATCACCTGATCGCCAGGCCGAACCGAGCGCGGCGACAGCTTCAGTCCCGGAATTGCACGACCGATACCGGCGGTGGTGATGTACATCCCGTCAGCCTTTCCGTGTTCCACAACCTTGGTGTCGCCGCTCGCAATGATTACGCCGGCATTGCGTGCGGCATCGGCCATGGCGCGCACCTCGGCTTCGAGAACCGGCGTTGGCAGGCCGGCCTCGAGAACAAAACTAACCACCAGAGCTTCGGCGCGCGCGCCGGACACGGCGAGATCGTTCACCGTGCCGTTGACAGCCAGTTCACCGATGGAGCCGCCGGGAAAACGCAGCGGGCGAACCACAAAGCTATCGGTGGTGATGCCGATGCGTGTTCCGTTGAAATCGAGATGGGCGGCATCGCCGAGAGGTTCGGTGGCGCCGGTTTCAAAAAGCAGCGGAGCGAATAATCCTTCCACCAGGCGTCGGCTGGCTTTGCCTCCGGCTCCGTGCGCCATTTCTACTTGCGCGTCGCGGAAACGAAATTTGGGTGGCGCTGTGATGGTGGCCATGTTTATTTCATGCTCCGATGCCGACGAGTTCCCCGCTCTTGCGGTACTCGTAATTAAAATACGCCGCGCACGAGCCTTCCGAAGAAACCATGAGCGCGCCGATAGGATGCTCCGGCGTACACTCTTTTCCGAACAGCTTGCACTGCGCGGGCTTCAGTACGCCCTTGAGGACTTCACCACACTGCGCGGCCTTGGGATCGGTGACGCGCACACCCGGAACCTGAAAACGGTACTCGGCATCCCATTCGGAGAATTCATCTTTGATGCGAAGAGCGGATTGCGAGATGAATCCCAGCCCACGCCACTCGAAGTATGGGCGGAGTTCGAACACCTGAGCCATGGCGCGCAGCGCAGCGCGATTGCCATCCCAGGGAACTACGCGCTGGTATTGGTTCTCTACCTCAGCGCGGCCGGCGTTGAGCTGCCGCAGCGCCATGAGGATGGATTGCAGAAGATCCAGCGGCTCGAAGCCCGACACCGCGATCGGCTTGTTCTCGTTTTCGGCGATCCAGGTATAGGGGCGGCACCCGATTACGGTAGAAACATGGCCGGGACCGAGAAACGCGTCGATGCGCATATCGGGCGAATCGAGGATCGCGCGAATGGCCGGAATAATCGTGACGTGATTGCAGAATATCGAGAAGTTATGGACGTTTTTGTCGCGTGCGCGCAGCAGCGTCAGCGCCGTTGAAGGAGCGGTAGTCTCAAATCCGATGGCGAAGAACATGACGTGCTTTTCCGGATTGTTCTCGGCCAGCTTCAACGCGTCGGCGGGCGAGTACACGATGCGGACGTCCATGCCGCGCGCCTTGTGTTCCAGCGGACTGCCATTGGCGCCGGGAACTCGCATCATGTCGCCAAAGGCCGTGAAGATCACGCCGGGTTGCGCGGCGATAGCGAGTCCATCGTCAATGCGTCCCATCGGCAACACGCACACCGGGCAGCCCGGACCATGTACCAGCTCGACGTTGTCGGGAAGCAAGTCCTTCAGGCCGAATCGGTAGATGGCGTGCGTGTGACCGCCGCAGACTTCCATCAAACGATAGTGACGGCGCGGATCGGCAATGCGCCGGATCTCTGCGGCGGTTTGCGCGATGGCCGCGGGATCGCGAAACTCATCCACGAATCTCATGGCGATGTCGATCCTCCTTGGCCGTAGCCGCTGACTTCTTCCATGGCCGCTTCATCTTCGCCCAGCATGCGCAGCATCTGCATCTGCTCGTGAGCGCCCTGCTCGCTGATCTTGCTCATGGCGAAGCCGACGTGAATCAACACCCAATCGCCCGGCACGGGATTCTCGTCGACCAGGAGACCGAGATCCACCTTGCGGCGCACGCCGGTCACGTCGACCAAGGCCAACAGCGGCGGACCGGGAATCAGTTCAAGGATCTGTCCGGGAATGGCGAGGCACATGGTTATTCCTTTTTGCGAGCGACGAAATCGAACGTCACTTTCACGTCGTCTTTGATTTTCATAGTCCCGCCCGCTACCGAGACAAGCTTAATTCCGAAGCTGGACTGACGGACGCTGAACTCACCGCTGGCGTGAAGCTGGTCGCCGGTTACCGATACCTGCGCGGTGATTTGCTGCGGCTGCGTTTGGCCGTGAAGCGTCAGTTTTCCCGTGAGGTTGGCCCAATAAAGCGTCTCGCCCCCTTTCGACAAAGAAGGGTTGGAGGCTTCAAATACAATTTCGGGAAAACGTCCGGTTTCGAGTACTTCATTGCGCATGGCTCGTTCGATCTCGCGGCGATCTTTTTCGCTAACCTGATCCGACAATTCGAGAGATGCCGATTGCACAACGATGCGCAGCGACGATTGTTCCGGCGCTTCGCCCGAGAACTTCGCTTCGCCCCTAAATTGCCGGATCGCGAATGACGGGTTGTGGCCCAATGAAGCGAGCAAGCCCGTAGCGAACGCGCGCGCAGTGAATCGGCTCACGCCGGGTTCGAGAACGTAAACCGTCACCGCGGCGGGAGTGGCGTCAATGGGATTGGGAGTCGTCACATTGCTTTGAGCTTCAGATAACGCTGGAAATCCGGCCCAGCAGCCTGCAAGAGGCTTCCAATTCCGGCGCCGCCCAAAAGTTTGCGGACCGGCGGGGTTGTCAAGATCAATCCCGCGCCGAAGATCACCAGCGCTGCTCCACTGAGCAACATCAGGGTGTCGCGCGTGTCGTCGGAATTGTGATTCTCCGACATTCTATCCGTCAATTGCATTCGGTTGCCTCCTTAATTTGTTCTCCATTCGAGATTCGCGTCACCAGCGATCCCACCACCGACACGGCCCGGTCCACCGCGGCATCGACAATTTCGCTGAGCCCGAGTTGGCCTTCCTCGCCACCCAGCGTCTCCGGTTCGCACGCTACCACCAGGATCTGGCTGGGAAGCGGGCCGAAAGTTCGAGCCATTCGAAGAACCGTATCCGGATTCATCGCATGCGCATTGGCGGGAGCAGGTTCCGAAGATCCGTCCACCGCCTCGCTGAGCGAGGGCGACACCACATAGATGTCGCCGGGGACTCCGCCGCGAGTGCCCGCGTCCACCAGAATTGCGGCGTCGTAGCGCCCGCTGGTGAGCGCGTAAGCGAGATCGTAGCTGCGAATCCCGAAATCGACTACATGCACGCCGGCCGGAAGTCTACTTGCATCCAAACTGGCGGCCACTTCCACGCCGAATCCGTCGTCGCCGAAAAATACGTTGCCGATACCAGCCACCAGAATCCGCGGCGATGCGGCGAAGGATTCACACTCTGGCAGTGGCTCAAGCTCTTCCGATCGAAAAAAGAAACGATGCCCTGGCTGCCGCATATGCCCGATGTCGGAGCCGGGATCGTCATCCACCACTACGCTCACGTGAACCGAGCCTTCGTAATCCTGTTCGAGAGATTCAATGACAGCGGTCTTGCCATCCAGTGCGAGATCCATCACGTCGCCGCCCGGCCGGGGACGCAGGCGCACACGGCCGCCTGTGCGCAACTCAGTTTGATCCGCTAAGCGGATCGATTCCAAGGGCGCCTTGTCTTCAAGCAGCCGCCATTCCAACTCATTCATCGCATCACCCCATGCAATCGCAGCCATTGTTCGGCGTCCAGCGCCTCTGTTCGCTCCAGGAGACTGCGACCTTTCGGATCTGTTTCACGCATTTCGCGCTTCTCGTCGTCAGTGAGCGCGAGAATTCGCAACGAGAGGATTTCGTCGATCTCAGTGCCATCGAAAAGCGCGCCGGCGCTCTCGGGGGCGATCTGCGGATAATCGTAGAGAATGATCGGAGAGGCGAGCATTGTGTCGCGCGCCGCGGCGTCACCGGCCAATACCGGCCAGAGCCCGAAGTTCGAACATTCGGAAGCCAATGGACGCAATTCCTCCGGCGGATCGAGCAGCGACGCGAATTCGCCGCCCGGAACGCGCAGAATCGCGTGGGTCGAAACTAGGGAACGGCGCAGAGCGGCTTCCCGAGCCGGCCACGCGGCGGAATTTGATTGAGGAACATCGAAGGCGCCGCAATTCGAGATGCGCACCGACACGCGCGACCATCCGTCTTGAACAGGCTGCACGTTCACTTCGATTACTCCCTCGATCTGCTCTTGTCGTCGGACGATTCCGCTCTCGTCGCGATCTTCGCGCGCGGGAAAAAGAAAGGAGCGCGTGCCCGGTCCATCCGTTTCGATCTCCCGCGCCACGGCTTCCTGCCAGCTCTCGCGCGTCACGAGATGCAGAAAACGCACGATAACGTTCAGGCGTCCTCCCCGCGCCAGGCACTCGCACTGCATGGTCGACATATCCGATCCCTGCTGCGCGACCGCGTAGACAGACGGATAGAGCACGCCGAAACTCCATCGCTGGCCGTTTTTCAGCGCCGAGGCGCGGTAGGGGTAAAGGATGTAGCCCTCGTACAAAATGGCGTCGGCGATTTGCTCCACTGTGGTCATGCGTGTACCGGCTCCAGCAAGCGCTCCAGCGCTTCTTCCCAAGTGGCGACGCCCGCTTCGGATTTGTATTGATAGAGCCGGTCGAATACATCCTGCCGAATTCGCAGCCACGCCGAGTTCGGATAATACATGTTCATCATTTCCCGCCATACGCCAACCGGAAAGCGGAAGCGCGCTTCTTTGCTCCACGGGATGGGCGCCACTTCCAGACCGCCATTCGCGCCCGCGTAAAAACAGCTTCCGCTAAACAGGAACATCAGAGGGATGTCGCCGTCGGAGAGCCCGTAAAAATATTTGCTGGCCGCCAAGTTGAAATCGAACGAGCATGGCACGCGCAGATCCACCGTCACCGAGCCCGCGAATGCGGGAACCGTTACGTCGGCGTGGGTCCACAACATCGGGCGCAGTGTCTGACCCCAACGCTCAGGCTCGCCGAAAAGATCGGCCAGACGCTCCTGGTCGGCGGCGGAATAGCGCCGGCGTGGAGTTTCAATCTGGATTTGCGCATGCAGCGCAATGGAGTGGATGGCTTCGCCCAGCGAACCGCCTTCCACGTGCAGCCGAAACGCAAGCATGGGCACTGCCGCAAAAGGGACGCTTTCGGCGGATTCGATCTTGAATTGAAGATCAGGCATGAGCGCGATTCTTCATTTCCTCGAAAAAGAGCTGCATCTGTTTCCACACCTCGGCGCCGCCGGACAATCCTTTCCAATGCGTGCGCATCAAACCCACCAGGCGATAGCATTCGTCGATCGGCAGCACGAAAGACTCGCGCGCGGCGCGATTCACGAGCAAGCCTTCGGTCTCGGGCTCGAGAAGATCCACGTGCAAAGAATCCAGAGACAGCAGCGATTCTACCGGGCCGGCCGGACTGGGATAATAGGCGGCAATTTGATGGCCCCCGTTTTCGCCAATGCTCTGTTTCACAAAAAAGGCAATGCCAATGGGAATCGCCAGCGTGTCCCATTCGGCATCGCCGATGTCGTAGTCGGGCAAGAATTGAACGCGCTTGGGAACACGCTTATATTGCGCGGCGGGATTGTTAAAAAGAATCGCGCAGGCCTGGCAGGAGCACACCAGCCGGCGTGTTCGCGGATCGATTAAGTGATCGTGCTGAGGCGCGAGCGCCTGCCGGCAGAGTCCGCAATGTTCGGAGTTATCGATCTTAGAAGCCAGACGGCGCAGTGTCTGGAAGGCCGCTGTCGCATTCACGCGCGCGCTCCGCTAAGCGCCTCAAGCGGGACGAACCCGCTCTGAGCGGTCCCCTCAATAATGAGATCGACCAAATCCGGCGCGGCCACCGATACGGCCTGGCGCACGGCCGACTCGGATCGCTCGCACGACTCCATTCGCAATAAGATGCGTCCCTCTTCGATGGAGACTAGCTTCACGCCCTCGAAATTCTTGAGAGCGCCACGCACACGAGTCTCGAAATCCTGCGGGTGAAGGCCGTACAGGATCAGGAGACTCGAAACAGCCTCATCGCGGATCAAGCCATCCATCAACCGGGAGCCCGCATCGCCATAGCGCGCCGCCACCGCCACCACGCGCTCGAAAGCCGCGGCGTTCAGATCCATGACGCAGGCGACCAGTTCTTTCGCGGTGGCCTTCACCACCGGGTCGGAAACGGCTTCGAGTTCGGCCACCAGCGCTTCGATGCGCCCGATCCGCTGCTGAAACGATCGATCTTGCATTTTAGGAATGCGCTCCAAACATTGGTGAATGATGCGTCTCCAACACCTTGCCGCCGCCCAGGTACATGTGGACACCGCACGGCAGGCACGGATCGAAGCTGCGGACGGTGCGCATGATGTCGATGCCTTTGAAGTTTTCCGGCCCATTCTCCTCGAAGATGGGCGTGTTCTGGACGGCGTCTTCATAAGGGCCGGCAGTACCGTAAATGTCGCGTGGATTCGCGTTCCACGGTGTCGGCGGATAAGGATGGTAGTTCGCAATCTTGCCGTCGCGAATCACCACGTGATGCGATAGCACCCCGCGCACGGCTTCGTGGAAGCCGCAGCCAATGGCGTCGTCGGGCACTTTGAAATCGTTCCAGGTCTTGGTGCGGCCGGCGTGCAATTCCTTCATCGCCTGCTCCATGAAATGCAGAGCGGATGCCGCCGCGTAAGCCTGGAAGTAAGTGCGGGCGCGATTGCGCTCGATCGCGTTGCTCCACTTCGGAATCTTCCATTCGAATTCCACTTCGGGCAGCGATGCGGTCTTGGGCAGATAGATTTTGACGCTATGCCCGGTGGCTTTGACGTAGCCGAAGTCGACCAGTCCCGCCAGCGCGGTGGACCAAAAGCGCGCAATGGGTCCGCCTCCGGTATCGAGAGCCAGGTGATCGCCCGTGCGCTTGTCAAACCAGCGCGGCGACATGACCCATGTGTAGTTGTGCTTGAAGTCGCGCCTCTGCGGCCGCGGGATGGTGGTCTGATTCCAGGGGTGGTGCTGATCGACCGGATTGCCCAGCGGATCTTCTTTCACGAAGGTTTCCGCATGCTCCCAATCGTCGTAATACGAGCTGCCGAGCAGGATGCGAATGTTTAGGTTAATGTCGACCAGGTCGTGCGTAACCGCCTTGCCATCGACGATCACGCCCGGAGTGACGAACATCTTCTTGCCCCATTGCGACATGTTCTTGTAGGTGTAATCGCAGTGGGCGGGATCGTTGAAGGAACCCCAGCAGCCGAGCAGAATGCGGCGCTGCCCCACTTTTTCGTAACCCGGCAGGGCGTCGTAGAAGAAGTCGAACAGGTCGTCGTGCAGCGGCACAACCTTCTTCATGAACTCGACGTACTTCATCAAGCGAACCAGATAGTCGGTGAAGAGCTGCACGGTGGGGACGGTTCCCACGCCGCCCGGATACAGCGTGGAGGGATGCACGTGGCGGCCTTCCATCAAGCAAAACATTTCGCGCGTCAGGCGGCTCATCTGCAGCGCTTCGAGATAAAACGAGCCGGTGAACGGATTCAGCGCCGTCATGATGTCGGCAATGGTGCGAAAGCCATGCAGGTTGGAATGGTTGGCCGTCGTTTTCTGCGCCTTCGCCCAAACGCTGGGGTTGGTTTCCTTCACCATCTGCTCGCAGTAATCGACGCCCACCAGGTTGTCCTGGAAGATGTTGTGATCGAACATGTACTCGGCGGCTTCGCCCAGGTTCACGATCCACTCGCCGATGGCGGGCGGGCGGATTCCGAACGCCATGTTCTGCGCGTAGTTGGCGCAGGTGGCGTGATTGTCGCCGCAAATACCGCAGATGCGGCTGGTGATGAAGTGGGCGTCGCGCGGATCTTTCCCCTTCATGAAGATGCTGTAGCCACGGAAGATGGAAGAGGTGCTGTGACACTCGGCCACCTGTCGATTATCGAAATCGATTTTCGTGAAGATACCGAGACTACCGACGATGCGGGTAATCGGATCCCAGTTCATCTCGACCAGGTTTCTCTTCGGTGTCCCAGCTTGGGTAGATGGATCGGTTATAGTAGCCATGGAAATTTCCTTAATAAGTCGAGATGTCTTAATACGATCTGGGATGGTATCCGGTGGTTAGTTCCGTACCACGATGCCGCCACTTTGGTTCCTTGTTGACTGTGTTGTTGGTGAAGGACCGCAGCGCTGTAACGGCACGGCCATAGACGCTAACGGAATTGGTGGACACTTTAGCGCCCGGGGGTTCATCCATGAAGGGCATGAATTTGTCGGGGAAACCCGGCATCGTGCAGCCGATGCAAATGCCGCCCACGTTGGGGCAGCCGCCGATTCCCGCCATCCATCCTCGCTTGGGCACGTTGCAGTTCACCACCGGACCCCAGCAGCCGAGTCTCACGATGCATTTGGGTGAACCGTATTCCGCGGCGAAATCGCCTTGCTCGTAGTAACCGGCGCGATCGCAGCCCTCATGCACGGTTCGGGCGAATAACCAAGTCGGCCGAAGCTGGTCGTCGAGAGGAATCATCGGCGCCAATCCGGCAACTTGATACAGGAGATACAACAAAGTCTCCATGAAGTTATCGGGCTGCACGGGGCAACCCGGAACGTTCACGATGGGAAGGCCGGCCTTCGATTTCCAGTCCCAGCCCAAGTAGTCGGCCAGCCCCATGCATCCCGTGGGATTTCCCGCCATGGCGTGAATTCCGCCATACGTGGCGCAAGTTCCGGCGCCCACCACCGCGATGGCTTTGGGCGCTAAGCGATCGATCCACTCGTTCGTGGTGATGGGCTGGCCCGTTTTCGCGTCGGTGCCCAAAGCCGCCCAGTATCCCTCGCTCTTAATTTTTTCGTTGGGGATGGATCCTTCCAACACCAGAACGAAAGGCTCGAGTTTTCCCTCCGCCGCCATATGCCAGTATTTGAGGAAATCCGAACCGGTCTCGTACGCGATCACCGGATTGTGTACGTGGACTTTCGGCAGACCTGGTATGGCCGACAGGACGATGTCTTCAATACTCGGCTGGGTGGCCGCAGTGATGGATACCGAATCTCCGTCGCAGCCTAAGCCCGAGGTCATCCATAAGATGTGAATTTCTGGAACCGGCGAAGGTCTTTGCGTGACACGCCCGTAGGGTATTGCGTCCGCCATGGTGGGTGCTCCTTTCGCGGGCCAGAATCGCCGCGCCGTCCTTATTAAGCCAGACAGTGGACGCGCCTACAATCGGAGGTCTTCCGAATTAAAGGGTCGGGGATTCTCCGATAGAGATGCGACCAAAGAGAGAGAACTTATGCGGGCGGGGCTTTTTCAGCGAGGACGCATTCGATTGCGTATTGAACCAGCTCGCGCGAACTGCGGAGCGAAAGCTTTTCCTTCAGACGAGCCTGGTGAGTTTCAATGGTCTTCACGCTCAAATGCAGCTCTTCGGCGATCTGACGGGTAGACTGACCTTCGCCCATGCGCCGGAAGACTTCCAGTTCCCGGTCGGAAAGGCCGTCTAACGGCGAGCGTTCGCGGCGACCCTGGGCGCCGGCCAGGTGGCGGAGCATCCGGTTGGCGATCTGTTCGCTCACGTAGATCTCGCGGTTCAAGATGCGGCGAATAGCGACCAGCACCTTATCGGTCGCCTCCTGTTTCATAATGTAGCCGTTCGCGCCGGCCCGCAACGCGCGCTCCGCATACGTCGTTTCGCCATGCATGGAAAGAATGAGCACCGGCATCTGCGGATCTTTGGCTCGGATCATTTTGAGCAACTCGAGACCGTCGCGGCCGGGCAGCGAAATATCCACGATCGCGAGGTCGGGGCGGAGATTTTCGATGGCGTCCAGCGCGGCGTTGGATTCTTCCGCATCGGCGCAAACCGTGAGATCGGGTTCACGATTGATCAGCAGCGCCATACCCTCGCGCACGATCGGATGATCGTCCACCAGCAGAACCTTGCGCCTGGCGGAGCAAGAAGGCATGGGAATCGACATAGATTCAGGTTTCCTCCGGTTAGCTGTCTCTTCCTTGCTCTTCCGCGGCCAGCGGAAAGCGGCACGTCACCGATGTGCCCTGCCAATTCGACTCAATTGCAAGAGCTCCGCCAATCATTGTGGCGCGGTGCCGCATAATGTCAAGCCCCATGCCGGGCCGGTCCCGAGGCGCGGGTACGATTCCGGACCCATTGTCCTGCACAATCAAGACGCCGGAATTACGCCGGTTGCGGAGATCGATTGCGATGTGGGCGGCCTTGCCATGCTTGATCGCGTTGCTCACCGCTTCCTGAGCGATGTGATAAAGATGGCTGGAGACGGCAGCGTCGTGGATCAGCAGCGGTTGGTCACAATAGAACCGGCAGGACACTCCGAACACCTCCTCAATTTCATGGGCCATCTGCTCCAGGCTGGACATCAGGCCGTTCGGTTCGGCCAGTCCCGGCATCAGTCCGCGCGAAAGTTCACGCGCCTTGTGAATGGCTTCGTTCACCAGGCGCACGATCTTGGACGCTTCGGCGGCTTCCGTAGTTCCCTTTTCGACGAGGCGCTGCTCCTGCACCTTACTCAGAAAGGCGATGCCGGTGAGCAACTGCCCGAGCCCATCGTGCAGATCTTGCCCGATGCGGCGCTGTTCGCGGCCGCTGACTTCCATCACGGCCGTTTCCAGGCGCTTGCGCACGGTGACATCGGTACCGGCGGCGATGAAATATTGCAAGTCGCCCTTATCGCCGCGCAAAGCGGTGAGCGACCAGGAGATCAGGCGGCGCGCGCCGGCGCGATTTTCCCAGGCGATTTCGAAGTCCTGAACCGGCTGGCCGGCTTGAAGCTCCTGCAACGCGATGTGAAAACGCTCGGCCTGTTCCGGCAGGGTCATCAGGTCCCAGATAAAACGGCTGCGGACATCGGCAAACGAGTAGCCGGTGGTTTCTTCGCATACGCGGTTGAAGCGCACGATGCGCATCCTGGGATCGAGCACCACCACCAAGGTGCCCACCGAGTCCAAGATCGCCGAAGCGACATTGCGCTCCTCTTGCAGCGCTTCCTCGGTGCGCTTCAGCTCAGTGATGTCGAATGCAATGCCGTGGATGAACCAAGGACGCCCATCCTCGTGCAGCATGACCTTGGCTTCGCACTGGAACCAGACGACGTGACCGTCGCGGGCGATCACTCGATAGCACGAGCGGATGGCTTTGCCGGTAAGAAAGACTTCGGCCGCCTCTACGCTCCAACGCTCTTTATCGTCGGGATGGATTTGCTGGTACCAGCGGATGGGGTCTTCGAGCCATTCATCCCGCGAGAATCCCAGCGTTACTTCTATGTGGGGGCTGATGTAGGCTTGCCCGATGCATTGATCGAGATCGGCGATGAAGACAACGGCGGGGAGTTGCTCCACCAGCGCGCGATATCGGGCTTCGGCGTCGGGCGTGGAGTCGGATGAATGCGGGGAGCCAACGGGCGGATATAGGGTAGATAGGTGCGGATCGAAGGAAATCCCACGGGCGAGCTCGGCCAGAAGCGCTTCCGCCTGATTCACCTCCTGGTTATCATCGAAGAGCGGGTTCAACGCCTCGCCTCGGAGGTCAAGCGCAGTACTGGAGAGGGCGGCGCCCAGCAACTTGCCGTTCCGCATCTTGACGTTAGAGTCACACTTGCCGAAACTGTTTCCAAGGCAGCGAATCTAACGGGTGGAACGAGGGATATGGCCAAATTTCTGAAGTACGCCGCGGTGGTTGCATTGGTCGCAGGTGTCATCGTAAATCTGCCGGACATTAAACGTTACATCAAGATCAGCTCGATGTAGCTGACAACTGCGCTAAGCCGAGGGCGCGGTGGGAGCGGGCATGGTTAGAAAAGCCCGCATGGCGTGCCAAAAAAGCTGCCGGTTCAATCCGGAAACCACCGAGTGCGCCATGCCGGGCAGAATCACGAACTGGCGGTTGCCGGTGGGAAGCTGCCGGTAGAAATCGAGCAGGTCTTCCACGGTTGCGATGCCATCGTATTCGCCTCGGATGAGCAATACCGGCGAGAGAACTTTCGCGGGATCCACCAGCGGCAGATGCGCTGTCATATCCAGATAGGTGCCGGTGGGAACCTGGTCGCCAAACTTCAGTTCCTGATCGGCGACAAACTCAGCCAGCGCGGCATCGGAAGTGCCCGCCTTATCGCGGGTAAATATACTGCGGATCATCTCGCGATCGCGCAGGCGGCGGTTGTGACTGCGATAATAATCGAGTTGCTTGGCGCGCTGGGTCAAGGTCGGCGAGCCTTCACCTTTGTAAGTGAACGCGGCCAGGATCAAGCGGTCGATTCGCTCCGGCCGCTCCATCGCGTATGCGCCGGCTCTGAGTCCGCCCGAAGATTCGCCGAAGATATGAACCTTGGACTGGCCGGTTTCGCGCAGCACTAAGTCGATCCCCGCTTTCAGGTCCTCCACACCGCTGGCGATATCGGAGTTGCTCTCGGTGCGGCTGGATCGCCCGTAATTCTCGTGGTCCATGGTCCACACGTCGAAACCGTATTGCGCGAAAGTGTTCATGACAGAGTATTCGCCGTGGCCCGGAACCGTGAGATCGAAACTCGGCCGCGACGAGACCGAAGAGCCATGCACCAGGAAAAGAACCGGCAGCGCCGATTGCCCCGCCCTCGGTGCGCCGACGCGCTTGCGAAACATGTAGAGCGAGACATCGCCCTTCTTGGCCCAATAGTCGTTGCTCCAGATATTGGCGGAGGACTCCGCCGATGCTGCCGGAGCGGATCGGACAAGCAGACCAGTGCCTAAACCGATACCGGCGGCGGCAAACATTTTGCGGCGCGAAAGAGACTCGTTGCGGATGGCCATACAGCCAACGAGATTATCACCGCCACCACCGGCGAGCAAACGGTCATCTGCTAAAATCGAAAGTTGGGCGGTACTTCGTGCCGCTCGTCACGGGCCACCCTAGCTCAGCTGGTAGAGCGGCTGATTCGTAATCAGCAGGTCGCCGGTTCGATCCCGGCGGGTGGCTCCAGATTAAGTTTATAGTTCCACAGGAGTTGATCAAATTTACCGACGTCGATGAGCTGTGCGCATTGGAGAAATGTGTGCCAATAGTGTGCCAAACTCGGCCAACCCGACCTGAACTACCGAGAAGACAAACACATTCAAGCAAGCACGCTGAAAGAGGATTCGAAGAAACGGCGCGGGCGCACGCGACCTGTTCAGAAGCGCAGGCGTGTTGACGCACCGCGCTCTCCGCTGATCATTCCTGCCCACTCCATCGACGGATCGATTCGGTTTTGAGGTGTCCGCCCCAGCTCAGCGATCACAACCGAGTTCCGGCAAATCCTTTTGTAGATCAACTATAGTCGACATCAAATGGGGTTGAGCCCCCGGAGAAAAAAATTAAACAGGACACTCTCCCCTCTGTTGTCCGCAGTACAGGGGCAATTTTCCCCTGACCTGCCGGATCCGTTCGGTCGCCTTGCCCGCTCCCACGAGCGAGGCGCAGGTGCTCGCGTCTTCGACCATGCGGCCATTGCCCCGATTACGGGCTAAAAGAGCACGGGCTGATGACGGAGCTCGTAGCCGGTCGCTCAACTCCGCAGGCCAGCAAACCACGCTATCCGCGTGATACGATTGAACGCTTGGCCCAATCGATAATGATGCTGCCTGGGGCGATTATCCGGATCGAGAAGATGAATGCCAGCGAGGGACAGTTTGGACATCACCGCCACATTGCCCGAGTTCCGAGATGGTCACCCCCTGCACGATCACCATCTCTACGGTTTGGCCGGATTTGCGCTTGCAGTTCAGCGTCTTCTCCCCTTGTGTGGCTGGGGCTTTTTCCGGCCTCTGGGACTGCCGGAAGACGAAATGTGCAACATCGTGCATTCGAAGAGTCGACGGTTAACTTTCAAGCACTTAGCACTTGTCTCTCGCGATGGCACTCCCGTCTACATTCCTAGCCTGGAAGACAAGCCTATCGAGGGGAAACGACTCTATATCGCGGCCCGCGAACTCTTGGACTCCGACTACCAGCGCACGGCCGGCATTATATTTTTGTGGGACGCGGACGACCAGCAGGGCCGCAGATTAACGCCGATTTTAGAGACCGACGGTGCCAGCGTGACCTGGCTGGCCCCTTGCCTGGCTACCGACGGCTGCCATGAATTGGGGCGGGAATGCGAACGATTGCGGGACGCCCTTGTACAATTTTCGCTCCACGTTGATCGGCGTTTTCCGGGGCAGCACGAAGCGGGAGCACTCTCCTTCCAGTTGCGACGGCTCGCTGACCATACCGTTAGGGTACCGACCTGGGCTTTCGTGGCAGAGTTTCGCGGGGCTGTCGCCTCAATTACCTGGTTCTGCCACTTTCTTGGCAGAGCCGCGAAGATCTCTGATCAAGAACTCGGAGGTTCATTAGGTTCGGTCGCCCCCGTGCTGGACGAACTCAAAATGCCGGAGGACGCGCTAGTGCCGGCGACACACCTGATTGACTGCGCCAGTTCCTTACGCGAGGCTCTCGCTCGCGACGGGAAACTGTGGCAGCGGCTCGACGGGGTGGTGAGCCGCAACTTTCAACCTGAGTCGTCCCGACCCTACGGGATTGGGCGAATCGAGCAAAGATTTCGCTTTTCAGAGCAGGTTGACGTAATTCTACGCGTAGCAGATCCGACTAACATTTCGTATCGGCAAGAACCCGGCGATCAGGGCTACCAACCTGTTGAGCCATCAAGTTTTTCACAGGCCCCTGAGGGCTACGAGTTTGCGATGAGAGTCGGGCCGGGGCTTTTGACGGTGGCCGCCCCAAGCAACATACCATTGTCTTTGAGCAAGCGCTGAGGTTATGTGACACCCGATTACAGTGATATCCTTACACGCCAAATCGTTGGCGACCCAGACGTTGTGGAGCGGCTCCGGATACTTGGAAAAATGCCGCTTCACGATCCGCTCGCACAATACACCGCTCGCGCCATCTATTCGCAGATAGTTGCCTATTCGCAGCAGAATAACTCCGAATGGCGCGTGTATGACGCGTGGACTACGCTAGCAAACAACTCAAGCAACCCTGGGCCCGGTCGAGGGTTTTACCTGGATCTTTGGGACCTGTGGGATACGCCTGCGGCCCAGCAAAGATTTCCTGTCAAAGAACCGGGTGCGAGTCTGCTGAAGAGTTTTATCTGTTTGCGATTTGAGGATTTTGCGTCAATCTTCAAGCATTCAACTCCTCCTGAAAGTGCCTGGATCGACGCTGTATCACTTCATCTTAATAGCATCGCGACTGCAGTAGGCAACACGGGCGAAACCAAGCGTCGTGTCTACTCGCTTCTATATCAGTACCAAGCGTGCTTCGCGGATCTTTGCCGCAGCGAAGGTATTGAAATTCTGGACAGTCAACTCGCCGCATTGGAGCGTGTCAGGCTTTGCCAAGAGTCAGCGCTATTTCGAATACCGGTTCTCTATTCAAATCCCCAATCGCAGGAGGCGCACGACTGGGTCCGATTGTTGGCGCTTTTCTATCAGCGGCTCGATCACTTTGATCAAACCCCATTCGACTCGCTCGTGCAAACGCTGACTTCTGAGGTGGAGCTGAAGAAAGGTCCCAGGAAGTGCCAGAAACTAACTAGCAGCCTGGTTTATGACCTCCTTATGCACTACGCGGCCATCGACGATCTGGTTTCTTTCCCGCTTTTCGCCGAGAAGTCCGACCTGGCGTTCACAACCTTTGCGGATAAACCGGTTTGCCGTTTACTGCCCGAGTCGCACGGGTGCGATGCCTACGTTGCGGTTCTCGGTCCGCGCGGCGTTGGGAAGACGACGTTCATGCTCGCGTCTAACTATGCGCTCACCGCCAACATGGGCGTCGATACGCCCCGCTTAGACATTCATCACGTCAACGAGAGCACAGAGGGCGAGAAATCAAAGAAGTACATTGATCAGCTCAAGCAGATGTGGACGCTTAGCGTCGAGACCATAGATCAGAATCAGCAGAACCTTTACAAAACAACAGGCGACCCTCAGTTGTATGCAGAAACCGATGCAGTAGGTCTTTGCAAATTTCGCTTTTTTGATATTCCAGGAGACTACCTTGGCGCGGACCTCGATCCCGAAATCGCTAACTGGCTCAAAAATCATCTTCAAAGGATCGATCCTTCTGCGTTAGTCCTTGTCATCGATATTGATCACCCGCAGGTCGACCCATATCTTCGCGTGCTTAAGCACCTGCTGACTCCGTCTCACGCTCGTTCCTTGCCGGGGCCTGCGGAGCCGCGACAAGCACCGCCTCTATCCAATATCCCCGTCTATTTTCTTTTCAACAAGGTCGATCGCCTGATCAACTCACTTGCAGTGAGTGCGGACCCCCTGGAACTGAAGCGCCTGCGTAAGCACCTGAACTGCGAACAAGAGATCTTCACCCGTCCGGTGCCGCGCGCCTTCTTGTCACTCAGAGACTTGGCTTCTCCGCTAAAGAAGGCCCAAGATGCTGTTTCGTTCGTCGAGCGACTTCACTCCCTGTGTCGAGAACAAGCTCTTCTATCCACATTCCGATCTGCGCTGGAACGGGTGAGCGATCTGCTGGATATGTGCCTGAAGGCCGGCTTGAGTGACTGTTCGTTCTTCTTTGCTAATTGTCTGTGGCAGCCTGCCCCCGACGGGGAATCACCTCATTCGTATCACTCACTTGAGACCCTCTGGCGGGACATCCGCCGACGTGTCACGGAGGGTTCTGCCGACGCGCGCGGCGATTTCCTAAAGGAAGAGTTCATCACTGGCCTGGATAGTGGTTTCGCACGACTCGCCGCTCTCGCCGAAAAAGGCAATTTAAGCCAGGATGCGAGTAGCGTTTCCGTCGATATTAGTCATTGGCGAACCTTAGCAAGTCTTGACGGGCATGAGCCGAACGGGATGTCAGGTTTTATGCAGGCGGCCATTGACACTGTCAAGAAATATCCGGAGTCATCGGAGGTCTTTGAGAGCCGTTGTGACAAATCCTTCGGAGCTGCGGCTATTCGCCTGGAAGTAGAGCGTTTTAAAAGTACTCGTAACAAGTTTCGCGAGCGTGTGAAAGGGATGATTGCCTCAGTACTTGAGGAGCTGGGTATCCCGGCTAAGCCAATTGGCGAGCTGAAAGGCTATACGGACTTGACTCGTGTCGAGCGGGAAAAGGGTGTTACTTCCGGTATGAAGCCATCCCGTTCCTATCTGTTTCTCTCAAGCCCTCAATTTCAGGCGGCCGTGAGCAAGATGACGGAACTTATCAACGCCTCGATCGCGGAATACGCGACCGCTAATGCCTCCGACATTCCCAACATCGATAGAGGGCAGATCGATTCCGCAATCGCAAGCCTGACCCGCACGCTACGGGAGCTGGCCGAGGGGGAAGAAGGAGAAATCGTCCACATGCCATTTGACGGCTTGCTCACGTCCCGATGCATTTACCGAGACCGTGACCTGTCCACTTATGAGCGTGATTTGATTGGAGCCAGTGCTGCACTCTCACCTATTGATGCGTTGCTGACACTCGAAAGATTCAAGCCATTGAATGCGGCCCCTAAGCAGTCTGAGGAGCCCAACGTCGATGAAGCCCTCAGACTTGCCGGTATCCTGGCACGCTATCAACCGCCTCGCGAATATGCTCATCTCATGCCGTCGCTGTTTGAAATGGATCCAAGCAAACCGAAGGTGCTTAACAAGTTGCTGCCGGAAATCCGGCAAGAAGAGCGAAAACTCATGGGCGCCCTTCGTCAGCTCCTCATAATCTGGCACCATCTCGCGGATGACGCCTACCCGGTGGATACCGTCGCGAATCGGTTAATAGCGCGTTACTTGCTCGAAGCCCTGAGGCTCGACAACTTCAACATAGACCTTTTCCTGAAAAAGCCGCTGGAAACGGCTAATGCCGTTCAAAAATGCAGCGGCAGCCTGCAACACATAGCGGAAAAAACCTATGTGCCGGGTTTCGGAAAAAAATCGATCGATATTGGGGCGGTTCAGGCTGAAGCGGGGGCTGTTCGGTTGGGCGGCGTCGCGATTTCCGAAAATAGCAGTGGCGATGATGTTACCCGGGAGTCTCTCCGCTTCGCCGCTGCCGCAGCTATCCTTGCGAGAGTTCAACAACTTGTTCCTGAGGTGCCGGAAACAGTGTTTAAACTTGCTTCTGGCGGTGTGCAACTCGTCGCTCCTGTAACTGGATTCAACGTCATTCAACTGACCGAAGTCGACCGGATGGTCGGAAAATACACAGAAGGGTGGCAGGAGCGGTTGGTTCGCGAGCGTGCGACCTACCTTAATGAATCCGGCTGGCTTTTACAACTCAGTGAGGCGGCCCGCCGTTTTGTTGTCCAAACTCTGAACGGTAGCCAGCTCGAAGCCGAAGCCGGGGGCGCAGCTCATGTCCGTGCCGAACGTATTAAGCAGGCATTTGTAGAGGGAGTGGCAGATCTCATAGGGGAAAAACCGCTATGGGTTGGGTGATCGCGGGGTCTATCACATGGATCGTCCGAACAAGGAGCATCGAGAGCTGGAACCACCGGCCGAAGTATCGTTCGCAAATGCAACGGGAGGTTCCTTTGTCGTCTGGATATAACCGATTGGTTCGAAGGTACAACGTGTCGCTTGACTTGCAGTTGGATTTGTTAGATATGCGACTCCGGGCGCGATCTAACCGCGAAGCACCCGGGGCTCCCCTGCCTCCAGCGTGTCCGGATGGTTTCTCAAGGCATAAATAACCACAATTATGGATGCGTTCATCACAATCTGGGGTGGCAGTGATAACGACGCTTGGCGACGTTTTTTTAACGTCGGCGATCGAGACTATATGCGCCTGCGCAATGACCCCGATCGGCTCGGACTTCTTCCAGTTTGGCCTGACGATTCTTCTGCGGCGAACCCAGCGACCGTTTCGTTAATACATCCTGCAAACAAGGGGCTAGCCACCTTTCGCATGTGGCACGACGGTGTTGACCAGTACTGTGTTCGCGACCCGGCCTGCCTCGGGGCGCTGCAGACGCCTGCCGGACGGAAAGATGGAATCCTGTTCCTCTTTGATGACCTGGGACCGAACCTTGAGATTCAGCCGGAACATACCGCTGCTGCATATTACCGTCGGCTGGAGGAAAAATGGCTAACGAGCCGAAGCGGCCCCGCGCCGGGCGGTTCGGCTATGACGAGCCACCTCTATAAGGAGTGCGCCAAGCGCGACGCTCCAAACCCGCACACTTTACGCGTCGTGCACCGAGATGAGCCCAGGGGGGAATTGGCCGGCTGGCACAACCCGGTGATTGTTCGGGTAGAGTGTCGTGGCAACGACTTCTTACGCAATGAATTGCCCGCTATGAGCATCGCCGGGCTAATAAGGACATTGATTGACGGCGGCCAGCCGCTGCTAGTCATTCCATTGCATGACTCGTCAGAGCTGTGCCGTTCCCTGTTCTTAGAACAATTGGAGTTATCTTCCGGGCCCCAAAAACATGAGCGGTCCGCAATGGAACTATTATTCTTCGGACCAGATGGCAAGGTATCGCAAGGCTCGCCTGCCTGGGAGCCCATGTTGAGCCTGGACCAACTCGGCGGGACCTTTCTCCTCCGGGAACATGGGAGCGGGAGGTTTTCGATCGCATGGTCTCCGGGCATTCCTCTCGCTCCCAACGCCGAATGGATTGCCCGTCTGATGATTGAGAGGCTTGGAGCAACCTGGTGGGACGAAGCCATTCCCGATTGTCTGATTCCGTCAGCCAAACCCGTTTACCTTGTTCGGTCATTTCAGCCGACCATTCGACTGTCGCTTCCGGGGCCAGTTCAACGAAGCGCAGAACTTCTCACACCTTGGTCGGCTCGCACATCAGAACGTTCCCGGGCTGCTATCGAGATAATCAGCCGTGCGCTGTCCGACGAGCGTTTGCTCGACAGTCCCGTACACCAGGCTCACTTAGGCTGCTTAAAATGGGAGATACTTTCCGACGGAACAGCTTTGTGCTGGCTGGACGAGGCGGCTTTTCTCGACCGACTCGCATTGTTTTGCATCGTCCCACGATCGCGCGCCCTTGTACAGATCCCATCGAGCGATCGATGGATCGATCTCCTGGAGTCAGTTGAAGGAGGACCGGCGGAGCTACTGGTTCGTTTAGCAGAGAGCGTTGAACGCCCGTTTGAAGCCGCCAGATTTTTCGATCCACTCAAGATCCGGCCGGGGGCTGGATGGTGGAACTTGTGGTTCGACGAGCTTTTCTTGGCGCCGGCGCAGGTCCGGGTTATACCGCCGCGGGCGCAGCGTTTTGTCTTGGGAATTGCAGAACTGGGCGATCTGTTAGGTGAACAACCTGCGATCGACGAGAACTCGATGCGCTTTTGAGGGAACAATGGTGTCTAGTGCGTTCGCGAAGTCCATCGATGAATCGAGGCTAAGATCGGCGCAATCCGGATATATTGCGACCTTGACAAGTCTGATGATGGATTGTCTGAATCTTTGTAAAAGCAAAGATGCGCGCCAGGTCCGAACCGCCCACGCTCGTTTGAAAGCGGAAGTTTTAGACCGGCACTGTCGGACTTCTGTGGGCAACTTCCTCACGACTTACGATGCGGCCGCCGCGGAGTTGAGCTTTAGCGACTTTCATCGTGAGCCGCACCCGGCCGGTGCTCTCGACGAGGAACTTGCTCAGTGGCTGCTCGAGGGATCGTTCAGCGACGAGACATTGGGTTTGTGCCGGAACATTTGTGCGGAATCAGGCGTGACCAGCTTCTTTTTGCGCAGCGACTCGTCCACGCCTATTAAGGACTTGGGTTTTGGTCAGCTAATTGATATTGATTGGGACGACCGGGGACCGGCAGTGATCGGGCGCGCCGCTGAACTCGACAAACATTTGAGCTTTGTGGAGCTTGCGCTCCGTCATGATGAGCAGTACCTGCTCGAAGGACAACCCGGAGTCGGGAAATCGGCGTTCCTGCGCGAGCTGCTCCGGCGCGCGGTCCGAAAATGGTCTGTAAGCGCTGACCCCGCACTGGCCAGACGGCGCTTTCTCATAGTCACGCCTCGCGAGTTGCTCGGGTCAGACGCAGAATCGCGCTCGCGGCTGGAGCGACTTTACGCGTTCGTGCAAAGCGCCCCCGACATCGTGCCGACCTTCGATGGCGTCGAGCTGTTGCTGAGCCGATATCTTCGGGTAAACGAGTACTTCGCTTCGACTTTTGGAGGCATGCTCGGCGGCGGTGGAAGGGCAATGATTCTGGTTTGCCAGACTGCGTATCGTGAACATGACCTGATCCGCGGAATTAAGGGCCATTCTCTTCCGGCGCTGCCTGCGGACGTCACGAGGGAGGTAGTACTTAAGCGGCTCGCACAGTTCTGTGACCGCCCCGACGCAAAACTGCGACTCTTCCCGTCAGCGGAGGAATTCGTTGATCGCCTCTTGCACCTCGCGGCCGACCGCTATCCCGGACGGTTTTTCCCTGAAATCGCAATCCATTTGGCGGAGGCTTCGGTAAACCGTGCCGTAACACGTGTAATCACCCTTCGTCAGCCGCCGCTCGATGCCGTGACCGTTGATGATCTGTGGAGGCATGTCGCGGAAGAGCAGTCAATTAGCACAGAGCTATTCGGCCAGGACCCATCGCAGTTTTACCAACTGGTAGGGGAGCGCTTGCGGGAGGACGTGAAAGGACAGGATCATGCAATCGACACGCTTTGCAGTGTCTTGGAGCTTCAAAGCCGACGGCCACCCCAACGGATTCCGCGCGGGCGTTTTCTCTTTGTCGGCCCCCCTGGCGTAGGCAAGACAGAGTTGGCACGACGACTTGCAGAACACTTAGGTTTTGGAGAGGATGCCTTTTTCATCTTCAACATGGCGGAATATAATTCCGAAAGCGCACGAACCCGGTTCATGGGGGCTGACCCCGGTTACGTCGGCTTTCGAAGCACGCGTAGCATTTATGATATGGTCCGGGCACGTCCATCGTGCGTTGTCTTACTGGATGAGATTGATCGCTGCGATCCCAGCATTCAGGACATTCTTCTGAGCATTCTCGAAGGCGTGGGGAAGGACTCCGAGGGCAACCCCGTTTACTTTTCTCAATCGGTGTTCATTATGACTACTAATCAAAGGCAAGACACTATTACAAATGCCTACAAGCAGGTTCTTGACGGTACCTCCACACGTCGGCAACTGGCCGAGGAGTTCGACGATGAACAGCTACGTCAGCTGTTTGCCGCAGGAGTCGCTGACCAGGGCGAGTTGTCGATGTTACGATCTGTGACAGACTTGGTCGACGCCGTAAAGAACAGGCTCGTCGACAACACATTGGCCGATGAGGCGCGACTACTGCTTTTGGAGGAATACGCTCGTCGCAGGCAGCTCGCCGCGAGCCTTCAATCCGCTCAACGCCGCCCGCCCCTGGATCGTGCGTTGCTCGACCGCATCGACTTCCTTGTCCCGTTCTTCCCGATTAAAGAGCCAGCCCTCCTTCGGGCGATCCTCGAACGAAAGCTCGCACGCGCCGGATGGAACGACTGCCCCGAGCAAACCCGCGACGCAATCATTCAAGAGACGATGTTGCAGAACGAAGCTGTTCGGCCGCTAGACAGGCTAGTCCTTAAATATCAAATTCAGAGTGCTGAACCGAGCATTCCTGAGACGGCAGTGACCTCGCCTTGACCCATGCGGACTGGCGGATGGAATAGGGATTTTAGAAAGCTGCCGCGCGGTATGTTCCCTCAAATGGGGGCGCGCCAGTGAATAATGAAGTTCGTGAACAACAGAAGCTCCGGGGCTAGTTCGAGTCTGGTGAGGAGAATTTTATGGCTTTACTAAATGATTTGCAACGTGCGACGCTCAAGCGCTCGCTCAGAACGCTGGTAATTTTCGGGAAGTTCAGCCAGACCGGCCCCGGCCGCGTTGTTCTCGACAATGAAGGCGAGGCCGACGGCCTGGTAGACCCTGCCGTTTTCTTCAACAAGCTCAAGCCGGAGCTGCGGTCCAAGTCTGGTGATTCCCTCCTCATCGAAGACACTGCGTTTAATGTTTATGATGTTCTTCCACCGCTAACCTCCATTGCTGGGACACAGGCGCTACCACTTCTCATTGACAGTCCGTTATTCCAGGGCGCCGCCAGTGTAGGGAGTGAATGGAACCGGATCCAAAGCCGCGGCGGAGAGCTTTTCAAGCGGTTGCTGGAGGATCTTGACGCGGTTGTAAGGTTTTCCGACAGCAAATTTACGAAGGCGATCCTGCTATTTGCCAAGCACTATGTATACGCCTTCGCGGATCAGAACGTAAAGCAGCTTGGTCAGGCACTCGAACTTGGGAAATGGGGTGAGAGGCTCGGGGGATCGCCCCGGCTTCAGCGTGACTTGGTCCGATATCTGACCTGCCACGAGGATGACGCGCCCTCTGCATTGGGTGCTTTTCAAGCGACGCTAACGGACGAGCAGCACCTTTCGCTGGAGGTTGCTAAGACGTTTGCCAACGGTCTGAGTCTTTGTCGTATCACAATGTCAAGCCCGAATTATTTGAGCGATCCAACGTACCAGACGTTGCTTAAGGGGAATGTCTTCAAGACTTGGCTGGGCAACTATCCAAACAGCCCCGAGTATGGCATCAATCTGCCCGATTTCAGCCACACAAACTTTATTCCGTATTACCACTATTTTCGAAGAGCTTCCGACAACCTTCACCGCGTTGTTCGAAGCAAGCCGCTGCATCCCTACTTCTTTGCTTTCCTTGCCAGCAGGTATGCACAGCACGACAGCCAGGATTATGACCGTACCGCCGCAACGGAGATGTATAACGTAGGCATTGATGCACAGGGAACCAAAAGGGTCCTGGGCGAAACGGCAGAGCAGAAAGATCGAAACCGCGAGCTCCTAAAGAAGGCTCAATCGAATGCGGGTGGTCGCAACCAGGTTGCCAATGATCGCCAGTACCAGACTTTCTCTGACAAACAGGTCACGCAGGTTCTGGAAGCTCTGAGCCCCAAGGGACTGATGACTATCGAGCGACTTGAGCGGATAGTCCGGGAGTTGTTCGTCGACCTCGCCGCTAGGACCGGCGGCACCGCAGGTCATATTCTCGAATCCAATAAAACTCTGGTGCTTAAGCTCGTTCCCTTGTATCGCGCCATCCTGAACCTGCCGGCGGATAAGGGAAAGGATCTCAGCATCGAAGATTTCAGGAATCGGCTCCAGGCACTCGCCGACGACGAAGAAAAAAAGGAATGTACCGAGAAGATCTTTTCGGCCATGGCCGAAAGCCCGCTAGTCGGGGAGGCGCTTCGTCAGGCGCTGCGAGAGGTGTGCGTGTCCCAAATTGGGATCATCACAAAAACTAAGTTTGACGACGCGTGGCTCAAAGACCTCGCAACGCTCAAGAGTGAGGAAGAGTATCTCAATGCTCTTGCCGACCATCGTCTCGGCAAAGAGGTCAAGAACCAGCAGTCGACAACAGGAGTACCACTTTTTACGATAACCCGCATTTCGATTCCCGAAACGGCTGTCACCCAAGACGTGACAGAGAAATGGAATAAGGCGATCGAAGCTGAAATGAACGTCCCTTCCGGCCCCCAGCAGCTGCGGGTGCCGAGACACAAACTACTGGAGGATCTACCGGCTGGGATATCAGGTAAGGTTATCGTCGATGGCAAGACTGTGGCGGGAGTCAAGCTGAGCGAAAAAGAAGTCGAGTATGCAGCGGCCAATTCTACAGATTTAGAAAAGGTCGCCAGCGAGAAGGCGGAACTCGTCTTTGGCGAGAAGCGATTCACTCAAGTCAAACTAGGGATTTCTAAATTCGTTGTCGACTCTCCTGTTGCTCCCAAAGCGGATCCAGCCGACGTGGCCAAACGACATGGCGATCTTACGGTTGCGATGGACCGGATCATCAAAGAGTACGCCAAAGCGGCTCCAGACGGAGACATACACCGAGATGCCCGTGCGATGGCCCTGGCGGAGTATATGCTTGCAGCACCGCCGGCAACCCTAAGTCTGAACGTCGACGACCTTAGCAACGTATTGGGCGTAATGGTCGAAATGGTTCGACATGTTGGTGACCGAACTTTGGGCGCTAAGCTTTTTGGAAGCGAACCGCTTGCGGACCAAGGTCCCCTGAGCGCCATCAATCTCAGCGAATATTATCCCGTCGTGGATGAACCAGACTTTCGTAAGGTCTTCAAGTATCATTACGATTTATGCGAAAAGCTCAAGGACGTCCAGCCCTTTCTCAGTGATGTTGCCGAAGTACGGGACTTATTGCGAATGTTGAGGAATTCCTCAACGCGGGTAATCATCTACAATCAAACGTTTGCTGAACATAACACTTACGCCGACGATACAGAAAAGCTTTTCGCAATCGCCGATCCGGCACGGGTCGTATATGTGTCGAGACAAGCGCCGGTGGAAGAATTGACGGCTCTGTGCGATCGCGTCGTAAAGTTGTTTGGTAACGTCGCTCTCGCGAAGCAGCTCGTTCTTCCGATTCTGGTCGCACCCGTGAAATTACCCGCTGGCCTGTGTTTACCCAGTGTTGACCCAGGCATGGCTGAGCTACCGGCGCTAATAGCGACGCAAATAACGAATTCCAACGGGGACGTTAAGTTGGAATTGGGTGAATTGGCCATCCGCTTCCCACCAGCACCGGCCGAATCAGAACCGGTCCACTTGCAACCCTATTTGCTGTTAGCTTCGGTGCTCTCCCTGCCGCAAGCGAGATACGCGCCTTTCGGGGCGGTGACGAGCCCGGTGGTTCAAACCACCGCGGATGCGGTGAAACGGCAACTCGGGGTGACTCCAAGCAACAATCTCGCGGTGGCTGAGTTCCTCAGACAAATTTGGCTCTCCCCCGACAGCCCCCTCATCGGGGTCGTTGTTCTATCCACCTGGATAAACTTTGCTGCCGCGGCCGTCAGGAGCGGGATCACCGCGGATCCCCACTCGCAATTCTTTCGCTGGATTGCGGGCCGCTACTCGGAATCTGCGAAAGACGTCGCCGAGACATTCGGCTCGCTGTCCCTCGACAACGAAGCCCTCGGCGGTACTCTGTATCTGACAGATGCGCGAACAAACAATACCATCACTGAAAATGCGGGTGCGGATTATCCCATCACGGCACCTGTAAAAGTTAGTGTCGGTCCGAACAACTCATATGTAGTCGTTCCACCATATAGGTTCCGGGAACCGTTCGCAAAAGCTGTACTTCCTCAATAGTTCGTTGACGGAGAATTTTATGTCCTATAAAATAACGGGGCCGAATAACCAGGTTGGTCCGCCTAGTTTTGAAAGCTTCTGGCTCTACTACCCTTTCACGGTCAGCGGCCAGGGGGTAATGACAGTCCAGACGATGTTCTGGTCGGTCTATTTTTCTGAGTCGTCCAAGAGCGTGAATATCAATCGGCCCACACGTGCGCTCGGTAAATATGAGCTAGCGGACTCGACGACTGCTGCTACTAACTTCCAAATCCACCATACTGCGCTAGTCGATTCTCGGGCATTCGAGTTCGCCAGCGAGTACGGGCAGCTCCACCTCTTCCAGTGCCGGACGGCTGCTCCGCCGCAGGTTCCAGCTAACTGGCTGACGGCGGGAAGCTGGAATCCAAATTTCACGACTCCGCCGGGGTGTGATCGACCTGATACGCCGTTTATTAAGCATGAATTGAGCTTGGTTAACGGACCTCAGGCCCGCTATGCATATCATGTGATGTCACGAGAGACCGGCAACGGAGTGCGGTCGATCTCGGTTTTAATGCCGTTCCTCGTTAATTCCGTCTTTTCGCGCCTGCTCATCTCGCATGGAGGCGTAACCCCTACGCTGAAGCTCACGCGCAGCGTTGATGGCGGGGAGCGTACTGAATGGGAATACTTCAACAATCCTCCACTCCCCACGACTGCTGTTCGGGGTTTCTGCATGGTTGCGCAAGGAGCATTCAAAAATATTGAGCTCAACGCAACTCTCGATCATTGGGTCGACGCGAACTCCGGAGCAGATCCGATTGAGACGATTGGCGATCACCTCTCACGCATTGTCTACGCGCACCCGCCATTCAAACGCACGCTTGCGACCGCGTACGACACCCGGAATGACTCAATTATCCAAACCGACTCGCAGCCAGCACTGGAGGTGCTGTTTCTGAAGAATCTCAATGCCAGCGCCCAGGTACCGCGCCTGTTGTGAGGTCAGATGAAAGTCAGCCTAGGCGAAATGACGTTCGAGGTGGACGCCGCTGCCCTTACGCTTGCGGTCGACTCGCTTCCCGTATTGCGAGTGCGAATGGGCCCCCAAAGCAACCGCCCGGGAACAGCTGAGTCACTAAAGCTGGCCGCCCGCAATACACCTGGGGAATTGAAGTCCGACGAAGGGATATCGCTGCCATTTCTGGCATTGGGGTTTGAGAACGCGGTCGATCAGGCAACAGGATCGGGAACTTATTTGGTCGGCCTGGTCGCGGACGCAAATGATATCGCGTGGCTTGCGCAAAGCCCCGCCGCCCCCCCCGCCCGCCAGCTCCTCATTTATCAGCATCACCAGGTTGGCGAGACAGCCTGGCAATTTCTCGGCCGAACACTTGGCGGAAAATTTGTAGCCCCGGAGTCGGCAGATCTGCTTGACCCTGAATTCCCGCTTGGAAGCTGCATCGTTCGGCGAGTTGGTGATGACAACTTCTCACATATCCAGCAAGTCACCAAATTGCTCCGATTCCGGGCAGGGCTCATCCGTGGATGGTCAGGAAGTCTCTCCGAAGCGGGCTCGGCACCGTTGCGATTCGTTACCCTCGATCGGCACGCCGGCATATCTTTGGACAGCAGATGGTACATAAAGACTGGTACGCTGCCCGACCAGCACATCCAGTCCCGTAACCCCTGCCAGCTTGTCCGCGAGTTCGGACTTGCTGATCCTGTCAAGCTCCTGCGGGAGGTAGCCTTAGCCGGGTCAGCGATTGCAGCTAAGGCACCCGTCGCTGAACCCTCTCAAGCCGTGGCGCTTCCAGGCACCGTTCTCCTGGAAAATCGTGTGTTTTTTGCCAGCAGCATAACGTGGGTTTGCCAGCGCAAGGATGATGCCCGTTCTGATGTTCATTTGAGATTGGAATTAGGTGAGCCAAACCGTGAGTCGGGGAGCGAGTCGTTGGCGCAAATGCTTGACGCCAGCTTCGTGGATTGGGACATCCGGCAAACGGGCGGTGCACGCACAACGGCCAGGCTGTCATCTGACGGCCAGCGCTGGATCATGATGGACAATCAAGCCGAACCGCAAGCGGACAATAACGTGCGTATGATTGCACCGATAGTCACGCCATTTGCAGGGCGGAGTGGAAGGGCTGGCTTATATGTACGATGGGTTGGGGGAGAGCGGGTGCGTGTCCTCGTCTTGGGTGGGCAGGAACCGATTGTACTTGGCCAGATCCAGTCCCGGTCCGAGGCGTGGGAACATGCGGCAGAATCCACGTTTTTCGATATGGGGCTCGACGCCGGGCAAATCGTGGTTCGAGGCGACTCGGTCACGCTGCTAACTAGTGAGCCGGCTTCGCTTGGGACGACCGCGGCGCACGGCATCGTAGTAAACCAGCAAGATCAGAGCGTTACAATGCAAATGGGCGAGGATAGCCAGGTCAAGCTCGATGGTGCGAACCAACAGCTACACGTAAAAAATCATGTAAAGATATATAAGAGTTTGGACGTAGGCTGAATGGGACAGCATTACAAGACACTACAGACCTCACTTCGCGTTCAGATAATTTCCTCGGCTCTCTCTTGGCTCTCCAAAATGCCGGGTTGAGATTCGAGTACCTGCTACCGGAAGGCCCGGATGCGAGCGCGGTGCGGCGTCCTGGCTCTGTTGAAAGCTAGATGGCTCCGAGCTTCTAGGCGGGCCAATCACTTAATTTGGGGTCCAGCCCGGACGACTTCCTGCCCGGCATTAACGACCTCCCACCTCCCCGACTTCGATATCACAGTATCAGTGGAATTTGTAGGTGGTGGCATAGTCGCAGGTACTGACACGGTGATGGTAAAACTTCCGCTCGTTTTTTCGGTAACCACGCGCACGCCGCTCAGACGGATCATCATACACTCAGAATCCTCGTCAACCCTAACGACCACTTGGCCAACGGTGCCAGGGACGGAGAAGGAGGGTGTAACATACTGCTTGCCCGCCAGAGACTTCTGCACCGACTCAACAACATCTTGAGGAACAATTACCCCCTTCTGCGTCGCCACAAAGTTTTTGTTTCCCGAACCAATGTGCACCGCTCCGTCGAAGCCGAGCGCCCAAGACCACGCCCCGTTGGGAGTACAGCGAACGATCGCTTCTTTGCATGCAATTCTGTCCATGTCGTTCTCCATCAGCGTGAGCAGCGCCTCCTACCAAGAGTATAGACTCTCGGTCCAGTGGCTTAAACTTAAGACACCGCTACAGATGGGATCAGAAGACAAACCAACCCCACGGGCCCCACGGTGCTCTCGGTTTTGGAGCCCTCTCACCTTCGAACAGAAACCTGCCCAGCATCACTATCTCCGTACCGGTTTCGTAGTTGGCGCTCGCGGCGCATTCGCAGAAGTGCATGCTTGAGTTGCTTGTAACCGAAAGCGTAATCGATCCCGTCTTCAGTTCTGTTCGCGATTCGTTTTGTCCACTATGGCTCGCCTCTTTTTGCGGCTTCTGCGCTTCGGCGCAGATTCAAACAGGAGCGCCTCCACTTGAGCCGCCGCCGTCTCCTGCATGTGTGGCAGCACATGAGAATAGGTGTCGAGAGTGAAGGCGACGCTCGCGTGCCCCAGTTGTTCGGATACAACCTTGGCCGGAACACCGGCGCCGAGCGCCAGAGTTGCTGCCGTATGGCGCAGATCGTAAAGCCGGATGCGGGGCAATTTGGCGCGATCAAGAATGACCTGGAAGTTCCGTTGCACGAGATTCCGTTCATTCAGCGGATTGCCGCTCGAATTCACAAAGATCAGATCCGCCGCAGCGACATCGCCATTGCTGGGGTCGCGGTCCCGGACCTGGACGTCGCGGTAATCGGCGAGCAGCTTGAGGACCGATGCCTGAAGCTTCACTAGACGACGGCTGCGCGCGCGTTTCGTATCTGCAAAGCGCCAGCCACCGCCCTTGATCGGTTCGAGTGTTCTTGCAATGCTGACCGTACCCTTGCTGAAACTTACGTCGGGCCATTTGAGCGCGAGATATTCGCTGGGTCGCATGCCGGTGGTGAGGGCGACTGCGAACAACACGTGATAAGGATCTTGT
>Ga0182024_10002405_pt1 | contig 46440 bp, 46 predicted proteins | sample P32metaG_FD_120480 | JGI IMG/M metagenome (GOLD analysis project Ga0182024, IMG submission 120480) | Permafrost microbial communities from Stordalen Mire, Sweden - P3-2 metaG (Illumina Assembly) | ecosystem: Environmental > Terrestrial > Soil > Wetlands > Permafrost | place: Sweden: Stordalen... | reverse complement strand
GGAGCCATTGCTGCCATCGAATGTCAGCAGCGTGGTTTCTCTCCAGAAACCGCCTTTGTTTGTCAGTTTGAAGGCCTGTCCGTCGGCAGATTTTTCGTCGCCCGAACCGGTTCCGTACAGAGATCCGTTCTTGAAATGTGGAGTTCCGAGGGGCTCGCCCGTCCCGGAATTCATAAAGCTGTAGAGCACGGTTTCCGTTGCCGCCGCGGCAGGCATCGCCAAAGCAGCCAGCGCCACGAAACCGATTACAATCCGATGGATGGGAAGACGTTTCATTCGGACCACCGCGCGCTGCCGAGTGCGGGACACTTGATCTCGCTCGCCAGACACGCACCTTAGCCGAAATCAGGTGCTGTCGATACTGTGCGACCGCGCTTGCGGCGCCCAAGCGGCTGCGTGTTCTGCCTGTCCATGGATCACGATGAGGACCCAGTTCTCATTTTCATCCTGTCCGGTGCACCTGCGCGTCTACGCTCTGCCCGTCCGTCGAGACTCGCGCATAGCCCAAAATCATGGCCCGAATCTGCACCGGATTTCTGCACCGGAAAAGCGCAATCGGATCAGGGGCCTAGTTTTGGTGCGTAATTCTTGAATTTTGCACAGACCGTCTCGTCTCTCCGCCCTATTGAGCGGCCGTCACGGCTGAATCAAGTCTGCCTCGACGCCATCAAGATAATGATTGCTATCGTCGCTGAGCTGATGCCAAAGTTTATAGGCGTCATCCTGACCGCCCACTCGCATGATTGGGCTATCGAGCTTTTCGAACGGATTGAACTGCGCCACAGGCATCAAGGCGCCGGCCCGACCGTCAGCGCAGAGAAGCCACGCCGATATGGCTTCTGTCACGCGCGTTAGAGCCTTTATCGCGTCGGCGATCTTGTTCGTCGTCACGTTAAGATCGGCAATTCGTTCCCTCCGTTCCGGTCCGCCGGCATGCGCAAGATAGGTGTGGCTCCATTTCGCCAGGTCGTCAGCCCCACTGTCATCAAGCCATTTTTCGATAGTCCTCAGGAGAGAGATAGGAAGGCGGTCATCGGGGTTTCGCTTCGTCGGGGCGATGCCCGCGAGCTTATCGAATTGCTTGTGTGCCAGCTCTGAGGTGCCGTCCCCCTGTGGACCTGAGTTTGGCACCCAAACGCCACCCTTTCCCCAATTTCCGGCATTCTCCAAAAAACGTGCCTGTCGCACGGCCATGTAGTCGTAGGGCACGCCGTCAAAGCAGACATAATTTTCGCGTGTAAGAAGAGCGAAGTTTCGCCCCAAATCCTTTACAAGGTGTCGCAGTGAGATGTTGTCGTTATCCATCAGTCTCCGGATCGCAAGAACTTGCGTAGCCACATGACCATCAAGCAGCGCCTCGATCATAAGATGATTGTTGAGCGCGTTTTCTTCGTTGCCTACAGCAAAATTCGTGAGAGTCTTAAAGGCAACGTCCGTCCACACCATGGACGACAAGACTGTCCAGATCGCATGATGTTCGTCCGTGCTGATCCACGACAGCCATGTGGCGCGCTTTGCCCGATAGGATTCGAGGGTGCTCTTGTTGGTCACGTCGCAATCGGCAAGCTTGTATTTGTAATCGGCATTCATGGTGTCCTCAAAACAACGTCGGTTGCCTAGCACAGCTCCCCCACCGTAAAAATGGTGACGGAAAACCACTAGGTTTCTGTCACCCTTATGTGCAAAATTCAAGAATTTCGCAACCGCCGCGATTTCCCATAATGGCCATTGTGCGCGTTATCACTGGTGCATGCAGTTCACGGGAAGTGAGACATGGTATCCGTCATTCTCGTTTTGGCATAAGAGAAGCAACGTAGGCGTCGAGAGCTTTCTTGGCTTTCTCATACTCAGTGACGTTCCCCGACCTTTGAGCTTCCTTCACTGCATCACTCAACTCATAGATCATTTGCGTCTCATGTTGCGTAACGCCAACCCCCAGCTTCAGGTTAGCCAGTTTGGCTGCAAATGCGTCCATCTCTTTTTCGTCTAACGCGACCTTTAACTCACCAATCTCTCTCACGATCTCCTGACGCCATTTCGGCTCAACGTCGTGTTGTGCACTGATCCAATTCAACAACCCCGTTTTCTGCGCCGGCTAAATCATATCGGTCTCAATACGAGCGTTTACGAAATCTGCCTTCGCGCCAACCAACGTGCCGAGGACCTTCAGCCGTTCTTCCTTCGGCAAATTCACAATTCGCTCAGGTCCATGCTGCCTCAATTTGTCGGCCTCTGCTTTAGAGAGGCATTCCTCAACAACGAAGCTGAGCACACCGGCTTTGTCTTTCTTGCCCCAACTTAAATGCACCTTCATTTTGAACTCCGATGCTGGATCAGTAGCCGACCGGCCTACTTATGATCGCGCGATGGCCTATGACCAGCAGTCTAATCGACTGCGGCCGATAATTCTTGCTCGCGTATTGACGCGCCAGATTTCGTGCGCTGCGCTGTAGCACGCCCTCTCGCGCCGTCAACGTGTGGGTGCTCGCTTCGTCGCTCTCGCTCCTGCAGCTCCTGCACAAGATTCCGGCGGGCATGACCGCTGCCGAGATCGAGGCTCTTGGTCCGGAGGTTGTGCAGGCGATGGAAGAATACGGGGTCCGGGTTGAAACCGTCGGCTATATGGTCTTTCGCGGCTTCATCGGGATCGAGACCGTCTATCAGTTGTTCGGCGGTATCACGATTCTGCTATGGTCGCGGATCAAGCCGTGGGCGCAGATGGATCGCGAGCGCAAGGGCAATCCGCGGATGTACGAGTGGGTGGAGTAGCTGGCGGACCGGCTGGTGGCGATGCGCGACAGGACCGACCCGACGCCCGCTTTCATAAAATACACTGGCTGGAAACACTCTCATGCGCGCCCTTCGCATTAGGAAAGGGCGGCCGTTCAAGCGTCACGGCGTTCCGGCGGCGGAAGCGATTCATTTCGGCGGTGAAACCGACAACTCCCCGACGCAGCAGCTCATCTCAGAATCGCGAACCGCCGGGAAGCTTTGGCGCGCTATCTTGAGCCCGCCATTGCACCGGCAAGAACTATGCTGAGAGACGGTCTCCGTCAGCGTTCAAATTGCCGCCGGATCAGGACCAGCACCCAGTTCCCATTTCTATCCTGTCTGGTGCGCCAGCGCCTAACCAATTGAAGATACTGGACTTGTGGAATCACCGGATAGGATAGAACTGCGAACTCTGGCGAAAAACGGCGCCACTCAGCCCCGTGGCTGCCGGCAGATCACGACCAGCAGCCAGTTCGCATTTTGATCCTGTCCGGTGCGCTCAATCTACTCAGGACCGTCGCCCGGGATAAGCCTTGCGGCCGCCCTTACTTCATCTTCGACGGGTCGTCCGCGGGATTGGCATAGGTGATCGCAAATGGGCCCCTGGCGTCAACCTGAACGACCGTATCAGTCACGGCCCAGGCAAAATGGTTCATGTGCGCGGGCGCTGCGGCAAAGCCGCCGGCATGCAGCGTGACGCCTTTTCCTTTGTCGAGTTTGTCGCCCATGCCTAGCGCGAAGTCGCCACTAATGACGGTGACATATTCCGTAGTCGGATGATGGTGCGCGGCAATCATGTAGCCCGCCGGCATTTTGAGCCGCAGCACGAATATCCCCTTCTTGCTCGGATTGCCGGAGAGGACCGCCATCTGCGCGCCTTTCGGAAAGGCGGCAGGAGCGGACCCCCATTTCAGAGCGTCCGAATTCATCTGTGCATGCGCCGAAACGGCCGCGAGGGCGGCGAAGCAGGCGCCGAGAACGAGCTTTCGCATGACGCTCTACCCCTGAATTTGTTGAGGAAATAGCGCGAACCGATATTTCCCAAATGGACGGATGATTCGTCCATCCATTAGATCATACATGGTTTCAACGGCCTGCGAAAAGCTCCCGAATGCAGTCTCCCGCCAGCAATTTGACGCAAACGGACGGCATTTGCCCGAGTTTGCTACTTTTGTGCATCTTGAGGGCGTTTGTTCCGTTCGCCGAGCGTCGGGAATGGGGGCTAACCGGGTGACACTGAAGCGAAAGTCGGCGCGCGAACGGTTCGATCCACGCATCCGATCTTGTCAAGAAATGGAGCGTAACCCGCGAATTACGACAAGAATCCAGTTCGCACTTCTATCCTGTCCGGTGCGCCTTATATTGGCCCCCTGCGGCTTTGCCAACGTGCTATTATCTGGCCCTAAACGTCCAGAGGAGTCGCGGATGAACGTGGGAAATGCCACCCGTTTACGGGCACCAGGCGTTGCCCTGATTGCGCTTTGTGCCGCCGCGCCAGCAAATGGTGCAACCTTCACGACATTCGATCCCACGGGATCGAGCTTCACGCTGCCGGCTGGCATCAATGCATCCGGAGCAATCACCGGATTTTACGTCGTCAGCGCCCAGATAGCGCACGGTTTCGTGCGAGCTCCTGACGGTACGATCACCATTTTCGATCCGCACAAGGCAACCATTACCAATCCGGCAGCCATCGACGACAAGGGCCGAATCTGCGGCAAATATACGACCAAAACCCGCCTCCATGAGCGCGCCTTCGTGCGCCACGCCGACGGAACGATCACCGTGTTCGATCCCCCGCACGCGACGCAAAGCTGGGCGGTCGGCTTCGATCGCCAGGGAAATGTCGCCGGATCGTTCGCCGACCATGTGATCAAGGCCCGCGGGTTTATCCGTTCGACAGACGGAAAAATCGCGGTGTTCGACTATCCCAGCGCGCTCGCGACATCTGTTGGCTCGATCAACAAAGGAGGCACGATCGCGGGTCTCTATGTGTCCAGCGACTACGTTTACCACGGATTCATTCGCGCGCCCGACGGCACCTTGACGTCGTTCGACGCGCCGAATGCGACCGGAACCGCTGGCGATAGCGTCAACGACGATGGAACTGTCACAGGAGAGTATTTCGATGCCAACGATAACGACCACGGCTATGTGCGCGCGTCCGACGGAACCATCACGACATTCGATCCCAAATATTCGGTGGAAACCCAGCCGGTCGATATCGATGCGCACGGCGCGATCACGGGCTACTATCAAACCTCCGACGGGGTCACGCACGGGTTCATCAGAAAGCCTGACGGGACGATTGGTTCGTTCGACGATCCCGATGCGGCGAAGACCACCATGCCGATTGGCATGAACAGGTCCGGCATCGTCACGGGAGGTTTCACCGACGCAAACAGCATCATGCACGGCTTTATCCGCAGCAAGTGAGCTTTGACCAAACCAGGCGGCGCACCCGTAGGAGCGTCACTTCGGAAGCCGGCTGATTGGGCCGGCTAGCGGATTGCGCCGCGGTTCGCGAACCAGGACCAGAACCCAGTTCCCATTTCTATCCTGTCCGGTGCGCACTTCCTCGGCCGCCCGCAACGAAATTCGCGTTCGCCGTTGGGTGCCGCTCTTCGTCGGACCAATCGCTCAGTTGAATCCGGTGATGCCGGGATACCAGGCGATGTTGCCGGCGCCCTTGCTGGGATCCTTGATATTGCTGGTAGTCATGTCCCAGCCGTCGTTGGAAAAGGAGGTCCCGCTGTTAACGTCGCCGACAAACCCTCCGACTAAGAAGAAACCGCCAGTTCCGACATTGACAGTCCCGTAAGACACGGAGTCGTTGACAGTGGTGTTAGCAAACCCGATGGCGCCTCCGCAAAAGCAATTGGGTCCGCCGGAGACAGCGCCGGTTGCGACGGTCGCGTCAACGGTGCCGCCCGAGTCAGTGGCGCCCATAAGGCCGCCCAGGTATTCGCTGCCGTCACCGTTCGCCGTAACGGAACCGGAGGCGCTGGAATTCGATAGAGTGCCGTTGCCTGAGTTATATCCGATAAGGCCGCCGCCATCGCCCCCGCCGTTCAATGTGACTGCTCCGGTTGCGAACGTGTGGTCGATCGGGTGGTTCGATGACACGAACTCGCCGATCAGCCCGCCGGTAAGAGCTGCACCCAACTGTTGGACCGTTGCCGTGACTGAACTCAACGCATAGGAGTACTGAACGCTGCCGTCGTTAGTAGCTTGGCCAACCAATCCGCCTGCGTAACATATGCTGTAGGTGCCGGTGTTGGTCGAGACGCTGACGGAGCCTCCGGCATGCGAATAGGTTATCTCGCCTTCGTTTATCCCCACGAGCCCGCCAATGTAGCAGTAGTCTCCGCTGCTCACGACGAGGCCGATATCTCCATCGAAGGAATTTGAGAACAAGGTGCCCTGGTTGTCATCCACCAGCCCGCCAACGACGGAATTCCCATTGATCTGCAGTTTCGTGGATGTGAGCCTCAGATTCTCGATGTTGGCCGTCTGCGTAGTTTGCTTGAACAGCCCTGAGCCCTGACTGCCCTCCTGGCTTTCCACCACATGCAGGCGGGAGATCGTGTTGCCCAGGCCTTCGAAATTCCCCTGGAACGGCGTCGGAATTGGCGAATGCGTGTACTTGCCGTCGTGCGTGGCGTTGTAGCCCGCAGCGAGCGCGTAATCGCCGGCCGGATTGTCCGCAATATAGCGCGCCAATGCCGCGAGAGTGTTCACGAGCGTGTAGGCTTGCCCGTTGATCGAAAGCGGCGCCGAAAGGTTGGCGAAGGTCAGCCTTGCCGTCGCCGTCGGTCCGAAGGAGAGCATGCCGCCGCCTCCGCTGGCATTGTATATGAGTTGGACCGGTCCGGGACCCGTATCCGAAATCATGTGATTGATCGTAAGGTTCCCGATTGCCTCGAGCGTCAGGCCGAAAGTGCTGCCCCAGCTGAACGGTGCGTTGCTCACGATATCCGGCGCGGCGGCGTTCGTTCCGACGGTGACGTTTTCCTGCGCCAGCATCCTCGTCAGGTCGCCGATGTTCAGATAGGCCGTGGAGGCGGTCGGCGCGCAGACGCCACCCGAACACTGCATGTTCAGGGTCTTGTGCCCGGAAATAATGACTTGGGCTTGCGCCGTCTGCGCGATCACGATCATTCCGGCCAACGCAGTGAGGCCGTAGCAAATGGCTTTCATGCGACTCCCCACTTGGCCCGGGCCGACACAGGAAATCCTCGCCGGCCCTGAGGGCCTGAGGAAAATATTACTCCTCGAAACCCGCGCTGTCATGGGCAATCGCCATCCACTTGTGCCGGCACGGCCATGGTGCGCTGCGAAAAACGGGCACCTCACGGAGGGGATTCGGCGCCACTTTCTGGGCCGAAAAATCCTCTTTCAGAGCGCGCGGACTGCGACAAGCAGCCAGTTCTCATTTCTATCCTGTCCGGTGCACCGGAGTCGAAGCTGTACATAGCGGGTGCGCTCACAGATGCATCATCTGCTTGCCAAGCTCTTCCAGCATGTCAGGATCTATTTCTGGCAAAAACCACGGCTATCTGGAGCAGCGGGGAATGCGGAGGGGGTACGAGTCGGGACTCGTTACTGTCCGGGACAGACATTCGACTCGTCGTTCTGGAAGCTCAGCCAGCTGTCGACAGACCTGCTGCGCGGTGCGCCGAAGTAACCCAGGAACTCCAGCGACTGCAGATTGTAGGTGAATCCCTTGAGCGTGTATGGGTAAGCGCCGTAGTTGGGCTCGTTTATCAGCGGATCGCCAACTTCGAGAACTTTGCTGTTCGTGCAATTCACGGCGTTGCCGACGAAGGGATCGTCGAGCCATTCGCCGACTTCATGCGAGAGCATCGATACGTCCTGCGAGAACGATCCAACCGCATCCACGTATGTCGCATACGCATAGGTTTGCCCGCCTGGCGCGCCGCCATACGCAGCGTGATAGCCACCGACGCAACACCCGTTCTGCGTCAGGAAGATGTTGAAGGTGATGAAGATTGGCAGCACGCCAGGATTAATCTGGCTGCCGAGATTCTTAATGAATGTCTGCAGTTTGCTGTCGAACGCGCTGAGAGTCATGATTCCGACTTTGCCTGCGCCGAACGGGTTGTTCTCGACCTTGCCTTGGGCCGGGGTAACGACGATGGTTTGCAGCGGGAGCTCCTTCGGAGCGCCAAGCAAAATGTGATAATTGGTGTTCGTGCTGACGGCGGACCAGAAATTTCCACGCTGGAACGCGTCGATGTACTGTGTGTCGCCGAGATTGACCCCGCCCTGGACGAAGGTGATGCCGCGTTTGAAAATTGGCGAAGCCATAATGTTCTGCGTGACTGTGAGGCCGTTCGCCACGATTTTCCCGTCCGGGTTGAACTTCAAGTTCCCGTTGTCCACGCCATACTCCATCCTGATGGGTATCAGCACCACGGGAATCGTTGTCGACGTGTTGTTCGTATTCGGGTTCGCTCCTACCATGGTGTAGGTCACGGTCTTGTGGGTCAGGTCCGTGAAGCTGCCGGTCCATTGCGTAAGCGAGGCGCTGGGATTGTGGGGAGCCAGACTGTAATGGTTCGCCACCGTGACGGACCTCGGCCTGGGCTGATTTTCCGCAACTGCCGACACGGGCAGAAGGCCGGCCAACGCGAGCAACGATAACTGCGCAATTTTGGACATCATGGAATTTCTCCGCCCGCAGACCGGGAAGTTCTCGATAGAAAACCGACTACGCAGCCGTCCCTTGGTTGAATATGGGCGGTCTCGTGCTCGCGCGGTCGACATACATCGTCTCATGCAAGTGCTTACAACAAGTTAGGCTGCTCACTACAAATGCGAATTCGTGTGGGAGAAATACTCGGCACTGTGGGGTTGCGTCCTACAGGAACGTTTAATCTGTAGGGCTGCGTCTGTCAGGTCGCGGAGCCGATCAGGAAACCGCCTGAGGAAAGGGATAGAGTGCGACCGGCCACTCATTCCGCTGAAACCCGGATTGCGATCAGCAACCAGTTCTCATTTTTATCCTGTCCGGTGCGCCGCGTTGGTGTCCGCCTCTGTTGAAATGATCGTATGCAGTATTTTCAGTGCTTTTCCCCGTACTGAGCCGGTTGAATCTTGAGGCCGCAGCAAAACATCGCCTCGCCGAACTGTTAACGCTTGCGCGATGTTGGACGAGTTTTCTTTTTCGTTGCGCCCCGCGGCCAGAGGAAATTTTCAACGCGGCGGAGGTCGCGGTCGAGCTGCGCCATTGTTTTTCCCATTTCGTCATCATCGGCCAGCCAGAGCGGCATCGCGCGCGCGATCATGCCGGCAAGGATCACCGCCCGAATTCGCAGCGCGGGACCCGCATCCGCTTCGCCCAGTGCGAGAATCCATTCCGCTGCGGCGACGAATTCGCGCCGCGCGCCTAAAAGCGCCGGCGGATCCCGGCTGAGGCCATTGGTGAGCGCGCGCATCGCCTTTTTGCGGGGCTTCTGCAACCCAAACCATGTCATGCACACATCGAAGGTGCGGTCGCGCGCGCTCTGCGATTCGCGGTCGGGCCGATAGCGCCGCGCCAATTCGCCGGAAAGCCGGCGCAGCATGACGCCCAGCAGCGCGGGTTTTGAAGGCGCAACCTCAAGGAGCTCGGCGGCTGGAATCTTTGCGGCGCGCGCGACGGAAACGAGCGTGAGATCAGCCCAGCTGCTTTCGGCGAGCAATCTGAAGGCTGCGTCGGCGAGGCGAGTTTGCGGATCGGGTTTCGGCATCGTGCAACCCTACCTCAATCCGTCATCCCTCGTCTTCACTTCGCAGCTGCAACGCCCGGGCGCGCGCAGCCTCTACCGCCCCTGCGATCAGTTTCGCGAGCGCAGATCCTTCCATCAGCACGCGGAGCGCAGCTTCCGTCGTGCCACCCGGGCTCGTCACGTCGCGGCGCAGCGCTTCGGCGTCCCGCGAATCCGCATCGAGCAGGGCGCCGGTGCCGGAGATCGTCGCGCGGGCAAGACGGCGGGCGCTTTCCGCGGGCAGGCCCTCGGCTCGCGCCGCGCGTTCGAGACTCTCCACGAGAAGGAACACATAGGCCGGCCCCGAGCCTGATATCGCCGTCACGGCGTCGATGAGGCCCTCGCGCTTTACCCATAGTGTTTCGCCCAGCCCCGCGAGCAGGGATTGCGCATGCGCTCGGGCATTGGCGCTCACGTTTTTCGGTGCATACAAAGCGGAAATGCCGCGGCCGATCGCGCCGGGCGTATTCGGCATCGCACGAGCGATCAGGGCTTCCCTGCCCCATGCCCGGCGAAGCGTGGATATGCCGGTGCCCGCCGCTATCGACAGCATCAATGCGCCGGACTTTGCGATCGGTGCAAGGCGGCGCGCCTCGGTGCGCAGCTTCTGGGGCTTGAGCGCGACGACACAGGCGGTGACAGGCAAATGCGCCGCGTCCTCGACGCTCCTGTAGAGAATTATGCGATTCCGCCGCGCGAAATCTTCAACGGCGGGATGCGGCGCGGGCTCGATCGCCGCGAGCGGCTCTATACCCTGAGCGACCCAGCCCTTGAGGAGCGCGCTGCCCATCCGGCCTGCGCCCACGAGCAGCGTGACGCCCGCGGCGCGCTTAAGCTTGGCCGGCACACTCGAGAACGGCAGCCGCGACGGCTTCCTCAGCCGTCTTGCCGCCCCAGAGGACGAACTGGAACGCCGGATAGTAGTGTTCGCAGGCTTCCACAGCGAGATTGAGCAGGGCTTCGCATTGGGCAGCGCTGGCGCGCGCGTCCGGAAAAATCATCGAATGGCGGAAGACGAGCGCGCCCTCGTCGGAAAACAGATCGAAATGTCCGATCCACAGTTTGGCATTGATGTACATGAGCAGCGAGGCCATCTCGCTGCGCCGCGCGGTTTCCACCCGCATGTCGAAGGCGGAGGAAAGATGGAGCGATTGCATGTCTTCGCGCCAGGTGAAGCAGAAATGATGGTCGCACCAGCGCCCGGCCACCGAGAGATTCAGCTCGTCGCGCCCGCTGGGCTCGAAAGGCCAGCCATGGTCTTCCACCGACTGCTCGAGCATGTCGAGCGGATGGAACTCGACGACCGATTCTTCCTGCTGGGCTAAGCTCATCCGCGAACTCCTGGATGTTGGTCGGCAAAACGAAGCAGCTTGGGGCCAACCTGACACAAGATTTTGTGGTTCGACAAGAGTCCGACCCTCAACCAGTTTGGGGTCTTCGCTCCATTCACAGCTTTGACGGTGCCTTCGCGGCGCGCGGCGGGGCGGCCGGATTTGCTTGCGCCTCGAGGACGGCGATCCGCGCTTCGAGCCACTCGTTCTCGCTGCGCGCCTTCGATGCCATCGCTTTCACGGCGTCAAACTCTTCGCGCGGCACGAAATCCATGTCCGCGACAAGGCGTTCGAGACGCTGACGCATGAAGGTGTCGATCTCGGTCCGCACGCTCTGCGCAGCGCCGGCCGCGTCGGTGAACAGCCGCGCCAGGCCGTCGAGCAAAGGGTTGTCCGTCTGCATGGCTGCTCCTTATGGGACCGGCGGCCCGAGGGCAAGCGCCGCAGGGATTCATCCTTGACAGCCAAAGGCGAAGCAGAGCGTCTTACTGCGCCCGCCTTTTTCCAGGCCCGATGTTCGAAGCCGTTCTTCCCTTTCCGCACATCGATCCGGTGCTCATTCATCTGGGGCCGCTGGCGATCCGCTGGTACGCGCTTTCCTACATCGCAGGCCTGCTGGTCGGCTGGTGGTATCTCCTGCGTCTTCTTCGGACGCCGTCGCTTTGGCAAAGCCCGACGTTTGGCGGACGCCCACCCGCCACCGCTGACGACATCGGCGATCTGGTTGTGTGGATGACACTCGGCGTCATCCTGGGCGGGCGCCTCGGTTTCGTGCTGATCTACGGTACGTTCTTCTGCGGCATCTGGGGCACCTCGCCGGCATGCGCCGGACTTCCGCTCGCTTATCTCACCAATCCCGTCAAGATCATCGCGGCCTGGGAAGGCGGCATGTCGTTTCACGGCGGCCTCATCGGCGTGACCATCGCACTTTTTCTCTTCGGCCGCCGTCGCAGACTCGACATGCTGAAGCTCGCAGATCTCGTCGCGAGCGTTACACCCATCGGATTATTTTTTGGACGTATCGCGAATTTCATCAACGGTGAGTTGTGGGGCAAGGTTACCAACGTACCGTGGGCGATGGTGTTCCCGCGCGCGGATCAAATGCCGCGCCATCCGAGCCAGCTGTATGAGGCCGGCATGGAGGGACTCTTTCTCTTCGCGATCATGCAAATCGGATTGCGGCGCTTTCACTTGCATGACCGTCCCGGGCTGCTCGCGGCGATTTTCTGCACGTTTTATGGAATCTTCCGCTACGTCGCCGAAATCTTCCGCGATTCGGACACGGTTTTCGCGAACTGGCTGAGCGTCGGACAGGCGCTCAGCATTCCGATGTGGATGGTGGCGGCGCTTCTCTTCTGGCTGGCCTTTCGCCGGCCGGTTGCGAAAGCTGCGGGATGAACCGGTTGGCGCGAAGAATGGCGCGCGCGATCGAAATGGACGGCCCGCTTTCGATTGCGTCGTTCACGACTATGGCGTTGCACGATTGCGAAGATGGGTTCTATGCGTCGCGCGAATCGATCGGTGCGCGCGGGGCCTTCATCACCGCGCCGGAGATCAGCCAGATTTTTGGCGAGCTCCTCGGCTTATGGTGTGTTCAGTCCTGGCGGGATCAGGGGAGCCCGACCCCGGCGCGCCTCGTGGAGCTGGGGCCCGGCCGCGGAACGCTGATGAAGGACGCGTTGCGGGCAGCGCACATCGCGCCCGATTTCCTGGCCGGACTCGAGGTCGTTCTCATGGAGGCGAGTCCGGCGCTCGAAGCCGCGCAGCGCGAACAATTGCGCGACGCGCCAGCCACCACACGCTGGGTGTCGCAATGGGATCAGATCGCTGGCGACTGGCCTCTGTTCCTGCTTGCCAATGAATTCCTCGACGCGCTTCCCATTCGCCAATTCGTCATGACGGAGCGCGGCTGGTGTGAGCGGATGGTGATCGTGGATGCCACCGGTGATCTCGCCTTCGCGCTCGCTCCCGCTCCCACGCCGCTCGACGTACGGGCGGAGCGCGGCACTGCTGAACCTGGCGCGGTCTATGAGATCTCGCCGGCGTCACAGGGACTGGTGGAAGAAGCAAGCCGCGCCATCGCCGCTTACGGCGGCGCCGCACTCTTCATCGACTACGGTCACGAAGGCTGCGGCTACGGCGACACGTTGCAGGCCGTGTCCCGGCACAAGCAGGCTGGCATTCTCGACACGCCGGGAGAATCTGATCTCTCGGCCCATGTCGATTTCGCGGCGCTCGGAAGCGTTGCAAGCAACGCTGGCGCACGCGCTTACGGCGCCATTGGCCAGGGCGAGTTTCTGCGCGCGCTCGGAATAGACACGCGCGGCACCAACCTCGCGGAACGCAATCCGGGATCTGCCGATGGCATTGCTGCGGCCATCGACCGGCTCACCAGCAAGCGGGAGATGGGTGCGCTGTTCAAGGCGTTCGCGATCTTGCCAGGCGGTGCCCCACCGCCGCCGGGGTTTTGACCGATGCTGAAATTGTCGGCCGATAATCTCAGGGGCGCGGCCCCAACAGTGCACGCCTTCTTCGGACGGTCCGGCGGCGTCTCGACGGGGATTTACGCGTCGCTCAATTGCGGTCCTGGTTCCAACGACGACCGCGCCCGCGTGATCGAGAATCGGCACGTTGCGCTCGCGGCGCTCGGATCATCGAACAGCCGATTGCTGACCCTTTACCAGGTGCACGGCGCTGAAACCGTCGAGGTGCGCGAAGCGTGGGAGATGGGCCGCGGACCAAAGGCGGATGCGATGGCGACGTCGATCCCAGGTTTCGCTTTGGGAATTCTCACCGCCGATTGCGCGCCGGTGCTTCTCGCGGACACCAAGGCCGGAATTGTCGGCGCAGCGCATGCGGGCTGGAAGGGCGCACTCGCGGGGATAATCGAATCGGCGGTGGATGCTATGGAGCAGCTCGGCGCGCAGCGCGAACGGATCGCGGCAGCGATCGGGCCGTGCATCTCGCAACGGGCCTATGAAGTCGGCGAGGAGCTTCGTGCAACCGTGATCGCGAACGATTCTGCAGACGCGCAGCACTTCGTTCCCTCTGACCGCAACGATCATTGGCGCTTCGATCTTCCCGCCTATGCGAAGACGCGTCTGGAGAGAGCGGCAGTGCAGAGCATTTCCATCATCCCCGCATGCACCTACGCGCGGGAGGCCGATTTCTTCAGCTTCCGCCGCGCCACCCATCGCGGAGAAACCGACTATGGCCGCCAGCTCTCTGCCATCATGCTGGCGCCGGACGAATCGGTTTACCGCGGCGGAATCGCTTGCTAGAAGTCGCGAGGGGTTCGCCAAAGTTTCACAAGCGGAGCGGGAGCGCTTTATGAGCGACGCGAACGGAGCGCGGGGAATGAAGCTGCTCGCGGGCAACGCCAATCGGTCGCTCGCGGAAGCCATCGCCCAGCACCTGAAGCTGCCTTTTACCAAGGCGGTGGTGCGCCGCTTTGCGGACATGGAAGTCTTCGTCGAGGTGCAGGAAAACGTGCGTGGCGAGGACATGTTCGTCCTGCAGTCGACAAGCTATCCCGCCAACGACAATCTGATGGAGCTTCTCGTCATCATCGATGCGCTGCGCAGGGCCAGTGCGAGGCGCATCACCGCCGTCATTCCCTATTTCGGCTATGCGCGGCAGGATCGCAAAGTCGGTCCGCGCACGCCGATTTCCGCCAAACTGGTCGCCAATCTCATCACCGGCGCGGGCGCCAACCGCGTCCTCACCGTGGATCTCCACGCCGGGCAGATCCAGGGATTCTTCGATATCCCGACCGACAATCTCTACGCCCAGCCCGTGATCGTGAAGGACATCCAGGATTACCTGGGGGGACGCCATCTCATGGTGGTCTCGCCCGATGTGGGCGGCGTCGTGCGGGCGCGTGCGCTCGCCAAGCGGATCGGCGCGGATCTGGCGATCGTCGACAAACGGCGCGAGCGCGCCGGCGAATCAGAAGTGATGAACATCATCGGCGACGTGCGCGGGCGCGTGTGTCTTCTGGTCGACGACATCGTCGATTCCGGCGGCACGATGTGCAACGCGGCGGACGCGCTCGTCGAACAGGGCGCCGAAGAAGTCTATGCCTACGCAACCCATGGCGTGCTCTCGGGCGGCGCAGTCGCGCGAATCCAGTCGTCCCGGCTCAAATCGGTCGTCGTGACGGACTCCATCGCCGCGACCGAGGAAGTGCGCAAATGCCCGAACATCCGGCGCATCTCCATCGCTCCCCTTCTCGGCGAGGCGATGCGCCGCATCAACAACGAAGCCAGCGTATCGAGCCTGTTCGATTAGGCTCCGGGCCGGCGGGATATCACCGGCCCGTCAGCTATCAGTCGCAACAATGGCCCTGCGGGCGGTGTTTCGATGCCAGGCCCAGGCGGATGCGATGATGCGGTCGATTTCCGTCCATTCGGGTGTGAAGTTCAAAACGCGATTGGCGGCGGTTGCATCCGCCACGAGCATAGGCGGGTCCCCGGCTCTTCTCCCGGCGAAACGGCTAACCGGTGCGCGGCCGGTTACGCGGCCTGCCGAATCGAGAATCTCGCGCACCGAATAGCCGCGACCGGTTCCGAGATTGAGCGCCGTCGTTTCGCCGGCCGTCTCGAGGTAGCGCAACGCCGCGACATGGGCGCCGGCAAGATCGCAAACATGAATGTAGTCGCGCACCGCGGTGCCGTCTGCGGTCGGATAATCCGTGCCGAATATGTGGATCGCGTCGATCTCTCCGCTCGCCGCCATCAGGACGCGCGGGATCAGATGGGTTTCGGGGCGATGAAGTTCGCCAATCTCGCCGGAGGGGTGCGCGCCGCAGGCATTGAAATAGCGCAATGACACCGATCTCAGTCCATGCGCGGCGCTTGCATCCTGGAGCGTCTGTTCCACCATCAATTTGGAGCGGCCATAGGGACTGATCGGCGACTGCGGACACGTCTCGGCGATCGGCATCCCGTCCGGCGTTCCATAGATTGCGCAGGTGCTTGAAAAGACGAGCTTGTCGACGCCGCTCTTGCGCATCGCCGCGACAAGCGAAAGCGCGCCATCAAAATTGTTGCGGTAGTATTCGAGCGGCTTCTCGACGGATTCGCCGACATAGGCGAGCGCGGCGAAATGCATCACGGCCGCCGGCCGGTAACGTTCGAACACTTCAAGCAGGCGCGGCGCATCCAGGATATCGCCCTGCTCGAACGGTCCGAATTGCGCGAGCGCGCGAAATCCGCGCGAGAGATTGTCATAGGTCACCGGCACATATCCCGCCGCGCGAAGCGCGCTGCAGGCGTGGCTGCCGACATAGCCCGCCCCGCCAGTCACGAGCACGTTCACCTGTGACGTGTCCTGTGCCAATTGCGAGCCAACTCCGCCAGAAAAGAATCACGTAGCTTTTCAATGGTCGCATGCTTCGACAAGCTCAGCATGAGGGTTTTCCCCCACCCTGAGCCTGTCGAAGGGTGAGCCACCCCAAGGGTTTGTCTGTCAAGAAAACCCGTGTCCGCCATGAACAGCCACAATTCCTCAACCCGGGATGCCGGCGACTTCGCGCGCGCGCCGGTCGGACAGCAAACGATCGAAATACGCGATCGTGCGTTTCAGGCCCTCCGCAAGCGGAACGGTTGGCTTCCAACCGAGAAGCTCCCTCGCCTTGGCGATATCGGGTTGGCGCTGCTTTGGATCGTCGTGCGGCAGAGACTGATAAACGATCTTCGAGGCGGAACCCGTCAGATCGATGACCATCCTTGCGAGATCGATGATCGTGAATTCATCAGGATTGCCGAGGTTGACCGGCCCGATCACGTCGGAGGGCGTAGCCATAAATTTCATGAATCCGTCGATCAGGTCGTCGACGTAACAGAACGAACGGGTCTGCTGGCCTTCTCCGAACACGGTGATGTCGCGGCCGGTGAGAGCCTGCACGATGAAGCTCGACACCACCCGCCCATCATTGGGGTGCATGCGCGGCCCGTAGGTATTGAAGATGCGACAGATTTTCACCGGCAAGCCATGCTGGCGCCGGTAATCGAGGAACAGGGTCTCGGCGCAACGCTTACCTTCGTCGTAGCAGGAGCGAAATCCGATCGGATTGACGTTTCCCCAGTAATCCTCCGTCTGCGGATGAATCTGCGGATCGCCATAGACTTCCGACGTCGAAGCCTGGAAGATCCGCGCCTTCACCCGCTTGGCGAGCCCCAGCATGTTGATGGCGCCGATCACGCTCGTCTTGGTGGTCTGCACCGGATCGCGCTGGTAATGGATGGGCGAAGCGGGACAGGCGAAATTGTAGATTTCGTCGACCTCGACATAGAGCGGAAAGGTGATGTCGTGGCGGATCAGCTCGAAGAGCGGATGGCCCACGAGCGCCTGGACGTTCTGGTGCGCGCCGGTGAAGAAATTGTCGACACAGAGAACCTGGGCGCCGGCTTCGATGAGGCGCTCGCAGAGATGCGAGCCGAGAAAGCCCGCTCCTCCCGTCACCAATACGCGCTTTTCGAGATGCATGACGACTCGTCGTTACGGGTTGGCTGCCAGCCTATCGGCGAGATGGAGGGTATTCAACCGGCGGGGCCGCCGATGGAAAGCAATTGCAAGCAGGAATATGATATGCGCCGCGCTGAGTAGTTTCGAGGATGCCATGTTTGCAAGGGTACGGAGCCTCGTTCTGGCCATTTGCGTCATCGGGTCCGCCAATTTCATCGGACCGGCGGTCGCGCTGGCGGCGGTGGCGGGCGTTTCCATTTCAGTTTCTCCAACCTATTCCCAACTTATTGCCGGCCAACCGCTCCAATTCACCGCGACTGTTTCGGGCAGCGGCAACAAGGAAATAATCTGGCAGGTGAACAATGCGAAAGGCGGTGCCGCCGAGGTCGGGACGATCTCGCCTTCCGGGCTCTATGACTCTCCCCAGAAAATTCCCGATCCGGCTCTTGTTACGATCACCGCCATCGCCAAAACGGACCGCGCGGTTTCCGCGACCGCGTCCGTAACACTCATCGCCACCACGCCCAGCGGCTCGACCTACTACGTCGCAACCAATGGCAGCGACTCCAATCCCGGAACACTCCAGGAGCCTTGGGCGACCGTGCAGCACGCCGCCGATGTCGCATCCGCCGGCGACACGGTATTGGTACGTGCTGGCGTCTACAACGAGCATGTCGGATTTCTCAAATCCGGCGATACGACAAACGGCTACATCACCTTTGCGAGCTATCCGCGAGAAACCGCCGCTATGGACGGTACCGGGCTCGACATTCCGAACGGCCAGTGGGGTCTCTTTACGTTGAAGGATGCGAGCTATGTCATCGTCACAGGTTTCGAATTGCGCAACTACACGACTTCGAGTCTGAGGGATGTGCCGATCGGCATCTATGTGTTCGGCGCGGGAAACGGCATCCAGATCGTGAACAACCGCATTCATCACATCGAAACCACCGCGAAGACCAATCCGAATGAATGTGGCTCCGATGCGTTCGGACTCACGGTTTACGGTACCAAGGCGCCACAAGCGATCGAAGGAATTGCGATCAGCGGCAACGAGATCTACCGGCTGAAGACCGGCTGCAGCGAAACACTCTCGCTCGACGGAAACGTAAAAAAATTCGCGGTCGTGAGCAATGTCGTCCACGACACCGACAATATCGGCATCGGCGCGATCGGATTCGAGCACGTCTCGCCCGATCCTGCCTATGACCAGGCCCGCGACGGCGAGATCAGGGGCAACATCGTCTACAACATCACCTCTTACGGCAATCCAGACTACGGCAAGCAATACGCGTCCGACGGCATCTATGTCGATGGCGGCAGGAACATCGTCATCGAGCAGAACCTCATGCACAATGACGATCTCGGCATCGAATTGGCGAGCGAGCATCTGGATCACGTGACGAGTAACGTCATCGCACGCAACAATGTCGTCTATGCCGGAAACAGCGCGGGCATTTCGATCGGCGGCTATGGTGCGAGGCGCGGCGGCACCGACCACTGCATCGTCGCGAACAACACGCTTTACGGCAACGATACAAAGAAGACGGGGAGCGGTGAATTCCAGATCCAGTTCAACGCCACGCACAACCGCTTCGTGAACAACATTGCTTACGCAACGACGCAGGGCCTTCTCATCAACGATTTCACCGCAAGCACGCAGGATCCCGCAGCGGTGGACTACAATCTCTATTATTCGCAGGTCGGCGCCAACAAGGCCAAATTCGTCTGGCAGCGGGTGCGCTACACTGGCTACGACAATTACCTCAATGGCACAGGCCTCGACCGGCACTCGCCGCCCTTCTCCGATCCGCAGTTCCTGAATCTCGGAATGCCGCCCGATCTTGACATTTCGCACGATTCACCCGCGATCGATGCGGGCAATCCACTCGATCAAAGCATCGTCGGCACAGTCGACTTCGCCGGCAATCCGCGGCTCAAGAACGGCAACATCGATCTCGGGGCTTATGAGCGATAGCAACTACATTGGGCGAATGGGGTTTCTCTGTTGCCGACGAGGAGGATGACTCGCCGACGCCTATCGAATTGGGGCGCTGCCTTTTTCCGGTGGTAGTACAGTTTGACTCCGTCATGGCTTAAAGCCGACGCCGCCGGGCTTATGGCGGCCGTTGGCGGCGCTTGGTCTATCCGCGCAAACAAGATGGACGAAAATTTGCTGGGCGGCGATGGATTCCGCGCGCGCCCAATCGGACTCTTTCAGAACGTTGCCGCGCACTAGCTCTTCTATGACGGAATTGGCGATATGGGCGCTCCATTCCAAGTCGATTTCGATTTGTGTCACTGTGCGGCTTCCCAATCCTCAAGCACCTTCACCATATCAGGCATTTCCCAAAGCTTGGGAGTGACCTTCGCGGCCATTGCGGGGATAACTTTTAGGGTCTGGTGAATACGCACAAAATTGTAGTGCATGTAGTGGAGCGCCACAGAAAGCACGTGGTTTTCGAGCTTTTTCGAGAAGGCGTTTGTCAGCCGGGTAAAGCGTCGGATGCTCATGCGCATGGTCAGATTTTGGCGCTCGACAAGGCTTGTAGAAACGTGCCGCGCGTCTGCGGCATAGTCCTCACATGAATGCAGCGTTTCGCATTTCGCCTCTCCGCGATCTTCCCTCCGGCATTGACGAGCTGCGCGCGGACGCTGCGACAGAGGGCTTCCGCTTCATGGACACGCTCGTCATCGAATGGCGCTCCGGCGCGAACAGATTTGCGCGGCCGGGCGAGGCACTTCTTGGGGCTTTCCAAGCAGCCGAATTGATCGCTGTCGGCGGCCTCAACCGTGATCCCTATGCTGATCAAGAGGGAATCGGCCGGTTGCGACACATCTATGTCAGAAGATCAGCCCGACGCTCCGGCATCGGCTCCGCGCTTGTCCACCAGTTACTTCGCCACGCCGATGGCGTGTTTCGCTCAGTCCGGCTCAGGACGGAATCGCGGGAAGCAGCAGACTTCTACATCAGTCTCGGTTTTCACGCCGTGCAAGACGAGTCAGCAACGCACGTCCGAAACTCAACCTGATGGCCAGCGACGTTCCGTGGTTCAAACTGTACCACTACCCTCTTTTCCGCCGCCGTTGCCTTGCGCGGCCGGTTCCGCTAAAACGCGCGCCTTTCGGGGCTCTCGGCTCGCCCGCAGCACCGAAACGGCTTATTTTCAAGGATTCAGAGTCATGCGCGAGATGCAGGAACTGAGCGCGGAGCCGCGCCAGGGCACGGGCAAGGGCCCCGCCTACCAGACGCGGCGGCAGGGGCGCGTACCCGGCATCGTCTATGGCGGCAAGGAAAAGCCCGAGCCGATCACCGTCGATTATCGCCAGCTGGAGCGCCACGCGGGCAAGGGAACGTTCCTCACCACGCCGTTCATGCTCGCCATGTCGGGTCAAAAGACGCGCGTGATCGCGCGCGCCGTCCAGCTCGATCCCGTCAGTGATCGCCCCGTCCATGTCGATTTCCTGCGCCTGCCGGAAGGCGCGCGGGTGCGGCTGGCCATTCCCGTCCGCTTCAAGGGTCAGGAGAATTCGCCCGGCCTGAAGCGCGGCGGCGTGCTCAACATCGTCCGCCACGAGGTGGAGCTGCTCTGTCCCGCCGAAAGCATTCCCGAGTTCATCGAAGGTGACCTTTCGGGCCTCGACATCCACGGCTCGCTTCACATCACCGATTTCACCCTGCCCGAGGGCGTCAGGAGCACGATCAAGGAGCGCGATTTCACCGTCGCCTCGATCGTGGCGCCGACGAGCGTGATCGAAGAGCAGCGTGCAGCGGCGGCGGCCGCGGCAGCCGCTGCGGCAGCGCCGGTCGTCGAGGCGGAAGAAGGCGCTGCGGCCGAAGCTGGAGCAGCCCCGGCCGCGGGCGGCGCGCCAGGCGCCGCACCGGGTGCGGCACCCGCCAAAGCTCCGGGCGCTGCTCCCGCCAAGGCACCGGAGAAGAAGTAAGCCCGCGCGCGGGCTGCCCGCTGCCACATGTCCGACACGCCGCTTCTCATCGCCGGGCTCGGAAACCCCGGCGCCGAACATGCGCGCAATCGCCACAACGCCGGCTTCATGGCCGCGGATGTCATCCATGCGAGCTATCGCTTCACGCCGTGGCGCGCGCGATTTCACGGCGCGATCGCGGAAGGCTCGCTTTCAGACCGCAAGGTGATCCTGCTGAAGCCCATGACCTACATGAACGAGAGCGGAATTTCCGTGGGCGCGGCGATGCGGTTCTACAAGCTGCCGCTATCCGCGCTCGTGGTGATCCATGACGAGATCGATCTCGCGGCAGCCAAGGTCAAGGTAAAAACAGGCGGCGGCGACGCCGGCAACAACGGGCTGCGCTCGATCACCGCCACGCTCGGTCCGGATTACCGCCGCGTGCGTCTCGGGGTCGGGCATCCGGGCAGCAGCTCGCGCGTGACGTCGCATGTGCTGAACAATTTCACCAAAGCCGAGGAGGAGTGGCTGGTGCCACTGCTCTCGGCTGTCGCGGAAGCTGCGCCGCTTCTCGCGCGCGACGACGAGACGGGCTTCATGAACAAGGTTGCAGTTACGCTCAAGCCGCCCGTCAAGAAGCCAAAGCCCGCGCCCGCAAAGGACGAATGATGGGATTCAAATGCGGCATCGTCGGCCTGCCCAATGTCGGCAAGTCGACGCTCTTCAACGCCTTGACGCAGACCGCCGCTGCGCAGGCCGCAAATTATCCTTTCTGCACCATCGAACCGAATGTGGGCGAAGTGGCCGTTCCCGATGAACGTCTCGACAGGCTCGCCACGATCGCGAAGTCGGCCGAGATCATCCCGGCACGCATGAACTTCGTCGACATCGCGGGCCTCGTGCGCGGCGCTTCGAAGGGCGAAGGCCTCGGCAACCAATTCCTCGCCAATATCCGCGAGGTGGACGCGATCGTTCATGTGCTGCGCTGCTTCGAAGACCACGACGTTCACCATGTGGAAGGCCGCATTCATCCCTTCGACGACGCCGAAACCGTCGACACCGAGCTGATGCTCGCCGATCTCGATAGCATCGAGCGCCGGATCGTGCCGATCGAGAAGAAAGCCAGGGCAGGAGAGAAGGAAGCGAAAGAGCAGCTCGCGCTCATGTCGAACGCTCTCGATCTGCTACGGGCCGGGCGGCCCGCGCGCGCGGCCGAGCTGAAGCCGAAGGAGGCGGAGCCGTATCGTCAGCTCGGGCTGATTACTCAGAAACCCGTGCTCTATGTCTGCAATGTCGACGAGGCTTCGGCCGCGACCGGAAATCCATACTCAGCGACGATCGAGGAGAAAGCCAAGCGCGAAGGCGCGGGCTGCGTCGCCATTTCCGCGCGCATCGAGGAAGAAGTGGCGCAACTCGATGCGTCGGAACGCGGCGACTTTCTGGCACATCTCGGTCTGGAGGAGCCAGGGCTCAACCGGCTGATCCGCGCAGGCTACGCGCTCCTGGGCCTGATCACCTTCTTCACCGCCGGTCCCAAGGAAACGCGTGCCTGGACCGTCACGAAAGGCGCGCGTGCGCCGCAGGCCGCGGGCGCGATCCACACCGATTTCGAGAAAGGCTTCATCCGTGCCGAAACGATCGCCTACCTCGATTATGTCGCTCTCAACGGAGAAGCAGGCGCCCGCGACGCCGGCCGCATGCGTCTCGAAGGCAAGGACTATGTCGTCGCCGACGGCGACGTGATGCATTTCCGCTTTAGTGCGTAGGGCGGTATTCGCCAATGAGTTCTCACGGACGGGAATTCACGCCGGTGGATGAAATGAAGAGTGGCCAGAATCGCACGTTTCCTCCCCCAACGTGGGGAGGTGGCCCGAAGGGCCGGAGGGGGACGTGACTGCACGCGACGCCCCCCTCCGCCTCGCTGCGCTCGGCACCTCCCCCACGTTGGGGGAGGAAAAGAGCGTGTGGATCAGGTCCCCTTTAAGCAAATCATTGTTGCTTGGCTTTGTTCTCACCTGCATCCCGGCGCTTGCGCCGGGAATTTCAGCTAGCCCCGCAAAACTGTCGGTCTATCGCGGTGCTTCGCTCATTGATGGAACGGGAGCGGCGCTCAAGCGCGATGTCGCCATTATGGTCGATGGTGAGCGGATTCGGGCGATCGTGCCCGATGCGCAGGTCGCTCCATTTCTCCGCGGCGCGACGGTCGTCGATGCACATGGGCTCTATGCGTTGCCCGGTCTGATCGACAGCCATGTGCATCTGGCGACCGCCCCGAACCGCCGCTACGCGGAAGCGCTGCTGCGGCGCGACGTGTACGGCGGGGTAACCGCCGTCCGCGACATGGCCGGCGATGCGCGGCTGCTTGCCGATCTGTCGCGAGGGGCGTTGCTAAGCGAGATCGCAGCGCCTGACATCTACTATGCGGCGCTGATGGCGGGTCCGGAATTCTTCAAGGACCCGCGCACCGCAGATTCGACGCGCGGCGCGGTGCCCGGCGAAGTGCCCTGGATGCGAGCCGTCACAACGTCCACCGATCTCAGACTCGCCGTCGCCGAAGCTCGCGGCACCGGTGCGACCGCGATCAAGATCTATGCGGATCTTCCCGGCACGCTCGTCAGGAATATCGTGGACGAAGCGCATCGGCAGAATCTTCTCGTCTGGGCGCATGCGGCAGTCTTTCCGGCGAGCCCGCGCGAAGTGATCGACTCCGGCGTCGATGTCGTCTCGCACGTCTGCATGCTCGCCTATCAGGCATCGGAACAGATGCCGCGCGCCTATCACGGCCGCGCGCCTGTCGAGGAGGCGAAATTCACCGGTGACAATCCGCAGATGGACGCCATCTTCGCCGACATGAAACGCCGCGGCACAATTCTCGATGCGACGCTCTATGTGTATGACGTGATGTGGCGCGTCCCGAATGCGCAGCCGCGGCCTTATTGCACGCTGAAACTCGCGGAAAAATTGGCGGCGGACGCCCATCGCGCCGGGGTCACGATCTCGGCGGGCACCGACGCCCCCGGCGACTGGAACGATCCTTATCCGTCGCTCGACAGGGAACTTTCGCTTCTCGTGCACGGAACGGGATTTTCGCCGATGGATGCGATTGTCTCGGCAACGCGGATTGGCGCGATGACGATCGGCAAGTCCCGGGAGATGGGAACGATCGAGCCCGGCAAGCTCGCGAATTTCGTTTTCGTTTCCGGCAATCCGCTGGACGACATCGCCAATCTCAGGAGCGTAACGATGACGGTCAAGCGCGGACAGCTCTACCGCCGCTCCGCCTACCGGCCGATCTCCAAAGACGAAGCGCAGGGTGAATTCTGAGCGCGCCTGCGCCATGATGCGCGAAATCCCATTGCGGAGAACGACATGACCTTGCGCGGAACAATGATTTCAATGCCGATGAGCGACGGCGCCGGGATCGGCGTCTACCGTGTCGAGCCGGTGGGGCCGCGCCGCGGCGGACTGCTGCTGATCCAGGAAATCTTCGGCGTCACCGATCACATCAAGGAGCAGAGCGACCTCTACGCGGCGCAAGGCTACGAGGTGCTCGCTCCGTCGCTCTACGACCGCGAAGAGCCCGGATTCAATGTCGACTATGGTGCTGAGGATGTGCAAAAGGCGATCCGCATAGCGCGAGGCGAACATCCCTTCGAACTTTCGGTCAAGGATGCGCAAAGCTGCATCGACGCGTTGAAGGCAAATGGTCCCGTCTTCATCACCGGCTATTGCTATGGCGGTTCGGTGACCTGGGCCGCTTCCTGCCGCTGCACGGGGCTCGCCGCCGCGTCAGGTTACTATGGCGGCAATATCGGGCAGATGGCCGACGAGAATCCAAAATGTCCGATCATCCTGCATTTCGGACGCCACGATCACGGCATCCCGATGGAGGTGGTTGAAAAAGTGAAGCGGCTGCATCCCGACGTGATGGTCTATCTCTACGAAGCCGGGCACGGCTTCAATTCCGACCGCCGCGCCGATTACAGCGAAGTCGCCGCCAAACTCGCCCGCGAACGCACCCTCGAACTCTTCCGCGCCCACGGCGGATAAAGATTCACAGGGAGGCAGCGAGACAGTGAGACTACGATGAATATGGCGCGCCAATATGATGAGCTGACGGAGAAAGACCGATAGGTGGACGACAGCGCATTCCGCCTGGAATGAATCGCCGCCCAAAAGCGTGTCATTCCCGCGAAAGCGGGAACCCAGAAGCAGTGCTTACGGAATTTCTTCACGGTCCTGGGTCCCGGCTCTCCGCTTCGCGTCGGCCGGGATGACACGCTTGGTTTTATATGAGCGCAACGCGCTGCAAATTGCGCGCCTTCGGCGCGCTATATTTCTCACTGCCCTCACTGCCTCATTGTGAATCTTCTGTTATCTCAGACTGGCTTCGATGTTGCCGCCGTCGACGGTGAGGGTGGCGGCGGTGGTCTTGGTTGCGGTTGCGAGATACACGAACGCGTCGGCCACGTCTTCGGCAGTCACTTCGCGGCCAAGCAGATTGGCGCTCATGTAGCTGCTTTCCGAGAGGCCCCGTGCCTGGCTGCGCGAGGCGATCATGTCATCGGTGAGCAGCCCGGTGCGAATCCGGTCGGCGTTGACGGCATTGGAACGGATGCCGTCGCGGCCGTGATCGAGCGCATACTGCTTCATCAGAAACAACGTCGAAGCCTTCGGCAGCCCATAAGGACCGAAATCGCGACCCGGATTCACCGCCTGCTTCGAAACGTTGAACAGAAGGCACCCGCCCGTGCCTTGCGCCTTCATGATCCGGACTGCGTTTTGCGCGACCGTCTGATGGGCGAAGAAATTGAGCTCGAACGACTCGCGCAGCGCAGCATCGTCCACCGTTCCGATCGTGCCTTGCCACGCCGCGCCCGCGTTTGAAACCGCGATATCGATTCCACCAAATGCTTTTGCCACCTCATCGAAGGCGGATTTGACGCTTTCGGGTTTCGTCACGTCACAGGAAATGGCCAGTGCCGTCTTCCCGCAATCGCGCGCGACGAAGGAAGCCGCCGCGCGGTCGCGATCGAGCACCGCAACCTCCGCGGCCGCCCGCGCCAGCGCCTTCGCGGTCGCGGCGCCGATGCCTGAGCCGCCGCCCGTCACGACCGCGACCTGCCGCGCGAGCGGCTTCTCCGCCGCCTTGCCGAGCTTCGCCTGTTCGAGCGACCAATATTCCACGTCGAACATGTCCGCCTCCGAGATCGGGCGATAGGCGCCGGTCGCCTCGACGTCCGAAATCACTTCGATGGTGTTTTCTGCAATATCCGCCGCAATCGCAGCGTCTTTCGCACTGGCGCCAAGCCCAAACAGACCTTTGCCCGGCACCAGCACGACGCGCGGCAGCGGATCGAGCTCGGACTTCTTCGGCTCCGCGTGTGCGTTGTTGCGCGCGAAATATTCGTGATACCGCGCAATGAATGTTGCGACCGCCTCCTCGACAGAGGCTTTCCAGGCCTCGAGCTTTCCCTCCTCCGGCGCCGGCGCGAGGAGCGGCCAGTTCTTGGTGCGGATCGTATGATCGGGGGTCACGACGCCCCGTTGCGAATAGCGCGCCAACTCGGCGCCGTTCACGTAGTCGAGAATGCTCTGCGATTTCCGGAAACATAGAATCTGGCGCTTGACGGTTCCGGCGCGCTCGTCGCGCGCAATGGCGCAGGCCCCGCGCAGGATCGGCGCGATGTCCGCCGTTCGCGCGAGCCGCTGCGGCATGGATGCTTGCACGAGACTCTTCCGGCCACGCTTGAGCCGCTCTTCCGCGAGCGTGACCAGTTCGATCATGCGCTCATAGGTTTCCCGTGCGTTCTCTCCGACCGTGAAGATGCCGTGCTGCAGGAGAACGAGGCCTTCGACGCCGCGATGGCGGTCGAAGATGTCGGCGACGCTCTTTGCGAGTGCGAAGCCCGGAATCGTGTAGGGCACATAGGCGACGCGACTGCCATAGACGTCACGCGCGATGCTCTCGCCGTCTGGCTGATCTGTCAGCGCAAGCACCGCCGTCGAATGCGTGTGATCGACGAATTTGTGCGGCAGGAAGGCGTGCAGCAACGTCTCGACGGACGGATTGGGGGCGCTCGCATCGAGCAGATTGACGCGCTGATAATTGACCATGTCCTCGTCGGAGAGGCGATCGAGCGCGCGCAGGCGGCGCAGGGGCGCGAGCTTCACCGCCGGCAATCCCGCCGGTTCGATGTTTCCCATGTCCCAGCCCGAGCCCTTGACGCAGATCACTTCGAGCCTGTCGCCGAGCAAGTCCGGCATTTGCGTCTTGACGGACGTATTGCCGCCGCCATGCAGCACCAGACGCGGATCGCTGCCCAGAAGCCGCGTCGTATAGACTCGCAGCGCAAGGTCCTCGCCGATCTGCCGCGAGGCATAGCGCGCGACGAAATCCTGCGCTTCGGAATCCGACCAGCGGCTTTTCATTTCGGGTCCTGTGTTTGTGCGCGGCGTTCGGGAAAGAGGGAGAGAAGTCCATCGCGCGAGGCGGCGCAAGTTCCGCGTTCGGTGATGAACCCGCTCACGAGACGCGCGGGCGTGATGTCGAAGCCGGGGTTCGCCGCCGCGCTTCCCGGCGCGCCGATTTCGACCGTCGCCAGCCCGCCACCTTCCAGCCGCCCGGTTATTTTCAGCACTTCGTCGCTGGATCGTTCCTCAATCGGAATATCGCCGCCGCGTGCGATGGTCCAATCGATCGTAGAACTCGGCAAAGCGACATAGAACGGTACGTTGTTGTCGCGGGCCGCCAGCGCCTTCAGATAGGTACCGATCTTGTTCGCGACGTCGCCATTGGCCGCGACGCGATCCGTCCCCACAATACAAAGATCAACGGCGCCCACCTGCATGTAATAACCGCCGGCATTGTCCGCGATGATGGCGTGGGGCACGCCGTGACCGCCCAGTTCGAACGCGGTGAGAGATGCGCCCTGGTTGCGCGGGCGCGTCTCATCGACCCAGACATGAAGCGGAATCCCCGCATCCTGCGCCATATAAACAGGGGCGAGCGCCGTTCCCCAATCGACGCAGGCAAGCCAGCCCGCGTTGCAATGGGTGAGAAGGTTGAGGCACTCCCCATTCTTCTTCGACGCGGCATCGCGGAGAATGGCAAGTCCATGCTCGCCGATGCGCCGGCAAGTCTCAACATCCTCGTTGCAGATGGCAGCAGCTTCGCGCCAAGCCAGACCTGCACGTTCGCCGCGCGGTTGATTGCGCAGCGCAGCCCGCATGCGCGCGAGCGCCCAGCGCAGATTGACCGCAGTCGGCCGAGCCGCGAACAAGAGATCATGCACGCGATCGAGATGTTCGTCCGACGCATCGGCGCGCATTGCCAGCGCCACGCCATAAGCGGCGGTCGCCCCGATGAGCGGCGCCCCGCGCACGACCATCGTCGTGATGGCGCGCGCCGCATCCTCCGCGCTCGCGAGCTGCACTGTCGCAAACTCATGCGGCAACCTCGTCTGATCGATCACCTCGACGATGTTGTCGCCAACCGGCCAGATCGTCCTATAGGATTTGCCGCCTACCTTCATAGATAGTCCACCGCGGTGCGCGCTTTCGCACGCCACAGAAGAATTACCACTGAGACACTGAGGACATATAATATCACATCACAAATCGGCGCAGCCCGTCTTTCAGGACAACGCAATTGAAATTCATTAGGAGGCCGACTTTCATGCCGCTCAAACGCAGATAAGTTAGCAACTGCGCCTCGTGAATGGGCAAGAGGTGGTCGACCGACTTTATCTCAACGATGAGGCGTCGTTCGATGACTACATCCAAACGATACCCACAACTTAGATGAACCGATTTATAGTGAACAGGTAGCGCGACCTGGCATTCATACGCCACACCCGCAGTACGGAACTCAAAACAGAGACATTCCTCATATGCCGACTCAAGCAGTCCTGGCCTGAGGTATCGGTGAACCTCAATTGCCATACCTATCACACGCTCCGTTAGAGCGCTTTCTTCGTATTGTGAGAACTTTCCGTCAGCTTTCTCAGTGTTCTCAGTGTCTCCGTGGTGAATTTCCGTAGGCACGATCAATGGCCCTCGAAAGAGACGAGAGTCTTCACTTCCTTGCCTAAGACGCGGATTTTCTCGGCGCCGCCGAGGTCGGGGAGATCAATGACGAAGGAGCAGCCGATGACGTTTCCGCCGGCCCGCTCAAGAAGCTTGATCGCGGCGCAGCAGGTTCCCCCTGTCGCGATGAGATCGTCGACAAGCAGGATGTGATCGCCGTCCTTAACGGCATCCGTGTGAATCTCGACCCGGTCGGTGCCATATTCCAACGCGTAGTCCTCCCCAATCACCTGCCAGGGCAGCTTTCCTCTCTTGCGTACCGGCACAAAGCCGACCGACAATTGATGCGCCACGGCGCCGCCCAGAATGAACCCGCGCGCCTCGATCCCCGCCACCTTGTCGATGCGCACGCCGGCATAGGGCTGCACGAGTTCGTCCACTACGCATCGGAATGCACGCGGATGGCCCAGCAGTGTGGTGATGTCGCGAAAGATGATGCCGGTCTTCGGATAATCCGGAATCGAGCGGATGACCGATCTGAAATCCATGTGTATCAGCCCTTCCTGAGCATCCGGCCCGCCACCGCGTCGAGCTTTGCGAACAATTCGGGATCGCGCTTGTCCGGTGCGGTGATGAACGCGGTATCGAGCACATGCTCGATACCGAGCGGGGACGGCGTGCGCTCGGGCCCGAGCTTCGGCGCCACGCGCGTGATTAGGCGGCGCGCCTTTTCCGCATTCTGCGACAGCACGGCCACGACCTGTTCCACCGTCACGTGCTCGTGATCGGGGTGCCAGCAGTCGAAATCCGTCACCATCGCGGCGATCGCGTAAGGGAGCTCCGCCTCGCGGGCCAGTCGCGCCTCGGGCATGGCGGTCATGCCGATCACGTCGCACCCCCAGGATCGATAGAGATTCGATTCGGCAAGCGTGGAGAACTGCGGCCCCTCCATCGCGAGATAGATGCCGCCCCTGGCGTGCGGAATGCCTTCCTCGGCGCACGCCTCGTCAAGCGCGTCGGCGAGCCTGGGACAAACGGGATGAGCGAGAGACACATGCGCAACAAAACCGCGGCCGAAGAAGCTCTTTTCGCGCGCATGGGTGCGATCGATGAACTGATCGGCCATTACGAACATGCCGGGCGGCAGATTCTCGCGCAGCGAGCCGCAGGCCGAAACGGAAATGATGTCGGTGGCGCCGGCGCGCTTCAACGCGTCGATATTGGCGCGGTAGTTGATCGATGTCGGCGAATGGACATGGCCGCGGCCGTGGCGCGGCAGGAACAGCATGTCCACGCCTTTCAGCCGGCCCGTGAGTAACGAATCCGAAGGCTCGCCCCAGGGGCTTTCAACTCTCTCCCAGCGCGCGTTCTCGAGGCCCGCGACGTCGTAGACGCCGCTGCCGCCGATCACGCCAAGGACCGTGTTTGCCATGACCCGCTTTCCGGAAAGTGGGCCGTTCTATCACGCGAAAACGCGCGATCAATGCGCGTCGCGCCAGACCCTGCGATAGGAAAGGAAAAGCAGACCGGAAAAGACGATCAGGAACGCCATCACGCCCAGGCCAAGCCGCTTGCGCTCTTCCATGCTGGGCTCCGCCGCCCAGGCGAGGAAGGTGACGACGTCATGCGCTTCCTGATCGACCTTGTTGGGAGTGCCGTCCGAATAGGTGACGGAGCCATCGGCGAGAGGCGGCGGCATCGAAATATTCCAGTCCTGGAAATAAGGATCGTAGTATTTGTTCGGGAGCACCTTGAACCAGACCGGCGGCTTCTCGTGAAAGCCGGTCAGGATCGAATAGACATAGGCCGCTCCGCCCACCCGCGCCTTTTCGATCAGCGAAAGATCGGGCGGGAGCGCGCCGCCATTCGCAGCTCGCGCCGCCTCCTCATTTGCAAAAGGAGGCGGGAAATCATCGGCCACGATGCCAGGACGCGTCAGGCGATTCCCGCTGCTGTCGAAGAGCTCCCCCTTGTCGTTCGGTTCGGCGGGAATCTTGTAGGACGCGGCGATCGCTTTCGCCTGCGCGTCCGTGAAGCCCGGGCCGCCAGGATCCGCCAGATTGTGGAAGGCGACGCGATTGAGGCTGTGGCAGGCCGAGCAGACTTCCTTGTAGACCTGAAAACCGCGCTGCAATGCGCCGCGATCGTAAGTCCCGAGCGCACCCTCAAACGAGAACGCGACGCTTTTCGGCGGACGCGCGTCGGTCGCCGTTTGGGCAATGGCCGCATCGCCGAGCATGAGGAGTGCGCAGAGGGAGAGACTTGCCCGGACGACCGTCGACATATCTGCGATCCTCACTCTGCGGGCGAAAGGGAAGCCGTGCCGGGTCCGAGCACGGGTCTTGCAATGCTGTCCGGCAACGCCAGCGGATGTTCGACCAGGCCGATCAGCGGCAGCGCGAGCCAGAAATATGCGTAGTAATAGATGGTGCCAAGCCGCGCCACCCAGATGAGCGGGACCAAAATTCCGCCGAGGTTCCAGGCCGCGTCGACCGATTGCGAACCGCAGTAACCGAGCAGGACGCAGTCCACGGCGAACGCCCAGAAGAACGGCTTGAGCATCGGCCGAAAGCGCGCGGAGCGCACTTTCGAAGTATCGAGCCAGGGCACGAAGAACAACGTGGCGATCGCGCCGAACAGCACCAGAACGCCGATCAGCTTTTGCGGAACCGAGCGCAGCATCGCGTAGAACGGGGTCAGATACCAATCCGGAACGATGTCCGGAGGCGTGACCAGCGGATCGGCCGGCGTGTAGTTGTCGGGATTGCCGAGCATATCGGGCGCATAGAAAACAATCAGCGCGAACAGGATCACGAAGAGCGAGAGGCAGAGGAGGTCCTTCGCCGTGTAGTAGGGATGGAAGGGAACCGTGTCCTGCGGACCTTTCACGTCGATACCAAGCGGATTGTTGTTGCCTGGGACGTGCAACGCCCAAATGTGAAGAACAACAACCGCCGCAATGACGAACGGCAACAGATAATGCAGGCTGTAGAAGCGGTTCAGCGTTGCATCACTGACTCCGAAGCCGCCCCAGAGCCAGGTCACGATGCTCGTCCCCAGATGCGGAATGATCTGGTCCAGCGAGCTGAACAGGTTGGTGATAACTGTGGCGGCCCAGAACGACATCTGGCCCCAGGGGAGTGTGTACCCGAGGAACGCTGTCGCGATCATCAGCACGAAGATGAGGACACCCAGAATCCACAGGATCTCGCGCGGTGCCTTGTAGGAGCCGTAGTAAAGGCCGCGAAAAATATGGACGTAGACCGCGATGAAGAACATCGAGGCGCCGTTCGCGTGCATGTAGCGCAACAGCCAGCCATAGTTCACGTCGCGCATGATGTTTTCGACGCTGTCAAAGGCAAGATCGGAAGTGGGGACATAGTGCATCGCGAGCACGATGCCCGTGAGAATCTGGATGCCGAGACAGAAGGTGAGAATGCCGCCGAACGAATACCAGAAATTGAGGTTCCGCGGCGTCGGGAACGTGGTCAGCGTGTCGTCGACGAAGCGCAGAATCGGCAGACGCGTGTCCAGCCAGCGGGTGAAGTTCGTCTTGGGCTCGTAGGTCGAAGGTCCGGACATTTTGCGCTCCTCACCCGACCTTGACGCGTGTGTCAGACAGGAAGGTGTATTTCGGAACATCCAGATTGCGCGGGGCGGGGCCGCGGCGCACCCGTCCGGCCACGTCATATTGCGAGCCGTGGCAGTGACAGAGCCATCCCCCGTAATTGCCTTCGAATGCGGTTGGCGTGCATCCCAAATGCGTGCAGACGCCCACCAGGATCTACCACTCCGATTTCGTCTCGCGGTTCTGGTCGGTCGCCGGCGCGTCCTCGGCGAGGTTGGCGTTGCGCGCCAGCGGATCGAGCAGCGCCGAGACCGGGACCGCGCGCGACTCAGCGATTTCCTTCGGCGTGCGGCGGCGCACAAAGAGCGGATGGCTGCGCCAGGTCACGACGATCTGTTGCCCGGGCTGAACCGGCGCGAGATCGACCTCGATCGACGACAGGGCGAGCACGGAGCCGGTCGGATTCATCTGATCGATGAAAGGCCATGCGGCCAACGCGACGCCTACGGCGCCCGCCGCCCCAGTCGCGATATAGATGAAGTCGCGCCGGGTGGGCTCGGCCGCATTCGCATCTGCCACGGGTTCACCTTCTGCTGAGGAAGTGAGGCGCTCCGGGACGAGGAAGGGAACGCGCCGCCCCCGGAATCGCCGGCGCCCCTTGAATTGATGGCGCAAAATAGAGAGTCAGGTCCAGAGGGTCTTGCGGCACGATGCCGCAGAATCTCAATGGATTGCAGCAGCCAACGTGTGCGGTCTCTTTCTCACCCTTCAGCAGGGGATCGCGTTCAGATACCCGGCGTTGGCGTAGTCCAGCAAGGCGCGGTCGCGCGTCATCACTGTCAACCCGAACTCTCGCGCCGTAGCAGCAATAATCCGGTCTGCAGGATCCCGCGGCGGCGTTCCCGGCAGGAGCGAAGATTCGAGCAACACCTTGGCTGGCAATGCGGAGAGCTGAATTCCCTGCTGCGCCACCACGCGCTCGAACCAGCGTAGAGGAGGATCAGGCGATTTGAAGCGCCCGCGCGAGGCGAGGACTCCGATTTCCCAGGCCGTGACTGGCGAAACAAAAGTGGAAATGCCCGCTTGCCATGCTTCCGTCAGAGCGCCGCTCGCTGATTGTGAAAGCCGATTGTCGACCATCCACATTGCGGCGCACGTGTCCAACAGAAGCGGTCGATTCACTCGCGCGTCTCGGGCCCATACTTTTCATCGAGAAGATCGGCCCACTCCGGCATGGCCGGTTGGGTCAGATCGTATCCAGGCTCAATCGTGAATGTACCTTTCAGGGCGCCAATTGCGGGATGACGCCCCCTCCTCGGCAGTGATTTCTCCGACGGAATCGCGGTGCGCGCGAACATTTTTGCCTCCTCTGCGACACCACTCTCGCCATGCGCGCGCTCGAATACGAGTTTGCGCTTCGCCATGTCGACCCGCGTGCTGCGAAAGCCGGCGTTGAGCCACACTTTCGTGAGCACGCTGTTCACGGCGCTGTTGCTCCACCACGGGCGGTGCCTGTACGCCGATTGCGGCAATTTTGATCCGGTGACTCTCTCGATTTCGGCGAAGGTCATCGGAACCTCCGCAGCAGCGTGGCCCCGCAGATATTCCCCCAAGGGATCGTATTTGCTCATCGCGGCACAAAAAGTTTCTTGGAACTATAAAGTAATATATGTAACTATTTGTTGCCGGTCAAGGTCATTTGCCACAAGATGCGCCTCGCGCTGTTCGAGCCTGACATCCCGCAGAATGCCGGTGCGCTGATCCGGCTCGGCGCCTGTCTCGGCGTTGCGGTCGACATCATCGAGCCGTGCGGATTTCTCTGGAGCGATGCACGACTCCGCCGCGCGGGCATGGACTATCTCGATCGCGCCGAGATCGTCCGGCACGCTTCATGGCAGGATTTTCTCGCGAGAATTTCAGCACGGCTCATTCTTTTGACCACCAGGGCGGAACGCTCCTATACCGACTTCATGTTCATGCGGAACGACACGCTGATGCTGGGCCGGGAGAGTGCGGGCGTGCCCGGCTACGTGCATGAAGCCGCGCATGCGCGACTTCGCATTCCCATGCAATCTGGTCTGCGCGCGCTCAACGTTGGCCTGGCCGGCGCCATGGTGCTGGGAGAAGCAATGCGCCAGACGAACAGCTTTCCGCAATGAGTTCTGCGGCGATCGAGCAACACAAAGCGAAGGCGAGCGCCTGGTTCGAGTATCTCCGGGACAGGATTTGCGAAACCTGCGAAATGATCGAAAGAGAATTCACCGGTCCGCCGCGCGAACTTTCCGTGGGACGCTTCGAACAGCAATCCTGGACGCGCGCCGGTGATGCCGTGGATGGCGGTGGGGGCGTTATCTCGATCATGCGTGGGCGCGTGTTCGAAAAAATCGGCGTCAACGTTTCGACAGTTCACGGGTGCTTTTCGCCCGAATTCGCGCGCGAAATCGAAGGCGCCGAGAACGACCCGCGCTTCTGGGCGTCAGGCATTTCGCTCGTCGCCCATCCCCGCAATCCGCATGTTCCGACGGTTCACCTGAACACCAGATTCCTGGTGACGACACGAGCGTGGTTCGGCGGCGGCACCGATCTCACTCCGATGCTCCCGGCCAGGGAAGACGCACGCGACTTCCACGCCGCGCTCAAACACGCCTGTGACCGGCACCACCCCGACTACCATGCACGCTACAGCAAATGGTGCGACGAATATTTCTTCCTGCCGCACCGCAGCGAACCAAGGGGGGCTGGCGGGATATTCTTCGACCAGCTGGCAAGCGGCGACTGGGAAGCCGACTTCGCCTTCACGAGAGAGGTCGGCCTCGCATTTCTGGATATCTATCCCCAAATCGTGCGAAGGCGCATGAACGAGCCGTGGACCGAGGATGAGCGGGCGCAGCAGCGGGTGCGCCGCGGACGTTACGTGGAATTCAATCTGTTGCATGATCGCGGCACACGATTCGGGCTGAAAACGGGGGGAAATGTGGAAGCCATCCTGATGTCGTTGCCGCCGGAGGCGAGCTGGCCCTGAGGGGCCCGCGCGCGCGATACGTGCCGACATTGCATATTCTGCCTCCCGCCCTGGCCGCACTTTTGCAGGTCATCCTGATCGACATCACGCTTGCAGGAGACAATGCGGTCGTCATCGGGATTGCGGCGGCACGCGTTCCTGCACCCGAGCGGCGGCGCGTGATGTTCTGGGGGCTGGTGGCGGCGGTGATTCTCCGTCTCGCCGTGGCCTACGTTGTTCTGTATTTTCTCCTCAACACGTCCTTCTTTCTCGTGTTCGCCGGCGGATTCCTTCTGCTCTGGGTGGCATGGCGGCTTTATCGGGAAATTCGCCGCAGCTCCGAAGACGCCGTTGGGGTGACAACAATCTCGGATCTGAGGTTTGGCGATGTGCAGGCCGGGCTGCCCGCGCGCTCTCCCGATGTTCGCCGCGCGATCTGGCAAATCGCATTTGCCGATCTTTCCATGTCGCTCGACAATGTCCTCGCGGTGGCGGGCGCCGCCATGAATCACGTCTGGGTGCTCGCGGTCGGGCTTCTGCTCTCGATCGCGCTGATGGGACTTGCCGCGTCGCTGATCGCAAATCTTCTGCAGAAGATGCCGTGGATCAGCTATGCGGGACTTATCATCGTTCTCTACGTCGCTCTGCGCATGATCTGGTTCGGCGGCATGGAAATTTTTTACGCGACGTAGGTTGGTACGGTGCCCGGTCACGTACAGAAGTGAGAACTTTCGTGCGCGCGCAGCGCCAAACGCCCGCCGCCGTCGAAAAATCCTGCCGCGGAAAGGCAAATAATTCCACCTGGAAACAACGACTCGCTTGGGTGCTTTGCGCTGATGGCTTGGGAAAACTCTGGGCGTACAATGGGAGTGCTTCAAAACAGTTGGCGCCCCAGAGGCTTTGTGCGTTCGATTGGAGATATCCATGATTCAAATCTGGAGAATTGGCACACGCAATCTCCTTCGCGCGCTCGCACTCGCACTGTTTGTTCCAGTCGCGGCTGCTCACGCCAGCACATTCAAGGTGCTTTATTCCTTTACCGGTGGAAGCGATGGCGGATATCCCGCACCCGGCAGCTTGGTGTTCGACGCGGGGGGCAATTTGTACGGAGCTACGGCGCTTCCGCTTGGTGAAGGTTCGATTTTCAAGCTTGCCGCCGATGGCAGCCAAACGGTGCTGTACTACTTTGCCGGAGGAGCCGAAGGAAGCGGTCCCGCAGGAGTGATCATTGATCGGAAAGGGAACCTTTGGGGCACAACCTGTTGCGGCGGTATTGGCTGCGGGGTGATCTTCGAAATCAAGCCGAATAAATCAGGATACGGGGAAAAACTGATTCATGTGTTCGAGGGATCACCGGGCGACGGCTGCAGTTCCGGAGGTGCCCTGCTTCGGGGTTCGCGTCGCAAATTCTACGGGACCACGGTTGGCGGCGGCAAGGACAATGACGGCACCGTTTTTGAGATCGCCACTGACGGAACAGAACAACTGATACATTCCTTTAACATTAATCACGGTGGCTATTTCCCGGTTGCCGGTCCGATCAAAGGCCCCGATGGTGCTTTGTACGGCGCTGATGTTCATGGGGGTTCCAAGGCAGCAGGCACGATTTTTGAGATTGCTCCGGACAACTCTGAAACAACTCTGTACACGTTTAAGGGGTCTCCACACGACGGTGCCGAGCCCCAAGGCGGTGTAATCGGTGATCAGTCAGGCAATCTGTACCGAACATTGAGGAGCGGTGGCGTTGCCGGATGCGCAGCCAATGAGGGCTGCGGCGCCCTTTTCAAACTTGCTCCAGATCGGGCTGAGGCTATTCTGCACTTTTTCACAGGCGAGAACGGGGATGGCGCCAATCCTGAAGCGGGACTGATTGCGGACAGCGCAGCTAATCTCTACGGCACAACCTACTACGGGGGCGGAAATTGCACGCTCGAACAGGCGTACGGCTGCGGAACCGTCTTCAAGCTCTCGCCTGACGGTACCGAGACGATTCTTTATTCCTTCTCGAATAACAACGGCGCGAATGGCGCCTTTCCGTCAGCAGGCCTTGTCGCCGATAACTCTGGCAATCTCTACGGCACCGCGAGCGGCGGCGGCCTGTACGGCTGCGGCACGATATTCGAAATCACGCCGTGAACGGTGGATAAAATTGCACCAAACATGTCATGTCCGCCGAAGCGGGCAGCCAGGGGCAACCGCACGTCGCTTCCGCTGGATTCCTCCCCGCGAAAGCGGGGATCGGGCAGGAATGACAAGCTGGATTCGCGATTCGATTTGATCGGATATCGCTGCAGTTCATTCCGTGTAACGTCAATCGCCTGCCTCGCGGCTGTTCAAAACGTACTCGACTGCACGATGGCTTTCAGGCGTTCGGCGAGGGAGAGCCTGTCTTCGGTGAATCCGCTGTCGATCCACCATGCCTCCACTTCGGCGAGCACGCGCCCGACATGCGGTCCTTCGGGAACGCCGGCAGCCATCACGTCGCGGCCGGTGAGCGGGAAGCGCGGGCGCGTCCAGGTGTCGGCGAGCGCGAGGAGGGCGCGCCAGGCGATCGCGTTGGAATCCTTCCCGTCTTCCGACCAGCGCAGAAACACGCGATCCCTGAAGCGCCGGACACCCAGCCAATAGAGCAAGCGGTGAACCTCGCGCACCGACAGATAGGGCACGAGTTTTTCGCTTGCGCCGGCGAGATCCTCGATGCGTTCGCGGTTCTCGTTCGAGAGTCGCAGACGCTCGTCGAGAGCCCTCGCAAGAATCGAATCGTCGGGGAGAAGCGCGGCGAGACGCAGGACAGGATCGGCTGTGAAGAAATGCGCCATGTCGATCGCAATCAGCCGCTCGAGGCGATCGAGCCGCGCGCCGCCCGGAACGATCTCTGCAAGAATTCCCGTCGCCGCCATCGCGCGCAGTGAAGAGACCGGATTTTCCGCTTCGAGGAGGCGAAACAATTCCTTCTGGATGCGTTCACCGGAAAGTTTTTGCAAACCGCTGCGCCCGGCGGCCGCGGCGCGCAGGCCCTCCCCATCGATTTCACCCTTTCCGTACCAGGCGTGGAAGCGGACGAGCCTCAAAATCCGCAGATAGTCTTCGCGGATTCGCGCCGACGCTTCGCCGATGAAGCGCACGCGGCCCGCCTCGAGATCGGCGAGACCGCCGGTGAAATCGAACAATTCCCCGTCGAGCGAGGCATAGAGCGCGTTGATGGTGAAATCGCGACGGCCTGCGTCTTCGGCCCAATCGTTCGAAAATTCGACCGTCGCGCGCCGTCCATCCGTGCTCACGTCGCGGCGCAGCGTCGTCACCTCGAAGGTCTTGCCGCCGGTGATTGCGGTAATGGTACCGTGCTCGATACCCGTCGGCAGCGCGGTGATCTTCGCGCTCTCGAAACGGCGCGTCACCTCGGCGGGCAGAAGCGGCGTCGCGATGTCGATGTCGTCGACCTCGCGATTCAGCAGGGCATTGCGCACCGCGCCGCCCACGAATCGCGCCTCGCCGCCCGATACCAGGAGAGCTCCCATCACCGCGCGCGTCTCGCCGGTGCGCATCCAGCTCTCGCGGGACGGGTCGAGCTTTCTCGTCATCGCACCTTCTCGACGTGGCCCGGCACGATCTTTCCATTCTCGACATGCGGCGCCACGTACACGCCGCTGATCGATTCGCCCTCGGTCAGGCCGACATAGATGAAACTCGCCGCAACGAGAGCGAGGCCCGCGACGATCAGAACTGTCCATGGCGTGTGCGGCCCTGGCGTCTTCGCGCGCATCCGCATCAGCAGGAACCACACCCCATAAAGCGCGAAGGGCAGCGCAAAAAGCAGCATCCGCGTCAGAATCAGGCGGATCATTGACAAAGCCTCTCGCGCAGATTCACCACGATGGAAGCGGTGGCGCCCCAGATGTGATGGCGCTCATAGCGGAACGAATAGAATTCGCGTGTTGCGCCCTGCCACTCGCCAGTCTGGCGCTCGCAATTCGCGGCGTCCAGCAGGAACGCAAGCGGGACCTCGAAGATCTCGGCGACCTCGTGCGGGTCGGGCACAAGCGAAAATCCCTCGGTGAGAAGGCCCACCACAGGCAGGATCGCAAAGCCGGTTCCCGTCTCATACGCGTCGAGAAAACCGGCGACCGAAATGAAGCTCGGCGCGATTCCGGTTTCCTCTCTGGTCTCGCGCAACGCCGTTTCGACGAGGGAGGGATCGTTCTCGTCCAGTCGTCCGCCGGGAAAGCTCACCTGACCCGCGTGCCGCGCGAGATGCGCGTTGCGTCGCGTGAAAAGCACGGTCGGCGTGACGCGCCTGACGATGGGAAACAGCACCGCCGCGGGCGCAAGTTCGCGCGCCTTTGGCCGCCGCGCGCGAGGATTGAGATCATAGTCGCTACGCCGCGGCACCAGCGGCAGCTGAGGCGGGTCCGCGGGAAGCCGCTGGCGCAAAGGTTCAGGTCCCTCTTCGGCAATACGCTGCACGAGCGGGGACAGCGGTGGCTGACCGCACCCTGTCAAGGAAAATCCGTCCGGGCAGGCGTTTGCTTCGAAGAAACCATATCCCGGAACAGTTGCATTCGCCGCACCGCGCACTCACGGCGTTGTGCGGTTTTCGGGCCTTTGACACGGCAGAGTGCGGTTGCGCGGGGAAAGCCGGAATGCAACATAAATGCCCTCTTGGAGGCCGTGTCCGAGGATAGGGAGCGGCCCGGCCGGCCGCAACCAAACCACCGGCGCAACATGGCGGCGCTCGCAGCGCCTGAGACAAGATATTGCAGCAGATGAACGATACAAGATCGATCGACGACGCGCTTATGACCGACGATTCGCCCGTGGCGCAGGCGGAGATGTATGCGGAGCTTTTTACCACGGTGCGCGCTGCCGCGGCGCGCGTCATTTTCGGCCAGCACGAGGTCATCGATCACACGCTCGTCACGCTGCTCGCGGGAGGGCACGGGCTTCTCATCGGCGTGCCGGGCCTCGCCAAGACGCGACTGGTCGAAACGCTCGGCACCATTCTCGGCCTCGACTGGAAGCGCATCCAGTTCACGCCGGATCTCATGCCGGCCGACATCATCGGCTCGGAGATTCTCGAAGAAAGCGAAACGGGCCATCGTTCCTTCCGCTTTGTGCGGGGCCCCGTATTCACGCAGCTCCTGATGGCCGATGAAATCAACCGGGCCAGTCCGCGCACGCAATCCGCCCTGCTGCAATCGATGCAGGAGAAACACGTGACCGTTGCCGGTGAGCGTCACGATTTGCCTGAACCTTTTCATGTCCTGGCGACACAGAACCCTTTGGAACAGGAAGGAACCTATCCGCTTCCCGAAGCGCAGCTGGATCGCTTTCTGCTGCAGATCGACGTCGGCTATCCCGACGCCGACGCCGAGCGGCGAATGCTGATTGCAACGACTTTTGGTGAGGAAGCGCCCATCGAGCCCGCCTGCGCCGCGGACGCCCTCGTCGGCGCCCAGCGAATTGTCCGGCATCTTCCCGTGGGTGAAAAAGTTGTCGATGCAATCCTTCGCCTCGTGCGAGCGGCGCGTCCCGACGCAGGCGGCGATCCGGCTCTTCGCGGCCTCATCGCATGGGGACCTGGACCGCGTGCGAGCCAGGCCTTCATGCTTGCCATTCGTGCAAAGGCGCTTATCGAAGGCCGATACGCACCCTCAGTCGACGACGTTGCGGCGCTGGCGCATCCCGTTCTGCGCCACCGCATGGCGCTGAGTTTCTCGGCGCGCGCCGAAGGCACCGCCATCTCGGACGTCATCGACCGGCTGTGCCGGAGTCATCTTTGACGGACGCCCATCGTCGGCAGGAAAATCCAAAAAGGGCGGCCGCTCTCAGGGCGGAAGCCGAATCGCTCGGAGCGTCGCTGCCGCCCTTGCTCGTCGCAGCCGAACAGCTCGCTTCCGTCGTCGGGCTTGGCGTTCACGGCCGCCGCAAGGCGGGAAGCGGCGAAACCTTCTGGCAGTTCCGGCGATACGGAGCCGGCGATCCGGCCAATTCCATCGATTGGCGGCAATCGGCGAAATCGCAGCATCTTTTCGTGCGCGAGCGCGAGTGGGAGGCGGCGGAAGCGGTCTGGTTCTGGTGCGACCCCTCGCCCGGCATGCGTTTCGCTTCCACGCCAACTCTCGACACGAAGATCGAGCGGGCAAAGCTGCTGACACTGGCGGTAGCGTCGCTTCTCATCCGCGGCGGCGAACGCGTCGCGTTGCTGGGCAAGGATCGCGCACCCGCGAGTGGCCGTGCCGCGCTCACGCGCATGGCGCATGGCGTGACCGAAGACGTGCCGGGAGTTGAGGCGATGCCGCCCGATCTGCCGATCGGAAGAAGCGCGCAGCTTGTCTGGCTGGGCGATTTTCTCTCGCCGCTCCCCGACATCGAAACCGCCATCCGCCGTCTCGCGGGCAGAGGTCTCAAAGGGCATCTTGTTCACCTCATCGATCCTGCCGAAGAAGATTTTCCCTATACCGGACGCACGCGCTTCGAATGGGCCGCCGCGAAGCGAAGTGAAATCTTCGGCCGCGCCGAAAATATTCGCGCCGACTATTGCCGCCGGTTTCGTGCGCAGGCGGACGCCGTGAGCGCGTTTGCGCGCCGGATTGGCTGGAACCATCTCATGCATCGTACCGATCAGCGCCCTGAAACCGCTCTCATCGCGCTCTATGCCGATCTCGATGGATCGCTCGGCTTCCAGCCAAGGGCGCAATCCGCCGTTCGATGAGCTTCCTGCCCGCCATCTCGTTCGGTGCGCCCTGGATTCTGGCAGCGCTTGCCGTATTGCCGGTGATCTACTGGTTGTTGCGCGTCACGCCGCCCGCGCCCCGCAGAATCATTTTCCCGCCCACCCGACTGCTTGCCGATCTCGCCGCGCCGGAGGAAACGCCGGCGCGTACCCCGCCGTGGCTGCTTGCCCTGAGGCTCGCGGTGGCCGGATTGATCATCATCGCTCTCGCGCAACCCCTGTTGGGTGAAACGCTGGCTCTCCTAGGCAAAGGACCGCTCGTACTCTTCATCGACAATGGCTGGTCGGCAGCCCACGACTGGAGCAGCCGGGTAGCTGCAATCACCTATGCACTGAATTCGGCCGTGCATGCGAACCGCGCCGTGGCCATCGTTCCGACGGGGTCGTCCGGACCTGACGCTGCGACTCTTCTTTCCGCGGGCGAGGCCGAACGGCGCGCCGCCGACATCGTGCCGGAGCCCTGGATTTCGAGCCGCAAGCGTGCCGCCACCGCCCTGACAAAAATGCGATTCGATGCCAGGCCACAAATTCTTTGGTTGAGCGACGGCATCGAGCACGGTGACGGTTCGGACACCGCGCGCACACTTGCAGGCATTGGCTCTCTGCAAATCTATGCGCAACCGCAAGGGCCCCTTGCGCTCCGATCCCTTCGCAATGAACCCGACGGATTTCTCGTGAACGTCGCGCGAGCCGCGAATGGCAGCGCGCAGCAGGGCGACGTGGCGGCACTCGGCGCGCAGGGCGAGAGTCTTGCCACCGCGCATTTTCACTTTGCTGCCGGTGCCGGCGAAACGTCAACGAAAATTGCGCTGCCACTTGAAATGCGCAACGAGAGCGAGCGCATCGTCATACTCAACGAGGATTCTGCGGGCGCCGTGAAGTTTCTCGATACGGGCTCCCGGCGCAGGGCCGTGGAAATTGTTTCCGCCGGCGCCGCTCAGGACGAACAGCCGCTGCTCTCCGACGCTTATTATCTCGAACGCGCCCTTGCGCCCCACGCCGATGTGCAGAAGGGAACGATCAACGATGCGCTTGCGCGCAATGTCGCCGTGCTTGTTCTCGCCAATATCGGCACGATCGCGGGCGCCGATCATGACCGCGTGGCGCGCTTCGTCGAGCAGGGCGGAGTCCTCGTGCGATTCGCCGGCGACCGCATGACGACCAATGTCGACGATCTCGTTCCGTTCAAGCTGCGTGTCGGCGGCCGCTATCTCGGAGGCGCGCTGGCCTGGGCGCAGCCGCAGCATCTGGCGCAGTTTCCCGCCGCGAGTCCCTTCGACGGTTTGTCTGTTCCGCCGGAAGTGACGGTCTCACGGCAGATCCTGGCCGAGCCTTCGATCGAACTTGCCGATCGCAGCTGGGCGCGCCTGGCCGACGGTACGCCGCTGGTGACGGGAGCGTCGCGCGGCAAGGGCTGGATCGTGCTCTTTCATGTCACCGCCAATCCCGCCTGGTCGACGCTGCCGCTGTCCGGACTCTACGTGGAAATGCTACATCGCCTGCTCGATCTCGCCGGCGGAGCGCGGCCGGCGCAACTGGCCAGCGATTCAGCGGCCATGTATGCGCCGGCCAGCATGCTCGACGGATTCGGGCATGTCGTGAAACCGCCTGCCGATGCGCTTCCGATCCGAGGATCGGAGATCGGAAGGGTGGAGCCCTCGCCGTCCCATCCACCCGGTCTTTACCGCCATGCGGGTGTGGAGATCGCGCTCAATGCCATCAACGATTCCACCAGCCTTGCTCCGCTGGCCGCTGAAGGCGTGTCCCGCCGCGTCTATTCGCCGTCAAAGTCAATCGAGATCGAAGCGCCTCTTCTCGCGCTGGCGCTCATCATTCTGCTGGTGGATGCGTGGATCTCGCTCTGGCTGCGCGGCTATTGGGGTCTGCCGCGCGCCTTGTGGCTCGGCCGCGCTGCGGTGGTCGTACTCGCGGCGTTGATCGTCCAGCCGCTTCGCGCCCATGCGGACGATGCGTTCGATATGAAGGCGGCGCTGGACACGCGGCTCGCCTATGTCGTGACGGGGCTTTCCGATGTCGATGACATGAGCAAGGCGGGACTGACCGGGCTCGGTCTCGCCTTGAAAGCGCGCACCTCCTACGAACCGCAGGAACCCGTCGGCGTCGATCTGGACCGGGACGATTTGAGCTTCTTCCCGCTTCTCTACTGGCCGATGGACCCGCGCGAACACAGCCTTTCTCCACGTGCCTTGAGCAAGGTGGCCGACTACATGCGCAACGGAGGAACCATCCTGCTCGATACGCGCGATCTGACGCTTGGCGGCGTGCGCGGATCTTCGTCCAGCGGACAACAGACATTGCGCCGCCTGCTGGCAAAACTCGACCTTCCGCCACTCGAGCCGGTTCCCTCCGACCACGTTCTGACGAAAACATTCTATCTGCTCGAAGATTTTCCCGGCCGCTGGGATGGCGGGAAAGTGTGGGTCGAGGCGCTTCCTCCTGCCGGCTCCGAATCCGGGCCCGCGCGTGGAGGAGATAGCGTGTCTCCCATCATCATCGGCGGCAATGATTGGGCCGCAGCCTGGGCGGTCGACGCGCAGGGACGTCCACTTGCGGATGTGACGCCGGGCGGCGACGAGCAACGCGAGATGGCGTACCGGTTCGGGATCAACGTGGTCATGTACGCGCTGACGGGCAACTACAAGACAGACCAGGTCCATGCCTCCGCACTTCTCGAACGGTTGGGCCACTGAGCCGCGCAGGCGATGAACCTCTCGATCGATTTCGCCCCACCGATTGCCGCGGCATGGATCTGGCTCATTGCAGGCCTGGCCGCCGTCTCGGTGCTCTATGCCTTGTGGCGGCGCGCGCGCGGCGCGCTGGCGAGAGCCGCCGCCTTCGCGATCGCCTGCGCAGCACTCGCCAATCCCCTCATTGTGAGAGAGACGCGCGAACGTCTGCCCGATATCGTCGCCCTGATCGTCGATCATTCCTCGAGTATGGACATCGAACATCGCCGCGCGAAAGCAGATGAGGCAGCCGCCGAGATCGCAAAAAAACTTTCTTCGGACAAGACGATCGAATTGCGGCGCGCCGAAGTTACGTCGCCGCCGAATGAAGATACCGGCACGCAGCTGTTTGCGAGTCTGGCTTCCGCGCTCGCGAATGCACCGCCGAACCGGATAGGAGGCGCGATCGCCATCACCGACGGCGAAGTGCATGATGCGGATTCGGCGAACACCGCCAATCTGCACGCGCCCTTCCATGCGCTGATCGTCGGGCCACACGGAGAGCGGGATCGCAAGCTGGCGATCGTCAGTGCGGCACGTTATGCGATCGTGGGGCAGACGTCAGAAATTGTCGTGAGAATCGACGATTTCGGCTCCGATTCGCCGGGCCCTGCGCAGGTCAATCTGCGCATCGGCGGCGTCGATGCGGGATCCCGCTTTCTGCCCACGGGCAAAGACACTGCAATCAGGTTTCCCATCCTTCACGGCGGCGAGAACGTCGTCGAGATCGAAGCACGGCCGGGTCCGTCGGAACTCACGCTGGCGAACAACCGCGCAGTCGTGACCGTTTATGGCGTGCGCGACCGTTTGCACGTGCTTCTGATTTCGGGTGAGCCCAATGCGGGCGAGCGCGTATGGCGCAGCCTGCTCAAATCCGATCCGTCGGTCGATCTCGTGCATTTCACCATCCTGCGGCCGCCGGACAAGCAGGATGCGACTCCGATCGATCAGCTCTCGCTGATCGCTCCTCCAACGCGGGAGCTGTTCGTCGACAAGCTGGACAGCTTCGATCTGGTGATCTTCGATCGCTACAGCGAGCGCGGCGTTCTGCCTTTCGTCTATTTCGAGAACATCGCGCGCTATGTGCAGAACGGC